>Ga0182749_1000104_pt1 | contig 104279 bp, 92 predicted proteins | sample eDN3rd37CKraftMG_FD_128875 | JGI IMG/M metagenome (GOLD analysis project Ga0182749, IMG submission 128875) | Enriched Miracle-Growth compost microbial communities from Emeryville, California, USA - eDNA 3rd pass 37_C Kraft MG (version 2) (version 2) ...
CCAGGCGTTGCGCGATGCGGTTCTGGAGCTGGCGCGGGAACATGCCTTCGCCCGGCCCTTCATCAACTCGGGGCGGCTGTCGACGCCGGTCAGCTATCCCGAAAGCCGGCTCTCCACGCCGGACGAGGACGATTGGACAGGCGGCGTGCCGCCGGGCAGTCCTGTACTCGACGCCCCACATGGCGATGGTTGGCTTCTGGATCAGCTCCGGGGCGATTTCGTGCTGCTGACGCATGGCTGGTCAGGCGTGGTATCCGGGGGCGTGCGCGTGATTGCCGTCGACGGACTGGCGGCCGAACGGCTGGCGCTGCCGGAAGGCGGTGCGTGTCTGGTGCGCCCTGATCAGTACGTCGCGGCGCGCTGGAAGTTTCCCGACGCAATGAAGATCGAAGCCGCGCTGATCCGTGCGAAGGGAGGCAGAGCATGACCCGACTGATCACAACCCCGAACCTGTCAGATCCAGACGACGTCTATGAAAAGCTGGTCCGTTTGCACGAGGGCCTGACCGACGCCGAAAGCCTGAAAGTCTGGTCGAGGCTGGTGCTGACACTGGTGAATCACATCGGCGACCATGAAGTCATCCAGCAAGCCATCGATATTGCGACCCCGCATAAACGGTCCGACCATGATGCGATGCCATGAGATCCACTCAACATATTCAAGAGTGGGTCCGGGCGATTTGACGTTAAGGTACTGAACCAGACATTGAAGCTCGGATAAGGAAACTATAATCCGAGGGTTTGTATCAGCGCTCGCAACCCGAGAAAGCCCTGGTTAACGCGGGCGGTGATAACGCAGCAAAATTCAGCATGGGCCCATCAGGCGACAGCCAGTTCCACCCGAATATTGCCACGCGTCGCCTTCGAATAGGGACAGGTTTGATGGGCTTCGTCGACAAGCAATTTCGCGAGCTCGGAATCCAGTCCCGGCAGGCTGACAGCAAGCCGGGCCTGCAGGAAATAGGCGCCATCGGCAACGGCGAGATCGACTTCTGCGTCGACGGCCGTCTCGGCCGGGAGCCGAACCTTGCGACCGGCGGCGGCAAGTCCCAGCGCGCCGATGAAGCAGGCGGACCAACCGGCGGCGAAGAGCTGCTCGGGATTTGTGCCGGGTTTGCCACTACCAGGCAGAGACAATCTCACATCCAGCTCACCATCATTGCTGCGGGCGACTCCGTCGCGCCCGCCGGTAACATGGGTCTTCGCCGTATAGAGGATCTTTTCTGATTTCATCATTGGACACTCCGTTCGTTTCGTCGCCAGATCGCGACCTCGTTGACGAAGTGGTTTTGCTCTTTCGGCGTATCCGGGATGTTTCCAAAATCGTCGAAAGTGTATCAAAGCGTAGCGGCCGCAATGTCTCGACACGTTTGCATACAAGAATTGTGGCACCGGCCATCAGGACAGGATGACTTGCGCCGCAAGGCCGCCGCCTGGACGGTTGCAAAGCCTGATCGAACCCCCGATTACTCCGGCGAGTTGCTGAGCGATGGCGAGCCCCAGTCCCGTGCCACCGGTCTCGCGGTTACGGGACTGCTCCAGTCGGAAGAAGGGCTGCATGGCCGCCTCCAGCCTGTCCTCGGGTATACCAGGCCCGCGATCGAGCACGGTAATGGCGATGCTGCCATCCTCTCTTCGTTCGACCTCGATCTCGGCACTACCGGCGAACTTCAGGGCATTGTCGATGAAGTTGGTGAGAATGCGGCGAAGCGCATGCGGCTTCGTAGAAGCCGTGCCATGCACCGTGCCGACGACCCGCACCGCCTTGCCCATGTCCTGATAATCATAGACAACGCTGTCGATGAAGGAAGAAAGATCGATCCGAGATGTTTGCTCGCCACTGCCATGGGTGCTGCGGGCATAGGCAATACCATCCTGCACGAGCCGCTCGATTTCGGCGAGATCGTGGATCAGCCTTTCCTTTTCGGGCGTGTCCTCGGCCATGTCAACGCGAAGCCGCATACGGGTAATCGGGGTTTGCAGATCATGGGAGATGGCAGCGAGGATCTGCACGCGTTCCTCTAGATAATGAGCAATACGCTCGCGCATGGCATTAAATGCCTTGGCTGCATGGGCCACCTCGCTCGGCCCTGCTTCGCTGAGTGCTACCCCTTGTAAATTTGGATCGAGGGCATCTGCGGCCGCGGCCAGATCCCCCAGCGGACGGATCGCCTGTCTGACTGCAAACCATGCACAGATCACCAGCAAAACCATCTGCAGGACGAAGACATAGGGTAGCCAGGTCGCGATCGGCATAACGCCGCGCGGCGTGATATCAATCGTCAGGGGAGTTCCATCGCTGAGCGTCAGATGTGCCTGAAGGCGGGTCACGTCGCCTGGTATCGCTTCCATGCGAATCGGGTAGCGATGTCCAATCGCATCTTCGATCTTTGCGGCAAGCTCCGCGCCGTGAGGCGAGGTGTCGGGTACGCCCGCAAGGCCTGTACCCAGCACAAAACGATAATTCCCCCGACTGAGCCAATTGGTGAAATTTGCACGCTCGTTCGCCGGCAACCGATCGAGGATTGCAATTGACGTTGCCACATCGTTTTCCAAAGTGCCCAGCATTACTGCCTTGGCAGACATGTAGCGTTCCAGGTAGAGAACGCCAAATGAGAGGCCGTAAGCCAGGGCGAGCCCGACAAAGAGAATAAGGAAAATCCGCGCGCGCAGGGTGCGCGGCCATGTCGGGTACCGCAGAGTCCCTGCGGCTTTCATATCCGTGGCTCCGATATCTCGACTGATACCGAAAACACGTAGCCCTCGCTGCGCACCGTCTTGATATAGGTCGGCTCGCGTGCATCGTCTCCGAGCCGCTGGCGCAGGCGACTGACAAGGAGATCGATCGAACGGTCAAACAACTCGGCATCACGGCCCTGCGTCAGGTTGAGGAGCTGATCGCGGTTGAGGACGCGTTGCGGATGGTCGACGAAGACCCGCAGAAGCCGATATTCGGCTCCGCTTAGCGCGATCTCCGTCCCCTCCTGGTCCAGAAGATGCCGGCGCACGGTATCGAGCCGCCAACTGCCGAAGCTCAGCAACTGGCCTGCCTGGCTGATTTGCAGGTTGGGCGGCAGCATTCGCGTCCGACGTAACACCGCCTTGATGCGCGCAAGCAGTTCGCGGGCCGCAAAGGGCTTGGCGAGATAGTCGTCGGCGCCCATTTCGAGCCCGATGATACGGTCCATCTCGTCGCTGCGGGCCGTCAGCATGAGGATCGGCGTCGCCTTGTGCTTGCCGGCACGCAGTTCGCGGCAAAGCACGAGTCCATCATCGCCCGGCATCATCACATCGAGCACGATCAGGTCGACAGTATTGGCTTCGAGAAAACTCCGCATCTGCCGACCATCGGCGACGCTGCTGACCCGCAATCCATTCTTTTTCAGATAGGCCGACATGAGTTCGCGGATTTCGCGGTCGTCATCGACGATCAGGATATGGTCGACATGTTCCATCTTGTGATTTTCCGAATCTCTATCGCCTAATCGCGCAGCTTTACTCCGCTACCTTGCCTGATCCTGCACTGGATGCAGCAACGCGGCCAAACATACCGGTGCCAGGACTCGTTAACCTGCTCGAAATGGCACGAAATCAGATCAACGGTCCTGGCACTGGTGACCAACATGTTATCAGAAGCGATCGACATCCATAATGGCCTGAGCAAAAGCTTGCGGCGCCTCTTGCGGCAAGTTGTGGCCGATGCCGCCGGTTATGGTGCGATGCTCGTACTTTCGGGTGAATTTCTTGGCATATGACGCCGGATCGGGGTGCGGCGCGCCATTTGCGTCGCCCTCCATGGTGATGGTGGGTATATCGATAGTCGGCAGTGCAGAAAGCTTGCGTTCGAACTCATCGTATTGCGCTTCACCTTTTACCAATCCAAGCCGCCAGCGATAATTGTCGATGCTGATCGCAACATGGTCGGGATTGTCGAAAGCAGTAGCGGATCGATCGAAGACCGCATCGTCGAAAGCCCATTCCGGCGAAGCGAGTTCCCAGATCAAACGTGCGAAGTCGCGCGTATACTCGCGATAACCCGCCTCGCCACGCGCTGTCGCAAAGTAATACTGGTACCACCACTTCAATTCCGCCCTGGGCGGAAGCGGCTTTCGGTTCGCTTCCTGACTGCCGATCAGGTAGCCGCTCACCGAGACCATTGCCTTGCAGCGCTCAGGCCACAACGCCGCCATGATGTTCACGGTGCGCGCGCCCCAGTCGTAACCGCCGACGATGGCCTTCTCAATGCTTAACGCATCCATCAGTGCGATCATGTCGACCGCGAGCGCGGACTGTTGACCGTTACGAGGCGTATCGTCCGAAAGAAAGCAGGTCGTGCCGTAACCGCGAAGATAGGGAATGATGACGCGATAACCGGCCGCAGCAAGGATGGGCGCCACGTCGATGAAACTGTGGATGTCGTAAGGCCAACCGTGCAGCAGGAGAACAACGGGGCCGTCGACTGGCCCTTCTTCCGCGTAACCGACGTCAAGTACACCGGCCTTCACCTGCTTCAATGTCTTGAAGGATGCATTCCCATTGGCTTTGTTCATAGCCGCTGGAGCCTTTGACGGCGCGGCATCTGCAATTGCGATGGTGCCGAACTCGACGGCAGCTGCAGTCATTGCCAGCAGACTGAAAAATTGGCGACGCTGGAGGTTGGTGGACATTGGATCTCTCCGATTGAAATAATCACAATCGCAAGAAAACGCCTTCATGTATCGCAAATGTGTTTCGCAATGCACGCTATTGCATCGGCATGTAGCATGCGGTCATCCGGATACGTTTTGATACAATTTCCGGTCGGCCAGGCGCGCCACCCCTTCCTGCCCAACTAATTTGTATCGGCCTGTAGCCTGTCGCGCGGAATCTACACTTTATTACGTTTCCTCCTTCGTCCGGACACATCCCAGATACGTCGCGTCATTCAGATTGGCCTCGTTGCGGCTCGAGCCGCATCGCCGACCAGATCCCGAGGTTCGGTTTCGGAGGAAACGATGATGACGCTTCTTATCATAGCTTATTTGGGCGGAGCACTGACCATTCTCAGCCCCTGTGTGCTTCCCATTCTTCCCTTTGTGTTTGCCCGTGCCGGTGAATCATTCACCCGCAGCACATTACCTATGCTCGCAGGGATGACGGTAGCATTCGCTCTCGTGGCGACACTTGCGGCAGTTGGCGGAAGCTGGGCGATCCAGGCCAACGAATATGGCCGCCTGATTGCACTCCTCTTGCTCGCCGTTTTCGGTGTCAGTCTTCTTTCGCCACGTATCGCGAGCATCATCGCCCAACCGGTAGTCAATCTCGGCAACACGCTGGTCAGGATATCCGCCAAACGCGGCTCCATGCCGACCACCGCAGGCTCGCTCTTGCTCGGCGCAGCAACCGGCATGCTCTGGGCGCCCTGCGCCGGGCCGATTCTTGGTCTCGTGCTAACGGGTGCGGCGTTGCAGGGCGCCAATCTGCAGACGACGTCCCTGCTGCTTTCTTATGCCGCCGGAACTGCGACTTCGCTCGCATTGGCTCTGGCTATCGGCGGAAAGGTCCTTGCCCCTATGAGGCGATCGCTCGGAATCAGCGAGCGCATCCGCCAGGTTTTGGGCGCAGCTGTTCTTGCGGGCGTTGCCATAGCCGCTCTCGGCCTTGATAGCCGCCTTTTTTCGCAACTTTCCTATACCGGCGCCACCTCCTTCGAACAGGCCCTGCTCGAGAAGCTGAATGTGAAGCCCTCAACCGGCATGCCAACTGAGTTTGCAGGCAACGATCAGATGATCGAAATTGCGGACACGACGAGGCCGTTCCACGCCGATCTACCCATGGAGGGTGCCACGCCATCGCTGGATGGTGCCGTTGACTGGCTGAATTCGCCGCCCCTTGCGACGGAGCAACTCCGCGGGAAAGTGGTTCTCGTCTATTTCTGGACCTATTCCTGCATCAACTGCATCCGTACCATACCTTATGTCCGGGCCTGGGCCGAAAAGTACAAGGACCTCGGCCTCGTGATCATTGGTGTGCACACTCCCGAATTCGCATTCGAAAAAAAGATCGACAATGTCAGGAGCGCAGTCGACGATTTCAAGATCGGCTACCCTGTTGCCATCGACAATGACTACCGCATCTGGCGAGCCTTCAGGAACAATTATTGGCCGGCTCAATATCTGATCGATGCGAATGGCCAGATCCGTTACCACCTTTTCGGTGAAGGTAGTTATGCCACCACCGAGAAGGCAATCCGGGGCTTGTTGCATGAGGCCGGCAGCAAGCTGAAGACCAGCGGGCCGGTGGTCCCGCATGCAGCCGGCGCTGAGGCAAGCCCGGATCTAAAGAACATCCGCTCCGACGAGACTTATATCGGCTATGAGCGTGGCACAGGTTTCGCCTCCCCGGAACCCATCGGTGCAGACAGGCCCCGGAACTATTCGACCGGTGAGCCAAATCTCAATCAGTGGAGCCTGTCGGGCAACTGGACCATCGGTGCCGAGCAGGCGACGCTCAATCAGCCGAACGGCACCATCACCTACCGGTTCAGCGCCCGCGACCTTCATCTGGTGCTTGGCTCGGATAATGGCGGCAATCCCATCCGCTTCCGGGTGACGATAGACGGGAACGCGCCGGGAGCCAGTCATGGCGCCGATACCGACGCCGAAGGCTACGGCACGGTCACAGCAACCAGGCTTTATCAGCTCGTCCGACAGGCCGACGGCGTCGAGACCCGCGATTTCGAGATCCGTTTCATCAATCCCCACGTTCAAGCCTATGCCTTCACTTTCGGCTGAAGCTGCCCTCCCTCATCCGCAACCACAAAAGACAGGAGTTGACCCCATGAACCGCCTTTATCTGCCCACCCTTGCTCTTGCATTTGCCACCAGCGCCATCGCCTCCACGGCCCAGGCGGCAGAGGTGAAGAATATCGTCATCGTCCACGGCGCGCTCGCCGATGGCTCCGGCTGGCGAAAAACGACCGAAATCCTTGAACGGCGTGGCTTCCACGTCACGGTTGTCCAGGAACCGATCACTTCGCTTTCCGACGATATCGCCGCCACCAACCGGATTCTGGACCTGCAAGATGGCCCAACCTTGCTTGTCGGTCACAGCTATAGCGGCATCGTCATCACACAAGCGGGCAACCGGCCGGACGTCGCCGGACTTGTCTATGTGGCCGCCTTCCAGCCTGATAAGGGCGAAAGCCTGTTCAGCCTCGCAAGCTCGAAACCACCGGCGGGCATGAACATCAGGGAAACGACGGACGGCAAATATCTCTATCTCGACCCGAAGGCTTTCGCCGCGGACTTCGCTGCGGATCTTCCAAAGGCGGAAGCAGATTTCATGGCAAAATCGCAGGTTTTCGCCTCCAAAGAAGCCTTTTCCGCCAAGGTTGGCGATCCCGCATGGAGGACGAAAAAGAGCTGGGCGATCGTTGCCACCGACGATCGGTCGATCAATCCGGATCTCGAACGAACGATGGCTGAGCGCGCCGGCAGCCAAGTGACCGAGATCAAATCCAGCCACGCGGTATTCGCCTCCCACCCACAGCAGGTCGCCGACGTCATCGTGAAAGCCGCGGAAGAAGCGGGCCGCTGACGCGGCATCCGCGAAAGATTCGCTTTGTGGCCAGCCTTTTTTGGAGAGAAGGCCTGCCACAAAGCGCTCACTCACCACGGAAAAACAGAAGAAATTCAAAGGCGACTTTATCGAATTCGCCATCCTTAGGCCCCGGCGGGGATGCCTGGCCGCCGCCCGGACATTGTGATGCGGTTCTACCAGACCCTGCTGTTTCATTCTTGCCGGCGGCGGTTTGGAGCAACGCCAATCTGCGCAAATAAGCAGATTAAAATCTGCCGGGAAGTCAACCCGCGAACATCGCCGCAGCGGAACCTCTTACAGCTGGTTCACCGGTCATCTGAAGAACACCTGACTGCCAGTTAGGAAATTATCCCTTCATCTCCTTTTATCTTGATAATCAACATTCATGACTGTAAAGAGATAACCTCACATGAGGATTTTCCGATGACAGAACCTCTTCTCCTGGCAACCTCCCTCGGCGCGGCGCTGGCGCTTATCAGCCTCGGCGGCGGGCTGTACGAATTCAGCGTGGTTGATCCGGTCTGGCCGCGCCGGCCGGATCTTATCCAGCCCGACCGCGGCGGGATTTCGCGCAAGCGTTTCTGGATACCCGCTCATGCGGCTTTCGAACTTGTCCTCATCATGACATTGGTCTTGGCCTGGTCCGCGGCCGATGTCCGGTTCTGGCTTTTTATCGCGGTTGCAAGCCATGCCGCCATGCGTCTTTGGTCGGCCTTCGACTTCATCCCCAAGGCGCTCGCCTTCGAGAAATCCGAACCGGGCCCGGAGACGGAGAATGCCGCCCGGCGGTGGACACGTCGCAGCCTCCTGCGGCTTCCCTTGGATGTCATCACCTGCGGCGCCATGCTGGCTGCGACCATTGCTGCGGCAAGGATGGGCTAGATGCCGCAAAAATCAGCCGCCGGAACGGACCTTCCACCGAAAGAGAAGCAGGAGCTGGTCGCACGCGTCGGCGTGGCCGTGCGCAAGATGGGCGCGCAATCGGTGATCACGAGCAGAACGATCGCTGACCGGTTCACCCTTCACACGACCGACCTTGAGGTACTGGACCTCATCTTCCTGCGCGAGCAGACATCGGCAGGCGAATTGGCGGATGCGACGGGGCTCACCTCCGGTTCGGTCACTGCGCTGATCGACCGCCTTGTTAATGCAGGCTATGTCGAACGGTGCGCCGACCCCTCCGACCGGCGCAAAGTGCTGGTTCGCATCCGGCAGGATGCCGTCGAGCCCATCAAGTCCCTTTACACGGGCATCGAGAGAAAGATGACCAGGCTGTGGTCGACCTACAGCACACGCGACCTGGAAATCATCGCCGATTTCCTGTCGCGAAGCACCGAGCTCGCCATCGCCTCATGCAGGGAAATCCAGCAAAGCGCGCACCCTATGCCCCCACGCCGGCGTCCATCGCGCACGCGCACCCGCAATGTTTCAGACTGATATGCGGAAATTGGGACCGTTCATGGGATGACCGCAAGGATGAGCCCCGAAGGCCACCAGAGCCTTTGGGCTGGGCAACGTACTGGAGCCGGCGATATCACATAATCGCTGGCTCCTTTTCCTGAGCGGAAGAGGGAACAACAGAGCTACGACCCCACCAAACCGCCCGGCCTTCTATGGGTTCCCCCTCCCAAATCGGCTTTGCACAGCTCTGCTGATGTCCCCTGGGAACCGACTTCGCCACCGGACGCGTCTTAACCGAGGCCTGCGGAACAATGATAATGTTCAGGCGGTTTTGGGATCCGTCAGTTCGCGGGCGGAACGGGACAACTCAGATCCCCTTCCTGGCAGTTGAGATAGCTTTCGAAATCCTTGACACGGGATTGCGTCAGGCTGTCCCTGCACTGCGCGACGAGCATTGGCATCACGCTCCCGCCAGCCGCTTCCGCAGTCTGGAAATCGCACTCGGCATCGCGAAATCTGACCCAGTCCTGCTGTGCCTTGACAAGAAGCTTTCTGGTATCCGCATCATCCTTCAGACGGGCCTCGATCTGCTTGTAGAGCGCGTTGAGCTTCTTGTCGGATTCCTTCCACGAAGCATCGGCGCACTGGTTCATCGTGGCCTGATCCTGGGCGTCGGCACATTTGTCTTTGGCAAATGCGAACGCCGGCATGGCCACAATCACCGCAGCAGTCAGTATCGCTGATTTCATCAATTGTCCTCCTTCCAGGGCGCGCTGTCGATCAGCAGAAGTTGATGCTCATTGTTTCTCCGGGCGTCATTCATTGCCTGTGACGGTCTCGGCAAAACATCTTGCCAGATTTTCCGGCGCTCCAAGCTTCTTCGCCCAGACTATCAGTTCGGGTTTTTCCGACGGCTCGGCATAGCCGCCCCACACGTCGCGAAACTGCTTCTTTCCGTTGACCGTTTCAAAGAACATCATGCCGTCATCGCTTGCGGGCGTGGAGATGTAGGCGGCGCTCCAGTTGCCGCTTTCCATGATCGTGCTGAACTTTACCTGGGCAGATTTGACCTTGGCGTTCATCGCCGAGGCAACGAGGGGCGCATAAGCCTGCTTGCGCGCCGCCGTCATTTCGACCTTTACGCCGTCACAGGCTTTATTCCCGGCGAAAGCAGGCGTTAGCGTCACGCCCAATCCCGCGAGAGTGGCTATGGCATACCGCCGAACGAAACCGACGAATGCGGACATGTTGGTTTCCTCCTTTTTGACAAGAGGCCATCGATCGGGATCGTCATCGCCTGCTCTGATTGCAGGGCGCTGGGTGACAACAGGCACCCTGACATGACCCGATTTGGAGAATTATCCCGTGAGGATGAACTAGCCGAAACCGGCTTAGTAAATATAGCGGTATCCCTCCCGTGCATCGTTTGATGCCCGCCGCCCGGACAAAGTATTTCACGAAACAAAATTATGACAAGAAAAAATCTTGTACCATGGAACAACTATGAAAGCTCCATAGGTACTTAGTTAATAATTTATGTACTTCTATGAACAGCGCATCGTCATAGGCGCTGAGGGGATTTTATAGCTGCCCTCCGGGAACTGTCGCGCCGGGACGCAGCTTTTCATATCGTTTGACCAGCCGCTCCCGCTTGAGCCGCGAGAGCCTGTAAATCCAGAAAATTCCGTTGAGTTGGTCGATTTCATGTTGGTGACATATGGCGAGCAGGCCGTCGGCCTCCTCGCTGCGCTCGACACCATCCAGATCCTGATAATCCACACGGACGCGTGCATGGCGCTCCACCTCCTCCTTGATGCCGGGCATGGAAATACTGCCCTCCGCATACCGGGTCGGCTCGGGCGAAGCCCAGACGATCCTGGGATTGGCATAGGTGCGAACTTCCGCACCGTCCCAGAGATCAAGGACAACCAGCCGCTTTTCGACGCCGATATGCGGTGCCGTGATTCCGATACCGCCTGATGCGCGCACCGTATCCAGAAGATCGGTGGCGAGGCTGCGGATCTCCTCGCCGAATACAGTCACTGGTTCGGCGACCTTGCGCAGACGCGGGTCGGGAAACATAACAACGGACCGGACCGTCATGATTGCCCCGTGCACGGCGCATATTCCAATTTCCCGGACTTCAATTCCCGCGCAATCCGCTTCAAACGAGTCTCCCTGACCAAGCCGGAACATACCGGATCAAAAATTGCCGCTTTTCGGGGCGACGCCATTCAAGCGTCGCTACCTCATCCTCGCAATCCCAATTCCGCGCAGCCAAAAAAGAACGTTGGTCCGCCTGTCGGGAAAAAAGCAGACCTGCCGGGAACCAGTCTGCGCGAAATCCCATTGGCGAGGATCACACAAGCCGGCCGGGCGGCCCGTGACTGCCGGATCATTTTGATGTAACGCGGTTGCGGACTGGATTCGCCGATGGAGGACAGTGATTGTGAGTGCCGAGGCATTAGTTGGTTCCACGCCCAGGAGAGTGCCGATTGCAGCACTGGATGGTTTCTGCCGGGCCGTGCTGGCGGCGGCCGGCGCCGACGAGGCTACCTGCGATGCGGCAACCCGCGCAATGCTGCACGGCTCGCGACTTGGAGTGGACAGTCACGGTGTGCGTCTGCTTGATCACTATGTGACCGTGCTCACGAAGGGCCGCGTCAACCCTCGCCCGCGTTTGCGATTCGCCTCGGCATTCGGCGCTGTGGCCTCGCTCGACGCCAATGATGCGCATGGCGCGCTTGCCGGCTACAGCGCCATGGAGCACGCCGTGGAATTGGCCGGACGCTTCGGCATCGGCGCCGTCGCAATCCGCAACTCATCGCATTTCGGGCCGGCCGGTGCTTTCGCGACGGCCGCCGCCGACAAGGGCTATATCGGCCTTGCCGTCTGCAATTCCGACAGCTTCGTGCGCCTGCATGACGGCGCGCAGCGCTTTCACGGAACCAACCCCATAGCCTGCGCCGTCCCCCTGGCCGGGAGCCGCCCCTGGCTTCTCGACATGGCGACGAGCGCGGTGCCCTATAACCGCGTCCTGCTCTATAAGAGCCTCGGACGGACGCTGCCCGACGGCGTCGCCTCCATGGCAGACGGCAAGGATACTGATGATCCGATGCAGGCCGAAATGCTGGCGCCGCTCGGCGGCGCGTTCGGCTTCAAGGGCGCGGGTCTCGCCGGTCTGGTCGAGATCCTGAGCGCGGTGCTCACAGGCATGAAGCTGAGCTTCGACATCGCACCGATGGCCGGCCCCGATCTCAGCACGCCGCGCGGCCTGGGCGCTTTCGTGCTTGCCATCCGCCCAGACGCCTTCGTGGACTTGAAGACCTTTGAGGACGGCATGCGCCGCTATGTCGAAACATTGCGCAGTTCACCCGCACGGACGGACGCAAGAGTGCTTGCCCCCGGTGATCGCGAATGGGAGGAGGCCGAACGCCGCGAGGCCGACGGTGTGCCGATCGACCCGGCAACGGAACAGGCCTTCCGCGCGTTTGCAGAGCGATTCAATCTCGATCTGCCATTCGCATGATGCCTGAGGGCGTCGCGCTGGGACTACCCGTTGGTGGTTCCGACTTCGCTTGCCCGAGCGATAAATCAGGACTTCACCCACTCCCATGCATCGGCAAGCTTATTCATGGAGAAAATGCCGCAGCGCTTGCCACCCGGCGCGACGAAAAATAATCCAAGATCCCAGGACGAAATGAGCGTGTTACACGAAGCGCTCAAGCCGACCGTGAAAAAAAATCTTCCCTGCCTGTCGGGAAGCGGATCCTCCCAGCGTTCCTTGGACGAGGGCACCGGCTATGCGTGCATCCGGCCGGACATGCTGCCTCACAACCCGTTATGTCCATGGAGGAATGGCTGATGAAGATTACCCAGCATCTCTGGTTCGAGAAGGATATGGAAGCGGCGGTCAGGTTCTACACCTCGCTCATCCCCGGCTCGAAAATCAACTCGATTTCGCCTCTGATGGCCGAATCCCCGAGCGGTCCGGAAGGCAGCGTCAAGATCGCGTCCTTCACGCTCGGCGACCAGAACTATACGGCGATCGAGGCCGGTCCTCTTGATCCCTTCAATCACAGCTTCTCCATCATGGTCGAATGCGACACGCAGGCCGAGATCGACCGTCTCTGGGAGGCGCTGCAGGAGGGCGGATCGGTGGAGCACTGCGGCTGGCTGAAGGATCGCTGGGGGCTCTCCTGGCAGATCGCCCCGAAGCGGCTGGGCGAGCTCATGGCCGATCCCGACCATGCGAAGGTCAAGCGCGTCACCGAAGCGATGCTGAAGATGGTAAAGTTCGATATCGCAGGGCTCGAAGCAGCCGCGCGCTGAGCCTCACACAAATGCCCGTTTCACGGAAACCGAGAAACGGGCATTCATTTCCCACGCGATGCATGTTTGCCGCAGCAGCCATGGCGTGATCCGGCATCTCGGGATTACAAGCCCAGTTCCGACAGGCCCGGGTGATCGACGGGGCGGGGTCCCTGTGCCCAGCGGAACTTTCTGTCCGCTTCCCGGATAGGCAGATCGTTGATGCTGGCGAACCGCAGATGCATCAACCCTTGTGGCGTGAATTCCCAGTTTTCGTTGCCGTAGGAGCGGAACCAGTTGCCGCTCTCATCGTGCCATTCATAGGCGAAGCGGACCGCAATGCGGTTTTCCGCGAAAGCCCAGAGTTCCTTGATCAGGCGGTAGTCGAGCTCGCGTTCCCACTTGCGCGTGAGAAACGAGACGATCTGCGAACGACCGACAGGAAACTCCGCCCTGTTGCGCCAGCGGCTGTCGGGCGTATATGCCAGCGAGACACGCTGCGGGTCGCGCGTGTTCCAGGCATCTTCCGCCATGCGGACTTTCTGGATCGCCGTTTCACGCGTAAATGGCGGCAGAGGTGGCCTGCTTTCGACCGTATCGATTATCTGAGACATGGGATGTCCTTTCGGTGTTGTGGCCTCACGACGTCGAAGCATTGCCGGACGAGGTGAAGCCGGATGTCGATTGCTTCATCGGCCGGCATCCCACGAGCCCGTCGTGGCGAGGAATGGTGATTCACCATTCTCCTGCGCGCTCCATCGCAAGGAAAGTGCGCCGGGACGATAGACCACCCGGCGCGGCCGGAATGTCCAAAGCCGTTCGCTGCCCTGGAAAAATTCGCCGTCCGGCTCCACCTGCACCTCCGCCTCACCGGAGAGCTGCAGAAGATCGCCCGTCTCGAAATCCAGGAACAGAAGACCGGCCTTGCCATTGAGCACGATGTTGCCCAGCGTATTGAAATAGCGGTTGCCCGCGAAATCGGGGATCGTCAGCCGGTCGTCATCATCGATGCGAACGAAGCCGGGCTTGCCGCCACGATGCGAAACGTCTACCTGCCTGTGACCATTGTTGCGATCGGCATAGGTTGCGACAAAGAATGTGTCGGCCGCTGAAATCATTGCGCGGGCGTGCTCGTCCAACCGCTCCATCCGGATCGCGGCGGAGGCCCTCTTCTCCCCGGCCCCTTCGAAGCGGAAATCCCGAAGCCGGATATATTTTGGACAGTTTCCGAAGCTTTCTTCCACTGCCAGGGAGAAACCATCAGCGCCGTTGCGGCGCAATGTGCCGTTGGCGCGATTTCGCCGGCGGGTATGAAGCTCGATCCCGAGAAGCCCGATATTGCTGCCATCATCCAGTCCGGCATCGGCAGGATCGTCCGGATCGCGTCTTGCCCGGATGGTGAGATGCTTCGGATCGGGCGAAGCGACGAAACCCGGCTCGCCGGTTGCAAGCGTCGCCCAGGCGTCGCCCTGCCGGTCCACCGCCCCGAGCAGGATGAACGGAAGCTGCGCCATGAAATCCCGGTGCTGGTCGGGCATGAAGTCGCGAATGACCTTGCGGCCGATTTCAGCCATCCGCTCTGCGGCGCCAATGCTCTCCTGCAGGGCGATCTCGCCCGGATGGAACGGCGAAGCTATCTCCTGGGATCGGTGTTCAGACATGGATTCGTCTTTCAACGTCGGCCTGTTGCCCACCGTTTCAACGTGCCGCCGCAAGGCCGACAGGCGTCTGCTGGAAGGGCACGAAGCCGGGCAGGGTTTCCACCCGATTCAACCATCTGCCGACATTGGCGTGGGAAGACAGGTCAACATTACCCTCCGGCGCCCGGGCGATGTAGCTGTAAAGAGCCACGTCGGCCACGGTCGGATGGTCGCCGGCGATCCAGTCGCGCTCCTGAAGCTCGGCATCGAGTATATTCAGGATGGCGTGGGCGCGCGGGATGACCTCCTCAGGGTCGAACTTCGCGCCGAAAACGGTGATGAGGCGCGCCGCCGCAGGCCCGAATGCGATCTGCCCCGCCGCGACCGATAGCCATCGCTGAACCGCCGCTGCCCCGGCCGGGTCTTCCGGCAGCCAGTCCTTGCGGCCATGCTTCTTCGCGAGATAGACCATGATGGCGTTGGAATCGGCGATCAGAACGCCGTCATCGTCCAGAAGCGGCACCTGCCCGAAGCGGTTCATCCTGAGATAATCCGGCGTCTTGTGTGCTCCCTTGAGAAGATCGAGTTCGATCAGTTCGACCTCGATGCCGAGCAGGGAGCAAAACAGGCGCGCACGATGCGAGTGTCCGGACAATGGGTGATGATAGAGCTTCATTTTCATGACCTTTCGCAGGGAATGTGGCGAGTATCTGTGCCGGTGCACGATTATCGATTATTCCAGCATTAAAGGGGAACTGCTAAAGAGAAGAATGCTCTGTTTCATCCATCGAAATAATCAGGCAGAAGAAAATGGACCGTTTCCAGGCTATGCAGGTCTTCGTGAAGGTGGCGGAAACCGGAAGTTTCGCCAGGGCGGGACGGCATCTCAACCTCAATCCTCCAGCCGTCACCCGTGCCATTGCCGGGCTGGAAACCGCGATCGGCACACGGCTTTTCATCCGCACCACACGCTCCGTGATGCTGACCGAACCCGGGCAGCGCTATCTCGAGGATTGCCGGCGGATCCTCTCCGATATCCAGGAGGCGGATGCCGCGGCCGCGGGTTCGTTTTCCAGGCCATCGGGGACATTGACCGTGACCGCTTCGGTCCTGTTCGGGCAGATCTACGTGCTGCCGATCCTGCTGGAATATCTGGATCTGAACCCGGCGGTGACCGTGCAATCGCTTTTCCTCGACCGGGTGACCAATCTGGTGGAGGAGGGTATCGACGTCGCGGTCCGCATCGGACACCTGCCGCTGTCCAGTCTCAGCGCCGTTCGGGTGGGAACCGTGCGCCGCATCATATGCGGGTCACCCGATTATTTCCGCCAGCATGGGACGCCCTCCATTCCCGCCGATCTGGTGAGGCACCGGATCATCGCGACCACCGGCGCATGGGCGTCGCCCGACTGGCGCTTCGGGCGGGAGGGACGAACGACCGTCCGTGTCACGCCACGGCTCATGTGCAACAATAATGAAGCCGCCATCGAGTCGGCGGTTCGCGGCTGGGGCCTGACGCGGATTCTCTCCTATCAGGTCGCGCCTCTGATCGCGGACGGCAAACTCATCCCGATCCTGACCGATTATGAAGAAGAACCGCTGCCGATTCATATCGTCCAGCCGGAGGGCCGAAGGGCCGCTGCAAAGATCAGATCCTTTGTCCAGCTCGCCACAAAGCGTCTGAGGGAGAACAGGATGGTCAATCCGGTGCAGTGACGTCAGCCCTCAATTCCGCAATCAAGATCAGCGGAAAAGCAGGCCGTCCGTCCAACGGATCATAAGAAAATCCTATCAACAATAATGGAAAACGCAATTTGCTGTTATCGGCCGGCTTCATTACTCTGGAACATCTCTAAGCAACGAGGAGCTTACCATTGGAGGAAGCCATGGACGCAAAGACTGACGACAATGAGGGCAAGTGCCCGTTCACCGGTGGCCGCCGCGGCCCCAGAAACCACGATTGGTGGCCGAACCAGCTGGACATCCAGGTCCTGCATCACAATTCCAACCTGTCCGATCCGATGGGCAAGGATTTTGATTACGCCGAGGAATTCAAGAGCCTCGACCTCGATGCGGTGATTGCGGATCTGCGCGGCCTGATGACCAATTCGCAGGATTGGTGGCCGGCCGATTTCGGCCATTATGGCGGTCTGATGATCCGCATGGCATGGCACAGCGCCGGCACCTATCGCATCACGGACGGCCGCGGCGGCGCGGGCGCCGGCCAGCAGCGTTTTGCCCCGCTCAATTCCTGGCCCGATAACGCCAATCTCGACAAGGCGCGCCGGCTGCTCTGGCCGATCAAGCAGAAATACGGCCGCAAGATCTCCTGGGCAGACCTGATGATCCTGGCCGGCAATGTCGCGCTGGAATCGATGGGCTTCAAGACCTTCGGTTTCGCCGGCGGCCGCAAGGACGTCTGGGAACCCGAAGAGCTCTACTGGGGCCCCGAGGGCACGTGGCTGGGCGATGAGCGCTACAGCGGCGAACGCCAGCTCTCCGAACCGCTCGCCGCGGTGCAGATGGGCCTGATCTACGTGAACCCGGAGGGGCCGAATGGCAACCCGGATCCGGTCGCGGCGGCAAAAGATATCCGCGAGACGTTCTATCGCATGGCGATGAACGATGAGGAGACCGTGGCTCTGATCGCCGGCGGCCACACTTTCGGCAAGACCCACGGCGCCGGCGACCCGTCGCTGGTCGGTCCGGACCCCGAAGGTGCCGCGATCGAGGACCAGGGCCTCGGCTGGAAGAGCGGGCATGGCACCGGCTTCGGCGCCGATACCATCACCGGCGGTCCGGAAGTCACCTGGTCGCAGACGCCGACCAGATGGAGCAATTACTTCTTCGACAACCTGTTCAACTATGAATGGGAGCTGACGAAGAGCCCGGCCGGCGCCTGGCAATGGAAGGCGAAGGACGCCGAGGCCATTGTCCCGGACGCGCATGACCCGTCGAAGAAGCATGTGCCGACCATGCTGACGACTGACCTGTCGCTGCGGTTCGATCCTGAATACGAGAAGATCTCGCGCCGCTTCCACGAGAACCCGGACCAGTTCGCCGATGCCTTCGCTCATGCGTGGTTCAAGCTCACCCACCGCGACATGGGACCGAAGGTGCGTTATCTCGGCCCGCTTGTCCCGGAGGAGACGCTGATCTGGCAGGACCCGATCCCGGAGATCGACCATGAGCTGGTCAGCGATCAGGACATCGCCGATCTCAAGGCGAAGATCCTCGCCTCGGGACTGTCCGTCTCGGAACTGGTCTCGACCGCCTGGGCCTCCGCCTCCACCTTCCGCGGCTCCGACAAGCGCGGCGGCGCCAATGGCGCGCGCATCCGGCTTGAACCCCAGAAGAACTGGGAGGTCAACGACCCGGCGCAGCTTGCAAAGGTGCTCGGCACGCTGGAAGCCATCCAGAAGGCGTTTAACGAAGCGCAGACCGGCGAAAAGAAGATATCGCTCGCCGACCTCATCGTGCTTGGCGGCGTAGCGGCCGTCGAGAAGGCTGCGAAGGATGCCGGCGTCGACGTGGCGGTGCCCTTCACGCGGGGCCGAATGGATGCAAGCCAGGAGCAGACCGATGTCGACTCCTTCCGCGCGCTCGAGCCACGCGCCGACGGCTTTCGCAACTATCTCAGCGGCCGGCAGCTCATGCTGCCGGAGGAAGCGTTGATCGACCGTGCGCAATTGCTGACGCTGACCGGGCCGGAGATGACGGTTCTCATCGGCGGCCTGCGTGTTCTCGGCGCGAATACCGGCGGCACCAAGCATGGCGTCTTCACAAAGGAGGTGGGCAAGCTGACGAACGACTTCTTCGTCAATCTCCTGACCATGGACACGCAATGGCAGCCCGTCGCCGACGGCACTTATGAGGGCCGCGACCGCAGGACGAACGAGCTGAAATGGCGCGCCACGCGTGTCGACCTGATCTTCGGCTCGCACTCGCAACTGCGCGCGTTTGCCGAGGTCTATGCCTGCGCGGACAGCCGGGAGAAATTCGTGAAGGACTTCGTGGCAGCCTGGACCAAGGTGATGAACGCCGATCGCTTCGATCTCGTCTGATTGGGGCGGATCGACATAAACAAAAACGGGCGCGGAGCAATCCGCGCCCGCTTTGACTGCCTGTTCATCGGCCAAGCATCTCCTTAACTATATCAAAGTTGATATGGTAACGAGCATATCTTCGTTCGCCGGTTCTGCTTAGCGCTCCCTTTGCGACCAGGTCTTGCAGGTCTCGTGTTGCCGTTGCGCGGGCCGCGCCGGTAATTCGGATATAATTCTCAGCGCTAAGGCCACCCTTGAATCCATCGATACCCTCCTTGAACATACGGGCGAGGGCCTTGTGCTGTCGTTCGTTGAGCTCGCCACGGAAACGTTCATAGAATTTGGCCTTGGCGATGGAGAATTCGACGCGGGCGAGCGTGACTTGCTGCGCTTCGAGGGTCGTATTTGCAAAATATACCAGCCAATCGGTGATGGCGTTATCTTTGTTGCTCTGCTCCAGCATATCGTAATAGCGTTTGCGGTGGCGCTCGATAGTGTAAGCGAGCGCGATCAGGCTGGGCTCACCGATATTCTGCGCCAAGGCTTTTTCCGATAGGGCGCGTCCAATACGCCCATTGCCATCCTCGAATGGATGAATGCTCTCGAAATACAGGTGAGCAATCCCGGCCCGAGTCAATGCGGGCAGAGGGGCTTCCCCTTTTGGCGAAGTGTTGTTGAACCAGGAGACGAAACCATCCATTTCGGCCTTCACCCGCACCGAAGGAGGTCCTTCAAAATGTATTCTCGGATTATCGAGCCGATTGGAGACGACCTGCATTGGCTCTGTATGTTGTCGGTAGTTCCCAATCACGTCGATCCGCCGCTCACCGGCCATCACCATCTTATGCCAACTGAACAGAAGGTCGTGCGAAAGTGGCTTGGCGAAGCGCAAATAGACATCGGCCATCATTTTGGCGATCCCACGTTCAGCCGGCGAAACGTGTCTGGTATTGCCACCTAGGCCAAGCTGCTGACGTAACGATGATTGCAGGCTTTCCCGATTAAGGTATTCGCCTTCAATGGCAGATGTTTTCAGGGCCTCCTCACTGATGAGGTCGACACGGATTTGATTACGGTCATCTTCACTGACATGGCGGAACACGCCCAGAAATTCACCTGAACGCAGCAAAAATTTCTGCTCTAACGCTTCCAGGGCCGTTTTGTCATAGCTGAAATGCGGCCAGTCAGTCTGTTGCCAATTCCATCGCATGAGTTATAGAACACCTTTCTATAGCTCATGATAGCCGATTTCGTGAGTTATAGCGATGCGGTTTATGCATCAGGTCTGGCAACTCGATATCGTCAGCGTGCGGCGATCGCGAACGCATTTTAAAACGCAAGTCCATCCCGCGTCGCACCGACGGACGGAGGCGGAGTGAAACGGGCTCCACAACTCTCTAGTGGTCAGAGCAGGGCAACCGAAGTAGGATAACGGCAATGCCGATGGACGTTAAGACCGGCACCCGCAGAGACTGGATGATGAGCGGGATCGCCGTGATCTGGAGATTACGCTTATCGCGCTGGTCCCGGAGGTCACCGTGCTAACTACATATCTGAGAAGCTAACGCAATTCGAAGCCGAACGGCGATGCGGAGGACTCGATCATGGGTTTCTATCAGGATCACATTCTGCCGCATATCATCAATCTGGCGATGCGCAACCGCGATCTCCTGCCCTATCGCGAGCGCGCCCTTTCGGCGGCCGAAGGCCGTGTACTGGAGATCGGCATCGGCTCCGGCCTCAATCTGCCGTTCTATTCCTCTCAGACCCGGGAAATACTCGGCCTGGAGCCATCGCCACGGCTAATCACGATGGCCAGGCGCGCTGCAGGCAGTTCCTCTGTACCGGTGACTTTCATTGAGGGATCGGCCGAGGCGATCCCGTTGGACGATCACAGCATCGACACCGTGGTGACGACCTGGACGCTCTGTTCCATCCCAGGAGCCACAACGGCGCTCGAAGAAATGCGCCGGGTGCTGAAACCCGCCGGACAATTGCTGTTTGTCGAGCACGGTTTGTCGCCGGAGACGAACGTGCGCAAATGGCAGGACCGGCTGACACCGGTCTGGAAGCGCATCGGCGGCGGCTGCCATCTCAACCGACCGATCCAATCGCTGATCGAGGGCACCGGCTTTAACGTCAGCCAAATCGAAACGGGTTACGCGAGGGGGCCCAAGCCCATGACGTTTATGTACGCAGGACGGGCGCGACCGTGAACTAAGCTGCACGGCTTTCTGGCGCTTCCGTCGGCCCTATTGTTCCTCCGACCATGATCCGGCCTTGACGATCGATGATTGCTGGCTTATTTGGAAACGATCATTTCCGAATCCTGGCAACCATGACGACCTATTCCCCGGCAGATCCGGGAGGCCGCCCACCCGGCCGTCCCAGAGAATTTGAAATCGACGAGGCTTTGGACAAGGCGATCATCGTCTTTTCCGAACGCGGCTACCATGCCGCCTCCATTTCCGACCTGAAGGAGGCATTGGGGCTGACGGCGGGCAGTCTTTACAAGGCGTTCAAGAGCAAGAAAGCGATATTTCTGGCCGCTTTCGACCGCTATAAACAGATCCGCGATGCCCTTTTGGACAGGGAACTGGCGACCGGCACCGATGGCCGCGACAAAATCCTGCGTATGCTGCGCTTTTATGCCGAAGCCTCGCACGGCGAAAGCGGCCGGCGCGGCTGTCTGGTAGTAGGCACGGCAATCGAGCTCGCGGCCTATGATGCGGATGCGGCTGACCGGGTCAGTCGTTCCATGGCACGCACCGAGGCGACTTTTGCTGATCTGATCCGCCAGGGACACGCGGATTGTTCAGTTTCCAGGAGCGTTGATCCTGATGCGACCGCCCGTCTTCTGCTTTCCGTTACCCAGGGCCTCAGGGTTCTGGGCAAAACCGGTCCCGACCGTGATCGCGCTTTTTCCGTAATCGAGGCGGCCATGAGACTTCTCGATTGATTTTCTGACCCGATCCTTCCTCCCAGGGAGCTCTTTCATGACAAGCAATTCCACAACCATGGCCGCACCGGCGAGCCCCCACGCGATATCCGCCGGCATGACCTTCATCATGGCGGCGGCCTGCGGTCTCGTCGCCGCCAACCTCTATTACGCCCAGCCGCTTGCCGGGCCGATCGCTGCCTCAATAGGCCTGCCGGCCCATGCCACCGGCCTTATCGTGACGCTCACCCAAATCGGCTACGGCCTCGGCCTGCTGCTGATCGTGCCGCTCGGCGACCTTCTCGAAAACCGCCGGCTGATCGTGACGATGATCGGTGCCGCAGCGATCGCGCTTCTCGCTGCAGGGATCTCCACCACGGTCCTCCCCTTCCTCGCCGCCTCGTTGGCGATCGGTCTTGCCTCCACCGCGGTGCAGATGATCGTGCCCTTCGCGGCCAATCTGGCACCGGACTCCCATCGCGGCAGAGTGGTCGGGAACGTCATGAGCGGGTTGATGGTCGGCATAATGATGGCCCGGCCGGTTTCGAGCTTCATCGCCCGCTTTTCCTCCTGGCACCTCATCTTCTTCCTGTCGGCCGCCGTGATGATCGTTCTGGGCTTCGTGCTCGCCCTGCGCCTGCCAAAGCGCGTGCCGCAGACGAAGCTTACCTATTTCGGCCTGCTTGCCTCAATGGGCCGGCTTTATGCGACACAGCCGGTTCTCCGCCGCCGCGCCTTTTATCAGGCCTGCCAGTTCGCCGCCTTCAGCCTCTTCTGGACGGTGACGCCGCTGGTCCTCGCTGGCCCCGCCTTCCAGCTCAGCCAGGCCGGCATTGCCCTCTTCGCGCTTGCCGGTGTCGCCGGCGCCATCGCCTCGCCGATTGCCGGGCGCCTGGCAGACCGGGACCTCGGCAAACCTGCCACGCTCTTCGGTATTCTCGCCGTGGCAGCAGCTTTCGTGATAACCCATATCGCGCCAGAAGGCTCTACCGGCGCACTGACGCTCCTGACGCTGGCGGCGATCCTGCTCGATTTCGGTGTAACGATGACGCTCGTCATCGGGCAGCGGGCAATCTACGGACTCGGCGCCGAACTCCGCAGCCGCCTGAACGGCCTCTTCATGGCGACTTTCTTTCTGGGCGGCGCGGTCGGATCGGCTGCCGGCGCCTGGGCGTTTGCGGAAGGCGGCTGGCTGCTTGCCTCGATGATCGGCCTGGCGCCCCCCATTGCCGCCTTCCTTTTTTCCCTAACGGAAAAGCGGTTGCAGCCGGCATTCGCCGAGTAACAGATCGGGCATTTCGGGCCTGGATCACGTTTGAGGACGCTCTCAAACATGATCCGGGCCGGCAATGCGACTGACCCTTTTCGTTGCCGGCTAATATCGGCTTGCCCTTAACCAAACCGCTCGGGCCGGAAAGGCTCCAACAGCGGATGTTTTTCACCCCAGGCGATCTCACTGGCCAGCAGCTCCCCGGCAATCAGGCCGAGGGTGGCGCCGCTATGGCTGAAGGCCACGTAGCAGCCAGGAACAGCCATCAACTCCCCGAAGACCGGCTCGCCATCGCCCGGTATCGGCTTGGGGCCGACGCCATAGCGCTTGATTTCCAGCTTCGGGTTACCCTCGAGGACTTTCGATGCCTCATTGAGCAATCCCTGCAGGGTCGATTGCTTCACCTCATGGCTGCCGTCCGGACGCACGATCACCTCCTCCTCCGACCAGGCGGAATCGAGCGCCAGCGCGCCGGAAGGCGTCGGCCGGATAGCCACGCGCGGCGTATTGAGGACGGCGCGAAGGGAATGGTGCACCGGCGTCGTCTCAACCAGCAATGCGATCGGTGTTGCATCGCCGATGGGCTGTCCCATCTCACCCACCATTTGCGGAACGGCCGCGCCCGTTGCCAAAAGCACGGCATCGGCGTCGAAGCCGGTGCCGCTCGTCGTCGTGACCCCGTTGGCGCGGCCGTTTGAAATCCGGACCTCCGCACGGCCCGCATCGGTGACGAGCTGGCCGCCGCGCGCCAGAAATTCCTCGAGCAGGATTTCAATCAGCGACGGCAGGTCGACCCAGCCCTCGCCCGGATTGAAGATCGCGCCCTGCTGCGTCACGGCTTGGGCATCGACGCCCGGCGTGACCGCCGCCACCTCTTCCGCCGCGACATGCTGCGCGTCATAGCCGATGCGGCGTTCATGGGCGAAGGCAGCGACGATCTCGTTGCTCGCATCATCGGCATCCCAGGTCAGACCGCCGTCGAAGCGCAGCCACGGCGCTTTGGGATATTTTGCGGCGAGCGTCCGGTAGCGGTCGATCCCGATCATGCGCAGGCGGTGATAGGCTTCCGAGCGCATGCGCGACGAGTTGAGCCAGGAGAGCGAACGGCCGGATGCGCCATTCGCTATCGGGCCGTCATTGACGAGCGTCGCCGGGATACCGAGGCGGGCCAGATGAAGCGCCGACGAAACGCCGAAAATGCCGGCGCCGACGACGACCGCCTTCAAAGCCTGCCTTGAAGCGGAGAAACGGGAATTCATAAGGGTCTCTTTCGTTTTGGCTATTACGTTTTCGGATAATTTGACTGCGGCGCGTCACAACACTTCGGCAAGGAAGCGTCTCAGCCGCGGGCTCTGCGGATCGTCGAAAATGGCGGCCGGCGTGCCGGCTTCAACGACACGGCCCTCATCCATGAAGACCACCTGATCGGCGACCTTGCGGGCAAAGCCCATTTCATGGGTGACGACGATCATCGTCATGCCGCGCCGGCCGAGATCCGCCATGAGATCGAGAATGCCTTTCACCAGCTCGGGATCGAGCGCGCTCGTCACCTCGTCGAAGAGGATGACCTCCGGATCCATGGCAAGCGCGCGGGCGATCGCCACGCGCTGCTGCTGGCCTCCGGAAAGACCGCCCGGCCTGTGGTGCATGCGGGAGGCGAGCCCGACATCGGCAAGGCGCGCCTCGGCGATGCGACGAGCCTCCTCCCTCGGCATGCGCTTGATCTTGACGAGCGCCAGCATGACGTTCTGAAGCGCCGTATGATCGGGAAACAGGTTGAAATGCTGGAAAACCATGCCGACGCGCCGGCGCAGCCTTTCCGGCTTCATCGCCAAGATGCTTTCGCCGTCGATGAGCACATCGCCGCCCTTGGGCTCGACAAGCCGGTTCACGCAGCGCAACAGCGTCGACTTGCCCGAGCCTGACGGACCGATGATGCAGGTCACGGTGCCAGGCTTAACGGTTAGGCTGACACCCTTCAGCACCTCGACATCGCCATAGGCCATGTCGAGATTGCTGATGCCGAGACTGCCGCCCTTGAACCGCGGCCTGGCCCTGGCGGCGTGGGAGCCGGCGGCACCACCGGCATCCTGCAGTTCGCCTACCTCGGCGAGGCCACTCGTGACGGACCCGCCGCGATGCTTGCCTGTTCTCAAGCGGTTGTCGATATGGTTGACCAGATGGGTGAGCGGCACCGTGATGAGGAGATAAAAGACGCCGGCCAGAAGCAATGGCGAGAGATTGCCGGTGACGACCGCCTGATCCTGCCCGACGCGGAAGATCTCCCGCTCGGAGGCAAGCAGGCCGAGGAAATAGACCAGGCTCGAATCCTTGACGTTGCCGATGAACTGGTTGACCAGCGCCGGCAGCACGCGCCGGATGCCCTGCGGGATCACGATCAGCCGCATGCCCTGGCTGTAGCTCATGCTGAGCGCCCGGCACGCCTCCATCTGCCCGCGCTCGACGCTCTGGATGCCGGCGCGGAATATCTCTCCGATATAGGCGCCGGCGATCAGGCTGAGCGCGAGAATGCCCAGCGGATAGGGCGACGGCCCGAAGAGATCGCGGCCGATGCGGGCAAAACCCTGGCCGATCAGCAGGATGGTGACGATGGCCGGAAGGCCACGGAATATATCGGTATAGATACGCGCCGGTATTCGCAGCCAGCGGGACTGCGAGATTCCCATCACGGCAAGCACCATCCCGATGATCACCCCGAGCACGGTGGAAGCCGAGGCGAGGATCAGCGTGTTCTTCAGCCCGATGCCGATCATCGAAGGCAGAACCGCCGCCATCGCGTCCCAGTCGAGGAAACTGCGGCGCAGATTTTCAAGCCAGTTCATTCCATTCCCCGTGCTGTCGTGCCCCGCATTTGCGGCGCGGCACGTTCCTCAAGACCTATCTGCCTGGAGCGGCCCGGCTTCCGGCGTGGCGGCCGGAAGCCGGGATGCCTGTCACTTCCTGGGAAGATATTGCTCGGGCATCGGCGAGCCGGGGAACCACTTCTCGTAAAGGGTCTTCCAGGTTCCGTCCTGCATTGCCGCGTGAAGGGCGCCGTTCAATGCCTCGCGGAAGGCATCGTTGCCCTTGCGGATGACGAAGCCGGCTGGCGCGTCGAACGATGGAATATTGACGGCGATCTTCAGTTCCGGAAAGCGCTCGCCATATTGCTTGGCCGCCTCATAATCGAGGAAATGCGCGTCGATCGTGCCATTGTTGAGGGCCGAGACGGCGGAATTGTTGTCCGGAAATTTGACGAGATCGGTCCCTTTGAAGTTCTTCGCGGCGTAGATTTCCTGCAGCGTGCCCTGTACGACGCCGAGCCGCTTGCCCTTCAGCCCGTCGACGGAGCTTATCGCCTTGTCCGACGTCAGCACCGAGAGATAGCCGGCGAGATAGCCATCGGAAAAATCGACCGTCTTCTTGCGCTCCGCCGTCGTGCCGATCGCCGCCACCGCAACATCGAACCGCTCATTGGCGACGGAGGGTAAAAGCGCGGCAAATTCCTGGCCGGTGAAAACCACCTGATCCTTCTTGAAGCCGAGCCGGCGGGCCACGTCGAGGAAGAGTTCGATATCGAAGCCCGTGAACTGCCCGTCCGCGGTGGTGAAGGTGTATGGCTTGGCATCGCCCATCGTGCCGACGCTGATCACGCCGGGCTCAATGAGATTGTAAGGGTTATCCTGTGCCGCGAGGGCTCCGGCAGGCGTACCGACGGTTACGGTAATAGCCATTGCAACGGCCAAAATCGGCAAAAACAAAGGCTGGAAAATAGCTGTTTTCTTCATGTTTTTCTCTCTCCTCTGGAGATTTTTTTGATTTCTTGGGGGTGGATTTTCGCTTTTGGCCTCTTTTTCGTCAGGACGTACCGTTCACGGTCCATTCAGAATAGAGACCGGTCTCTTTTTAAATTGATACCGGTCTCATAGTCAATTGCCGGTTCCTCATTGACCTGATATCGACAACTCCTGTAGTGCTTCGGCACATGGAAAATTCAGGCAAAACCCGCTCTGTTACCGTCGCCGACGTGGCGCGCGAGGCGAAGGTCTCGAAGGCGACCGCGGCGCGTGTTCTGGGCGGCTACGGCGTTTTCAGCGACAAGGTGCACGAAAAGGTCATGGCTGCAGCCAAGGCGCTGGACTACCGGCCCAACGAGCTTGCGCGCAGCATGACCACGGGCAAGTCGGGAATCATCGGCGTTGTCGTCGGTGATATCGAAAACCCGTTCTTCAGCCTCGCCGTGCGCGGCATCAGCGATGCGGCGCGGGCTGCCGGGCTCAACGTCATCCTGGCGAATTCGGGCGAGCGGATCGAAGCGGAGAAGGCGGCGGTGCGCGTCCTGATGGGCAAGCGCGTCGACGGGCTGATCGTGACGCCGGCGGAATCCCGCGATATTTCGCACCTGCGCGACATCCACCGCTCGGGACGGCCGCTCGCGCTCCTCGACCGCGCGCTCCCCGGCTTCGATGTGGATACCGTGACGGTGGACGACCGCGAAGCGGCGATGCGGGCAACGCGCATGCTGGCAAATGCCGGTCACCGCACCATGGCCTATGTAACGGCCGTCGATTCAGCCCAGCACGAATATCGGGACATCGAGCAGATCTACACCTCGTCCGTCCGCGAGCGCATCGAGGGCTTCCTCGCCGTGTGCCGGGAAACCGGCATCGAAGCGCCAGAACATTTGGTGCATCTCGGCGCCACCAGCCCGGAGGAAACGCGCGCGATAGCCGCCGGACTTTTGTCGCGACGGGACAGGCCGACCGCCATCCTGGCCTCCGACAGTCTCATCGCGCTGGAGATATTCAAGGTCGTTCGCCAGATGGGGATGCAAATCCCCGATGATCTATCGCTCATCACCTTTCACGATGCCGACTGGACGAGCGTGACGACCCCGCCGATCACGGTCATCGACCAGCCGGTCTATGCGCTCGGCAAAAAAGTGGCGGAACTTCTGATCCGGAGGCTGAAAGGCGAAACCCAGACGCCGGAAAGGATCGTCCTTCCGACCTCGATCATCGAACGGGGCTCGGTCGGCCCTCCCCCTTCCAGGCGGTGAAACTCAGCTTTTGGCGCTGCCGATCAGATGATCAAGCGAAATCCGGCCGGCGCCCCATGCCATGAGGGCGAAGGCCATTGCAGCCCAGGTCAGGTGTAGCGGCCAGCCCGTGGGCACCGTGAGCTGGACGACGATGGTCATGACCAGAAGCCCCAGCGCCGCAAATCGCGTCAGGAAGCCGAAGACGAGGAGGATGGGCAGCAGGATCTCCGCCGATCCGGCCGCGAATGCCACCGCGGCGGGCGCGGGAAAATCATAAGGACCTCCCGGCAGATGCAGCTTGAACTCGCTGCTGAAGAGAAGCACCGCAACGTCATTGAGCTGCAGAAACCCGTCCCATTTGTTGATGCCCGAGCGCCAGAACGGCACAGCAAGCGCGAGGCGCAGGATAAGCTGCACCAGAGACGGCGCGGCGATGGCGCGAACCATTGCCTCCGCCCGCTCCAAAAAACCGGGCAGACCCGGGTTGCTGATCGTCGGTCCTTCAGCGGCCATCATTTCCGTCTCCTCCGATGGCTGTGAATGCGCCCGCCGCGATCATCCCCGCAATATTGGCCGGGAGATCGAATTGCGGATTTTCTTCGAGTGCGGCTGCGACGGCTTCGCCGAGCGGTTCACCCCCGACGAGATGCGTCAGAAAGATCGCACCGCCGGGCGGCAACCGCCTGACGATCACCTCGAGATGAGGCCTGGTGACCAGTGCATCCTCCGGTCCGGTCGCCTCGATGGGACCGACCGGGCCATCGCCCCGGTTCGCCGCGAAAATGCTGACCGCGGGAAATCGCGAGCGCAGGATCCGCGTCGAGGGATGCGGCGTCAAAACCACATCTGCCAGGCGCTCGGGCGCAACGCCCGCAAGTGTTTCTGCCTTCAACGGTTCGGCATCCGCTGCATGATAGGCGTCAAGCCATGCCCGCTCGATCCGCGCCACATCCGCCAGCCACGGCATTTGCTGTGCATATTCGTAGCGTTCGATGAAATCCGGGAAGTCCCGGCCATATTCGAAAAGAAGCGGCGACGTCGGCGGCGTGGAGCGCACGTGAAACCGCGCCATCGCCCGGAAGAAATCCCTGCCGGTGATGCGCTGCGTTGCCGGAAACACCGCCGCCAGCGCATCGGTCAGGCTGACGGTCACATTGTTGCGGTAGACATTATAGCGCTTCTTCGCGGCCTTGCCGTTAGGTCCACACACCACAGCGGGTGGCGCCTGTTCCGGATCGAGCAGGGCCGGCGAGAAATCATCCGCATAGGAAAACGGGGCAGCCGCCTGCCCGTGCTGTTCAGCCGACCGCATGGACTTTTCCCCTCCTCGTGCCGCCTGCATGACGATCGAGGATCGCCTGGGCCGCTTCGGCCTCCGCCTTGAGCACCGGCCATTCGGGAATTGCACTGTCCCATTCGACGAGCGTCGGGATTGGGCCAGTCTGGCCGATTACCCGGTCGAAGAGTTTCCAGACAGCATTGGCGACCGGGCCGTCATGGCTGTCGATGAGGAGGCGTTCGCCCTCATCGTCGCTCTGCTCGGCATGCCCGGCCAGATGGATTTCGCCGACATGCTCCAGCGGGAAATCCGCGAGATAATCAAGCGCGGAATAGCCGTGATTGGTGGCCGAAACGAAGACATTGTTGATGTCGAGCAGCAATCCGCACCCGGTGCGCCTGACCAGTTCGCGCAGGAATGCCGTCTCGCTCATCGTCGATTCCGCAAAGAGAACATAGGTCGAGGGGTTCTCCATCAGGATCGGCCGGCCGATCGCCTCCTGCACCTCGCTCACATGATCCGCGACGCGCGTTAGCGTCGCCGGCGTATAGGGCAGCGGCAGCAGGTCGTTGTAGAAGGTCGTCTCGTGGGTCGACCATGCGAGATGCTCCGAGACGAGCGCCGGCTCATAGCGCTCAATGAGCGACTTGAACCGTCCGAGATGCGCCTTGTCGAGCGGCTGCGGCCCGCCGATGGACATGCATACGCCATGCAGCGAAACGGGATAATCGCGGCGGATGCGGGTCAGCGCATCGTGCGGCGGGCCGCCGGCGCCCATATAGTTCTCCGCATGGACTTCGAAGAAGCAGTGCTGCCTGCCGGCGGCAAGGATCGCCGGCAGATGCTCGTGTTTGAAGCTCGTACCGGCGAGCCCTTCCGCAGCATGGGCCGGAAAGCGGGAGGCTTCCGACGCGCGCCGATCAGGATGTGCCGTCAAATCGTTCATCATGACCTCCCATTTTCCGGCGGTTTACCTGAATTCCCGGCTTATGACGGAAGATCGCGATTGAGCGGCTCGGGCGAGCCCATGCGGTCGCCGGGCAGTTTCATGGTGGTGCAGGTGCCGCCATCGACGAATTTCCAGGCATTGCCCTGGTAATCCACGGTGGAGGTGCCCTGACAGGTCGTGCCCGGACCGGCGGCGCAGTCATTCTGGCCGGCCATGGCGACGCCGTAGCATTTCTCCATGCCCTTATCCATGGCTGCCTTCACCTGCTCCTTCGTCAGCGGCGCGGCACCGGCGACTGACGCAAGCGCTGTCGCGACGGCGCCGGCCAGAAAGGCGGAACTCACGGTCGATCTGATGGACATATTTCTCTCCTCGGTTGGTTGCTGGGCGCGCCGGCTCTCCCTGCGCGCCATGACCAATTCGCTCGCAAACCGCCTTGTGTTACATTTCACCGTACACAAATTCGTGATTGGCGTTTTCCCTCGTCGGCGCGAATTTTGCCGGCCCTGTAACAAAGGGCGGCTTGCGAGCGTATTGGGAGGAGCGAGGCTTGAACGGCAAGGACGACCAAGAACTTGCCCGGCTGATGCGAACCGCGATCGCGGGAGATGAGCGCGCCTATGGCGAATTCCTGCGGCGGGCATCCTTTCTCGTGCGCGGTCTGGCCCGACGAAAGGCCGGGCAAGGCGGGATCGACCCGGAGGATATCGTGCAGGAAACGCTGCTTGCAATCCATATGAAGCGCCATACATGGCGGACGGACGAACCGATCACCCCGTGGCTTTACGCCATCGCGCGCTACAAGCTGATCGATGCCTTTCGTCGCCGCGGCCGTCACGTGGAGGTGGAGATCGGCGAAATCGCGGAGATCTTTGCCGCGCCGGAGCCGGAAACCGTCAGCGACCGGGAGATCGGCCGAGCACTTGCCATGCTGGCCCCCGGCCAGCGCTCGGTGGTTGCGGCGATCTCCGTCGACGGACGCTCGATCGGCGAGACGGCGAGGAGCCTCAATATGACTGAAACGGCAGTGCGGGTGGCGCTGCATCGCGGGCTGGCGGCGATCGCCAGGCGGTTTGGGCGGGACTGAGATGGATACCAACGAACTGATCAAAGCCCTGGCGGCGGACACACAACCGCGCGAGCCATCGCTTTCAACCACCTGGCGGGGTGCCGTGGCCATGGCCGTCGCCCTTGCCGCCATCGTTTTCTTCGCGACGCTGGGGCCCCGGCCTGATTTCGCGACCTCTATCGAAACCATCCGCTTCCTGTTCAAATTCGTGGTCACGATCACGCTGGCGGGAACGGCCCTCTTGGTCGCGCATGCCTTGTCGCGGCCGGGCAGCGCATGGCGGCGCGCGATGCCCTATCTCGCCGCAGCGCCCGTTCTGCTGGCACTCGCCGTTATCTTCGAGCTCCTGGCCTTGCCGCCCGCGACATGGTCCGCCCGGCTGATCGGCACGAACAGCGTGCTCTGCCTCACCTTCATTCCGCTGATCGGCATAGGCCCGCTCGCCATCTTTCTCATGGTCCTGCGACACGGCGCGCCGACCTCACCGGCACTCGCCGGGGCGGCGGCGGGCCTGCTTGCGGGAGGCATCGCCGCGGCATTCTATGCCGCCCATTGTCCGGACGATTCCCCGCTCTTCGTGGCGACCTGGTATACGATTGCCGTTTCAATCCTCGCAGTCATCGGAGCCGTTGCCGCCAATCGCATTGCTCGTTGGTGATGGTCCTTTAGAAGCATGTGCCACGCCTGCGACAAGTCAGCAGATCGAGCGCAGATGCCGACCGCAAGCTTGTTCTGAGCGGCCGTCTGGATCGAGTGAGACTCATCCTCGCAATGCCGCCTTCCCCGTAGCCACCTCTCCGTCTGACCGGATCAAGGCCAAGCCAAACCGACGTGTTAGTCCTGTTTGTAAGACGGCACTATAGTGCGAAGCCAACGCCATAGCGTTCGGCCAACTCCCAGAACCAATCCTGATCGAGATCAACTTCGCGGGTGTCTTCAACGATTGCCGTTCTAACTCGGTCGAAGAACCCATGACAGAGCTCATCGTCGTCGTGCCGTGAATGGTAGGTTATATATAGAAATGCTTGCAGGCTGCGAATGTCGGCCGGCCCGATACGGTCTTGTCACTGAATGGTAGGCAATTGCTTCAGGGGATTGGCAAGTGGCACACCCAGCGGCTCGAAATGGCGCTCATTGGCCGTCAGAACAGTGAGACCGTGCGCCGCGGCAGTGGCGGCAATCCCGATGTCCTCAAAGCCGGGATCATGGGCACGCGACCGGTCGAGCATCAGGCCGGCGTATCTCGCTTCCTCGATGCCGAACGGCAGGATACGACCAGCATAGAAATGCTCCACCGCCGACAGCCAACGGCGCAGGTTCTTCGCCTTCGTCGTCGCTTCTATCCTGACGGCGCGGGCAATGCCGGCCTCGATCTCGGCGATGGTGATGGCCGAAAGATAGAGGCGGTCGCTATGCACCCGCATCCAGGTTGCGAAAGCCTCGACGCCGACCTGACGCTTGGTCGGCGCATCGGCCGACACGATGTTTGTGTCCAGAAGATACAAGATCAGAGACCATTTTCGCGCAATGCACGGGCGGGCTTGCGCGACCGTTCGGGAATATCTGTCGGCTCACCGGGAAACGCCAGAAGCAGGTCGGCGAAGTCCGGCACCCTAGAGACCCGTTGCCATTCCTCGAAGGAAACCAGCACGGCTTCCTTGCGGCCATGACGGGTGATAACGGTTGGTTCTCCGGCCACGGCCTTATCGACCACGGCGGAAAGCGTCGCCTTGGCGTCCTTGAGCTGGATTTCCTTCATGGCACCTCTCCATATGACTATCGATAGTCATATATGATTCCGCCGGCCTGAATCAAGGAGAAGCTGGAATTTCATTTACAAGCCAAGTCCACGCTTGCGGCCAAAACTCCAGTCCACACCGCCGTCCGGGCGAGCGACCCTGATATATGCTGGCCGATGTGTTTCTCGACGGCAGGCGCCCACGACACGAGGCAGAAATCGAGATCATCACGACCATCGCGAAGCGGCCTGATGCAGGCTCTTGAATGTCGCCGGCACGCTGGTCGGCCTGTCGATCATGGTTTCGGTGCGTCGGCCTGACCTGCCTGATCGAGCTTGCCGGCCACCGGTTCGCCTGGATCAAGCTCGTAGGCGCGGCTTATCTCTGCTGGATCGGCGGAAGATGATTCGATCAAGCGGTGAGGGAGACGACATGCGCGCGGAAAGTCCGCGCCGCGGCTTTTTCCTGCAAGGCCTGCTCGTCTCACTCGGCAACCCGAAACAGCTTCTCTTTTTCGGCGCGCTCCTGCCGCAGTTCATCGACCCTGCAGGGAACCAATCGTTACAAATTGCTGTCCTGGATGGCACTGCGCTCCTCTTCTCCCTTGTTTCCGACGGCTCATACGCAATGGCGGCCGGCAGAATCGGCCAAAGACTCAGCGCCAGAGCCATGCGCCGCATCGGGCGCATCGGCGGAGGTTTCCCGGTCGGCGGTGGCCTATGGCTTGCCTGTTTCCGGATGCGTTAAACCAGCGCCTCGTTGAATTTTGCTGAGAATTGACCCGGGACATGCCGGGGCGTCCAAAGCTTCGCTATCCACGCGCCATTGCGATACGGCGGCGTGCCGTAGCAAGGAAGCGCCGTGTAGCGGCGGGACGGAACAGCCATGTCATCAGCAGGAACATGACACCACCCGCCGCGCCGCCCGCGATCAATGAAATCAAAGGCGCCATATCGCGCAGCGGCAGGATGGCGAGGCCGGCCGCGACGCCGCTGGCGGCGGAGATGGCCAGCGAAAGCGCGATATCGCGCCAGGGGACGGGAACCGGCGTCAGCCGCCGGCTGATCAAGGCGCAGGCGATGAGCGCGATCATCGATCCGCCGGCCAGCGCAAGTGCGGCGCCAAGCTCGGCCAGACGCGGAATGAGGAGCATCGACAGGCCGATCGTGGCGACGGAACCCAGGGACGTCGCGACAATCAACAGCCATGGCCGCTTATGCGCATAGATGACGGTCCCATAGACGAAACTCGTCAGGTTCGCGCATATCACGGCGAAGGCAATGACAGGAAAGAGCAGGCCGGTCTGCCCGTGATAGCTTTGCGGCAGCAGAAGCCCGGTGATCGGCTCTCTGAGCGCAATGAGCATTGCGGCGACGGGCAAGCAAAGCTGCATCAAGAGGGCCATGATCTGTGACAGCAATTCGCCTGCTACCGCCGGCCCCTGTTCATCGAACCGGCCCATCACCTCTGGAAATGCCCCCACATTGATCGCGTTGCCGACCATGTCGATCGGCTGGCGGGCGAGCACATAGGCGGCCGCGAAAACGGCGACGGCGGCCGCGTCATGGAAAGCGTTGAGAAACAGGCGCTCGGCGCTGTTGAGGCCGAAGCCCACCAGCGCCATGACGACGAGCGGCAAGCCGAGCATGAAAAGCTCGCGTCCGGTGAACCGCGGCGGACCGGCCACCACGCGCCGCGACGCCACGATGGAAGCCGCGATACCGGCGGCCAGCATGCCGGCGCTCGACCCCAGCGACACCACCAGGAAGGAATCCGGAAATATCATGATCGCGACTATGGGCAGAGTGAGCTGCAGCACCGCCCTTAAGGATTCGAGCAGCGAATAGGCCGAATGCCGCTGCTGCATCTGCAGCACGGTCAGGGCAAAACGCGCGATAGCGCCGACCACCAGATAGACGCAAACGGCGACGGCGAATTCCTGCCAGCGCGCCGGCACGACAAAAGCCGAGGCGACCGCCGCGATCACCAGCGCCAGCGCGGTCGTAGCGATGAGTACCTTGCCGGCCAGCATGAGACTGCCGCGACTGACCTCGCCCTTGCCGCCAAGCCTCAGCAGGGCGGTGCGCAGCCAGTTGGTCACGGCCGTATCGGTCATTTCGCCCACGGTTACCACGAGCGTGAGCAGGCCATATTCCTCCTGATTGAGGAGGCGCGTGACAACGACCAGCAGCAGCAGCGCCGAAATGCGCGTCAGCAGGATGGCTGGGCCATAGATGAGCGTGGAACGAAGAAGCAAGGAAATTCAGCCCCCGAAAAGCTGCCGGTTATGAACGCTTGAGCCCCAGAGCCTTCAGCAGCGCGCCGTCGGGCACGGCGGGGCCTTCGGGCTGGATGAGCGACATACCATAGGGATTGGAATATTCCCATATCGACCAGGGAATATGGTATTGCTCCGCCAGCGTCCTGACGGCGGTGATATAGCGAAGCCGGTCGGCGTCAAAGGCGCCGCTGCGGCCATCCCGCGACATGAGCATGGCGCCGAACTCGCCCATGAACAGCCTGTCAGTCGGAATGCCGTGCCTGCCGGCCCATTCCGTCGCTTCCCGGAAACGGGCCTCCAGTTGCTTCTCGCCCCAGTTCTCCCGAAAATATCCTGATATCGTCGCTTGAGCCTCGGCCATGTTCACCAGCTTTTCGGCCGGGCTCAATCCGGCCGCGTCCATCCTCTGCATAAGCGCCGCACGCACCGCTTCGACCGTGCCTTTGGAAGCCGGCCAGGGAAGACCGGAGAAAAAGCCGCCGGGCCGCTCCGAACGCTGATGCGTGAACGCGTGCGGCTCGTACATGTGGAAACTGTAATAGATATCCGGGTCGTCGAAATCGGGCGTGATATTGGTAAGCCCCGTGATGCTTCCGCCGCAGGCGCCGGTCGCCACGATGGTCAAGTCGCTGCTCACAGAACGGATATCGCGCACGGTGGCAGCCATGATGCGCTGCCAGTCGTCGCTGCCGCTGGCATCGCACGGATAATAAGCCGGTTCATTATAAGGCTCGAACGCAACCTGACCGGTGCCCGCCCCGACCAGCATACGGGCGACATCCTTCACCATTTCCCGGTAGCGGGCGACGCCCTCGCTGTCCGCTCCGCCCTGAACGAGTTCTATGGAATAGGCCGGAACCTGCGAAACGGCATGGAGATTGAACACGACACGCAAGCCCGAAGACGTGACATGCTCGACTGCATCGGACAGGACTTTCAGCGCCTGACGCCGCTTCGCGCCTTCGCTCGCAAGCAGCGGGCCGGGATCGACGGTGAGCCGGATGAAGTCGAACCCCATGGATTTGATCCGTTTGAACTCGTCTCCTTCCGGCCAGTCCGAAAGTGGCCTTGATCCGCCGAGCCATTCCTTCTCACTGCGGTAAGGCGGCCAGCGATAGGAGCCGTCCGGTTCGAGCGGCGACCAGTTGAGCCAGTCATGCACGCCCACCCCGCGATGCAGGGGAAGAGGTGCGGCCCGGGCGCCCACGACCGCCAGACAGAGCGCCGCCACGATGATCGTGAGTGTTTTCACACCTGCATCTCCACACTTCAGGACAACAAATGTTAAAGGGTGAACCGTAAAGAAGATTTCTCCGCGGCGCATTTTTCGACGGGGGCGGGAGATTTACATGGAGATATGCTGGTGAAACTCGGCTGGTATCTTAATCGACTGCGAAACATGGAACCAGCCGAAATCATGCACCGGCTCGTGGAGCAGAAACGCAAGACCGTCTCGAAATATCGCGACGGCGGCTGGCGCCGCTTTCCGGCAGGCGCGCTCAGTCCCGTGTTCCCGCAGTGGCGTGAAGCCCTGCTGAAAGCGACGCCGGCCCAGAGGCAGGCGATCGGGGCCGCGGCTGAGGCCGCGCTTCAGGGCAGGTTTTCCGCGCTTGGGGCAAACTGGCCGCAGCGTGACCCCGAGCGCCTCTATCCGCCCGAATTCTGGCGCCTCGATCCGTTGACCCACAGGCTTTGGCCCGGCGCGGAGGCCTATACTTTCGCGATCGATTACCGGCATTCGCCCGGGCGCGGCGAGATCAAATATGTCTGGGAGGCCAACAGGCTGCAATATCTCCCCGTGCTCGCCGCATATCTTGTCCTGACCGACGACAACAGGGCTTGCCGGGCCATCGAAGCCGCAATCAATAGCTGGCATTCGGCTAATCCACCCTTTCGCGGCGTCTCATGGGCCTCCGGCATCGAAGTCGCGCTGAGAGCCATCAGCCTGATCGTCACGCTCGATCTCGCCGGTGAAAGTCTGGTCGAGGAGAGCCGCGGCCGAGTGGCGCAAATCCTCGCCGCGAGCGCCTATTGGCTGAAGCGGTTTCCCTCGGCCTTCTCGTCTGCCAACAACCATCTGGTAGCGGAACTCGCAGGCGAATATCTGATCGCTCTTGCCTTCGGAGAGAAAGCCGATGGCCCGCGCAAGGCATTGCTGGACGAGGCCATGAAGCAGGTCCTGCCCGATGGGCTGAGCGCTGAACAAAGCCCGACCTATGGCGCGTTCACCGCCGAAATGACCCTGCTCTGCGCAGCAGCCGCAAAGGCCAGGGGTGAGCCCTTTCCGCCTGAAGTGACGGCGCGGCTTGCCGCTTTCGCCGATGCCTTGACCTGGTTGCCGAAGAACGCCTCCTATGGCGACGACGACGAGGGCCGGGCTTTGACAACAGGAAACGAGGACGGATATACGGGCTCCGTTGCCGCTGCCATATCCGGCTTCCTGGGCCTGCCCGGCTATCCGCCAGCCGAAAACGATTTCCGCTCGATCTTCCTTGGCGCGCCGGCCAGCCCCCTGCCCCGGCCCACAGGGCTGAAAATCTTCGAGCACGGCGGCCTCTCCACCTGGCGCGGCACCATCAACGGCCGCCATGTCGAACTGATGTTCGACCATGGCTCGCTCGGCTATCTCTCGATCGCCGCGCATGGCCATGCGGATGCCCTGGCGCTCACGCTTTTTGTCGACGGCGAACCCGTTCTGGTCGATCCCGGCACCTGGGCCTATGGCTCAGGCGGCGTGTGGCGCGACTGGTTCCGCTCCACGCCGGCCCACAACACGCTGAACATATCAGGCAAAAGCCAGAGCATCATTTCGGGCAGTTTCAACTGGTCGCACAAGGCGATGACAACCCTGGTGCGGGTCGCCCCCGAGCCTGACTGGAGCCTTTGCGCCCGCCACGATGGCTATCAGGGACGCTTTGCAGCCGTGCACCAGCGCACAGTGGCACGCCGTCCGGATGGCATTCTGGTAACCGACCAGCTCATCGGCAAAGCGCATGAGGCGGAAGTCGCGTTTCAGCTCGCCGCTGGCCTTACAACGCGGCAGAATGGAAATGTCGTCACCCTGATGCGGGACGAAGAGCCCCTGCTGACCATCCGCTTTCCGGACTCGAACCTCGAAATCCGCACTGGAGGCGATGAACCGGGTCAGGGCGGCTGGGTCTCCCCGCGTTTCGGCAAGCGGCTGCCGGCGGCAAGGATTGCCTGGCATGGCCTGGTCAGCGAGACAGGGAGCGATTTCGATATCAGCCTGATCGCACCGGAGACCGTCGAGAACGGGCCCAAACGCCGCACCACGCAGATGTGAAATTAATTATACCCCGACTTTTATTGGTTCTGTTATCGCTAATCCGCTAGTGTCCGAATTCTGAAATCACCCGCGCAGGTCGCCATGCTTACCGAAATTTACGCCAGGATCATCCAGAAGCTCTATAATATCGACTATATAACGCTCGGCCTGATCCTCGGGACGGCGCTCGTCTGCGCGCTGATTGTCTATTGGCGAACGGTCGAAAACAAATCGGTCCGGGATTTCTTCGATTTCATGTTCCCGGCCGAGGTCATCCTGCACCCTTCGGCGCGCGCCGATGCCATGTTCTGGATCACCAAAAAGCTGATGATGCCGTTCCTGCTCATTCCGGCCGGCGCCACCTTCGTGACCGGGATGGGCTATGCGACCAACCGGCTCATAAGCTGGGCCTTCGGTATCCACGGCCCCCTCATGGACGGCCCACCCGGACCGGTCACCCTCGTGATCTTCACGGCGACCATGCTTTTGGCCTATGACATCTCCTATTACCTCTACCACGCCGCCCAGCACCGCTTTCCATTCCTGTGGGAGCTTCACAAGGTGCACCACTCCGCGGAAGTGATGGTCGGCATTACAAAGGACCGCGTGCATCCCCTGGATGATCTCATGAACCGCATGTGGGACGGCGTCATCCCGGGAATCTGCTTCGGCATCTGGAGCGTGATCGCCCTTGACCCGGTGGAAATCGCCGTCTTCGGCCTGAACGTCTATGTGCTGCGCAACATCCTGATGATGGATTTCGTGCGGCACACACACCTTCCGATCTCCTTCGGCCCCCTGGACAACATCATCCTGTCGCCGCACTGGCACCAGATCCACCACAGCATCGATCCACGCCATTACGACAAGAATTTCGGCCTGCTGTTCTCGTTCTGGGACCGGCTGTTCGGCACGCATTTCGTTCCCGATCCGAACGAGCCGCTGAAATTCGGAATCATGGATCGCGATGCCAAGGACTACCGATCGCTGACCGGGCTCTATATCCTGCCGCTGAAGAAGATGGGGCGGCAGATCATGCGCCAGTTTCGCCGCCCGCGCAGGGCACAAACAGGGGATGCCTCCTCGTCATGAATTTGCATGCAGCAATGGATGTGATGGATGGCGTCGACCGCCTGGAGATCGTCCGGTCTCCGGACCGTCTGGCGGCGGTCGAGGAAGAGTGGACGCGGCTGTGGCGTGAATGCGATGCCCTCATCTTCCAGAGCCATAGCTGGATTTCGGCCTGGTGGAAGACGGTGAAGGATCCGAAGGAGATCGCCCTGCGCATCGGCCTCGCCTGGAACGGCGATCGGCTCGTCGCCATTATCCCTATGGCGATCACCCGGCGCAAGAGGCTCGCCTTTCTGGAATGGGCGGCCGCTGCCCATTCCGACTATGGCGATATTCTTTGCGCGCCGGAATGCCCGGACGCAGCGCTGGACAGATTATGGGACGGCATATGCAAGGCGGGCGGCTTCGATCTCGCCTTCATCAACCGGCTTTCGCCGGATGCGGTCGCACGGCGGGTTTTCAAGCCCGGCAAGACGGCCGGCGTGAGGCTTCGTCTGAACCATCGACAGGAAATCAGCTCGCGCATTGCCGGCGACTGGCAAAGCGGGGCGGCATGGCTGGCGAGCCGCTCCAGGAAAGCCCGCAAGAACCATCGCCGCTGCATCAAGCTGCTCGAGGAACAAGGGACCATGCAGGTTCGCCTGCTGGGGCCGGACGAGCCGCTCGAACCCGTTATCGACCGGCTGGCCGTGCTCAAGCGGAAGTGGCTGGAAATGAGGGGGCGGTCCTCAGACCTTTTCGATGAGGGGACGGCCCCGCTCAAGGCGCTGGTCGACGTGTTGGCGGATGCCGGAATATTGCATGTGTTCGCGATCGAGCTGGACGGTGTGATCGCCGCCATTTCGATCAATTTCGTCCAGCACGACACCATGATGGCCTGGGTGACGACTTATGATCCCGACTTCGCGCGGGCTTCCCCGGGCATGGTGCTGATCTTCGAATATGTGCAATGGTCGTTTGACCATGGTCTGGGCATGGTCGATCTGCTTTGCGGCGGTGAAGCGTTCAAGGACCGTCTTGCGACCCACACCGTCACCTTGCAAACCCTGATCGGCGCGCGCACGGTAAAGGGTTCACTTGCGCTTCTCGCCGATGGCATACGCCAAAAGCTCCAGAAGAAGCGGGAGGAAAAAACCGCGCCGGCAGAAGAGCCGGACTGATCCATCCGCAATCAAGCCGGGTCAGTCCACCAGCCGTATCACCAGCGGGGCTTTGCCGCTCTTCGTGCGTGTCACACTGTCCACCGTCTTGATCGCAATATCGATATTGGACGGGATTTTTTGCCGTGCGTTGGCAAGAATGGTGTCGGTGCTTCTATCACCAAAGTCCTTCAGCGGAACGGCACGGATCTCGATGCTGGAGAGGCTATTCTGGACGATCTGCAGCTGAGCGATGCCGGGCACGCCGCGCGGTATCTGATTCATGCCATTGAGACGCCGACCATCCGGCGACAGGATATAGTCCGAGCGCCGGCCTTCCACGCCCTGAAACGGAAGGACGCCGAGCGTCACGGCCTCCAGATCTTCGGCGCTCATCCCGCGGGGAAGTTTGACCAGATCCCCGGTTCGGAAACGCACCAGAGGCTGCGCGCCGTTCCAATATGAGCTTCCGATGATCTCGTAAAAGCTCGACTCCCCGTCGTCATAGGCAGGAAGGAGCTCGACTCGCCCATAGACCGGCAGGAAATAATGCTCGCCAGCCCCGACCGCATAGGAAGCGCAGACGCGTTCCGCCTGGCCGTAATAGTCGAGAACCGGCACCTGGAACACGTCGGAGATCTCGGCATTGAGGGCCGTGTCGAGCACCTCGGACGAAGCAAGAACGAGCTTGAGCCCCGGAAGCCGGCGCTCTTTCAGGGCGGCCGAACCCAGTCTGGTAAAGACTTCCAGAGAGGACGGATAGACCCATAGCAACTGCGGTTCGAACCGCCGGATGGCTTCGATGAAGCTGCCGATCGTCGCAGCGTTCAGATGATAGCTCGAGCAGATGAGCCTCCGCCCTCCCTGGCGCAGCCGCCAATATGGTTCGTTCATGTCGTCGGGGCTCTTAACCATCTCTCCGCGCAGGATCGCGATGCGCGCCGTCTTCAGGTCGAGGCCCGAATGCCGCCGCACGAGATAATCGGAGATGGCCTGCTCGAAGACGATTCCTTCCAGAGACCGCTTGAGCGCGATCGGAACCCCCGTCGTGCCTCCCGTGGAAGCAGCCGCGGGAGGGATAAGCGTCCGCGCCGAACAGATGTCGGGATTTTGGCTGAGCACCTCTTTTTCAAGGATGGGCCATTGATCGTAGACGCTTTTTGCCGCCACAGTCCGCCCATGGGAAGTCGTACGAGCCCTCTCGAGCGTGCGGTTGGTCAGCACGTCGCGCAAGGCCCGCCGTTCGTCGAGCGACATCCTCTCGGAGCGGAGGATAAGTTCCATATGTTGTGCATATAGGCCGGGCATCCGGCGAATGAGATTCTCCGCGATCGAATTTTTCAGATACGCGGTTGCGCCCATCGCGGTTTCCTCGTTGCCCTTCTCAGGGACGATTGTCGGGGAATCGGGCGCGAGTCAAGCGGAGTCATGCGTGGCTGCGGCGGCGCGCCAGACGGCGCAGATCCTGTCCGCATAAGGTCCGATATTCAGATGCTGGCGCTGAAAGGTTTGCGCGGCAGTGCCGAGCCGGTTTCGCAACTCCGTATCCCGTACGAGCCGGGTCAGGGCACTGGCAAGGGCCGCATCATCCCCCGGGGGGACAAGCAGGCCGGTTTCGTCATTTTTTACGATATCTTCGATCGCTCCGACGGGGGTGGTTACGATCCCAAGGCCCGAAGCCATCGCCTCGATGACCGATATGGGAAGGTTCTCGGCATGGGACGGCAGGGCCAGGATATCGCCCGTCGCGAGAAGCCGCGCCGTATCATCGGCCTTGAGCCATCCTGGAACCCTTACCCTGTCCGCGAGACCGAGAGCTTCGACCTGCGATTTGAGGGCATCGACCGCCCCGTCGCCGGCCAGCGTTGCGCGCCAGCCCGACAAATCCTTCATCCGCACGAAGGCCTCGATGAGTTCAGGCACCCCCTTGCGCTCTTCTATCCGCCCGAGGAAGAGGATATGGACGCTCGCGCCGCCGCCGACGTGCTTTATCGTCGGTTCCTCCACCGCATTGGGAACGATGACGATACGCGCTTGTGCGGTGGGTACCTTCTCGGCAATGAACGCTCGCCATGGCGTACCCAGCACGATGATACGGCTTGCCTTCTCGAAGAGGGTATGGATCAGGCGGCTCAGGATCGAGCCGCTGCCATCCCAGAAGCCGCGGAACTCGGCGCCATGCAGATGAACTACATAGGGAATCCCCAGGGACCGCGCGACGGCGGCGATGACGATCTTGCGATAGGTGCTGCCGCGGCTTGCAAGATTGATATGGACGAGATCGATCTTCCCGCCCAGCCGTGCCCCCGCCATCCGGGCGCAGAAATTGAGAAGATGAAGCCATGACAGCGCTACATTCCCCTTGCCGCGTGTCGGCACGAAATGCGCCACGACACCGCGCGGTTGCTGCTCCAGCTCGGCCTTGAGGGCGGCCATGATGCGGTCGATCCCGCCCTGCCCGCTGCCGCCAGCCGGTGTCGCCACCAGAATGTTCAGGGGTTTGTCGATCGACGTCATGAGAGCAGCGCCTCGTAGCGGTCGCCGATCCTGGCGATATCGAAGTCAGCGGCCCGACGCTTCAGAACCGCCGGAGGTGTCGGGTGGTCGAGCATTTCGGCCATCGCCGCGGCCATGGCAGATGCATCGCCGACGGGCACGAGCGTCCCATAACGACCATCGTCGAGAATTTCGCGCGGCCCATGCGGCGCGTCGGTGGAAACCACCGGAATACCGGCCTCCATGGCTTCCACCAGCACATTGCCGAAGCCCTCGCTGGTCGAGGAGAGCACGAACAGATCGGCGACGGCATAACAGGCCTGCGGATCGTTGACATAGCCTGGGAAGAGCACGGCATCGCCGATCCCGGCTTGCCGGGCGTAGGCACGGAGTTCGTTTTCGAGCGGGCCTTCACCGAAGATGACCAGACGTGCACGCCGCTTCGCCCGCAACAGGGCGAATGCCTCAAGCAGGGTCCGGTGATCCTTGACCGGAACCAGGCGTCCGGCAGTGACGATAACGGGGCCTTCGCCCATCGCTTCAAGGTGTTCGTGCCAGCCATGGAGCTGTCGCGGGGATGTTACGCCCTGCGGCAAGGGGTTGTGGATGACCGCCACCTTGGATGCGGGATAGCCGCGCGCCTGAAGTTCGCGGCCGATCCCAGCCGAAACCGCTATGGCCCTTGTCGCACGCGCGGCGACCAGCGACGACATCGAATGCGCGATCCGGGCACCGAGACGCTCCGAAGAGAGCGAGCTTGCCGCATGGAAGGTCGGGAAAAACCGGGCGCGGCTTCGCGCGAGAATGAGCGCCACCGCCGCGAGAAGGTTGACGAATTCCGGCGCGCTGAAGACGGCCTCGGGAGCGAGGCGCCGCACCAGGCGCGCCGTTCGCAACAGGCCCTTCAGCGTCGTCGGCTTGCTGTACCCTTCGCCTTTCAAGGGCAGGTCGAAATTGATGAGCTTGACGCCATCGGCAATGAGGGCGGCATTGGGCCCATCGGCGTTCCAGACGAGCAGCGTTACATCGTGACCGCGCGACGCCATCTCATTGGCCAGGAGCACGAAGACGCGCTCGGCCCCGCCGCCCCGGAGGCTGGCAAGAAGAAAAAGAAGCCGCTTCGGCACGTCAGGCCGGCCTGCCGTACTGAGGATCGGGTGGCAGGCGCAAATCCTGCCGGATGCCCCACGCGATCGACAGGAGCAGCCCCAGGCCGAAACCGCCGACAGCGCCCATGACGATGAGAAGCCTGGTGCTTGGCGGCCAGGAGCGTCCCCTGGGCGGCACCGGAGGGGAAATCACCTGCACGTTTGTCGTGTCGATCTGCTCCTGCTCGGTGATCTGGCGGGTGCGCGCCAGGAAGCGTTCGTAGATCGCGGTCTTCGCCGCGGCGTCGCGCTGAAGCTCGCGCAAGGCGACCTCCGATTCATCATCGGCAAAGACACTGCCTTCCAGCTTGTTCATCTGGGCTGTGAGGGAATTCAGCGCGCTCCTTGCCGCGTCGCGATTGGCCTTCGCCACTTCGACCGCATGCTGATATTCGGCCGTGAGCTGGGCGGTTATCGTGTCCAGCTCGATTTTCAGCTTGAGGATCGACGGATGACGCGGACCGAGCTGCACGGATAGCGAATTCAACTGCTGCCGCACGGTATTGGCCTTGTTGCGCAGATCGGCCAGCGTCGTCGAAACGGCGGGGCTGGCGTTGCTTCCGTTGACGCCGCCGGCCACCAGCGTGTCGTAGTTCGCCTGCGCGGCTGCCGCGCGGGTTTGTGCCTCTACGATCTGTGTGTTGAGCTGGCTCATGGCCTGCGTGCTGACAAGCTGGCCGTTGCTTGAAGACAGTTTGTGATCACGCCTGTAGGCCTGCACCTTCTTTTCCGCCTCCAGCACGTCGGTCTTCATCTGCTGCAGACGGCTGTCGAGCGCCGCCGCGGCGCGGCTTGCGCCTTCGGCTTCCGTCTCCGCCAGTTCCTCCTTGAACGCCTTCACGATGGCCTGCGAAATCTCGATGGCCTTTTGCGGCGTTTGCGCCGAGACAAGGAGGGTCGTGACGAACGAACGCTCGTCCGCCTGGATGTTGACGGCATTCTGCAGCTTCTGGAGGGCTGCGAGCCTGCGGTCGGATGCCCCGTCGATCGAGCGGGACGCGAATTCGGGATCGTCGGCGAGGTTCAAATCGTCCACCACGCGCAAAAGCACACTACGGGAGGTCAGCACCCGCTCCTTGCTGCGTGCAGCGAGCACCTGCCCGTCGACCGGCTGGGGATTGAGGTCGTTGCCCAGGACCTGCAGATTGGTTGGGTTGATCATGATATCGGTGGCGACGGTGTAGCGCTTCGGTGCCATGAAGCCATAGACGCCGCCGGCCAGAGCGCCCAGAACAGCTAATGCGAGCGCCGTCATCAGGCCGGCTTTCAGCCAGACGAAAATGCGCCGGAAATCCAGTTCCAGGAAATCGCCCACCTTCTCCAGCGTGACCGGCGGAACTGCCTCCCGTGTAACGGCCGGAGCCGGCTCCCGCTCGGCAAGCGGCGCGGCAGCCGCCCGTTGCGCGGCACCTCTGGCCGCCAGCATGCGCAGGTCCAGGGTTCTTCGTTCGCGGGCGTCGAAGCTTCCTGACGAAAACCGGTGAGGAGGCTCCTCGGACATGGATATTTACTCATCAGCGCTGGTTGGTGGCGCTATCGTTAGGTGACGTTCGTTAACATCGGGTTATCCTAATTTCTTTACAATTAGGCAATCGAATGTCCATATCCGCGAGCCCGGTCGCAATCGGGCCTGCCGGTTGGGGGAAACGGCAATAGCGAACAGACCATGAGCGCCAGCGTGAGAGAAGCACAACTCGCATCGATCGGAGAGCGCCGCCACAACGCCCTCTCCCTCATGTTTTTCCTGTGCGCGGCTTGCGCCTTCCTTCTGCGCGCGACCATCTCGCCGCAGATCCTGAACATGGTGATGTCCTATACGAGCGAGGGCGGTTCCTTTCCGGAAAAGCTGCACATCGGAACCTATGCCGTCTTCCTTGTGCTCGCGATGATCTGCATCACCCGGCCGATCCGGCTCGCGGGCGACGATATCCGGCTGTTCAGGGCAACACTGTCCTACGCGCTGTTCCTCTCGTTGCTCGTACCCTATCTCTTCATCGTCGGTCGGGCCGGCTCGGCCGGCTTTATTATCGATTCATATCTGGTCGCATGCGCGGCTGTCATGATCATGCTGTGCCTGGGTGAGGAGATCAGCAGGGCACTCGGAAACGTGATGCTCGGCATGCTCATCCTCAGCGCCATGATCGGGACAGTCGAGGCCATCACCCATTTCCGGTTTCTGCCCTTCTCCGAGGGGGAGCTGCAGTTTCGTCCGATCGGGCTGGCGGCCCATCCCCTGTCGCTCGGCGCGCTATGCGCCACCGCCATCGGCTTCGTCTCGCTGACGCGGTGGCGCATCTGGGTGCGTGCCCTCTGTATTTTCGTTCTCTACATCGGCGCGGCGGCATCGGGTGCCCGCGCAAGCCTGCTGCTCGCGACGGCTGAGATCCTGCTCCTGCTCGTCTTCGTGCCCTGGCCGGGCCTCTCGCCCGCACATCGCCGTCAAGCCAAGCTCTTCGTCCTGACACTGGCGCTATTGGCTGGCGCCGTGCTGATCGCCGTGCTCTTCTCGGCAGGCTTTCTCAACCGTTTCAGCAACACGCTCTTCGACGAGAATTATTATGCCCGCATCAAGATCTATGAGGTTTTCCACCTGGTGGAATGGAAAGACATCCTGTTCGGCATGAACGGCAACGAGCTGTTAAAGATCGTCAACGAGCAGCTCAATCTGCCCTTTATCGAGAGCACCCCGGTCGTTCTCACGCTTCTGTTCGGCCTGCCGATCGCCCTCATCTTCGCCGCCGCATTCTTCCGCTATCTTCTCCAGCTTCTATATAGAACACCTCTGGCCGCTTATATCGCCGCGACGGTGTCCATCCTGGCCGCATTGTCCAACAATGCCCTCTCCTCGAAGGGGCCGGATTTGATGGTGCTTTTCATCCTGATCATGGCCTATCGAAAGCCAAGGCGCGATAGGGCCGTTCGGATTTGATCACGTCCGATCGCCGCCGCGCTGCGCCCGTAAGTATCCAGGTTTTAGGAGATTTGCGATTCCTTTGCGATTCACGTCAACGCTGAGTTGATGTGAAACAGTGCCGCGCGACTTGACATTCCAATGCTGCCACGGCACTTCGACGACACGATTGTGTTGTGTACCGGAGATTTCCCGATGCCGACTGGGGAACCGAACCCATCGAACGCACAGAAGATTCCTTCGCTCGATGGGTTTCGTGCCCTGAGTATTCTGGTAGTCATGGCGTCGCATTCGGGCTTGCAGGATCGCATCCCCGGCGTCTTCGGCGTCACCGTTTTCTTCTTCATCAGCGGCTTTCTCATCACCACGCTGCTTGCCGACGAATACAGGCGTACCGGGACGATCGCGGTAGGCGCCTTCTACATGCGCCGGTTCCTGCGCCTGTTTCCACCGCTCTTCGTCTTCGTTGCCTTGACCGGAGCGGTCTGGGTCGCGATTGGAGAAAGGCTGTATCCGCTCGGCGTTCTTGGCGCGCTCGCCTACATGACCAATTACCTCGTGATCTTCGTGCCGCAGATCATGCAGGGGATCGGCGGCCAGCTATGGTCGCTCGCCGTCGAAGAGCATTTCTACCTCTTCTTTCCCTGGCTGATGCTCTTCCTGCTGCCGCGCCGCAGAATGCTGGTGCCGGTGCTCGTTGGCCTATGCGTCATCTCACTCGCGGTGCGCATCGGTGTGGCGCTGGCTGCGCCGGACGCCGCAACACAGTACAACGGCATTGCGACGGAAGCCCGAATGGATGCCATTCTGTATGGTGCGCTCGCCGCAATCCTTCGCGATGCGCCACAGGCCCGGGGTCTTCTGGAACGGCTGACGCGTCCATACATCATAGGCATCGCGCTGGCGATCTTGCTCGCGACCTTCCTCATCCGCGACCCTTTCTTTCGCAGTACCGTGCGCTATACGATCCAAAGTCTCGCACTGATGCCGCCGATCCTGGCGCTGACGAGCACCAGCCGCTTCCCTGCTGTTCGCAAGCTGCTCGATAGCCGGCCATTCGTAACCATAGGCGTGTTGAGTTATTCACTCTATCTGTGGCACCTCGCGGGTTTGGAGCTGGGCAATTCCCTTGCCAGGCATCTTGCTCTGCCGACTATCTCGGGCTGGATGCTCGGCTGGATCGTCACTTTCGGGGCGGCCGCGCTCTCCTACCGTTTCGTGGAACGTCCGTTCTTCTCTCTGCGGCGCCGGTTCGGATCGCGGCTGCACGAGCAGCAGGCCACGGCACCGGCCGCCTCCGCTACGACCCTGGAACAATTCAAGCGCTCTCTCCCTATGCAGGAAAAGCGCACGTGAGCGGCCGGGGGATTGGCCCCGACCGTCGATGCGCGATGGCGCTCAGGCTGTAGTGACCTTCCTCCAGACCGGTGCAGCGGCCGGGCCCTTGTTGAGATAGAGCTCGCCGGTGCTCAGGTCAGTGTATTTGCTCCCCTTCGGAGCTTTGTTTGCGCCAGTACCAGCCGTTGGCGCGTCACTGCCGAAAATCTCGCAGACACCAAAATCGCGCACCCAGCCCGGCATGCTTCCGTCGCGGATAGAGACGCCCCCCGGGACCGTGGCCGGCGAGGCATTCGGGGCTGCCCACACAGTCAGTCCCGAGGCGCTGCCTTTGACCGGCGTTGTCGTGAACGGCAAATCTCCCGGTGTCGTGCCATAAAGGCCTGGCCCTATTTGCCGCACGGCCGTGACCGTACTGCCGGAGACGGCGGTAACCTGGGCCATTGCATCGATGACGCGATCGGCCGAATGGACCGCCACCACGTCGCCTACCGCGTAACCGGCCCCTCCAGAGATAACGTTGAAATACCGTTCGAGTGTTGCGCCCGGCACGACGACTGGCCCGGCCGTGCCGTCAAACGTGCCGCTCACCAGCACGGAGCTGGCGTCGACATTGGACCCGTAACCGGTGTGCAGCGCCAGCTTGTGCGTACCGCCAATCGCCGCCAGTTGGTTCGATGTCTCGATATTGAAATGCGAGTTTTGGACATTCGAAAGAAACAGAGCAGCGCTTCCGGCGCCGCCGTTCAGCGTCGCCGACCCGCAATTGGACATGGAGAAGTCGAGGCGGATATCGTCCGCTATGTCTCCCGCATCCGTACCAACGATGATTGCATAGCCCGAATTGTGCGGCCCGATACCAGGTCCAAAATCGTTGTTGCCTTCTGGCCAAAGAAAGGTGCCGCGCAGGAGGATTTTTTCGCAGGTGGAGTAGACGTAGAGAGACGTCAGAAATGCCGTGTCGATGACGACGTTGGAACATTCAAATGATGCCCCCGCAACGACCATGCCGACCATCGACGAAACGGCATTTAGCGAATTGGCACGTGTATCGATGCATTTGGCGATGATACCGTAATAGCCACCATCGACCGTGACTGAGTCGACATTGGCGTTAAACGTATTTAGCATGACCCCGAACATACCGCCGTAATCGGGACTGAAATCTGTTCCGGCCCCTATGACGAAAATTGGGCCAGTGAGCATAGCTCCGCGCCCTAAACCAGCCTGATAGTTGTACACTCCTGCTGGATCACCGGAGGCGAAATCGGGCCCCCAGTCCGGTATGAAGGCGGCGCCGCTACCAGCACCGGCGCTGCCGTCGGCGTGCATGGTCGAGACTTGGGCAAGGACCGCCGGCTGCACTAACGCGGTGACGTTGGGTGCAACAGCGTGGATCGCCGCGGCAGAGATCGTAGGGCCTGTCGGCGGCCGGCGGCTGTAGAACCCGCCATCCGTCAGCGTGAAACTGGCGATAGCGCCGCCGGGACCGATGCTGTCGACGGTCACGGTTGCGGACTTATAATAGGGTTTCGACGGCTGGGTCAGGGTGATGATGTCACCCACCTGATAGCCGGTCCCGGCTGCCGATAGCGTTAAGCTCGCGACCGACCACGTCTTGCCGATGCAAACACCTGATCCTGCGTTTATGCCATCCGGATTGCAGTAGACATTGACACGGCTTGCTATCGAATTGGGGACATAGACGATAACGGGCAAATATCGGTTCGCGCTTAGCGATCCGCCGTTGATGCGGACCAGCGTTCCCAGCATGTGGAGATCAACCCATTCGGGCACCACGATCTGGTTGGCCACTGCAATGTTACCGCGCGGGAGTGTTGCACGCACAACGCTGCGCAGATTCTGATCGTCGAGGTTCGTCGAGCTTTTCAGCGCAAGCGCGAGGGTGCCTGCGTAGTCGAGAAACGCCTGCAACATGGCGCTGCAATCGCTCTCGTCGGCCGGATCATGGAAATCCGCGAAATTGAGCTCGACGAGTGCCCTGGAGTCATTAAGATTGATGGGCTGCGTCGGCGGCGGCGCTGCCGGGCCGCTTGAGGCGTACGTCGTGAGTTGCGTCCAAACCTCGGAACTGACACCCATCATCTTCTCCTTCGTTATGGCTGTAATTTCGGTCTGCTTGAAACCGGCTTGTTGAGTCGTACCGTCCTGCTCCGGACTGGAACTGATTCTTGCTCCTCCCCAGGCGGCATAAGATGGCTGGTACCGTGGAACTTCGCAACTCAATGTTGAGCGATTTGCGCGTCGTCAACTAAGAGCTTGAGCTACGCTTTCTCGCAGGTATATTGCGGCGATGTTGACCGAGACGCAGCGACCGGTATCGAGGTCAAAGTCCACTTGGGGCCAAGGAAAGGATATTCCATGCATGGCACGCTGACATACAAGCCTTTCGGTGCATTTCGGCTGGTATTGGCGGCCTGCGTAGTGCTTCAACACATCCACCCGGTTCTGCCTCGGGCAATCGTTGAACAAGAGCAGCAGCTCGAACTCGGCACACTCGGGGTCTACATGTTTTTCATGGCGTCGGGCTATATCATCACCGAGGCTATCACACGCGTCTATTCTGATCGTCCGTGGGCCTTCATCGCTAACCGTGCTATTCGCATTCTGCCGCCGGTATTGTTAATCGTCACGCTGACAGCAATCATGTGGGCTGTCTTCATCGCGCAAGGCGATCACATCTCCGTGCGAGCGATCACGTTGATTGGTGCGTCGGTCGCGCGCCTGTTTCCAGTGATTGCCAGCCGAATTACGTCGGAATACGAGATACTTGGCGTGATGTGGGCGCTGCGGGTTGAATTTACCTTCTATCTCCTGTGCTTCTTGGTGCTGTTTGCCGTGCCATATTTGACAACGGTGCAACGTCAAAGCGTTGCGCTTATCGGCGGTACCTTCTTGCTCGGGTTATTGTTCGCCTATGATTGCACGCGTGCGGCACCAAGCATGTTACGGTTCATTCCCTATTTCCTCTGCGGTACATGCCTCTATCTGGCGTCATCTCTGCAGGTCCGGCCGCTAGCTCGGATTGCAGGTGTCATCGCAGCAGTCGCGTTTGTCGGAATTCTCATTGAGCAAGGTCTTAAACCGCCCATCCACGAGACCGCAGGCTTTACCCGTGATCGATTGGCGCAAACCGTGATAATGGTATTGTTGATCGCATTGTTCACGGCATTGTCCTTCATCCGGATCGGCGGCCGTCTGGCGCGTTTCGACCGCCTATTGGGAGACCTGTCGTACCCGCTTTATGTGGTGCATGATCCGATCATTATATTCGTAGCCCTTTATCTCGCGCCAAGTGTGCCAACGGCAATTACCACGGCCGTCACCGCGCTCATTGGTGCCTGGTTGTTGTACACAGTGCTCGAGAGGCCTTTGATTGCATTGAGGACACGTATTAGAAGGGCTGAGATCAGTTTCGCTGAGGGCACCGAGGCCCCATCGGTATCAGCGATGGAGTCTTCCGATGCGGGATTACATCTCCAAGGCATGCCTTCTACGTCGTTGAAAACGGTCGGCGTGCGAGCGTCCCGCTACACCGGCGTTTCCAGTTCGATCTGAAAAGCTCTCGTCAGCCGCAGCTATCGATCACTTCCACTCCGCCGGCACGATTGAGCGTGTGGATGCCTTTGCGGTCCCAGGCCGGTCCGGGGAGGATGGGACGCGGCGGGGAGAAGCGGATATCACCGTGATCGAGCCTCTCCAGTTGCATCAGGCCAAGCCCGCCGCCATAGGTTTGCGAGCCGTCCTGCACCGGGAGCAGCACCCGGCCATCCCGGCGAATGAAGGCACCGCCGGGCCGGGCGGCGGAATGGTCGACGACAAGCGGGTTGAGCGCGTGGGGTTTCCACGGTCCGCGTAATGCGAGGGCGGAATAGGCGACCATCGTGTCCGACGCGCTGCCATGGCCAAAGCGTTCCGTGCCGACCAGCCAGAGGCTTCCCTCCGCTTCGAAAAGCGTCGCGTCATTGATATCGAGATTATCAAGCAAAACGGTGTCGCGTATCCAACAATCGGGAAATTGCACGGCACGATAGAGGACCAGCTCGTGCGCCGCGGCGCTCTCGGGGATCATGTAGATCTCGCCGTCCCGCGCAAAGACCTGCGGATAGGACAAATGATGCGGTTCCTCCAGAACCGGGCGCGGGGTTGCGAACGTGCCGTCGGCGCACAGTTCCGCAACCGAGATGATGCCCCGGCCTGTCGCATAAGGAAACTCCTCCACGAACAGGTAGACGCGGCCGTCGCGCTCGAAAACGAACGGATCGGCATAGAAGCGCTGGCCATCGTCCGGCAGGACGGTGAAGTCAGGTCCGTCCAGCCTGCCGGTCTCGGCGATTCCCAGCCCGTCGATCCGGCGATACGCCACTTGCCAGTAAAAGGGGCGGCGCCCGAGCTTTTGGGCTACGCGTTCCGCAATGCCCCTGGCGGCAAAGAGTGGATAGCGCAGGGCGAATGCCCGGCCGCCATCACTCTCGGGCTTGTCCCGAGAATCCACCACGCATGGTTTGTCAGGACGGCCATCGCTTTTCGCATTCAGCTCCGCAGATCCTCGCGACAAGCCCGAGGATGACGGAGAGGTGATCGAGGATGACGTGCTGTGTGCGGCAACGGCCCGCATCACCAGCGAAATGGCCCCGGCCAGCAGATTGTCGGATGCGCGCGTCAGCCAGAGCCGGTCCTGGATCATCGGCCGGCCGCGCGCCACTTCGGCGCCATCGATCGAGACAGTGATCTTCGCCTTCCCCCCGTTTGCGACCATCTCGGTGAGGCCGGCCAGGAAGCTGTCCCGGCCGCAGAATGCGACGGTCAGGGTCGGCGCGTCGTGCCTTGCCGGATTGTCCGTTAGATCAATGACGAGATCCGCAGGACCCTGGGATGCCGGTAAAGGCGCGCATGGGCTTGCGAGGGAAGAGCCGAAACGCAAGGTTTCCAGCGCCAGAACGGCGTTGAGCATCCATGGCTCCGCTGTTGCGACGCCATGCTTGATCGATACCATATGCCCTGCCGCCAGAAGCCGTCCAACCAGCTCGACCTGCCATCTACGGCATCCTGTACTCGGTAATACAAGGCAAATCCGCATCACGAGGATCTTCTGTCGTCATTCTCGGGCTTGTCCCGAGAACCTGCCATAAGGAAAAAGAAGAGCGATGACCGTCCTGAAAGCCATATCATCGTAGATTCCCGGGACAAGCCCGAGAATGGCGGAGAAGTGTGGCGCTCTACGAGCGTTCATTATTCCGTCGTGCCGCAGCAGTTGGTGCTGGTGTCCCGGAAGCGCCTCCCGCACGACGGATGCGGCGGTTCCAGAATTCTTTCGCCAGCAACCCGACATAGGCGGTGTTGGTGTCGTAGTAGCGGCGCCAGAGGCGCTTCGGCTCCTGCGCGACCCGGAAAAGCCACTCCATCCCTATCGCCTGAATGAGTTTCGGCGCGCGGGCAACCTTGCCGCCATAGACGTCGAAGCTGCCGCCGACGCCCATGATGAAGCTTGGCTTGAGCTCGGCGCGGTAGCGCTTGATGAACCGCTCCTTGCGCGGCGTCGGCATCGCCACCAGCAGGCAGTCGGCACCCGAGGCGTTGATTTCGGCAACGACGGCCGCTTCCTCGTTCGGCTTGAAATAGCCGTTGCGCGCACCCGCCACCATGAGCCCCGGATGGTCCTTGCCGAGCCGGCCGATGACTGCATCGAGAACACTTTGTTCGGCGCCGAGCAGGAACGGCTTGTAGCCGCGCCGCTCGCACAGGGCGAACAGATGGAGCATGATATCGACGCCCGTCACGCGCTCCGGCACGGCGACACCGCAAAGGCGCGCGCCCCACAGCACGCCTTTACCATCGACATTGACCAGATCCGCCGAGGTCACATCCTCATAAAGCTCGGCATTCTTGCGCATGGTGACGAGCTTGGCGACATTGACGACAACGTGATGCAGCGGGCGCTTCAGCCGCATCGCCTCGTCGGCGAGTTGCATCGTTTCATCCATCGTCAAGGCATGGATGGGCGTGGACAGGAACTCGCGCTGCCGCGACGCCAGCAACGCATGTTGGCTCCAGGCGGAGTCCGAAGTGCTCATGCAACCTTATCCATGGTCTGATCGGCATGCTTCCGGCCCTCGATGCGGGCGTCGGGCTTGCGCGCCTTGCGCCAGGTCCAAAGGCCGCGCGTGTCGATCAGCCGCTTGTCCTTCAGCGCTTCCGGATCGATCAGGTTGAACTGCCGGTGATCGACCAGAAGGACGACGATATCAGCCTGATCGATCGCCGAAAGCGCATCGGTGAACTGAATGCCCTTACCCTCCAGCTGGCGCGGCAAGCCCCGCGCGTTCGGTTCGGCGGCAATGATCTTGAGATCAGGGATTTCGGACAAGAGCTCGACGACCTCGACCGCCGGGCTCTCGCGCATGTCATCGATATTGGGCTTGAAGCTGAGCCCCAGGCAGGCGATGGTCTGTTTGCGGGAGGGGTCCAGCAGTTCCTTGATGTCCCGCACCACGGTGTGCGGACGGCCGGAATTGATGCGCCGGGCGGATGCGATCAGCGGCGTATCGTCGGGCGCGGCGTCGATGATGAAATAGGGATCGATAGCGATGCAATGGCCGCCGACGCCGGGGCTGGGCTGCAGGATATTGACGCGCGGGTGCTTGTTGGCAAGGTCAATCACCTCCCAGACATTGAGCGACAGGCTCTGACAGACGGCGGCGATCTCGTTGGCGAAGGCGATATTGACATCGCGGAACGCGTTTTCGGTGAGCTTGACCAGCTCGGCGGCCTCCGGGCTGGTCAGGAACAAATCGCCAAGCACGAAGGTCGAGTAGAGGGCCGCAGTCCTTTGTGACGATTTGCGCGACAGGCCGCCGATGGAGCGGTCATTGTTGCACAGCTCCGTCAGCACTTTTCCCGGCAGAACCCGCTCGGGCGAATAGGCGACGAGCACATCGGCATCTTCGCCATGCGTCAACGGAAACTTGAGATCGGGACGCATCTCGGCCATCAGCTCGGTAATGGCGCGTGTCGTGCCGACCGGCGAGGTGGATTCCAGCACCACGAGGTCCCCGGGCTTCAGCACGGGAGCGACGCTTTTCGCCGCCGCATGCACATAGGTGACATCGGGCTTGTGGTCATCGGTCATCGGCGTCGGCACGGCGATGATGAAGGCATCCGCCGTCTGTGGTTTGCTGACGGCCTTGAGCTTGCCATTGGCGACGACCTTCTGGATCAGGCCGTCCAGATCCGGTTCGACGATGTGGATCTCGCCCCGGTTGACCTTTTCGACGACCATTTCATTGACGTCGACCCCGATGACATCGAGCCCGTGACCGGCAAGGATGGCGCAAGTCGGCAGACCGATATAACCCATGCCGACGACACATACGGTCCTGATTTCACCCATGTAACAATTCCTCGACGATGCGACGGGCCGCTTGGCCGTCTCCATAGGGATTATGCCGCGTCGCCATGCTTTGATACTCGGCGGGATCATTCAGCAGTTGAGTGGCGCTAGCAACTATTTTTTCCGTATCGGTGCCCACCAGACGCGTCGTGCCCGCCTCGACGCCCTCCGGCCGTTCCGTGTTCTCGCGCATGACCAGAACCGGCTTGCCCAGCGAAGGCGCTTCCTCCTGCACGCCGCCGCTGTCTGTCAATACGAGATAGCTCTGCTTCAAGAGAAAGAGAAACGGCAAATATTCCTGCGGGTCGATCAGGTGAATGTTTCGCGTACTGCCCAGTTCGGCATCGACCACCGAGCGGACATTGGGATTGGGGTGCACGGGATAGACGATCTGCACATCGGGACGCGCCGCCAATGTCTTCAGCGCGGCACAGATGCGATGAATGCCGCCATCGAAATTCTCGCGCCGGTGCGCCGTCGTCAGGATCATCTTCCTGGCGGGATCAAGGAATGGAAAGCGGCTGCCTAGCTCGGCGCGCAAAGCCGCATTCGCATCGATCTCAGCGGAGAAATAGAGCAGCGTATCGATCACCGTATTGCCGGTGACGAAGATCTTTTCCGCCGGGACGCTCTCTGCGAGGAGATTGGCGCGCGCCTGTTCGGTCGGTGCGAAATGCCAGGTGGCGACATTGCCGGCGACCTTCCGGTTCAGTTCCTCCGGAAAAGGCGAGTTGATGTCATGGCTGCGCAGGCCCGCCTCGACATGGGCGACCGGGATGCGCTTGTAGAACGCCGCGAGCGCGGTGGCCATGGCGGTCGTCGTATCCCCCTGCACGATCACGGCATCGGGCCGGCTGCGCTCCAGCACGTCCGCCATGCCCTGAAGCACACGTGTGGTGACGTCAAACAGCGTCTGGTTCGGCTGCATGACGTTGAGATCGTAATCGACAGGCAGTCCCGTCAGCTCGATCACCTGATCCACCATCTCGCGATGCTGGGCGGTAATGCATATTTCTGCGACGCAGTCGCTCCTCTCCAGCGCAGCCTGTGCAATCGGAAAGCATTTGAGCGCTTCCGGCCGGGTGCCGAAGACGATGAGAAGCCGGCGTGGAGAGTTTTTATCGAATGAGGATTTCATAGCGCCCCGGAAGGAATTTCATGGCGGCAACCTATAACGGGCCCACTTTAGGAAAGTTGAACATAGTCTTCGCCTACACCCCATTCCGGGACGGCGCGAGGAAAATTCCGGATATGCTTAACGGGAAATTACGGCCTCGTCGGGACGGACGGTTGAGATGAAAGACGCTCTCAAGAAACGACTCTTCGAGTCTCAATCAAGCGAGAGATCGAGCCTCTGGTCGACGAAGGCTCGCTTGCCGCCCCGGCCGCTGGCGATTCTATCGACCCGTTCCATCCGGAAGTCGACCCGGCCCTCGCATATCCTGGCGAGACGATCGACCACCCTGCGGGCGCATGCTTCATCCCCGCCCTCCGACAGCACATAGCGGAAGAGCACCTCACCGGGGGTATCCTGATAGAACTGGAATTCCTGGACGCTGCCGTAATGGTCCGGGTCCTCCGATGTCAGCGCCATGGTGATGATCCGCCCGCCATCCCGTGCGACCAGAATGCCGGGCTTACGGCGTGGCGCGATTGCCTTTACCTTCAGCCGTTGCCCGTTTTTCGCGCTCGGCAGTTCCACAAGCCTTGCGAAGTCCTTGGTATCGTAGCGTATGAACGGCATGCCGGTGGAGAGGAAGCCGGTGCCGATCAGCCGGCCTTCACGCCCGGGCTCGGTGACCGGGTTGCCCTCGGCATCGACCAGCTCGGCAAGCCCGTAGAGCGGATTGAATTCATAGACGTCAGGCTGCCCGTCAACCTCGCTGGCGAACAGCACCTTTTCGCTCATGCCATAGAAGATGGAGATCGGCACATCGCCGAACGTCTCACGGATGATCTGCCGCTGATGCGCATAGACCGGCTCGGAAATGAGCATGATGCCCTTGAGGGCAAGCTTCGGCCTGCGTCCCAGATGCAGGAGGTGACGGCAGAGCACCTCGATCGCAGAGGGATAACCGTAGAGATAGCGGATACGGCGCTTGTCGATCAGGTCGAGATAGAGCCCCGCATCCTCGCGGGTCAGCGGAAAGGTCGCGAGCCGCAATTCCCGCAGTGCCGGGTCCCAGCCATGAATGTCGGTCGCATTGGCGCCGACATCCACCCCGCGCAGGGTTGCCCTGCGCTCGCTTTCGGAAAAGCCGATCCGGGACCAGGCGTCATAGACAAAAGCCATCTCGCGCGTGCTACGATCCTTGTCGAGATAGAAGGCGAACGGCTTTTCCCCATTGGATCCGCTGGTCTCCGCACGGTCCAGTATCCGCTTCGGTACGGCGAGCGCAGCGTCACCGGCAGCCCCGAGCTCCTCCTTCGTGAGTATAGGCAGCCGCCTGATGTCTTCGAGCGTGACACGGTTCGCATCGAACCTGTTGTCGAATGCCCGGTCGATGATGTCCCGGTAGAAGGGGCTCCCTTCATGAGCCTTTGCCAGCAAGCGGCGGAAGGCATCGAGATGCAATTCGGCGGCTAGGTGCGGATCGGCAGCGGCCTTTGCGACGAGCTGCCGCCACCGCCAATAGGTCCGGCCGAATTTCAGGCGCGTCGGCACGAGGGCAATGGCATGTCCCAGTGTACCGCGCACGAAATGCGGACTATGCGCATAGGCGCCCCGCGCTATATCCATCAGCCGTCCAGATTTAGAGGTCACCCGTTCTTCCAGTAAGTATCCTCCGGCAAGACCGGAGCTTTATAACGTGAGCCGCTCAAAGCGGCATTTGGGGGACGCTGACGCGTCCCCGGTTCAATGAGCTACCCGAAGGTGGCTTATCAGCGCCAAAGATTCAATTACTCGAAGCGATTGTCCTCTTGTTCTTGGTTGCAGATGTGTTCTCTTGTCGCCTCTTTCGCGTTGGCCGGGCAGGTCGTGATTGTCTCGTTGGATCGGGAAGCGGCAATGATCGCTGGCGCCACCCTTGTGCAAAATGGCGGCCTTACGAAGACGCCATGGCTCGTGCCGGTACCATATTGGCATATTCGCCTTCACGAAGTGATCATCGGCGAGAAGCAGTCTTTTCCGGAAATTGGACCAACAGACGGTTACGCTCGGTTGCTGGCTTCCGTTCCCTCTGTTTATTATACCGCCACCCCGGCGGGCGGCGTCTTCTATCAGAGATGAGAAGGAGGAAGCAGCATGATTCGACGTAACGGGACGTGGCGTTGCTGGTTGGCAGCTATCTGCCTGACGGTGGCGATGGCGGGACCACCGGAGGCTTTGGCGCAGGAAAGCTGGCGGGGAAGCTGGGGCGCCAGCCCGGCATTCCCGATCGGACCCGAACTCAACAATGCCACCGTTCGCCAGTTCGTCCGTCTCAGCGTAGGCGGCTCGCAGATCAGGCTTCGTTTCTCCAACGAGACCAGCGATCAGCCACTCGTTATTGGTTCGGCCCGCATTGCACGGCCGGGAAATGCGCCGGGCTCGATTGATCCCGCGAGCAACCGGCAGCTTACCTTCGGCGGCGAAACGTCGATTACCGTACCGCCAGGCGCACCGGCGATCTCCGATCCGGTGGATCTTGCCGTTTCGCCCTTGGACACGCTTGCGGTTAGCCTGTTCCTGCCGCGCTGGACAGGCCCTTCTGTGGTCCACCCACTGGCCGAGCAAACCGCCTATCTGTCGCTCTCGGGTGACGCGACGGAAGCGCCGACCCTGCCAGATGCAACAACGGAGACGATGCGTTTCATGCTGTCGCGGGTCGAGGTCAAGAGCGAGGGTGGCACTATCGTCACCTTAGGAGATTCGATTACCGATGGCTACGGCTCGGGCGTCGACGACAATCAGCGTTGGCCCGATATTCTAGCGGAACGGCTGACCAAGTCCGGCGGGCGGGCAATCGGCGTCGTCAATGCTGGAATCAGCGGAAACCGCGTATTGCACGACATGCCGGAGGCGAGGTTCGGCCCGAGCGCCCTTTCTCGCCTCGACCGCGACGTGCTCTCCGTCCCCGGCCTACGCTGGGTGGTGATCATGGAGGGCATCAACGATATCGGCCATTCCACCTCCGCCGGCCTGTCCGAGCAAGCTGTCGCTGCGCAGGACATTATTGGAGGCCTGAAGCAGATCGTCGGGCGGGTCCGCGGGCACGGTGCGAAGGCCTATTGCGCCACCCTGACACCATATGAAGACACGGTCTTCACCCACTACTACACGCCCGAAGGCGAAAAGACACGTCAGGCTGTCAATGACTGGATCCGCACTGGCGGCGGTTGCGATGCAGTGATCGACTTCGATGCCGTGGTCCGCGATCCCAAGCACCCCACTCGGTTGCGGGCGGATTTCGACGTCGGCGACCATCTACATCCAAACGCCGCCGGCTACAGGGCGATGGCGGAGTCGGTGGATCTCAATCTGTTTCGCTGATGCGCCCTCGGCCGCCCGCAACCGCTGTTCCGCGGACGCTCAGCTGCTTCTCACCAATTTTCTGGTAGCTTTGAGACGACATGATTGTTTTTTCGACAAAGTGACAAGACAAGGCATGGCGACTCCGTAATGGTCGTTCTGGCGACCGATCAAGCGAAAACGCCAACCTTCCGTTCAATCGTTGGAACGAACGAGATGGCAGAGATGCGGCGTGTGTCGCATCTCCAATTTTCCCATGTTGCATTCCTGAATAACCCGTGCATCTGTGATGGCGGCTTTGGTTCTTAGCCAAAAGCGGTCATCAGAAAACGCGGGTCAATATTTTTCATCCTGATCTTCTCCGCCAGTTCCTGGTCTGTCACTGTGGCGAGAATGCCCGTGCGCACCAGCACCCCGTCAATGCCGAAGTCATTGGCGCCGCGGATATCGTGATCGAGGCTGTCTCCGATGCAGACGATCCTGCTTTTGTCAGGCATTCCGCACAGCATCCGGGCATATCGATACATCGGCAGATACGGCTTGCCGACGCGCACGACCTTGCCACCGAGTTCCTCATAGAGATTGGCGATCGCGCCGGCGGCCGGTGCAAGCCGGCCTTCCGCGAGCTTGTGCATATCGGGATTGGTGCAAATGCAAGGCGTGCCGCACGCGGCGGCCGGAGCGAGAAGATCGCGATATCGGGAAAGCGGTATTCGCTCGGCCTCACTACCGGCGATGATCACGATATCCGCCTGAGCGGGATCGGTGACACTCGTTGCGTCCAGCCGGTCGGCCAGATTGACATCGGTACCGCTCGATACGGTGAATACGCGCGTCTTCCGGCCGATCTTGACCGGAAGCTCTCCGGAGGAAAGCAGGGAATAGGCGACATCGCCCGAGGTGACGAAGTGATCGAACAGACCACGGGAAAACCCCAGGCTTTCCAGCCGCTTCGCATTATAATCACCGCTGCGGCCGGAATTGGAGAATATCACCACGGTCTTGCCGGCATCCTTCAAGGTGCCGAGTCCGGCTGCGGCTCCCTCATAGGCCCGCTCGTCATCGCGCAGCACCCCGAATTGATCGATAAAGAATACGTCGTAAAGGTCGATCAGCCGTGCGAGATCGACCATTTCCAGCAACTGGTTCAATGCCTGTTCTCCTGCCGCAACACGAGGGCCGCAGTACCGGCTGCTGCCTCTATCGAGCGCGGCTCCAGGAAGGGAACGCCGAGTTTCCCGCGGCGGATTTCCTGCCAGGCGGAATTGCGTGCGCCACCGCCGACGGTGCGCACGGTGGCAAGCCTGGGGGCGCCAAGTGCCGTAAGTCTCTCGAAGCCGAGCCGTTCGATTTCCGCTATGCCTTCAAGAATGCCCTGGAAAAAAATCGCATCATCGGCAGGCCTGGGCGTCAGCCGGGGCGGATATCGCGGATCGCTGATCGGGAAACGTTCGCCCGGCTTGAGCAGCGGGTAATAGTCAAGCTGGGTCGGTTTGGCCGGATCAAGCCGCGCGGTCAGTTCCTCCAGACGTTCATCGCCGATCAGCTCACGGATCACTGCACCACCACTGTTGGATGCGCCACCGACCAGCCAGAAATCCCCCACCCGATGGCTGTAGATGCCGTATTGCGGCGCATCGACGAGGCGATCGGATGCGAGTTTCAGCACGAGCGTCGATCCAAGCGCCGTGACACCGTCGCCAACCTCTGAAGCGCCGGTGGCGAGGAAGGAAGCGCAGCCATCCGTCGTGCCGGCATAAAGCATGCAGGAAGGCGGCAGCCCCAGTTCCCGGGCCAGCGGCCCGACAGGTCCGATTTTGGTTCCGGCGCGGCTGACGCGCGGCAGCAGGTCCCGATCCATCCCTGCCCGCTCGATCCAGTCCGGCCAGCTTTCACCGGAGAGATCGTAGCCCGTTTTCAGCGCATTATTTTCATCCGATACGGGCTCGCCCTCGCCGAGACGCATGGCGATCCAGTCCGCCTGATGCACCACATGGGCGACGCCGTCCCGGCGCGACAGGAGGATGGCGCGCCCAAGCGCCGTGCTCGTTCCGCGCGCCGGGCTGGCGGCAGGAGCGGCCGCATCGATGGCCGCGATCACAGAGGCGTCGGGACAGGGATCATTATAGAGGAGTGCATCGCCGACGGGCCGTTTGTCCCGGTCGAGCGCCAGTACCGTTCCTGACGTGCCGTCGACGGCAATTCCGCGGACGCCGGCAAACGAAACCCTCGCGGCCAGCACCTTCAAGCATGTCTCGGTGCCCCGCCACCAGGCTGCGGGTTCACGGATTTCATGCGGCGTGGCGAAGGAAGACGCGGCGAAGGCGACCTGTCTGCCACCCTCATCGAGGGCGGCTGCGCGAACGCCCGACGTTCCAAGATCGATACCGATTGCAAGGGGATATTCAGCCGTCATTCTATTGCGCCGCGGCTCGCCGGTCGAGCGCCTGACGATATTGCTCGGCCTCCCAATGGGTCAGCTCGTGTTCCTGCGCTGCGTCGAGATAGCAGATCTCCTCGTCTGCCGGGATGCGGGTCACCACCTCGGCCAGGCAGCGCGCCATGGCTTCGCCGCCCGGTGTCAGCTCACGGGCGACAAGCACGCCGCGGCCGGGCGCGATCAGCATTTTGGGCGCCGGCAGGCGTCTTTCGGAAAAATCATTCAGCAATTCCGCAATTGATTGCCCGTCCCGCAACACGCCGATCGACGTGCCCAGGAAAATCACATGATCGGGATAGAGCGAGCCGGCAAGCGCGATCTCCATCCCGATCGGGCAAAGCGCCGTGGCGTGTGTTTCCGCATCCGCGGCAACACGGTAACCCGTCCCGGCCGCCGTCGCCTCCAGCCACGGCAGATCGGCAGGTCCGACACGCCTGCGGACAAGTCCCAGCGCCGTTGTCACTGTTTCGATGCGTGCGGCAACTTCATCGACGGTCTCGCCGGCAATGATGATGCCGTGATTGCAGAGGATGAGCACATCGGGCTTTTCCGCTGCCACCTTGTCTATCTCCCGCGCCAGCGGCGTGCCCGGCCGCCTGTACGGAATGAGCCGCCAGGAAAGATCCGGGGCCCCGCGCGCCATGCGTTCGGCGATCAGCGTTTCCCGGCGTTCCAGCACGGCAAGCGCGATGCTGTTGACGCAGTGGAAATGCGCGACCACCGGCTGCGGCAGGACCGCATGGAAGCTCGTTTCGATGGAGGGCCTGAGCCCGCTTGCGTTGAGATCCTCGATGATGAAGTCCGTCGCCTTTTCCGCGCGTGGATCACCGTCCCGCAATGCTTTGACGAGTGGCGCCACGGCTACCGGCACCATGATATCCCGCTCCAATGCATGGGCCAGCCATGTACCGGATGCTTTGACCCACATGATGTCGCCATGCTTGATCGACGTGTTGCCGCCAGCGCCCTGGGTGCGCAGGATATTCTGGCCGAGGCGGGCGGAAAGCTGGAGAAAGCGGAGCATTTCCGGCGGGCGGTTCGGGTCAATACCCTCAGAATCTGCCAAGACGTTCTCCCTCTGCCACTGCTGCCACCGCGCTGTTACACCTGATCGATCTTGTTCACGCAAATTATGTATTTGATGCAAAAACGTCAATCGTGAAGATGTTCAATCGATAACGCTTGCAGCATGGGGATCCATATGATTATAGTCAATCATCAATGCATGAGGGGCATTGCGGAGGAGCAATTGTGAGCGATCTGGATCGTCACAAGATAATTACCGATCTGCTGCGCGAGCGTTCGTTTGCTTCGGTGCGCGATCTGCAGGAACTGCTTGGCGTCTCCGCCGCCACCATTCGCCGCGACATCGACAAGCTTGATGAAATCGGCGTCGCGCGCAAAGTCTATGGTGGCATCTCCTCCTCCCAGGGGACGGAGACCCATCAACTTTCCGCCCGCCCCTATGACGAAAACCGCGACATCGCCGTCGAGGCCAAGCGGGCGATCGCCGAATGCGCGGAAGCCCTGGTGCGTGATGGCGACTCGGTGATCGTCCATGCCGGTTCGACCTGTTATTATCTGGGTGTCCGGCTGGCGCGGCGGAATGTCCGCATCTACACCAATTCCATGCCGCTGGCGGCGCATCTGGGCGAGCACGGGACATGCCAGGTGACCCTTGCCGGAGGCGATCTTTATCGCGAGCCGGGCATCGTCCATGCCGTACAGGGCGGCAAACCCGCATATTTCGCCTCTAAATTCTTTCTCGGCACCCAGGGCATAAGCCCCGAGGGCCTGCTTGAATCGCATCCGCTGCTGGTCAAGGCCATCAGCGAGCTGAGCCTCTGCAGCGATGAGATCGTCGTTCTTGCTGACAGCCGAAAGTTTTCCATTCGCCCCCGCAACGTCGTTCTGCCGCTTTCGCGCATCGGCACGCTGGTCACCGATGACGGCCTTTCGGATGCGAATGCCAAGATGCTCGAGGATGCCGGCGTCAACATCATCGTAGCCAGCACGTCGGGAGAGCGGAATTGAGCGCGCGCCCGTCAGGAGATGCCGATGTGCTTGCGGTCTTCGATCTCGGCAAGACCAATTCCAAGCTGTTCGTCTTCGGTGCCGATGGCGCGCTTCTGGATGAGCGCAGAACGAAGCCGGTCTGGCGGCGGGATGGCGATATCCGGGTTCTCGACGATGATGCTCTTTTTGCCTGGATGCGCGGAGCGCTCGCAGCCGCCGTTGCCGATCACGGCGTCAGCCGCATCATGTTTTCGGGCCATGGCTGCACCTTCGCGGTGATCGAAGGCGATCGTCTGTCGCATCCGGTGCTTGACTATGAACAGGAGCCGCCGGCCGATATCGCCTCGCGCATCGAACGCCGGATACCGGATTTCCAGGAGACATTTTCGCCGCGATTGCCGCTCGGTTTCAATTTCGGCCGTCACATGCTTTGGCTTCAGGAGCGCGCGCCGCATATCTTCGAAAACGCCGATGCCACTCTGGGATACCCGCAGTTCTGGACGTGGAAATTTTCGGGCGCAAAGCTTTCCGAAATTTCCTATCTCGGCTGCCATTCCCACCTCTGGGCGCCGCTTCGCCACGATTTCAGCTCGCTGGTCGACTCTCAGGGCTGGCGGGAGAAGATGCCCGGCTTCGCCCGCGCCGGCGCGGTGGCCGGCGAATATAAAGCAGCCCTTGCCGACGGCACGTCCGTTCCACTCAAGGTGCATAACGGCGTTCACGACAGCAACGCGGCGCTCTATTTCTACCGATCCGCCGGCTTTGCCGATTTTACGCTGATCTCCACCGGCACATGGGTCATTATCTTCAATACCGCCTGCCCGCTCAATGCGCTTGATCGCGAGCGCGACATGCTCGCCAACGTCACCGTGGATGGTGAACCGGCAGCCACCATACGCTTCATGGGTGGGCGCGAATATGATGTGGCGAGCGGAGGCTGGGATCGGCCGATTTCGCTTCACGCCATCGAAAGCGTTCTCGCAAAGAATATCTTTGCGCTGCCGTCCTTTGCGCCGGGAGGACCGCTCCCCGGCCTTCAAGGCGGGTTCACCGGCCCGGAACCGGATGGCGAGGAAAGGGCGGCCGCGGCTCTGCTCTATGTGGTGCTGATGACGGATCTGTCGCTCGACCTCATCCGATCGCGCAATACCGTCATCGTCGATGGCGGGCTGGTGAAAACGGGGCTTTATACCGGACTCCTTGCCCAATTGCGTCCTTCTCAATCCTTCATGACCAGCGCAAATGCGGAAGGAAGCGCGTTCGGAGCCGCAGCGCTTGCCTTCGAGGCTATGGGAATCAGACCCTTTGCCAATTCCTGCGAAGAGGCCCGGCCAACGCAAATTGCCGGCCTCGAAAGCTATCGAGCACGCTGGCGCAATCTTGTCGATCAGCGGCGTCAGGCGGCACGGGCCGGCCTGCATGTCCGGGAGGCGCAATCATGACGGCACCGGCAAGACACCAGGCGGAAGCGGCACCCCTTCTGGAGATGCGCAACATCAACAAGACTTTCGGAGCGATCAGGGCGCTATCGGGCGTATCGCTTTCCGTTCGCGCGGGCGAGGTTCACGCGCTCATGGGCGAAAACGGCGCCGGCAAATCGACGCTGATGAAGGTGCTTTCCGGGGCTTATCGGGCCGATCCCGGCGGCGAGATCCTGATCAACGGCCAGCCTGTGCAGACAGGCAACCCGATCAAGGCGAAGGCGAGCGGCATCGCCGTCATTTATCAGGAATTATCGCTCGCGCCGAACCTGACCGTCGCCCAGAACATGTTCCTTGGTGCTGAACCCTCGCGTTTCGGGCTGGTCGATCGTCGCGCCAATGAAAGAAAGGCGCAGCCGATCCTCGATCGCCTCGGCGTCGGCTTTTCGGCCTCAACACCCGTTGGCCAATTGTCTCTGGGCGAGCGGCAGATGGTCGAGATCGCCCGCGCTCTGACGACCAATGCGCGCATCATCGTCATGGACGAGCCGACCACCTCATTGACGACGCGCGAAACCGACCGGCTCTTCGAAGTAATCGCCAGCCTGAAGGCGCACGGTATCGCGGTGATCTATATCAGTCACCGGATGGAGGAAGTGTATCAGCTTGCCGACCGGGTGAGCGTCCTGCGCGACAGTGCCTATGTCGGGACGCTCGATCGCTCCGAACTTTCGGCTTCCAGGCTTGTTTCCATGATGGTCGGGCGTGATCTTTCGTCGTTCTATAAGAAGGAGCACCGGCCCCCTTCAGGAGAGCGCAAGGTGGTGCTTTCCGTGCGCAACATGGGGGACGGCTTTCGCGTCCATGACTGTTCCTTCGACATCCGGGCGGGAGAGGTTGTCGCCATGGCCGGCCTTGTCGGTGCCGGCAGAACGGAACTGGCTCGGCTGATCTTCGGCGCCGATCATCGCCGCTCCGGGACGATCTCCATTGACGGCCGGGAATGCGACATCCGCAATCCGCGCGATGCGATGGCGGCCGGTATCGCCTATCTGACGGAAGACCGCAAAGGCCTCGGCCTGTTTCTCGATATGTCGATCTCCGAGAACATCAATATCGGCGTCATCGGACAGGATGCACAGGCCGGATCGCTTCTTGATTTCAAGGCCGCACGCAGGCGGGCCGACAAGGCTGTCACCAGCCTCGCCATCAGAACGAGCGGCACCAGCATCAATGTCGGAGCCCTTTCGGGCGGCAACCAGCAGAAGGTGCTTCTGGCGCGTTTGCTCGAAACCAGGCCACGGGTTGTCATTCTCGACGAACCGACGCGCGGCGTCGATGTCGGCGCCAAGTCGGAAATCTACCGCATCATCGATGATCTCGCGCAGAGCGGTATCGCCATTCTGGTGATCTCCAGCGATTTGCCCGAAGTGGTCGGTATCGCCGACCGGGTGCTGGTCATGCGCGAGGGGCGGATCGCCGGAGAGATTACCGCCAGTGCCGCAAATCCGATCACCCAGGAAGCCATCATGGTGCTGTCGACAGGCGCCTCCGAAGATCATGGGTAGGCGCCACAGGAACAATGGATCTGCATGATGACCGCAGTTGAGACGGAACGGACACGACAGGAAAAGCTGAAGCTCAGGGCAACCCTGACGGCGCTCGGAATGTTGCCGGTGCTGGTGATCCTGGCGATCGGCTTCGAACTTCTGAGCGGCCGCTTCATGACCATCAACAACCTGTCGATTGTCATGCAGCAGGCCTCGATCAACATCGTGCTGGCGGCGGGCATGACATTCGTGATCCTCACTGGCGGCATTGACCTCTCGGTGGGCTCGATCCTGGCCGCTTCGGCGATGATCGCCGTGATCGTTTCACTCGTGCCTGATTACGGTATGCTCGGCATTCCGGCAGCCATCGCTGTCGGCCTCGCCTTCGGCATCGCCAATGGCAGCCTCATCGCTTTTCTGAAACTGCCGCCATTCATCGTCACATTGGGATCACTTACCGCAGTTCGCGGGGTCGCCCGTCTCTTGGGTGGCGATACGACGGTCTTCAATCCGGATCTGCCTTTCGAATTCATCGGCAACGGCACGCTTTTCGGCGTGCCCTGGCTTGCGATCATCGCATTGGCGACGGTGGCAATATCCTGGTTCATTCTGCGCCGCACAGTGCTGGGCACCTGGATCTACGCCGTCGGCGGCAACGCCGAGGCGGCACGGCTGACCGGCATCAAGGTGCCGCTGGTGCTTCTGTTCGTCTATGGCATGTCAGGCCTTCTGTCGGGTCTGGGCGGTGTCATGTCCGCCGCCCGCCTTTATGCGGCCAATGGTTTGCAACTCGGGCAGGCGTATGAACTGGACGCCATCGCCGCGGTCATCCTCGGCGGCACCAGCTTCGTCGGCGGCGTCGGCTCGATCTGGGGCACCCTGGTCGGAGCGCTGATCATCGCGGTACTGTCGAACGGCCTCATCCTCGTCGGTGTCTCGGACATCTGGCAGTACATCATCAAGGGATTGGTCATCATCGCGGCGGTCGCTCTCGACCGTTACAGGCTCAAGGGATTGAGCAGGACGTGATGGCTGGCCGCACGAACCGGGAACTTGCCGGGAAAGCATGGCGCGAGGAAGCGTCATTCAACATGGCGTGAGGAGCGCCAATCATGAGGAGGAAAGCATGTCGAAATTCACCAGATTGCTGATGGGAACGGCTCTCGCCGCCGTCATGGCAATGCCAGCAGCGGCCAAGGACCTCGAAAAGATCGGCATTTCGGTCGGTCTTCTGGGCAATCCGTTCTTCGTCGCCACGATCAAGGGCATCGAGGACCGCGCCAAGGAGATCAACCCCAACGTACAGGTCACGTCGGTTTCCGCCGACTATGATCTCAACAAGCAGGTGTCGCAGATCGACAGCTTCATCGCGGCGGGCGTTGACATCATCATGCTCAACGCCGTCGATGCGAGCGCGATCGCACCCGCAGTGAAGAAGGCGCAGAATGCCGGCATCGTCGTTGCCGCTTTCGACGTTTCGGCCCCCGGTGCGGATGTCACCGTCATGACCAACAACGTCAAAGCCGGCGCGGAAGCCTGCCAGTACATCGTGGACAAGCTCGGCGGCAAGGGCGATGTCATCATCATCAATGGTCCGCAGTCATCGTCGATTATCGACCGCGTGAAAGGCTGCAAGGACGTCTTCAGCAAGCATCCCGATATCAAGATCCTCTCCGACGACCAGAATGGGCAGGCTTCGCGCGAAGGCGGGCTTGCGGTGATGCAGGGGCTGCTGACCCGCTTCGACAAGATCGACGCCGTCTTTGCGATCAATGACCCCACCGCCATCGGCGCGGAACTCGCCGCCAAGCAGCTCAACCGCAGCGAATTCTTCATCACGGCGGTTGATGGCGCACCGGATATCGAAAAGGCGCTGGCAAGCGGCAATTCGATGATCAAGGCCTCTGCCTCGCAAGACCCTTACGTGATGGCCGGCAAGGCCTTGCAGATGGGCGTCGCGGTGCTGAACGGCGAAAAGCCGGCCGAGCCCACCGTTCTGCTCGACCCGCAGCTCATCACGGCCGACAATGTGGCCGATTACAAGGGCTGGACCGCCGCCCGCTAGCCATCATGAATACCCGCTTCGGCCAATGCCGGAGCGGGTTCCGCTGCAGCGCCAATCTTCAAAATATGAAATGGTGATCTATGTCGAAACTCGGGGTCCATTCCTTCGTCTGGAGCGCCGGCTCCTCGCAAGCCGAGCTTGAAGCCGCGCTGCAGAATACGCACAAGCTCGGCTATAAGCTGATCGAGTTTTCCTATCTCAATCCCGCCGAAGTGGATGTGAAATGGCTTGCCCGCCGGATAGGCGAGCTCGGTCTCGATGTGGCGATCAGCATGGGTTTGCCGCCGGAGGGTGACATTTCCAGCAGCGACACGGAAACTGTCAAACGCGGCCAGGCCATTCTTGATGCAGCCGTTGCGCTGACCCGCGATCTCGGCGGCACGAAGCTCGGCGGAATATTGAGCTCCGCCCACGGCAAGCAGGAAGAGCCGCTGACACGGCAGGCATGGGACACCAGCGTCAATGCGCTTTCGAAGGTCGCCGACCGCGCCAAGGCGGCAGGCGTGACGCTTAATCTGGAGATCGTCAACCGCTTCGAGAGCAACATGCTCAACACCGCAGCACAGGGGCTAACCTATATCAGGGACACCGGCGCGTCGAACGTCTTCCTGCATCTCGACACTTTCCATATGAATATCGAGGAAGCCGATGTCGGCCTCGCCATCCGTCATGCGGCGGACAAGATCGGTTATGTTCATATCGGCGAAAGTCACCGAGGCTATCTCGGCACCGGCAGCATCGATTTCCCCGCCATCTTCGACGCATTGGTGGCAATCGGCTGGGATGATTATGTGACGTTCGAATCCTTCTCCTCCGCCATTGTTGACGAGGACCTGTCGCTGAAGACGGCGATCTGGCGCAATCTGTGGACGGACAATGTCGAATTGGCCCGGCACGCTCATCAGTTTATCAGCCTTGGCCTCGATACGGCGCGCCGCAAGGCGGAACTGGTGAAGCAAGCGCACCTGCCAGCCTGAACCGTTCCGGTTCTCCGGCCAAGAGGCTCGCTTGGTGCCCTGCGAGAAGGCCTCCATCTGGGTGCTACGGGTACTGGCAAGCGGTATCGAAATCGGCATTGCGCCGCCGAATCATGCATTGCAACGCATCTGTCCATTGACGACCTGCGGCGCACTCCCTCGGGCGGACTGCTCGCGCCCGTGCAAGGGGTCGAGAGTTGCCGCTGGAATTTCGGTCCTTTGCCAAATTCAAGAAATTCCTGCAGGATCATGTCAGGGATAGCTTACGCTAGAACGGTTCCTGCAATTCGGTCCACATGTCAGCGTGCCGGCGAACCGGAATCCAACCATGCACAAACGATAGAAGGCGTCCAAACACTCCATTTTAAACCATTTAGAAATTGGGATTGCGGGGAATAACAAAATAAACTTGGATGCAGTTGCCTAAAATAAAATTTCTAATGGTAGGACCTATTATGAATAAAGTGATTTTTGCATTATCTATTGCTGCAGGATTTTTGGCGGTGGCGCTCCCGACAGCATCGGCGAACGACCTCAACGATGGCGGTTTCCAGTTGCCAGCACAACCTTCGCCAACGCCGGGCCCGTTGCCGGATGCCAATGGCGGTTTCCAGTGTGGAGCAAAGCCTGTAGAGATTATTGGTATTTTCCCATGGTCGCTACCGGATTGCGGCTGAGAGAACTGGTAAAATAATACAGCTCTCTATCTCGCGATTGCGTTCGTCGGCAGAACGCAATTGAAAGAGAGCAAATGGATAGTGGCTATTCGGCCCAGGACATGCCGTCCGAAATGGGCGGCATGTCTGGTGGACATCGAATGCTTGACACTTAAGTTCAAACACCAAGCTGCTGCTTCACCGGCAATTGCCGGATGCGCTTGCCGGTCGCGGCGAAGATCGCGTTGGTGAGGGCCGGCGCGACCGGCGGAACACCCGGCTCTCCGACACCGCCGAGCGGCTGCGAGAAATCGGACGCCGGCACCACATGGACGTGGATCTCCTTCGGCGCGGCGTCGATGCGGGCCACTTCGTAGCCATCGAAATTGCCCTGCTCGACACGCCCGTCCTTGAAGGTGATCTCGCCGAAAAGCGTGTTGCCGATCCCCATGACCGCCGCGCCCTCCATCTGGGCACGGACGCGCTCGGGGTTGACCTGCGGCCCGCAATCGACGGCGACATCCATTCGATGGATCGTAAGCGTGCCTTGATCATCGACCTCCACGTCCGCCGCAACCGCCACATAGGTGACGAAGCTGTAATGGGCGGCAAGGCCTATCCCCCTGCCCTTGGGCAGGTCCCGTCCCCAGCCGATCTGCTCGGTCGCCAGCTCGATCACCCGTTTCAGGCGACCTGTGTCGAGCGGATAGAGCTTGGGGTCTTCCCCATAGTTCCAGCTGTCGTCGATCGTCGTCGGATCGATCTTGCGGTCGGGGCCGATCAGCTCCAGGAGATAATCCTTGTGGTCGCGCCCGGCGGCATAGGCCAGCTCCGCCACGAAGGACTGGATCGCGAAGGCATGCGGAATGTTCGACACCGATCGGTACCAGCCGATCCGGGTCATCGCTGCTGCTTCCGGATTCTCGATTCGCACATTGGGGATGTCGAAAGGCAGGTTCACCAGCCCCATGCTCAGCTCGGAGGGAAGTTCATGCTTCGGGTCCGGCCCGAAGATCGAACCGATGGTGGGAGCGACGCTGCGGTGCAGCCAGGCGGCCGGCTTCCCATCCGCATCGGTCGCCGCTTCGATCCGCTCGACGGAAACGGTGTGGTAATAGGAGTGCCGGACATCGTCCTCGCGCGTCCAGGTCACCTTGACCGGAGCGCCGTCCATGGCCTTTGAAAGCAGGCCCGCCTCCACCACGAAATCCGGCTTCGATTTCCGCCCGAAGCCACCGCCAAGCAGCGTCACATTGACGGTGACGTCCTCCACGGGCATGCCGAGCCGGCTCGCCAGCCTTTCCCGGGTGGCCTGTGGCGCCTGCACGCAGGCCCAGGCCTCGCACTTGCCGTCGACGATGCGAACCGTCGCCGCCGGTGGCTCCATCGATGCCTGGGTCAGATGCGGAATGTAATATTCCGCCTCCAGCTTCTTCTCTGCCTTGGCCATCACACCATCGACATCGCCGGCGTTTCTCACGACCTTGCCGGGCTTGCGTGCGGCTTCCTCCAGCGTCGTTCGATAGGCATCCGACGAATAGGCCTTGTTGGGGCCGTCATCCCAGGTGATCTTGAGCTTGGAGCGCCCCTGGATGGCGGCCCAGGTGTTCCTGGCGATCACCGCCACGCCGCCGAGCGGCTGGAATTCGGACGGAACCGGCGTCGGCTCGATCGACACCACCTTGATCACACCGGGCACTTTCAGCGCCTCGGCATCGTCGACGCTTGCGACCTTGCCGCCATAGACCGGCGGGCGGGCAACGACGGCATAAACCATGTTCGGCAGACGCGTGTCGATACCATAGTGCGCCCGACCGGTAGTCATGTCGAAACCATCGATCAGCTTCGTCTGCCCCTTGCCGATATAGCGGAACGCTGAGGCATCCTTGAGCTTGATCCCGTCTCCCTGCGGCACCGGCAGTTCGGCGGCCGCCTTGGCGATCTCGCCATAGCCGATGCGCCGGCCGGATGATTTGTGCACGATCTCATGATTGGCAGCCTCGACTTCCGCGGCGGGCACGCCCCATTGCTTGGCTGCAGCCTCCTCGAGCATGGCGCGCGCCGCGGCGCCGCAATGCCGCATCGGCATGAAGAAGTGGCGGATCGAGCGCGAGCCGTCCGTATCCTGGTTGCCGTAGCGTGCCTCGTCGGCCTGCGCCTGGGTCACCTTCACCCTGGCCCAGTCAGCCTCCAGCTCGTCGGCAACGATGAGGGCAATCGAGGTGCGCACCCCCTGCCCCATCTCCTGCCGGCTGCAGGTCACCGTCACCGTGCCGTCATCGGCAATCGCCACGAAGACCTTCGGATCGTCGCGTATGCCGTTCGGCATGCCCTCGGCGCCATATTTGGAATCCTGCGCCCGTGCTGACATATTGCCGGGAATGCCGACCGCCAATACGAAAACGCCCGCGCCGAGCCCCGCGAGCAGGCCGCGGCGGCTGACATTGATGACCGGAGAGGATGGATTGAAATGATGGGTCATAGCTTGGCCCCTTTCGTAGCGCTTGCCGCCTGCTTGATAGCGGCGCGGATGCGGGGATAGGTGCCGCAGCGGCAGATATTGCCGCTCATGGCGCTGTCGATATCCTCGTCGGTCGGCTCCGGCGTATCCTTCAGGAGCGAGGCGGCCTGCATGATCTGCCCGCTCTGGCAATAGCCGCATTGCGGCACGTTGAGCTCGCGCCAGGCAACCTGAAGCGGATGATCGCCATCGGCCGAGAGGCCTTCGATCGTGGTGATCGACGCACCTTCGGCATCGGCAATCGTCGTCTGGCAGCTGCGCATCGCCGTGCCGTCGACATGGATGGTGCAGGCGCCGCAAAGCGCCTCGCCGCAGCCGAACTTCGTGCCGGTCAGGCCGAGCTCGTCCCGCAGATACCAGAGGAGCGGCATATCGGGATCGCCGTCATATTGCCGCTCTTCGCCATTCACACGCACTATCGCCATGGTTGGGTCCCTCCTCAGGCCGGATTGTTGGAGAACAACCGAAAAGACCAGAGTATCACCGTCCATCCCATTCAGGTAAAGGGCGAGTGAAACGGATCACTTTTTTGTGTAATGCAGACGAGTACTCAGGGCCGAAATCGCTTCTTACACGATTTATCCAGGATCAGATGTTGCGACGGGCACTTCCGTCAGCACTTCTCTCCACCATGGCAACGATTATTTCGAAGAGCTCGTCCTTTGCCTGCGCGGCCGTGATATCCCCATTAGCGGCCGCGTAGGACAGGGCCTCGGCGGCACCGAGCATGCCCCAAAGGCCGGCGGATGCGATATTGCCGCTCTTCGTGAATGGCGTGAGCACGATCCGGCATTTCTCGATAAATGCCGCCTCATATCGACGCTTGGTCTTTTCGAGCTCCGGCGAACCGGCAAGCGCCGCGATCACATCGGGTATCTCGCGCCCCTGCAGAAGCACGCAATCGACATAGGACGAGGCGATCACCGCCGCCTTTACCGCCAGCGTCGGCTCGCTCGCCTGAAGCGCCGAATCCAGGAGTGCCGTCTGGCGCGCATCGAATTCCTGATAGAGCACCACCAGCAGCCCCGACCGCGTGCCGAAATGATCATAAACCACCGGCTTCGTCACATTCGCCTGTTCCGCAAGCCGGCCAAGTGTGAGGGCTTCCGTCCCCTCCTCGCGGACCAGCCGCCATGCCACCTCCAGGAGCTGGCGATGTCGATCCTCCCTCGACAGGCGACGCCGCGGCCGAGGATCGGGAAGCTGCTCTCTCGTTTCAGTACTTGACATGCTTATATACCAAAAGTAACTTACTAAAAGTATATAAGACTCACCGCTGCTTTGCAATCAGTCATGGGAGTTCCCAACATGCACGCCCTCATCGTTGTCTCGCACCCTGATGGCGGATCGTTCACCCATAGCGTCGCCGCCCATATTGCGGAGGGTGTCTCCTCGTCGGGTTCCGGCAACTCCTTCGAGATCGCCGATCTTGCGGCGGAGGGTTTCGACCCGCGTTATACGGCGGCCGATATCGCTCTCCATCTCAGAAAAGCCCCGCCTCCCGCCGATGTCGCCGCCGAGCAGGAACGAATTGATCGCGCCGACGCGCTTGTTCTGGTTTATCCCGTCTATTGGTGGTCGATGCCCGGGCTTCTGAAGGGATGGATCGATCGCGTCTTCGCCAATGGCTGGGCCTATGACGACGATTTCCGCACCAGGGTTGTGAAGAAACTCCCCCATCTCCCGATTCATCTGGTTGCCATCGGCGGCGCTGATCTGCGCACCTATGCGCGGCACGGCTATTTCGGCGCCATGAGAACACAGATCGACCATGGAATATTCGATTATTGCGGCGCGCCGGTCATCACATCCGAACTCCTGCTCCCAACGGAAACAGGCGACATGTCTCCTCATCTTGAGACTGCGCGTAGCCTCGGCCGCAATCTTTTCAGCACATCGCGGGAAAGCGAAGCCGCATGAACAGCTGAAAAGCAGGCAGACGCGCTTTGCGCTTTATCCCGATGCGTTCCCGCTTTTCGCGTTGGGACAAGCGATGCCGTTTCCCTGCGGGAGCTTCCCGTCGGGATGGCCGGCCAGCTCCGGATTGGGATCATAGAACGGGCCGACGACCAGAGGCCGGTCCGGCAGGACCGACTGATCCGTGTTGGAGATCAGCGTCGTCTCGACCCGCTGCAGCTCTTCGCCATCTTTTCCCAGGATGCGGATCGTCACCTGATAAGGCCGGTCGGCGACGACACAGTGAACCGGCGGGCTTTCGACGGTGATCTTGTCGAGCGCTGGCCAGATCTCCTGGCGTTTGATGAGCGGCTGACCGCCGGCCGGATTTTCGAACTCCGCTTCGAACGCGGCACCCTCCGGCAACGCGCGCAATTTGGCGAGGGTGACGAGGTAAGTGGCGACGGCCTCGCGGTAGTTGAAGACGAAGAGCCGGCCATTGACCTCGACATAGTTTTCCGCCGGCACATCGCGGCATCCGGCAATCAGCGCAAGGATGAGAAGGACACCCGTCCAACCCGGTATTTTCCTGCCTTTAGTGCTCAGCATGGTTTTTTCCGATCGCGGTTCGCTTGCGCTCGTAATGGCGTCTGGCCTTTGCCCGGTTGCCGCAGACATTCATGTCGCACCAGCGGCGGCTGCGGTTGCGGCTGTTGTCGATATAAAGCCAATGGCAATTGGGACAGATGCGGATGCGTGACAGGCGCTCCGGCTGAATGAGCCGCAGGCCGGAGAGAAAAGCCGCCGCGCCGAGGGGCAGCGTTTTTGCTGCGCGTTTTTCCGCTTCAAGCGGCAGCACCATATCCGGCGGAAGCCGATCCGTGAGCGCTGCTCCATGTGAAAGAAAGGCGGCGAAATGGTCTGCCCGGACAGCACCCTTCGTTGCGGCCTCACGAAAGAGCGCATTGATCGCCTCGCGCAGCGACAGCATCTCGCCGGCTTCGGTCTCGTCGCCGGGTGGCGTCAGCGCCGTGCCGCCGAGCTCTTCGGCACGAAGCCGGGCGGCCGCTTCCGCAAAACGCGGGATTTCCTGCCGATCTGCAAAACGGTCGAAACGGCGGTCGGGCACCTCACGATAGATCACCGTGTTGACCATATCGAGCGCCAGGGCGCCTCCACTGAAGCGGTGTTCGTTCCATTCGACTGCCATGGCAAAATTATAACTGGCAAAAAGCGTTTCACAAGTTAGAATTCCTGAAAACCGGATTGAGTGGCATGGGCTATTTTCTTCAGCTCCTCGCGAGCGGACTGCATGTGGGCGTGCTCTTTGCGCTGCTCGCCTATGCCTATGTGCTCGTCCACGGGCTGACGGGGCGCACGGATCTTTCGTATGGCGCGGTGTTCGCCTTCTCCGGCCAGTCCTTTATCCTGGCGACCGGCTTCGGCTGGTCGGTGCTCTGGCTGACGCTGCCGGCGGCGCTGGGCTATGCCGCGCTCGTGACGCTCGCCGCCTGCGGGGTCATGGCCTTCCTGGTCGCGCGCTATATCTACCAGCCGCTGGCGGGCGCACCGCGCACCTCGATGCTGGTGGCAAGTCTCGGCTTCGCCCTCTTTCTCGTGGAGCTGTCGCGCCTGTCGGCGGAAAGCCGCGACTATTGGCTTCCGCCGATATTGTCTTTGCCGGTCCATATTCTCGGCCCGGCCGTGCCGGTGACGCTCACTCAATTGCAGGTGATCGAGATCGCCACCGTGGCGATCGTCATCGGGCTCTGTCAACTCGTTCTGGAAAAGACGGCCGCCGGCCGCATCTGGCGAAGTGTCAGCGACGATCCACTCGCCGCCGCCTTCTGCGGAATAGATTGCGCCTTTGTAAGAAGCGTGTCGCTACTCGCGTCCTACGCGCTGGTTGCGCTGACCGGCTTCCTGGCCGCGCTCCATTACGGCAGCATCAATTTCTCTACCGGGCTCATCTTCAGTCTGAAGATCCTTTTCGTCACCGTGGTCGGTGGCTTCCGCTCGCCGCTCCATGCCGCACTGGGCGCGATGGCCGTCGGCGTCATAGATGTCCTCTGGAAGGGCTATTTTTCGCTGCTGTGGAGCGATGCCGCCGTCTTCATCCTGCTCGTATTTCTGCTCGTCGTCAGGAAACCGCCAGAGCCGGCACGGGTGTAATGCGCATTATCCATCAATTGCCTGCGAAGAATTCCTTGGGAATGCTGCGCCTTATGCTGGCAGACACTGGTTCTCGACCAGGAAAGAGGCCAGCTCCTGAATATGTTCGCCGGCTGCTATGACAGGAGGCAACGCGTCTGCGAAAACGCAAATGGAATTTACTTACCCGCCGGCTCTTTGCGGCGCGGTACACCGGTTACGCTGGCATACATGCCCGATGTCCTGAAATCGCTTGGGCTAGTGCCGTAGAGACGGCGGAAGACTTTTGAAAAATAATTTGGGTCTTCGAACCCGCAGAGCGCCGCCACCTCCTTGATCGGCATATCAGCCGTCTTGGTCAGCAGCTTGGCTGCACGCCTCAGACGCTTCTGCAGAACGAATTCCGCTGGCGGAAGGCCCTCGCTGGCTGCAAAGATGCGCGAGAAATGTGCGCGACTGAGCCCCGCGACTTCGGCCAGTTCTCCAACGGACAATTTCTGATTCAAATGGCTTTCGATGTGGTTGAGAACATGCTGCAGGGCCCGATATTCGTGGCTGAAGGTCGGGTGGGAGCCGAACACATCGTCGTAAAGCGCCATGGCCGCCTCGTAAGCAATCGCCGATGCGGCCCCCGGCGTCTCCCCGCCCTTTATCAGCCGATGGCAACAATGGGCCAATTGATCGATGGTCTTTGCCTGCAGGCGCAGGATGGGCCCGGCAATGGCGAGAATGGAGCGATGAATGCGCAGCGCTTCCTCGCCATTCATCGAAATCCAGAAAAACTCCCAGCTCTCCCCTTTTTCCAGCCAATAGCGATGATTGTGCGGGATCAGCAGCAGCAGGGTCTCACCGGGGCGAACAAAAGTGGTTCGTTGTTCATAGCGCAGATTGCCTCGCCCGGCGATGCAATGCTGGAGCACGGTGAAGGGCGCCGGTCCGCGTTTGCGACCGTCCCAGTCATACTCGTTTCCGTTGCGGATTTCATATCCGCTGCTGGTGGGCATGGTGTGCAGAGACTGCCGCCCGCGCGGTAGCGAGACGGTACGCATGGCAGGACCGGCATTGATCAGATCATTGAGCACAAAATTACCCATGAAAGCATAATCCTTCTCTGTCGCCGCGGAAGAATATACGCATAATCGGGACTTGAGGAGAATTACAGAAGAGACGCCGGGCTGTTGATCGGGCTGGAAAACCCCTGTTTTTCGGGTTTTGCAGATTTCCTGTGGCTGCGATGCAGCTTGGACCGGTTGAAGTTCCTCTTCACGCCAAATTCGCAGGGAGAACGCGACGGATGAGTTTCAAAATCGCTATCATCGGTGCCGGCAGCGTTGGCTTCACCAAGAAGCTCTTTACCGACATCCTGTGCGTTCCAGAGTTTCAGGACGTGGAGTTCGCCCTGACCGATATCAGCGAGCGCAATCTCGAAATGATCCGCGAGATTCTGGAGCGGATCGTCGAGGCCAACGGGCTTCCCGCCAGGGTGACGGCGTCTACCGACCGCCGCCGTGCGCTGGAGGGCGCCCGCTATGTGATCTCCTGCGTGCGTGTCGGCGGCCTGGAAGCCTATCACCACGACATCGCCATTCCGCTCAAATACGGGATCGATCAGTGCGTCGGAGACACGATCTGCGCGGGCGGTATCCTCTACGGTCAGCGCAACATCCCCGTCATTCTGGATTTCTGCAAGGACATCCGGGAAGTGGCCGAGAGCAACGCAAAATTCCTGAACTACGCCAACCCGATGGCGATGAATACCTGGGCTGCCATCGAATATGGCAAGGTGGACACCGTCGGCCTCTGTCATGGCGTGCAGCACGGAGCAGAACAGATCGCCGAGGTTCTGGGCGCGAAGTCTGTTCATGAGCTCGATTATGTCTGCTCGGGCATCAATCACCAGACCTGGTTCGTGGATCTGCGCCTCAACGGCCGGAAGATCGGCAAGGACGAATTGATCGCCGCCTTCGAGGCGCACCCGGTCTATTCACGGCAGGAGAAGCTGCGCATCGACGTTTTAAAGCGGTTCGGGGTCTACTCCACGGAAAGCAATGGCCATCTGTCCGAATATCTGCCCTGGTATCGCAAGCGCCCGGACGAAATCACGCGCTGGATCGACATGTCCGACTGGATTCATGGTGAAACGGGCGGTTATCTGCGGCACTCCACCGAGACCCGCAACTGGTTCGAAACCGAATTCCCGCACTTCCTGGAATCGGCAGGCAGGCCCATTGACCCGGCCAGGCGGTCCAATGAACATGCAAGCCACATTCTCGAAGCGCTGGAGACCGGCCGGGTTTATCGTGGCCATTTCAACGTCAAGAATAATGGCGTAATCGCCAACCTTCCGGCGGATGCCATCATCGAATCGCCCGGCTTTGTCGATCGCTTCGGCATCAACATGGTCTCCGGCATCACCCTGCCGGAAGCCTGCGCGGCAACGTGCATGGCATCCATCAATGTTCAGCGAATGTCAGTGCACGCGGCGATTTCCGGCGATATCGATCTGCTAAAGCTCGCCGTCCTGCACGATCCGCTGGTCGGTGCCGTCGCCACGCCGGAGGAGGTCTGGCAGATGGTTGACGAGATGGTGGTCGCTCAGGCGCAGTGGCTGCCTCAATATGCGGACGCGGTTCCGGCAGCACGGGAGCGCTTGTCGAATGCCAGGGTGAAAACGCGCGAATGGTCCGGAGCGGCGCGGCGCAGCGTCCGTTCCATCGAGGAACTGCGGGCGGAGAAGTCCGCTCTCAAACAAGCCGGTTGAAAACAGGGCCGGAAAGGGGAATTTCGACGGCCCGTCATCGTGGAGGAGTGGTGCCGCAGGGGATGCGGTGTCCAAAGGGAGGAATGAGACGATGCACCATCAGCGCAAATTGAGCAGGATTGCCATGCTCACGGTCGGCGTATCCATGCTCGCCATGAACGCCAATGCTTTCGAAACCGGCACGCCGCCAGAGCCGCCGCCGTTTCCGGCCGAAGCCAAGATTACCTATGTGGAGCGCGATTCCATTCTGGAGTTCAAGGCGCTGCCTTCCTATGGCGAGCCGGGCTGGGTTACCGAGAAATTCGTCAAGACCGGCAAGCTGCCGCCCCTGAAAGACCGTCTGCCCGAAGAGCCGCTGGTCTATAAGACCGGCAACATGCCGGACGGAACCGGCGTTTACGGGGACACCCTGCGCCATGTGATCGGCGGACGTCCCGAAGGCTGGAACTATATGGCCGGCCAGAGCCAGGGATGGGGCGGGATCGATATCGCGCTGTCCGAATGCCTGACGCGCACCGCGCCGCTATTCCAGGTGAAAGCACAGGATACCGAGCCGCTGCCAAACCTCGCCAAGAGCTGGGAATGGTCCAAGGACGGCCACAAACTGACCATGCACCTCGTGAAGGGAGCAAAATGGTCCGACGGCCAGCCCTTCACCGCCGATGACGTCATGTTCTATTGGGAAGACGCGGTTCTCGACCCGAATGTCTCGCCGCTTGGCGGGGGCGCCTCTCCGGAAGCCTTCGGCGAAGGCACAACCCTGAAGAAGGTTGACGACTATACCGTCGAGTGGACCTTCAAGGACGCCTTTCCGAAGCAGTATCTCTATACGATGGCCTATCCGACCTTCTGCCCAGGACCGGCTCATCTCCTGAAGCCCAAGCATCCGAAATATTCCGGCAATACCTATGACCAGTTCAAAAACGCCTTCCCGCCGGAATATATGAACATGCCGGTGATGGGCGCCTGGGTGCCGGTGGAATACCGCCCTGACGACATCATCGTCATGCGTCGCAATCCCTATTACTGGAAGGTGGACGAGAAGGGCCAGCAGCTTCCCTACCTCAACGAGGTGCATTACAAGCTCTCCACCTGGGCGGACCGCGATCTTCAGGCGGTGGCCGGCTCGGGCGATATCTCCAATCTCGAGCAGCCGGAAAACTTCGTCGCATCGCTCAAACGGGCGGCCGATCCCAATGCGCCGGCCCGGCTCGCCTTCGGCCCCCGCCTGATCGGCTACAATCTCTTGATGAATTTCTCGGCCAATGGCTGGGGCAACCCGGATGAGCGCGGGCAGGCCATTCGCGAACTCAACCGCAATCTGGAGTTCCGCCAGGCAGTCACTTCGGCGATCGACCGGAAGGCGATCGGGGACAGCCTGGTGAAAGGACCGTTCACGGCGATCTACCCGGGCGGGCTTTCTTCCGGCACGAGCTTCTACGACCGGGCTTCCACGGTTTATTATCCGTATGATCTGGAGGAAGCGAAGGCGGCGCTCAAGCGGATCGGACTCATCGACACGGACAATGACGGTTTCGTCAACTTCCCGAAGGGAACCGCAGGCGGCAAGAATGTCGAAGTCGTGCTCCTGGTCAACAATGGCTACGCGACGGAAAAGAGTTTGGCGGAAGGCCTCGTCGGCCAGATGGCGAAGCTCGGCATCCGTGTCGTCATCAATGCGCTCGACGCCAACCAGCGGGATGCCGCGCATTATTCCGGCAATTTCGACTGGGCGGTATTCCGCAACAGGTCGGAATTGTCCTCCGTCGTCCAGAACACCGAGCAACTGGCGCCGGTCGGCCCGCGGACCAGTTGGAACCATCGCGCGCCCGAGGGCGGGGATCTCGACATCATGCCATTCGAAACGCAGATGGCGGATCTGGTCAGACGCTTCATCGCCTCGCAGGACAATGCCGAACGCGCGAACCTGATGAAGCAATACCAGAAGGTCTATACGGAAAATCTCTATACGATAGGCCTGACGGAATATCCGGGTGCCCTGATCATCAACAAGCGCTTCTCCAACGTTCCGCCCGGCACGCCGATCTACATGTTCAACTGGGCGGAAGACGCGATCATCCGCGAGCGCCTGTGGGTCGCCTCCGATCGCCAGGGCAAATACGAACTCTACCCGGAACGGCTCCCCGGCAAACCCGGCGACGATGGCGCGATCAATTAGCTCCCACCTCCCGAGCAAAACTACCGGCCGCGCGTGAAGCGCGGCCGGACGGAATAATCCACCAGTTGCCGGTTCCCGTCGTCCTAGCGCAGAGGCAAGAGTGATGCTGAGATTTCTCCTGATGCGGATCGGGTCGGCCATACCGGTGCTGCTGATCCTGAGCGTGGTGACATTCGCAATCATCCAGGCGCCGCCCGGCGATTATGCCGATTACATACGATCGCAACTGATGAACCAGGGAGGCGCATCCTACGAGCAGGCCGAAGCGCAGGCCCAGGCCTATCGCGTCGAACATGGGTTGGATAAGCCGATGATCGTCCAGTATCTGAACTGGATCACCGGCATCGTCACCCGGGGCGATTTCGGCTACAGCTTTTACTACAACAAACCTGTCGCCGAAGTGGTCGGGGAGCGTCTGCCGCGCACATTGGCGCTCGCTCTCGTCTGCCATATTCTGGCGTCACTGTTCGGGATCGCCTTCGGCATATGGGCGGCCACGCGGCAATATTCGTGGGTCGATAACCTCTTGTCCGCCATATCCTTCCTGGGCATGACCATCCCGCGCTTCCTCATGGCGCTGATCCTCGTTTACCTGATGGTCTTCCACTACAATATTTCGGAAATCGGCAGCTTCTTCTCGCCGCAATATGGTGGAGCGCCGTGGTCCTGGGCAAAACTGGCCGATCTCATCCAGCATGTCTGGCCCGTGGTCGCTATCGCCGTCTTCGGCGGGCTCGCCTACAACATGCGCGTCATGCGGGGCAATCTGCTCGATACGCTAAACGCGCAATATATCGAAACCGCCCGGGCAAAGGGCCTTTCCGAGGGCGCCGTCATCATGCGCCATGCGGTGCCAAACGCGGTGCACCCACTGGTCATGTATCAGGGCGTCGTGCTGCCCTACATGCTGAGCGGCGAGATCGAGACCGCCATCATCTTCGCCCTCCCGACCGTGGGACCGGCGATCGTCGGCTCGATGGCCGTCGGCGACGTCTATGTCACCGCCACCTTCATGATGGTGCTCGCGGCAACGCTCGTGGTCGGCAATATCATCGCCGACATGCTGCTCGCCCTGCTGGACCCCCGGGTTCGCCAGATTGGGAGGGCCTGATGGTGGCGCTGAACGAAACACAGGCGGATATCGCTGCATCCGGCAAGCCTGACGCTGCGGCCTTCAATGAAAGCTATGGCGCTCTGGTCTGGCGCCGCTTCAGGCGGTCGTTCACCGGCATGATGGGGCTCGTTCTCGTCATCCTGCTGGCGCTGACGGCGATCTTTGCGGATTTCATCGCCCCGATGAGCCCGATGGAAACCGATGTGAGTTTTTCGCCGCCGCAGGCCATCAGCTTCCGTGACAAGGATGGCAGCTTCAGCTTCCGTCCGCGCGTCTATCCGATGACCGAGACGCAGGAACTCGATCCCGTGACCTTCCAGCCCATTGTCGGGCCGGATTACGACAATCCGCTTTATCTTGGTTTCTTCGTCAAGGACGCGGAATATCGCCTCTTCGGCCTTCTTCCGATGGACCGACATCTTTTCGGGTCGACCGATGGCCGGCCGGTGCATTTTCTTGGCACCGACAAATTCGGCCGGGACGTGCTGTCGCGCGCCATCCATGGCTCACGCATATCACTGGCAATCGCACTGAGCGTGGTTGCGATCGTCACCGTGATCGGCACGAGCGTCGGCCTGATCTCAGGCTATTTCGGCGGCGCGGCGGACGCCTGGATCCAGCGCTTTGTGGAAATCATCCTCGCTTTTCCGCAGCTCCCGCTCTATCTCGCGCTCACTTCGCTGATACCGGTGACGGCGCCCACGCATGTTTTCCTGACATTCGTGATCGTCGTGATGTCGGCGCTGGGCTGGGCGCAGATGTCGCGCGAGGTCCGCGGCAAGACGCTGGCGCTGGCGCGGATCGAATATGTCCGCGCGGCGATTGCCGTCGGCGCCACCGACCGCCGCATCATCTTCCAGCACATCCTGCCGAATGTGATGAGCCACGTCATCGTCGCGGTCACCCTGCAGATCCCGACAGTGATATTGCTGGAATCCTTCCTTGGCTTTCTCGGTTTCGCCGTCAAGCCGCCGCTCATCTCCTGGGGGCTGATGCTGCAGGACACCGCGACCTATTCCGTCATCGGCTCCTATCCCTGGATCCTGACGCCGGTCGTCTTCGTGCTCGTCGCCGTCTTCGCCTTCAACGCTTTGGGTGACGGCCTGCGCGATGCCGTCGATCCCTATTGAGGAACATGTCCATGGCCCTTGCAGCGATCCCTTCATTCGCTCCGCCGGAAAGGCTCGACAGTGGCGAACGCCACGGCAAGCCGCTGATCGATGCCCGCAACATCGCCGTTACCTTCAAGGTGGAGCATGGCACGGTCGAGGCCGTGAAGGACATCTCCTTTCAGCTTTACCGTGGCGAGACCATTGCCATCGTTGGTGAGTCCGGCTCCGGCAAGTCCGTCACCGCCCGCACGGTGATGGGGCTTTTATCAAAGCGTGCGGCCATCGCGCCGCAGGCCCGGATCGAATTCAATGGCGCCGACATCCTGAAGTTCCCGCCGCACGCCAGGCGGGCCCTGCGCGGCAACCGGATTTCGATGATCTTTCAGGAGCCGATGAGTTCGCTCAATCCGCTCTATACGATCGGCAGCCAGATCATCGAGGCGATCCGGGTTCATTCACGAATGGGGCGGAAGGCGGCTGAAGCCCGCGCGCTCGAACTCTTGCGCCAGGTTCAAATCCCCGAGCCGGAAGCGCGACTGAACCAGTACCCGCATCAGCTTTCCGGCGGCCAGCGCCAGCGCGTCATGATCGCCATGGCGCTCTCCAACGACCCGGATGTCCTCATCGCCGACGAACCGACCACAGCGCTGGATGTGACCGTCCAGGCGCAAATCCTCAATCTCATCCGCCGCCTGCAGCAGGAACGGGGTATGGCCGTCGTCCTGATCACCCACGACCTGACCATCGTGCGCAAGTTTGCCGATTACGTCTATGTCATGCAGCACGGCGAAATGCGCGAGCACAACAGGACCGCGCGGATATTCGAAGACCCGCGGCATCCCTATACCAGGAAGCTGCTCGGATCGGAGCCGCATGGCACGGCCCCTCCGCTTGATCCCAGGGCAGAGCCGCTTCTGACTGCCGCCGGCGTGCGTGTGAGTTTCATGATGCGCCATGGCGGGTTCTTCAGGCCGGACCTTCGGGAACTGGTGGCCGTCGATGGTCTGGGCTTGACGCTTCGCCGCCATGAAACGCTGGGCCTTGTGGGCGAATCCGGATCCGGTAAAACCACATTCGGTCAATCGCTGTTGCGGCTGAACGAGCCGACACAGGGCGAAATCCGTTTTGACGGGGAACGCATCGATGGCCGCTCGCGCGCCGAAATGCGTCCTCTCCGGTCTCGCATGCAGATCGTTTTCCAGGATCCTTTTGCCTCGCTCAATCCCCGAATGACCATCGGTCAGATCATCGAAGAGGGTTTGATCATCAATAATCTCGGCTCGACCAGGGGTGAGCGGATCGACAGGGTCCGCGAGGCGCTGGAAGCGGCAGGCATGCCCGGCAATATCCTCTCGCGCTTTCCTCATGAGTTTTCCGGTGGTCAGCGCCAGCGCATCGCCATTGCACGGGCCGTGGCGCTGGAACCGGAATTCATCCTGCTCGACGAGCCGACATCCGCCCTCGATCTTTCCGTTCAGGCCCAGATCATCGAGCTCCTGCGCAAGCTGCAGGACGAGCGCGGGCTGAGCTATCTCTTTATTTCCCATGATTTGAAGGTGGTGCGGGCTCTCTGCCACCGCGTCGTCGTCATGCAACACGGACGCATCCTGGAGGAAGGTCCCGTGAGCGAAGTGCTTGCCAAACCGAAGACCGAATACACTCAGCGGCTCGTCAGGGCTGCATTCGAAATCGCCTGATTGCCGGAGGAACGACATGGCAAGACACCCTAAAATCACATTCATCGGCGCCGGCTCGACGGTGTTCATGAAGAACATCATCGGCGACGTCCTGCAGCGGCCGGCCTTGTCCGATGCAACAATCGCGCTGATGGACATCAATCCGCAACGTCTCGAGGAAAGCGCCGTCGTCGTGGGCAAGCTCATATCGACGCTCGGTGTGAAGGCCAGGGCCGAAACCTATACCGACCAGCGAAAGGCTCTTGCTGACGCGGATTTCGTCGTCGTCGCCTTCCAGATCGGCGGTTACGAGCCCTGCACGGTGACGGATTTCGAAGTGCCAAGAAAATACGGCCTGCGCCAGACCATTGCAGATACGCTGGGTGTGGGCGGCATCATGCGCGGCCTGCGGACGGTGCCGCATCTCTGGAAGATCTGCGAGGACATGCTGGCCGTCTGCCCCAATGCCATCCTGCTCCAATATGTGAACCCGATGGCGATCAACACCTGGGCCATCGCGGAGAAATATCCTGATATCCGGCAGGTGGGGCTTTGCCATTCGGTGCAAGGCACGGCGATGGAGCTCGCCCATGATCTGGATATCCCCTATGAGGAGATCCGCTACCGGTCCGCCGGCATCAATCACATGGCCTTTTTCCTGGAATTCGAGCATCGCCAGCCGGACGGCAGCTATCGCAATCTCTATCCTGATCTCCTGCGGGCTTATCGCGAAGGCCGTGCTCCGAAGCCCGGCTGGAATCCGCGCTGCCCCAACAAGGTGCGCTACGAAATGCTGAAGCGGCTTGGATATTTCGTGACCGAGAGTTCGGAGCATTTTGCCGAGTATACGCCCTGGTTCATCAAGGAAGGCCGGGAGGACCTCATCGAGAAGTTCGGCATTCCGCTGGACGAATATCCAAAGCGCTGTATCGAACAGATCGAACGCTGGAAGGATCAGGCAGCAAGCTATCGCTCGGCGGATCGGATCGAAGTGAAGCAGTCGAAGGAGTATGCCTCCTCGATCATGAATTCGGTATGGACTGGCGAACCATCCGTGATTTACGGCAATCAGCGCAACAATGGCTGCATCACCTCGCTTCCGGCGGCATGCGCCACCGAAGTCCCATGCTTGGTCGATCACAATGGCATCCAGCCGACATTCATCGGCGAACTGCCGCCGCAGCTGACGGCGCTGATGCGCACCAACATCAACGTACAGGAGCTGACGGTCCGGGCGCTCATGACGGAAAACCGGGAGCATATCTATCATGCCGCGATGATGGACCCGCACACATCAGCTGAACTGGATCTCGACCAGATCTGGTCACTGGTGGACGATCTGCTCGCCGCGCACCGCGAATGGCTGCCGGAATGGACCCAGTTGCCGGTGAAACTGTCCGCCGTGGGCTAACGCCGTCGGCGCTTTTCTACACGAAATCGGGGGATAACCGCCGCGGCTGTCGTGTCCGCTTAATGTCCGATAATTGAGGGATTCCGCTGCCTTGATTGATTATACGAAAAATCCTCCGGATTATCGATGGGAATAGCGGAATTTCCCTGGGAAAATCCCTCACCGATATCTGCGATGACGACCCCGTCCAGCTCTCATCCCGTCATCCGCGGTGCACTCCCATTCGCCTTCAGGGCGGCCATGATCATCGGTTCCATCGAGAACTCCCCTGCCCGCGCCTTCTGCGTCAGGCTCCTGAGATAGGCGCCGGCGGACTGGATATGCTGCGCCCGCTGGGCGATGCAGGCGATGGTCACCGCAGCGTTCTCCGGCCCCAGAACCCGCATGGCGTCGTCATAGGCCGATGGCGCAATGCCGAGATATCCTCTGACCTGGGCAGCCGTCGCCATCAAATCGCGCCAGTTGCCGATACCGCCGGCGGCATAATCAGCAAATTCGGGACAGGCACGCAGGACCAATTCGAGCGGGTAGTTCCTCGAGGGTTCTCCAGATCGTTGAGCGGGTGCCGGTTCTTCCTTCAATTCTTTTCCCAAAAGAAATTTGGATTCATTAAGGGATTCTGACTCTGAATTAGATTGCTGCCGTCCATTCCGGGATTCACTGCCGCTTACATTTCCGGCATTCACGTGCGATTCCAGGAGCTTATCGATTTCCTCCTGCAGGACTGCCAGTTGCCCTGCAATCGGCTCCAGATCAGCCAGGACGGCCCGGCGCGGGATCGCTGCGACAATCGCCCTGAATCGCGCCCACAGCGTATCCCAGGGCCCGGAGATGCCTTCCTCGCGGGCGGCTTCGATCAGCTTCTGGATGTCGCGGCGATACAGCGTGATGCGCTGTCGTGCGAGCCTCAGGGCGCGGTTGTCCGCCTGCACCCGCTCCGCCGCCTGTTCGAACTCCTCCGCACGTGCCAGCAGCGGCGCCAGCGAGAAGCCGAAAGCCTCTTCAATGCCCCCTCCCCTGCCCCGGCGGGCATATCGCTTGCCGTTGGGGCTGTCGCGGCGGATGATCAGGCCGCAATCGACCAGGGCGGCCAGATGCCGGCGCAGCGTCGTATCCGCCATGCCGTGGGCTCTCAGCGCCAATTGGGCATTGGAGGGAAAGACGACGAGGCCGTGTTCCTGCGACAGCTCTGTCTCCGGATAAAAGCTCAAAAGCGCGTTCAGCACCGCCAGCGAGCGGTCGGAAACGCCGATCACCGTCTTGCCCTCGCAGAGCCAGCGATAGATCCGCCACTTGTCGGTCTTCTTCCCCTCGGGGATTTTGTCCGCCCTGATCTGACTTGCCACCATGGCAAGCGACATTGTTCGCCGCCCGAAGGGCGTCGTCATGCCAATACTCTCCATTTTTCCTTCACCTTCGATCAGGCAAAAGAAATCCGCTCGCCAAATGACGCTAAAGACTCTTGACAGTGATTCGTGGAAATGGGATTCTCCGACTGCTTACATCTGAGAAGGGCTTCCACGACTGCGTCGTTGGGGGCCTTTTTCTTTTGCGGCTTCTAGTCTCCTGTTTGCTTCGCTTTTTCCGTTTTGCGGAAATCCTCGTAAAAACGGTCCAGATTCTCGGCCAGATATTCCCCGAACCGGCCGGCATCCCGGGCTTTCAGCGCCAGGCTGAAGCTCTTGCCCGTATTGCGGATATCACCGGTCACCTGCTTGTCGGGGGCGGCCCAGGCACGCGTATTCTTCGGCTCGATCGCCTTCTTGACCGGCTTTTTGCGGGCTCCGCTCAAATGGCCGAACAACAGGTCGAAGCGCTGCTCCTGATCGGCCGTCGTGAATTCCTCGCTCGCCACGAAAGCCGCCGCCGCCTCTGTGTTCTTCGGCCGCTCGATCAGCTTGCGCAGTTCCAGCCAGCGATCACGGCCAACACCCTTGGCAGGGCCGATCGCCTCGATGATCTGCGCGGGAATAGCCTTCGGGATGGTCAGCATCTTGCTGAGCGTCTGATAATCGACCGAAAGCGCCGACTGGATCGTCTCGCGCCCATAACCCAGCGCTTCCAGCCGCTCGGCGAACATCACCCGCTCGATAAAGGTCAGGTTGGCGCGGGCGGCGTTCTCCTGCCCCTGGGCGATGATATGGTCGATATCGGCCAGTGCCTTGACCACGGCGCGCACAGGCCGTCCGAGCTCCCTGGCGACCCTGACGCGGCGATGGCCGAAGACGATCATATAGCGGCCATTCTGTTCGGGATGCGGACGCACCAGGATCGGCGTGTCCTGCCCTCTCTCCCTGATGGCGGCGAGCAGCTCCCGATACGCCTCGTCATCGGCCTTCATGCGATCGGAGACGAACGAACCTTCGATCAGATCGGGATCGATGTCGACGATCGTCTCCCCTTCGGTGAGCTTCGATGCCTGCCGGGCGAGCTCGTCGATCGAGGATGAAATGGATTTCGCGGCGCCGAACTTGCGAAAGCCGGCATCCTGTTGATCCTCATCGGCAAGGTCCTGCGGCTCCGTGCGCATCAGACTGTCGAAAATGTTCTTCCTGGCCATCTCATCACATTCTTTGTTTCTGCCTAGATATCTGTTTTTCCGTCATAAATTGCCGATTTAGACGGCAGTCTACTTCGCCCGCCCCCACGCCTGATGGATCAGTTCGCGGATTTCCGAATTGACGGCCTCGAGCGATTCCATCGCGCGTTCATAGGTTGCCCGGGTCATCCCGGATTTTTCCACCTCGTAGAGCGTCTGTTTCGTCAGGCCCGCATCCGAAATCGCCGTCGATTTCAGCATCGGGTTCTTCAGCATCTGCTTTGCCAGCATCGATTGCATGAAGCCGACCATCTGGGCCTGCGGTATATCCGTCGGCTCATAGCGCGTGATGAGATAGCGGAACCAGTCGAGATCAACGGCACCACCGGCCCGGCGAATGGTTTTCAGAATGTCGCCGAGCATAAGCAGGAACTGCGACATCGACATCAGGTCCAGCATCTGCGGGTGAACGGTGATCAGCACCGACGTGGCGGCGGAGAGGGCGGTCAGCGTGAGATAACCGAGCTGCGGGGGACAATCGATGACGACGATGTCGTATTGCTCGTCCACCTGCTTGAGCGCCGCTTCGATCCGGTTCCAGAAGGTCTTTCCCTCCGTCGAGTTCCGGTCCTGCATGGCGAGCGGCGTGTCATACTCATATTCCTGCAGCTCGAGCGAGGCGGGAATGATATGAAGCCCGGGGAAATTGGTCGGACGGATCACCTCGGCGATCGGCTTGCGCTCTCCGTCATAGCGGATCGCCTCATAGAGCGAGGGATACTTGTCGAGCTCCGGCTGGATGCCGTGCAGGGCGGAAAGCGAAGCCTGGGGATCAAGGTCGATGGCGAGGACGCGGTGACCGGTCAGCGCAAGGTGCTGTGCCAGATGCGCCGCCGTTGTGGTCTTGCCCGAGCCGCCCTTGAAGTTGACCACGGCGACGACCTGCAGCTTCTCGCCATTGCGGCGGTGCGGCACATATTTCTTCACGTCCGAGCGGCCGTTGCGGTCGAGATAGTGGCGCAGTTCCATGATCTGCTCGGCCGAATAGCTGCGCCGGCCGCCGGCATGGATATGCGGTTCCACGCCTTTTCCTTCCAGATGCAGCTTTTTCAGATTGCTGGTGGATACACCCAGAAAATACGCTGCCTCGGCCAGCGAGAACTGCCGCAAGGTCTTCGATGCATTGGGCGGGAAGGTTTCGAGACGGAGCTGATTGAGCCGCTTGGAGATCTCGCGCCCCTGCGACAGAATAAGATCATCAAACGGTGCCATGGGCTGTGGGGCAGAAAAATTCATTTCCGGGAACCTTCAAGTAACGGCATTCGAGCGAAATTTTCGCTAATGCCGTCATTATGTCCGATTCTCCGGGCTCGGCAAGAAATTTTAGGTTAATAAAAGGTTAACGACTATTGCGCAGTTGCCGGGCCTTAGTAGTTCTTCAGGAAGGTTCCGAAGACGACTCGATCATCAGCCTCTTCAGCCTATCATCGGCCCGGTCCACTGACGATGCCCCTGCCCGATTTCCGGATGCTGTAGGCGCCGTTTTGGTGGGGACGAGAAGCGTGCCAATCGGCGATTGGGTGTGGATTTGCGGGTGCTGCCCGTCAAAATCGGCCTATCTCTTTGAAACCATGGTGGAAATGGGAGAAATAGACGGCCGTCTAATCCGAGAGGAGGGGAGGGGCATTTGCGATGTCCCGGGAGGCGGATTTCGCGGCATGGACTGGCGCCTGATAGCTGCCGCCGGAACTATCTCGATCCTTGCATGTCGGAATTGCGCTTGGCCGATCGTCTTTAGGATGGACAAGCTATGGAGAACGACAATGATCCCCACTATCACCGCATTCGAACAATCGCCCGATCGGGGCAAGGGTCTCGCGCGCGACATGCGCGTTCGCTGGGCACTCGAGGAAGTAGGCCAGCCCTATAAGGTCCGTCTTCTTTCGTTCAAGGCGATGAAGGAGCCCGCCCATCTCGCGCTTCACCCGTTCGGGCAGATCCCGACCTATGAGGAGGGCGACCTCGCCCTGTTCGAGTCCGGGGCGATCGTCTTCCATATCGCGGAGCGTCATGCAGGCCTGCTGCCGGAGGATGCGAATGCCCGGGCACGCGCGGTCACCTGGATGTTTGCCGCACTCAACACGGTGGAGCCGCCGATCTTCGACCGCTCCCTCGCCCGAATCCTGGAACGCGACGAGCCCTGGTACGAGCAGCGCCTGCGCGCGCTTGAGGACAGCATCCGCAAACGGTTGGGCAGCCTTTCCGCTCGTCTTGCCAGGGCCGACTGGCTCGATGGCGAATTCAGCGCCGGCGATCTCCTGATGGTGTCGGTGCTGCTCAGGTTGAAGGCGTCTTCAGATATGCTGGAGGAGTATCCAAACCTCTCCGCCTATGTTGCCCGTGGCGAGGCACGGCCCGCCTATAAGCGGGCTTTCGATGCCCAGTTGGCGGTTTTCACCGCCGCGTCGGCCGGCTGATTATAGCGGAATCGCTGTTTCGTTCTTGGCCGTACGGATCACCATCATGGTGAAGAACCGCGCGACATTTGTCTGGTCCCGAAACAGCCTTTCACAAAGGGCGTCGAATTCGTCCATATCGCGCAGATGCAGCATCAGGACGGCATCGACGTCTCCCGTGACGGCATAGGCCTGCGTCACGGCTTCCTCGCTGGCCGCGTGCTGGAGAAACTGGCGCATATGTTGCTCGCCATGGAGCTTCAGCTCCACCGTCACCACGGCTTTCAGCCTGCGTTCGGTTTTGGCAGGGTTCAAAATAGCGACAATCCGGTCGATGAGACCTGTCTGGTGCAGGCGGCGAATACGACGCAGGCAGCTCGACGGGGAGAGGCCAACCTCGTCGGCCATGTCGGCATTCGTCCGTGATGCATCGCGTTGCAGGAGGTTCAAGAGCTTCCTGTCGATCCTGTCCATATGATTCTCCCAAAACTGAATGATCAGAATGCAATAAAATTGCATCGCGGTACCATTTTTGACCGCAAATGCGAATGGACCCGGACTAGGGAATAACGGCAACCAGATGGAGTCCGGTCATGTCAGTGCTCAGTTTCGTCATCCGCAAAACCCAGGAAACATTGCAAATCTATTGGGAACTCGTTCGCATCATCGTTCCGGTCACGATCGCGACGGAGGTGATGTCGCGGACCGGGCTGATCGAGGCCGCCTCGCCGGCCATGGCACCGGTCATGGGGCTTTTCGGACTGCCGCCGGAGATGGGGCTGGTCTGGCTGACCGGGATGCTGGTGGGCATATGGGGCGCGATTCCCATGATCTTTACGCTGATACCGCCCGAATCGCTGAGTGTCGCCGACATTACGGTACTTTCAACGCTCCTGCTTTTCGCGCATGCCCTGCCGATCGAGCAGAAGATCATCCAGAAGGCCGGGCCGGGATTTACCGTGACCACGCTGATCCGGGTTGCAGGCGCGATACTCTACGCCATGATGCTTCATCATCTGTTCGCCAGCACCGGTTGGCTGTCGCAGACGTTGAACCCTGCCTGGATCCCGATGGCTGCGGCCACGGATTGGGCGGGGTTCTTTGCCGGGCTGCTGGAGGCGCTTGTCTTCATGTTCGTCATTCTCATCGCCCTTGCCTGGGGGATGGAGCTTTTGAAGCTGTCCGGGCTCATGGCCCTGGTGATGAAAATCCTCGCACCTTTGCTGCGCCTGGCCGGAATAGAGGGGGAGGCGGGGCAGTTCACCGCCGTAGGCCTGTTTCTGGGCATTTCCTATGGTGGCGGATTGCTGATCCGCGAAGCGCGGTCGGGCGCCGTGTCGCCCCGCCAGGTCTTTATTTCCTGCATTTTCATGGGGTTCGCCCATAGTGTCATCGAGGACACCCTGATCGTGATGGCCTTGGGCGCGGATGCGATGGCGGTGCTCGCGGGGCGGGTCGCTTTCGCCATTGTGGCAACAGCGCTGATCACGGTTTTCATTCGATCGGTCCCGGATGAGGCCTTTTTTTCTTGGGCCTTTCGGCGGGCAGGCAGTCAAGCCGCGGCGGGGCAGTAGAAATTTGCCGATCGATCATGCGCAGCGTTCCCGCGGAAAGAACTGGCGACAGGGGAGAGGCGCTGGGGGATAAGTTTTGGGAAAAGGGCCGCTGCGGTTGGCTTGGCCGTTCCGGAATCGATCATCGGGTCAAGCCAGACGATGACGATTGTGGGGAGGGAAGCGGTTAGACGACAGGCTCTGCGGCTGGCACGAATTGGCAGATCAGCGGGCAAATTGGCGGGCGGTGCGGCAGAAAATGAGTGTTTCCACCCCTCCCACCGTCATCATCGGGCTTGACCCGATGATCCATTCCGGAACGGCAGAACCAGCCGCAACGGATGGTTTCCATAAAAACTTATCCCACACTTCCCACCCTGCCCTTATCCTTGCCCTCAGTTCTTCCCGCGGGAACGCGGCTCGCGACGGCGGGTCTTGCGGGGAAGAACCGGCGCCTCCGGTTCATCCGCTGACGAGCGGGCGGACCCGGGGGGCTACGCCCAAGGGTTCCCCTGCCGGCAATACGACCGGTGCGTGCTGGACGAGCACTGTGGGGGAAGGGCAAAGACGGGACGTGGCAGCCGCAAGGTTGCCGCGACGATCCCCAGCCCTTCCTGAAGCGGAACGGGCCTGTGTCGAAATCGCCGGACGGGCGGTCCTGTGACCGCAGTCAAATAATTAAAAGATGAGCGTTCGCATGACCGCCCGTCTTCCCATTCCCGGTTCGGGGTGTTCTTTCTCAATGACCAGACGCGGAAAGCGGGCGTGGTAACGATCTTCTGCTGCCGGCAGGGAGCTTGGGGGGTGATGAGCTTAAGAGCAGCGGAGAAAAACCACCGTAGGGGAGGGGAGAGGGTGTTGAAAAGCCGGGGACAATGCTTGCCGCAGCCGGTGGAGAGGCATATTCTGGTTCCGTTTCGCGAAATCCCTGCAATCAAGGCTTTCAGCCGCCATTATCGGACGTAAAAGCTCCACGACAGGTGCGGCGCTTTATGCCGACATTTTTATTCAAAACCGCCGCATCGGAATCCTGCCGGAATGCTCTCGTCGATGCGGGCAAGCGGAACACGTGCGGTTCGCTGCGCGGTGCATTAGCCGCGAGAACGTGGTTTTACCGGTAGGGATCGGCCGCGTCGCGCAAGCCGTCGCCCAGGAAATTGAACGCCAGGATCACCAGAATGACCGGGATCATGGGGAACAACAGCCAGGGATAAAAGGCGATGACGCTGACATTGCGCGCCTCCGTCAGGAGGATGCCCCAGCTGGTGATTGGCGCGCGAAGGCCCAGGCCCAGGAAGCTCAGCGCCGTCTCGCCGAGGATCATGCCGGGGATCGAGATCGTCGCCGTCGCGATGAGATGCGACATGAAGCCGGGAATGAGATGACGGCGGATGATGCGGCTGCTCCTGGCGCCCATCAGCTGGGCGGCGAGCACGTAATCCTCCTCGCGCAGCGCAAGCAGCTTGGAGCGCACGGCCCGCGCCAGGCCGGTCCAGTCGAGAAGGCCGAGGATCACCGTGATGCCGAAATAGATGAGGAGGGGGCTCCAGGTGATCGGCATGATCGCCGCCAGTGCCATCCATAAGGGAATGCTGGGGATCGACTGCAGCACCTCGATCACCCGCTGCACGACGAGATCGAAGATGCCGCCGTGATAGCCGGCGAGACCGCCGATGATGATGCCGAGCAGGAAGCTGAACGAGATGCCGATCAGCCCGATCGTCAGCGAGATGCGGGCGCCATAGATGATGCGCGAAAGCACGTCGCGTCCCAGCCGGTCGGTGCCGAGCAGAAAGAGCTCGCCGCCTTCCGCGGGGCAGACGAGGTGGAAATTGCTCTCGAAGAGACCCCAGAAGCGGTATTTGTCGCCCCGGCAGAAGAAGCGGATCGGCTCGATATTGCTCCGGTCGTCCGAATATTCCCGCTTCAGCGTATCCATGTTCAGCGTCATCTGCCGGCCATAGACGAAGGGGCCGATGAACTGCCCGTCATGGAAGAGGTGGACGCGCTGCGGCGGCGCATAGATGAAATCCATGTTCCTGGTATGGAGATTATAGGGCGCCAGGAACTCGCAGATCAGGATCATCAGATAAAGCGCCAGCAGGAAGATGCCCGAGGCGAGGGCGAGCCTGTGCCGCTTGAACTTCCACCACATCAGGCGCAGCTGGGAGGCCTGGTAGACCCGCTCCTGCTCCTTCGTCATCACCTCGACCGACCCGGGGTCGAACGGTGCGGTCGAGACATAGTGCTGGAGCGGCGCGCCGGGCGGGGGGAGGGGAGCGTTCATTTGGTGCTGCCGCCCTGCAGGCGGATCCGGGGGTCGAGCAGCGCCAGCGCCAGATCGGAGATCAGCACGCCGATGACCGTCAGGAAGGCGAGGAACATCAGGAAGGAGCCCGCCAGATACATGTCCTGGCTTTGCAGCGCCTTGATCAGCATCGGGCCGGTGGTCTCCAGCGACAGGACGATCGCCGTGATCTCGGCGCCGGAGATGATGGCGGGCAGGATCGAGCCGATATCGGAGATGAAGAAATTGAGCGACATGCGCAGCGGATATTTGACAAGCGTGCGGAAGGGGCCGAGGCCCTTGGCGCGGGCCGTGACGACATATTGCTTGTGAAGCTCGTCCAGGAGATTGGCGCGCAGGCGCCGGATCATGCTGGCCGTGCCGCCGGTACCGATGATGATGACCGGGATCCACAGATGTTCGAGGATCGATCTGGCCTTATCCCAGCTCATCGGCTGGCCCAGATATTTCTGGTCCATGAGATGGCCGATCGAGGTGCCGAACCAGATATTGGCGAAATACATCAGGATCAGCGCCAGCATGAAATTCGGTATGGCAAGACCGATGAGGCCGAGGAGCGTCAGCCCGTAATCGCCCCAGCTATATTGATGGGTCGCCGAATACATGCCGATCGGGAAGGCGATCAGCCAGGTGAAGACGATGGTGACGAAGGAGACGAGGATGGTGAGCCACAGCCGGTCGCCAACGACATCGCGGACCGGCAGTTCATATTCGAAGGAATAGCCGAAATCACCATGCAGCATGCCGCCGACCCAATGGAAATAGCGCAGCACCGGCGGCTTGTCGAAACCGTATTCGTGGCGCAGCATCTGGATGCGTTCGGAATCCACGCTTTCGCCCTGGGCCCTGAGTTCGGCGATGTAGCTGTCGAAATAATCGCCGGGCGGAAGCTCGATGATGGTGAAGACCAGGGCCGAGATGATCAGCAACGTCGGGATCATGACGGCGATGCGCCAGACGATGTATCGCAGCACGTTCAGCCCTCCTCGCCAAGCCAGAATGTATCCGGCATGTAGATACCGAAATAGGAGGTCGGATCGAAGCCGTAGAGCGCCTTGTCCGGCAGATTGCGCAGTCGTGTCGTTGCCACCACCGGCTGGAGCGTGCCGTTGACGATGCCGATCGAGAACACCTGGTCGGTGTAGATCGAGAGCATCGAGGTCCAGATCTCCGCCCGCTCCCGCGATGTGGTCGACCGGCGCCAGCGCTTCACCAGCGAGACAAGTTCGGCCGCTTCGGGCAGATCCGGCGCCTCGCCGACCTTGCCGTGCGAGATGTAATAGGCGCCCCAGAGCGGCCATTGCAACTGCTCGTCGGCGGTCGGCGCCAACTGGTCGGGGCTCATGTCCGGGGTGGGGACGCCATTGTCGATGCCCGACCACATCGACATCATGATCTGACCGGCCATGGCGCGGCTGCGGAAGACGTCGCGCTGCGAGGGGCGGATGAAGAGGGCGATGCCGATCTGGCGCCAATGGTCGGTGACGAGTTCGAGCACATCCGTCTCGAGCGTGCTTTCCCCCGCGGTTTCCACGACGATCTGCGCGGCGCGGCCGTCGGGCAGCAGGCGCAGGCCGTCATCGTCGCGTTTTTGGAGCCCCATCTCGTCGAGCAGCGCATTGGCCCTGTCAGGATCATAGGCGATCCAGGCTTCGGCGAATTGGGGGCGGTAGAGCGGGCTCTCGGGCAGCACCGTATCGGCGCTTTCCGTCGCCAGCCCGTAGAACACCGCCTTGTTGATCTCGCGCCGGTTGATGGCGAGCGACAGCGCCCGGCGCAGCCGTGCATCGCGCAACAGCGGCTTCCACACCGGATCGGCGCAATTCAAATTCGGCAGCAGCGCCAGCCGCGAACCCTGCGTGCGCTTCCACAGATGGACCTTGACCGGATAGCGCTTCTCCGCATCCTTCAGGAAAGTGTAATCGGGAAAATCGATGCCGATCGCCTGTAGATCGCTTTCGCCGGCGCCGGTCTTGGCGGGGATGATGTCAGAGGAGCTGGCATTGAGGACGAAGCGGTCGATATAGGGCAGTTGCAGGCCGTTCTCGTCGACCCGGTGAAAATAAGGATTGCGCTCGAAGACGAACTGTTCCGCAGGGGGGCTCACAGTGTTGCGCCAGGGGTCCAGGGTCGGCAGTTCCGGGTTCTCGGGGCGGTATTGCCGCGCCATGCGGATATGGAGCGCCACCCAGTTGCGGGCCTGATATTCCTTCATCAGCCCGGACAGCCGGAAAGGATCCTGATATTTTCTGTGGAACTGCTTGAGATAAGCCGCAGGCAGCACGAGGCTCAGCGCCTGGGCGGCCGCCAGCTTCGGCAGAAAATCAGGGTTGGGCCCATCCCAGGAATAGCGCACGGTCAGGGGATCGACGATCTCGAAGCGGGGCGGCTTGCCGTCGACCCGCAGGGCGGTGACCGGCCCGCCGCGCGTGAGCTCCTTGTTGAGCCAGACATCTTCCAGGCAGTAGCGGAAGTCCTCCGGCGTCAGCGGCGTTCCGTCGGACCATTTATGCCCCTGGCGGATCCGGAAGGTGAAGATGCGATCCTCCTCCACCTCGAAGCTTTCGAGGATATCCGGGACCATGTTGAGCTTTTCGTCATAGCCGACGAGCCGGGCATAGCCGTAGATCGTCATCAGCCGGATGTCCTTCTGGCTGCCGATCAGCGTACGCACCGTGCCGCCATAGCGGCCGGGAGCTCTGCCCATGGCTTTGAGGTTCACGATCCGCGGCCTCTTCGGCAGGCGCTCGGCAAGCTTCGGCAGCATGCCGGATCTGAGGAATTCTTCAAGGAATGCCGGTTCCCGATTTTCCGCCCCCCGCTCTTCCGCTAGAAGCCTGCCGGGGATGAGGGTAGAGGCCATCAGGCCGAGGGCGGTGCGCCGGTTCAGCACGGGCGCAACTCCCTGACATCGGCGGTGCGGCGGGCGAGCACCAGATGCCCCCCGCCGAGGTCGAGCGGCGTTAGCGCATCCGCTTCGCCGTCATCGCGGAACTGCGGCCCCCATGCGCTCATATCAGCCGCGCCGGTCAGCTTCAGCGTCTTGAAATCCATCGGCCTGTCGAGGTCGGGAAACGGTACCGCCGCCACCAGCGAGCGGGTATAGGGATGGACCGGTTTTCGAAGCAGGATTTCGCGGGGCGCCAGCTCCACGATGCGGCCGCGACACATCACCGCGATGCGGTCGGCCATATAATCGACCACGGCGAGATTGTGCGAGATGAAGAGATAGGTAAGCCCCAGCTCCTTCTGCAGATCCTTCAAAAGGTTAAGGATCTGCGCCTGGACCGAGACGTCGAGGGCGGAGACGGGCTCGTCGCAGATCAGGAGATCGGGCCCCAATGCCAATGCCCGCGCGATGCCGATGCGTTGGCGCTGGCCGCCGGAAAACGAATGGGGATAGCGATGGATGAAGCGCTGGTCGAGCCCGATCGCCTGCATCAACGCCTTCACTTTGCCGAGACGGGAACGGGCATCGCCGCGCCCATGGATCTCCAACGGCTCGCTCAGGATATTCTGCACCGTCATGCGCGGCGAAAGCGAGGACACCGGATCCTGGAAGACCATCTGGATTTTGGTGCGCAGGTCGCGCAAGGCGGCTCCCTGCACCGCCAGCACGTCGATCGAGCCGGCCGCGCCATTGAGAATGACCGATCCGCCATCGGCAGTCACCGCACGCATCAGGATCTTGCTGACGGTGGTCTTGCCGCAGCCGCTTTCGCCGACGAGCCCGAGGCACTCGCCGCGCTTGATGTCGAAGCTCACGCCGTCCACGGCGCGGACGGTGGTCTTGTGCTCCTTGCCCAGCCAGTCGGATTTGCGGGTGGTGAAGGTCTTTTCGAGGTCCCTGACCGTCAGGAGAATGTCCCCGCCTTTGGGGGGAGGGGCCTTGCGTTTGCTCAACAGGCTTTCGACATTGACCGGCACCTCGCGGATCGCCGCCAGCCGCTCGCCGGGCTTAAGATCGAAATGCGGGACGGCAGCCATCAGGCCCTTGAGATAAGGGTGCGTCGGCCGGCGGAAGATCGCCTCGACGGGCCCGGCCTCCATGATCTCGCCGTGGTAGATGACCACCACCTCGTCCGCGATATTGGCCACTACGCCGAGATCGTGGGTGATGAGCAATATGGCCATGTTGAATTTGGCCTGGAGATCGCGCAGCAGTTTCAGGATCTGCGCCTGAATGGTCACGTCGAGCGCCGTCGTCGGCTCGTCGGCGATCAGCAGGGCCGGTCGGCAGATCAGCGCCATGGCGATCATCGCACGCTGCCGCATGCCGCCGGAGAGTTCGAAGGGATACATGTCATAGGCGCGCGCCGGATTGGCAAAGCCGACGAGGCCGAGCATCTCCTCGGTGCGGGCCTTGCGCTCCGCGGCCGAAGCGCCGGTGTGGATCTGCAGTGCCTCGCCGATCTGGTTGCCGATCGTGTGCAGCGGCGAGAGCGAGGTCATCGGTTCCTGGAAGATCTTGCCGATGCGGCTGCCGCGCAGCCCCCGGATTTGCGGGCCGTCCCGCGGCATCTTCAGGATATCCACCGTTTCCCCCGGTGTTTCCGGATCGGAAAACAGGATACGGCCGTGCACATGGGCGAATTGCGGCAGGATGCCCATCACCGCCTGGCTGATCACCGATTTGCCGGAACCGGATTCGCCGACGAGCGCCGTCACCTTGCCGGGCAGGACGCGGAGGCTGGCGTGCCGGACTGCACGGATCGGCCCGCCCAAAATCGCAAACGAAATGCTGAGGTCTTCGATCCTCAGCAGATCCGTGCTTGAAACCATCCCAGTACAGCCCCGCATTCAAGCATTCGCCGCCCCGCTGCGGCCTTTTCGGAAGAAGCTTAGCCCACTGCCATCTGCCTGCCTAGAGCCGGGAGGCACTAATCTGGCTGAAGGCCGTTCAAGAGGAGAGCGGGTCACAAGGGGTAAGCGACGGACAAACTGAGCCGCGTCGACTGCCCCTGCTCGGAAGAGCCTCGTATCGGGCGATCCGCTTGTCGTTATCGCAGCGCCTTCTCCAGGAGATGTTGCGTGCGAAATCATGTTGTTCAAATAATGGAGACCGTTGAACGTTTTGCATTCCCCCAACGATGTGAACCTAAAGGGGAGGCACATCATGGCTTTTAACCGCGCCGACTTCTATGACGCCGAGCTGCAGCGGCTTGACAAGCACTTCCGTGCTGCCGCCGACGTTGGTCCCCGGGACCACGTTCTCGATATCGGCTGCGGCGCCGGGCAAACCACCCGGCAGGCTGCCCGCATCGCGGTGGAGGGAAGCGCCCTCGGCGTGGATGTTTCAGAAGAACTGCTGCAGGTCGCCCGCCAGCGTAGCGCTGAAGAGGGGCTGCGGAACGTAGCGTTCGAAGTGGGTGACGCGCAGGGCCATGCGTTTCCGGCCAGCTATTTCGATCTGTGCATCAGCCGCTTTGGCATGATGTTCTTTGTCGACCCGGTTGCCGGCTTTGCCAATATCGGGCGGGCGATGCGCCCTGGAGGTCGTCTTGTACTGATGATCTGGCAGCCTCACGACCGCAATGAGTGGTCTATCGCAATCGAGGATGCCTTGGCACCGAGTATCGGGCCGTCCGCGGGAGTCGCCGCCTTCTCTCTGAGCGATCCGAAGGTTGCAACGAACATTTTAACGGCGGCCGGTTTTATCTCGATCGATTTTGCCGAAGTGCACGAGCCGGTTTTTTATGGCCCCAATGTTGATGCGGCATATGGCGCTGTCGTCGGCCTGTTCCTCACGAAGGATACGTTCGCCCGGATGAGCGCAGCGTCTGATGATGCGCTCGAGCGTTTGCGCGCCTTGCTAAAGGCGCACCTGACCGCAGATGGCGTGTTTTTCGATTCACGCGCATGGATCGTCACCGCGCGCAGGGCGCCGCGACCTTCGTCAAGTGAACGAGGAGGGCGCTCGTGCGAGCAATCACAGTTCAGGCCCTGATCAATACGACCCGTACGGGATTCATTGATCTGTGCGAAAATCGAGGGAAATAGCGCTCGAAGCCGAACTCGGAGCCGGCTATTCCTCAGACGTCACGCCCAGGTCTGTCACTAGCCGGCCGGCCGGCAAATGCGATGTCGATGGCTTGCTCGACGACTTCGGGGTCGCCGATGTGATTTACCAGTGTCAATACCAACCTCGACCAGACTTTCAGACTTTCGGCGTCGGTCAGCCCCTCGTGCAGACGGATCAGTCTTTCATAGATGTCGTCCGGGTCCGACAGGTTCGGGGTTGTGATCAGTTGGGTCATGCTCCGCCTCCCTTCGCACGGATCAGCGCGGCTTCGATCTTCGCTGCATCGGGGAACTTCCAGCGCGCCGCGACGTACTGATCGGGGCGCACCAGGCACGCACCGCCTTGCGGCAGCGCCAATCGTTCGGCCGCCGGCCCGTCGATCGCCACCACGCGCACGCTGCCGGACACGAAGCCCGACCGGCCATGCGTCAGCAGCACGAAATCGCCGCGGAGCTGATCCAGAAGCCAACCACTGCCATGCGGCGCGTCGAGTACGGGGCTGCCCGGCGGCACGCCGCCTGTCCAATCGTCCTCATCCGGCGTGGAGAGCCGGCTTTCGGGATAGCTGACCGGCGTCGACAGCCGCCCCGAGTTGATGAAGGGCCGGGCGAAGGCATGTTCCCGCGCCAGCTCCAGAACCGCATCGCGCAACGCCTGG
>Ga0182749_1000107_pt1 | contig 103065 bp, 73 predicted proteins | sample eDN3rd37CKraftMG_FD_128875 | JGI IMG/M metagenome (GOLD analysis project Ga0182749, IMG submission 128875) | Enriched Miracle-Growth compost microbial communities from Emeryville, California, USA - eDNA 3rd pass 37_C Kraft MG (version 2) (version 2) ...
ATATCAAGGCGACGTTGACAGCACCGGACGGCAAAATACCGTCCGCCTGCCCCCTGAAAGAAAGGTGCGCTAGGAGATCCGCCGCTGCGCGGCATCGAGCCGCAACCGCGATGGCCTCGAGGCGGCCACAGCGACTTTCTTCGCGCTTCTAGAACGCCCAGTTGAAGCTGTCGGCGAAGATCGAATCGAACTGCACGGCACCGATGTCGACGTTGGCGTTCGGGCCAGTCTTACGAGGATAGCCCCTGCCTCGCTGATCGGTATCCCAGAGCAGGCCATCGATGTTACCGATTCGCAGTGCAGGGCTTCCGGGCAACAGCACATGCGTTCGTGTAGGGCCGCCGTTGAATTGCAGAGGCCCGAGTTTTGGATCGTCGGTGACAGTGATGACGCCGAGCGCGAAAACATTGGATTCCATGACGAGGTTGTCCGCGCCGGCCAGCGCACCTTGCCCGACATACACGTCCGCCGGCGCATGGCTCATGCCCGCAGTATTGTTGGCAACGATCGAGCTGTACAAAGTCAGTCCGGACACCGACAGAATTCCTCCGCCCTCGGAACCGGACGCATTCTGGTGATTGAAGGCGATCGTGCTGTTAGCGATGGTGAGCGAACCGCTGACGAGGAATCCGCCGCCGTGGTCGGCTTCATTGCCCGAGACCGTGCTGTTGTAGACACTCGTCGAACCGCCGAAGGTTCGCACGCCGCCACCGAACACCGCCGCATTGCCGTAGACCGTGGATGCAAAAAGAGTTGCATTCTCGGCGGCGATGCCTCCGCCAACACCCCGGCCGGAGGTACTGGACGCGACATTGCCACCGATCGAGCTGTACCTGGCGACGGTGGCCTCAGCCGAATAGATGCCGCCACCCCAGCCTCTGTCGTCGGCTTCGTTGCCGCCGATGGACTGGTTGCCTGATACACGGCTGGCAACCAGCACGACGTTTCTGGCGCTGATACCGCCGCCGAGCGCGTTGCCATCGTCGCTCAGGACGGTGCAGTCGCGGACCGTGACGTGATCCAGGAACACAAAGCCGCTATCACTTTGGATGCATCCGCCGGAGGCACTTGCCGAGGTGTGAATGTAGCCGTCGGCAACCGTCATCGTATAAAGCGAAAGCGTTCCGCTTCCGATGTGGTGAAGCACCCGTGAATTGCCGGCACCCGAAATCGTCACCGTCCCTTTAGTCGGCCCACACAGGACGAGAGCGTCCTGACTGACGACGATCTCGCTTCCGAGCGTGATCAGGCTGTCTGCCATGCCGCAGGACATCGGCAGCTGGCTGAGATCGACGGTGTCTCCGGACTGGGCCTGCGTGGCAATGACGTCGCGCAGCGAGCCCGGGCCGGAGTCGTCGCAGTTTTCGACAAGCCAGGTCTGGGCCGGCGCCCGCGTCTCAGGGTTCGGTGCGACTGCAGGAGCAGGCATCGTTGCTTGAGTTGCTGATGCGGCAAGCGCAGACGTGGCGAGCGCTGTGGAAAGACAGAGCGCAAGCGTGCGGGTGCGCAAACGAACGATTTCCTGACCCGGGATGGGTGCGTGGACAAGCATGGATGATTCCCCTTCGATGAACTGCGGCCACGCGCCAGCGGTAGCGTCAGGGGGGTACTACGAGATATCGCGCCGGCCTTGACAGCGTCTGACCGGCCCCGCACGACGGATACGATAGTGAACGCGAAAAGATTAGGGGGCGTCGTGCGCCTCAGCAATCGAAGATCCGCCGCACCGCGTCACGAGCCGAATCGAACGAGAAATGGCGCCGCACGTTGGCAATGCCGTTCTCGGAAAGGCGGTTCCACAGGGCTTCGTCGCGGTAGAGGTCGACGACCGCCGCGGCGAACGCATCGGCGTCCGCGGCGATCAACACGTCGCGGCGCGACTCCACGTGCATTCCCTCCACCGCGACGGGCGTCGCTACCACGGGCAGCCCGTAGCTCATCGCCATGTTGACCTTGCCCTTGACGCCGGCGCCATAGCGGAGCGGCGCGACGGAGACGCGACAGCCGTCCATGTACGGCGCGATGTCCTCGACGTAACCGTGCACGATCACGTACTCGTCCGCGAGGGCGGTGATCGATGGCGGCACCTTGCTGCCGATCACGTGGAACTTCACGCCGGTCAGTGTCGCGCGGACGCGCGGAAACACCTCGCGCACGAACCAGGTAACGGCATCGGCGTTCGGCGGGTGCTGGAAGCCGCCGACGAAGACGAGATCGCGCCGCGCGTCGAATGCCGCGCGACAGCCGTAGATTTCGTGCACGTTCGAGAGCACTTCGACGCGCGCTCCCGGCGCATCCTTCGCGAGCAGCTCCTGCTCGGCAGGGCTGACGACGAGCGTGACGTCGCATTCGCGGATCAGCTTCAGCTCCTGCGCACGCGTCGCGGCGGCGTGCCGCGCGAGTTCGGTCCGCCCTGCGAGCTCGGCAGCGCGCTGCTCGCGCAGGTAATGCAGATCGACGGTGTCGAAAATCAGCTTCGCGCGCGGCGCGTAGAGGCGCGCGAGGCCGACATAGCTCGCGGCGACGTAATGGCGCGAGAGCATGATCACGTCGAATTCGGCGCCGCGCTCGCGGAACAGCGCGACGGGATCGTGTGCCCACGGCGCGTAGAGCGCTTCGACGCCCAGCGCCTGCAGCGCCGGCGTGTACCGCTCGTCCCAGAGCCGGTTGTCGGGCAGGAAGCTCGTGCGGCAGCCGAGGTCGCCGAGCACGCGCATCAGGTTCACCATGCGCAGTGAGCCGGAATCCTGGTCAGGCGTCGGCGTCGTGGCGTCGATGATGAGCACGCGCTTCGTTGCGCGGTGCGAAGCGGCACGCACGATCGGCGTGCCCGGCGCAGGCTGGCGGACCAGCGCGGTTTTCCACTTGTCGACAAACTTCGCGTGATTGATCGTCTGGAAGCGCTTGATGCCCGTCGCCGTGTCGGTGCCCGAGGTGATGCCCTCGAAGTGGACGACGGTCGCGGCAGGCTCGTAGTAGGCCTTGTAGCCCGCTTCGCGCACGGCGAAGGCGAGATCGGTGTCTTCGTAATAGGCCGGCGCATAGCGCATATCGAACCCGCGCAGCCGGCGGAACAATTCGGTGCGCAGCAGGATCGCGGCGCCGGAGCAGTAGTCCGCTTCGCGGCGGAACGCGTAGCGCGGATCGTCCGGATCGTCGAAGCGGCCGTAGTTCCAGCCCGAGCCGTCGCTGAAGACGATGCCGCCCGCTTCCTGCAGGCGGCCGTCGGGGTAGATCAACCTGGCTCCCACGAGACCGGCGTCGGGCGCCTCGTCGATGCAGCGGACCAGCGCCTCGAGCCAGCCGGCCGTCACCTGCGTGTCGTTGTTGAGGAACACGAGCAGCTCGCCGCGTGCCGCGGCGGCGCCGGCATTGCACGAGCCGATGAAGCCGAGGTTCGCGGCATTTCGCAGCACGCGGATGCCTTCGACGGTCGCGAGGCGTTCCGGCGTGCGATCCGTCGAGCCGTCGTCGACGACGATGACCTCGAACGGAATCGCTCCCGCGTGCTGAGCGAGCGAACGCAGGCAGGCCGTCGTGTAAGCGATCTTGTCGTAGACCGGAATCACGATGGAGACGCGCGGCGTGTCGCTGGTCGGCACCGCGAAGCGCTCGAAGTCGTCGCGCGGTGCCGGATACGTGACGCGTGCGCGGGCCGGTCCCTTGCCGCGCAACTCGGCGACGATGCGCGTCAGCGTGCCGGCGAGGCCGCGCTGTGCGAGGCTGCCGCGCAGCCGCGCGAGCGTCGTGCGCACGTGCCGCGTGCGGAACGCGAGCCGCGCGCGCAGCTCGCGCACGCGAGCATTGGCGCTGCGCAGCGGCGCCGTGATGCGCCAGGACGTGCTGGCCAACATCTGCTCGTAACGCGGCTTGACGTCCTGCAGCTCGCTGTCGAGCGCAAGCGCCCAGCGTGTGCGCTCCTCGAAAGCCACGCGCAGTTCGGCGAGCTCGCGGTCGAGGCCATGGCCCCATTCTCCGCGGCGATCACTTTCCGCACGTGTCGCAGCGAGCTCGGCGCGCAAGGAGCGTTCGGTGTCGCGCAAGCGCGCGATCGTGTCGGCGCGCGCGGCGTCGCGCAGGAACGCGACATCGGGCCCGGCCAGCGGATAGCGTGCGGCAGGGCGCAGGCCGAGGCGCAGCACGTCGGCATACGCCCCCGCCATCTCCGCGAGCGTCGATTCGCTGCGCTTCGCGACGGCCTCGCGCACGCGATCCAGCGCGGCTCGATCTTCGAGCAGCGCGGCGACGCGCGCGATCAGCGCATCGGCGTCGGGATCGACCAGAAACCCGTCGACACCGTCGCGGATGCGCTCGGCGAGCGCGCCGACGCGTGTCGCGATCACCGGCACGCCCAGACTGCGCAGCTCGGACAGCGTGTAGCTGAAGGTTTCGGCGACGGTCGGCACGATGAGCGCCGCGTCGGGCGCGATGCGCGCGACGAGACCGGGCAGCTCGTCGCGCCGGTAGTCGAGCACGATGTGTACGCCGCGCTCGCCGAACAGCGCGTGCGCATCGGCGCCGGCACCGATCAGGTAGAGATCGGCGTGTTCGCGCAGGTGCGGCAGCGCGGCGGCGATCAGCTCTGCGCCCTTGCCGCGACGCACGCGGCCGGGAACGAGGAGGCGCGGGCGGCTATGTGTCGGCTGCGGGAGGGGGGTGGAGGCTGATTCTCGATCGCCCTTACCCGAGGCTGCTTCCGCAGGTGGGAGCGGGGAGGAGGGGGCGTGTCGTTCGGCATTCGTCGGCGGGACGGAAACGTGTTCCCGCTCGCGAACGGCGGTCTCGGGCCATGGAGCGAGGCCGTGCGCGATGACGTGCTGCGGCAGCTCGCCGAGCTCCGGTGCGAGGCGCAGGTGGTTCGCGAGCGCGGAGCGGCTCGGCGCGATCAGCGTCGCGCCGGCATTGCGCAGCGCCGACACGGTGGCATCGCGCAGGAGGCGCCAGTGTTTCGGATCACGATTGGCGAATTCCGCGTCGTCGCCCTGGGTGGCGAGATCGCGTGCACGCTGCGCGTCGTCGAAGCGCAGCTTCGGGTCGCCGAAGTCGCGGTGCAGCGTCGGCCACAGCGGATAGTGATCGTGGACGATGCAGAACGTCGGCAGGCGTGTCGTCAGCACGTCGAGGCTGTGGCCGATCAGCGAGGAGACGACGATCGCGTCGACGCAGTGATCGCGCAGGATGCCCGCGAGGATGTCGCGATAGGCACTGTCGGCCAGCGCCGTGTCGGCGATCGGCGCCGGCAGCGGAACGGCCAGGCGCGGCGGACCGCGCAGCGCGCCGTCGTGGAGCTCAAGCCATTCGCCGTGCCGCCGCCGCGCGAAGCTGCCGCGCGAGACGAGGACGAGATGGCAGGCCTGGTCGAACGCCTGTGCGAAATCGCGCACCCAGCGCTCGGCACCGCCGCCCCAGCCGTGCAGGATGTGCAGCAGGACCGGGCGCGCATCGAGGCCCGCGCGCTCCGGCGTGACATCGTGCGGCCATGCGGACGCGACGCGTTCGCGCAGCGCCGCAAGAGGCGAAGGCGGCGGAGCATCGCGCGGATCGGTGCGGGCCAACGGCGCGGCCGATGCGTCGCCTCCCGTGTGTGCGTAGAGGTGATCGAGCACCACGCAGCGCAAACCGAGCGCGGCGAGCGCGTCGGCGTCGGCGGGTGAGGCATGTCCGAGCCGCTCCAGCCGCTCGCCGTGCCAGGCGCTGAGCGCCGCGCGGTGCAAGGGCGCGTCGATCAGGCGACGCTCGCCGCAGGCGAAGCAGAGCGCATCGACGCGCTCGGCATCGGCGCTGGCGAGATCCGCCGGAGGCAGCGGCCGGCGTTCGGGCTCGACGTCGTCAAGTGCGGCAGCACCCAGCACGTCGTCGCACTCGAGCGCGCGAAGCAGCCGCTCGATCGCGAGCGACGGCAGCTGCGCGTCGGTGCGGACGAGAATCAGCGTCTCGTGCGCGAAGGCGCGCGCGGCGAACGCGAGCACGTCAAGCGGATCGTCGCTCGCCGGTGCGTCGATGTGCACCGCATCCGGCAGGGGCGCGGGCGCCGGGCCGAGCCACGCGATCGGCAGCGGACCGCGGATGCCTTGAATCGCGCTGGACGAAAGCGGCGCCGTGCCGAACAGGCAGACGCGGAACGGCCGCTCGTTCGCGTGGCGCACGGACGCAACCCGTCAGCGACCGGCTCGGCCGAAGGCGGACGCGCGCCCGCCGCGCGGCATCGGCGGCGCTTCCACTGCTCCCGAAACGCGAACGAGCAAACGCATGGCAACCCCGGTCTTGCGGAAAGCGCGATTATCGCCGATCCGTTTGCGCTTGGGTCCAAGGCGGGCTTGCAGGACTCGCCTCCGCCACGCGGAGATCCGCGCGAAAAGCATCCACGACGAGCGCCCGTGGCTGTCTCGCCACGCGCGACGCGCGGCAGGTAGACTCGGCCCAGCCGCTTCCGGATGCCGCGCTTGGCCTTTTTCTCCCGCTTTTTCTCCGTTCTCTCGTTCTCGTGGCGCCTGCTGCGCGTACCCGTCCTGATCGGGATCGGCCTCGCAGTCGGGTTCCTGCTGCCGTACACGTGGTGGCTCGATCGCGAGGTGCGCAGCCGCTTCGACGACCTGTCGTGGGAGGTGCCGAGCCGCGTCTATGCGCGTCCGCTTCAGCTTGCGCCGGGATTGCCGATGACGGCGGACGTGCTGACGATAGAGCTGGCGGCCGCGCGCTATGTCGAGGACCCGGTGGCGCGAAACCCCGGCACGTATCACCGTGACGGTGCACGATTCACGATCGCGAGGCGTGCCTTCATTTATCTGGACGGGCGCGAGCGCGAGAAGCGCATCGGCGTGACGCTCGCGAACGGGCGCGTCGCGAGCCTCGTGGATGCCGACAGCGGCGCCGCGCTCGACGCCGTGCGCCTCGAGCCGGCACGCATCGCGACGCTGTACGGCGCGCTCGAGGAAGACCGCCGTATCGTGCAGCTCGGCGAGGTGCCGAGCCTGCTCGTGACCGGCCTGCAGGCCGTCGAGGATCGCAATTTCAAGCATCACCACGGCGTCGATTCGGCCGCGATCCTGCGCGCGCTGTGGGCGAATCTCCTTGCCGGGCACGTTGTGCAGGGCGGCTCCACGCTGACGCAGCAGCTGGTCAAGAATCTGTTCCTCGATCGCAGCCGGAGCCTCGCGCGCAAGTTCAACGAGGCGCTGCTCGCACTGCTCATCGAAGCGCGCTACGGCAAGCAGCGCATTCTCGAAACCTACGTCAACGAGGTGTTTCTCGGCCAGCAGGGCGGCCAGGCCGTGCACGGCTTCGCGGCGGCGAGCGAGTTCTATTTCGGCCGTGATCTGCGCGGGCTCGGGCCGGCTGACATCGCGCTGCTCGTCGGCATGGTGCAGGGGCCGAGCTATTACGATCCCCGGCGCAATCCCGAGCGCGCGCTCGGTCGGCGCAACGTCGTGCTGGCGCAGTTCCGCGACACGGGGCTGATCGACGATGCGACGTACGCGTCGGCGATCCGGCAGCCGCTCGGCACGGCGGCGAAGGCAACGCTGCCGCGCGACCGCTATCCCGCCTTCCTCGACCTCGTGCGGCGGCAGATCCGTCAGGACTATCCGGACGCGGAGCTCAACAGCGCCGGCCTCGCGATCCATACGACGCTCGCGCCTTCCGTGCAGGCGCTCGGCGAGGCGGCGGTGGGGAAGGCGCTTTCCGCACTGGGCAAGCGCGGCGAGGCGGTGGAAGCGGCGCTCGTCGTCACCGGCGCGAAGGACGGCGAAGTGCAGGCGATGATCGGCAGCCGCGATCCGGATGAGCCGGGATTCAACCGCGCGCTGGACGCGCTGCGGCCGATCGGCTCGCTGGTGAAGCCCTTCGTCTATCTGGTCGCGCTCGCGCAGCCGCAGCGCTATTCGCTGGCGACGCTGATCGAGGATTCGACGGTCGATCTGCCGCAGCGCGACGGCTCGCGCTGGCGCCCGGAAAACGACGATCATCAGACGCACGGCAACGTCATGCTGATCGACGCTCTCGTGCACAGCTGGAATCTAGCCACCGTGCACCTCGGCCTTCGCGTCGGCGTCGATCGCATCCGCGGATTCCTGCAGTCGTTCGGGCTCGGCCGCGAGATCCATGCGAATCCTTCGCTGCTGCTTGGTGCCGTGGGGCTGAGCCCCTACGACGTCGCCCAGCTCTACCAGTATCTCGCCGCGGACGGCCATGCGCTGCCGCTGCGCGCGCTGCGCGGCGTGCTCGACGCCAAGGGCCGGCCGCTGACGCGCTACTCGATGAAGCCGGGCGCCGGCGATTACGTGCAGGCGGCAAGGCTCGTGAGCTACGCGATGCAGCAGGTCGCGGTCAGCGGCACGGCGCACGCGATCACCGATGCCGGACTTGGGCACCTGCGCGCGGCGGGCAAGACCGGCACCAGCGACACGCAGCGTGATTCATGGTTCGCCGGCTTCACCGGGGCGCAGCTTGCGGTGGCGTGGGTGGGACGCGACGACAACAAGCCGACGGGACTCATGGGGTCGACCGGCGCGCTGCGCATCTGGATCGAGCTGATGAAGCGGCTGCCGGCCGCGCCGCTCGATGTGCCCAGGAACGGCATCGAATTCGCCTATGTCGATGCCGAATCCGGCAAGCGCACGGATGCCGCGTGCACCGGCGCACGCGAGCTGCCGTTCGTCGCGGGGTATGCGCCGGAGGAGTTCGAGCATTGTCCGCTGGACGAGCTCAGAAACTGGTTCCGCGGCGGCGACGATGAACCGGGCGAGCCCCATCGCGGTCACTAGGCGCAGCGCGGTCGAGCCCGCCGCTCCGGCCAGCATCCTTCGAGATTCGCAAACACTCGAAACGAATTCGCGGACGGCGCACACCGGCATGGCGCAGATAGGGTATTTTCCAGAGATCGGAAGCGAAGTCGAAGCCGCAGTACGCATGAGCACACGTTTATTTTTCATGGCGCTGGCCGTCGCCGGCGTTTTTGCGCTTTCCTCCTGCACCCAGCCGAGCGCGCCTTCCAAGGCGGCGACCCGGCCGGCGGTGACCTTCGATCACGACCCCGTCGGCGCGATCCGCGCTGCGGGCATGGGCATGGATTCCGCAGTGCAGGTACAGCCGCTGCGCGATCCCGCGATCGAGGGATTCCTGAACCAGGCGCACGCCGCGGAAACGGCGAAGGACTACGACGCCGCTGCCGCGGCCGTGGCGCGCGCGCTCGAGCTGGCGCCTGAGGCGCCCGACATCCTCCAGTATCAGGCCGAGGTGGAGGGCCTGCGCGGGCACTGGAAGGAGGCCGAAGTGCTCGCGATCAAGAGCTATACGCTGGGCCCGAAAGTCGGCAGTCTCTGCGCGCGCAACTGGCAGACCGTGGTGGAGGCGCGCATCGCCTTCAACGATCCCGCGACGCAGGCACAGGCGAAGGAGCGCATCAAGCAGTGCCGCGTCGCACCGCCCGTGCGCATGTGAGCCGTGCGCGGGCGGCGATTGCCGCGCGACGGCGCTCCGGTGTCTGCGTGCACGCGGCCGCGCGCCGTCCTTCGTCGCACGCCGATGGCGCCGGTCGAGTCGCGCGCGCGGCACGACGCCGGGGATCATGAGCGATCCGCTCGCCGCGGCTGAGCTGCTCGGTCCGGAAGGGCCGTTCGCGCGGGAGATTCCCGGCTTCGCGCCGCGCGTGTCTCAGCAGGCCATGGCGGCCGCGGTCGAGGAGGCGATCGCGGACCGGCAGGTGCTGATCGCCGAAGCCGGCACCGGCACCGGCAAGACGTTCGCGTACCTCGTGCCGGCGCTGACGTCGGGCAAGCGCGTGATCGTATCGACCGGCACGAAGACGCTGCAGGATCAGCTCTTCCACCGCGACCTGCCGCAGGTGCGCCATGTGCTCGGTGCGCGCGTTTCGGCGGCGCTGCTAAAGGGGCGCGCGAACTATCTCTGCCTGCACCGCCTGGAGCAGGCGCGGCACGAGGGCCGCTATCCGAGCCGCGAGCAGGCCGCGCAGCTGCAGGTGATTCACGCCTGGTCGGCGCGTACCCGTGCCGGCGATCGCGCCGAGCTTGCCGAGGTTCCGGAAGACTCTCCGCTGTGGCCGCGCGTCACATCCACGACCGAGAACTGCCTCGGCGCCGAGTGTCCGCTGTTCAACGACTGCTTCGTCGTGAAGGCGAGGCGCGCGGCACAGGAAGCCGATCTCGTCGTCGTCAATCATCATCTTCTGTTTGCGGATCTCGCGATCAAGCAGGAAGGCTTCGGCGAAATCCTGCCGGGCGCGCACGCGTTCATCCTCGACGAGGCACACCAGATTCCCGAGCTCGCCGGGCAGTTCTTCTCGACGTCGCTCTCCGCGCGCCAGCTCGGCGAACTCGCGAGTGACACGCTGGCCGAGTGCGCCGGCGTCGCCGGAGCGCTGGCGCTCCTGCAGGGGCCGGCCGACGCGCTGAACCTCGCCGTCAAGCGCGTGCGCCTCGCGCTCGACCGCTTTCCGGCCAAGGGCGCGATGACGCAGGTCGAACGCGATGCCGAGGTCGAGCGCGAGCTGGCGGGCCTCGGCGATGCGCTCGCAGTCCTCGCCGATGCGCTGTCCCGGCACGCCGAACGCAGCCGCGGCCTCGCCAGCGTGCACGAGCGCGCGGAAATGCACGCGGCACGGCTCGCGCAGATCTGCGATGCGGCCGACCGCGACGCGGTGCACTGGTACGAGCTCAGCGCGCACGGCTTCGCGTTCCACGCGACGCCGCTGGATCTTTCGCAGCCTCTGCGCGAGCTGCGCGCGCAGAGCCATGCTGCATGGATCTTCACCTCGGCGACCCTGTCCGTCGCGGGGCGCTTCGAACACTTCGCGCGCCAGCTCGGCATCGAGGATCCGGTGACGCTCTCCCTCGAAAGCCCGTTCGCCTACGAGCGGCAGGCGCTCGCCTACCTGCCTCAGGGCCTGCCCGATCCGGCGACGCCGGATTACGTCGATCGCGTGGTGGATGCGGTATTGCCGGTGCTGGAGGCCTCGCACGGCCGGGCCTTCCTTCTGTTCACCTCGCACCGTGCGCTGCGCCGCGCGGCCGAGATTTTGCCGCAGCGCACCACGTTTCCGCTGTTCGTGCAGGGTACCGCGCCGCGGCATCGGCTGCTCACCGACTTCCGCGCCTCGGGCAACGGCGTCCTGCTCGGCGCGGCGAGCTTCTGGGAAGGCGTCGATGTCGCCGGCGAGGCGCTCAGTGTCGTCGTCATCGACAAGCTCCCCTTCGCGGCGCCGGACGATCCGGTGCTGGTTGCGCGGCTTGACGCGCTGCGCGAGGCGGGCGCCAACCCCTTCACCGACTGGCAGATCCCGGCCGCCGTCATCGCGCTCAAACAGGGCGCGGGGCGGCTGATCCGGGACGTGCACGATCGCGGCGTGCTCGTGCTGTGCGATCCCCGCCTGACCACGCGCAACTACGGAAAACTGTTTCTCGCGAGCCTGCCCCCGCTGCGTCGCACCATGGCCTTGGCCGACGTGCAGCGGTTCTTTGGCTGACGGCGTGTCTCCGTCTCGAGGCTGAGCTGCGCCTGGCATGCACGTTGCCGATACGCAGGCGTATGCGTTGCCGAGGCTTCCCACTGCTATGCCATGGTGCTATAAGCCGGGGCGCAGGTCGCACCGGCACCCCGGTTTTTCTTCGCTTGCCTGTATTCCCTGTTGCCGCCCCGGCGGCAGCATCCGTTTTGCGCACCCGGTAACGTGGGAGATCATCGAGTCATGGGGAATTCGCTTCGCATCAAGACCCTTGCATCCGCAATCGGTATCGCACTCGTCAGCGCGAGCGTCGCGCCGAGCGCGACCGCCGCTCCAGTCGGCACCTCCAAGGTCGCTCCGGCTGATCGTTCGAACGAACGCGGCGTCTACATCGTCCGCTTCACCGAGCCCGGCCTTCTGCACTACTCGGGCGGCACGCAGGGCATTGCCGCCACCGCGCCCAGCGCACTGCATCAGCGCAAGCTCGATGTCCGCTCGCCGGCCGCGCAGGCCTACAGCACGTATCTGCAGAATCAGCGCGCGGCGCACCTGCAGACGATCGAGCAGTCGATCGGCCGTTCGCTCGATGTCACGCACAGTTATCTCGTCACGATGAACGGCATCGCCGCCGAGATGTCGGTAGCCGAGGCGGCCAGGATCGCGCAACTGCCGGGCATCGCCTCGGTCAAGCGCGCAATCGACGAGCACATCACGACGTATCACGGGCCCGAGTTCATCGGCGCGCCGTCGATCTGGGATGGCAGCGCTGCGCCGAACGGCATAGGCACGAAGGGCCAGGGTGTCGTAGTCGGCGTCATCGACACCGGCTCGAACTCGACGCATCCGTCCTTCGCGGACGACGAAACCTGCGGCGTGTTCAATGATTCCAACCACAAGCTGCTGAGCGCCGTCGACTGTCTGACGACGAACGGCAGCGGCGAGTGCGTCGGATCGAATCCGGAAGCAAACCCGAACAACGGCCACGGCGTGCACACCGCCAGCACCGCGGTCGGCAACATTCTCGACTCGAACGCCAATCCTCCGCCCGTGATTCCGCCGCCGTTCACCACGATGTCGGGCGTCGCCCCGTGCGCGAGCCTGCGCACGTACAAGGTGTGTGCGACCAACAACTGCTCGGGCGCGGCGATCCAGGCCGCCATCGACAGCGCGATCGCCGACGGCGTCGATGTCATCAACTTCTCGATTTCGGGCGGCAGCAATCCGTGGAGCGACACGGATCGTGCCTTCCTCGACGCAGTCGGCGCCGACATCTTCGTCGCGGCTTCGGCTGGCAACACGAGCGCGACGCTGACCAATCCGGTCGGCGCGGTGAATCACCTGGGACCATGGGTGACGACGGTCGCAGCGTCAACGCACGATCTCAACGTCTCGGGTACCGGCCTTCTGAACACGACCGGCCCGGGCACGCCGCCTTCGAACGTGCAGAACATTCCGCTGACGCCGGGCTCGGGCCTGAACGCGGGCGATCCGCTGACGGGCGTCGAGATCCGCCACTACGCAGCAAATGAGCTCGGCTGCACGACGGGTGGCGCTTTCCCGCCGAACTACTTCGACGGCGCCGTCGCCTTGATTTCGCGCGGCGACTGCACGTTCGAGGAGAAGATCAACAACGCCGAAGCGGCGGGTGCGCTGGTCGCGATCATCTACAACAACACGACCGGCGTCATCAACATGAGCGTCGGTGCGGCCGACCTGCCCGCGTACAGCATCCTCCAGACCGACGGCCAGGCGCTGGTCGCGTTCATCGACTCGAACGGCGGCGGGCCAGCCGACCGCATCTTCGCCGACGGCTTCGGCGATCCGGTGGGTGGTGGCGGTTCTCCGGTCACGGTCGACTTCACGCCAGCCGTGCAGCAGGGCGACGTCATCGCAGGCTTCAGCCTGCGCGGACCCAGCTCGCTCAACACCATCACCAAGCCGGACATCACCGGCCCCGGCGTCAACATCTACGCCGCGGTCGATCCCGCCGCCGGCAACTACGGCTATCTCAGCGGCACGTCAATGTCCTCGCCGCACCTCGCAGGCTCGGGCGCACTGCTGCGCGCCGTGCATCCGGACTGGACGCCGGCCGAGGTCAAGTCGGCGCTGATGCTGACGGCTTCCAAGCCTGGCTTCGAGGAGGACCTCACCACGCCGTGGACGCCGGACGACGTCGGCGCGGGCCGCGACGACCTGACGAAGGCGGCGCTCGCCGGCTTCGTGATGGACGAGACGTTCGACAACTTCCTGGCGGCCCAGCCGCCGGGCGGCGATCCGAAGGAGCTGAACATCGCGAGCGCGCGCAACCTGAACTGCGTCGACTCGTGCAGCTGGGAGCGCACGCTGCGCAACACGCTGACGACGCCGACGAACTGGAACGTCACCGTGAACTCGCCGGCCGGCCTGGATCTCTCCGTCGACACGTCGTCGTTCTCGTTCTCCGGCGGTCTCGGCGAGACGCAGGACATCATCATCACGGCCTCGCCGACGACGACGCTGACCCAGCCGACTTTCGCGGAAGTAGTGTTCCACGAGACCAACGGTGCGGCGCCCGATGCGCATATCTACGTGGCGGTGCAGGGTTCGGGCTCGGGCGGCGGCGGCGATATCGTCGACAGCGGCATCGTCAATATCAATGTGCCGCAGACGTTCGATGGCCTGTACATCAACTGGATCACGGGCGCGACCTGCACAGCCGCGTGTGGCAGTGCCTACACCTTCAACGCATATGCCCTCAATGACGGCACCAACTCGCTGCATTTCTACTGGCCGAACAATGCCGGTGGCAACGAGGGTGGCGTAGGCGATGGCGATCTCGTGTACTCGATTCTCGGCTCCGGCGACACGATCGGACCGAGCTCTACGTTCACGGTTGCGGGAGGGGCGGCCGACACCTCCAATTGGCAGGCGGGTGTCGATGGCTATCTGGGTTTCAAGTTCGACTGCCCCGCTGGCGTCTGCTACGGGTACGCGCACCTGACGACGACGGGCCCGGTCGGCTTCCCGACAACGATCGTCCAGTATTGGTACAACCAGGCCGGCGATCCGATCACGATCCCATAAGCCGTCAACAAACCAACGAAGCTCGTTTCAGAGGCGGAGGAAACTCCGCCTCTTTTTTTGCGCGCGGCATGGCACCTCGAGTGCGAAGGTTGATCCGCTTCGCGCGCGTATGGCATAAGGCATGGACGCCCTGGCGTTCGCAGGGCAGTCGGGGCCGGAGACCGAGCATGAGCCATCCGCGTCGAACGACAGCGCTCGCCGCGGCGATCGGTCTTGCTCTCGCCGGAGCCCAGCCATCCGTGACCGCCGGCGCCGCATCGGTGCCTGTGCAGCTCACGGCCGAACAATCCGACGCGCCGCAGACTTTCATCATCCGCTTCACCGAGCCCGGCCTGATGCACTACGCCGGGGGTACGCAGGGCATTCCGGCGACGGCGGTCGATGCCACAGCACAGCGCAAGCTCGATGCGCGCTCGGCGGCGGCGCGGGCATATCGGAGCTATCTTGCCGATCGGCGCTCGGCTCATGTCGCAGAGATCTCGCGGGCGCTCGGACGCGATCTCGCGGTGACGCACCGCTATGCCATCACGATGAACGGCGTCGCGGCGGTGCTGACGCCGGATGAGGCGTCGCGTGTCGCGCACGTGCCGGGCGTGGCATCGGTGCGCGCGTCGCGCACATTCGTGCTCGATACGTTTCGCGGGCCGGAATACATCGGCGCCGACGCAATCTGGGATGGCAGCGCTGTTCCGGAAGGATTGCCGACGCGAGGCGAGGGCGTGGTGGTGGGTGTGATCGACACCGGCGCCAACAGCGCGCATCCATCGTTCGCGAATGATGCGGCGTGCGGTTTCAGCATCGCGAATCCGAAACTCCTGAGCGCGGTGGACTGTTCGACGACGGATGCCGGCGGCGCGTGCAACGGCGAGGAGCCCGAAGCGGACCCCGGCAACGGTCACGGCGTGCACACAGCGAGCACGGCCGCGGGCAATCGCATCGATGCGAGCGCGAATCCGCCGCCGACGCTGCCGCCGCCGCACACGTTCATTTCCGGCGTCGCGCCGTGCGCACAGGTGCGCACGTACAAGGTGTGCCCTAACACGGGCTGCTCGGACGCGGCCATCACGGCCGCCGTCGAGAACGCGATCGCCGATCGCGTCGACGTCGTGAATTTCTCGATCGGGCCGGTCTGCGGCAGCGTTGCGGGCGATTCGCCGTGGAGCAACGGCGACGAGATGTGGCTCGACGCGCTCGGCGCGGATATCTTCGTCGCCGCATCCGCGGGCAATACGCGGCCGGGCTGCGTCGATCCGGCCGGGCGCGTGGCAAACATCAGCCCCTGGGTGACAACGGTTGCGGCATCGACGCACGACGAAAACGTATCCGGGCTCGGAATCATCACTGCGACGGGACCCGGCACGCCCCCGCCGGGGACGCAGGGCGTGCTGATCGCGCCCGGCAACGGGCTGGAAGTCGGCCCGCCCATGAGCGGAGTGCCGATCCGTTATTACGAAGACAATCCGATCGGCTGCACCGTGAACGGCGGTTTTCCGCCGGGCTATTTCGCGGGCGCGGTCGCGCTGATCCGGCGCGGCAACTGCACCTACGAGGAAAAAATCGACAACGCGGCCGCCGCAGGTGCCGTGCTCGCAGTCATCTACAACAACCAGAACGGCTTCATCGTGCTGAACGTCGGCGCGGCGACACTGCCGGCCTACGCCATGCTGCACGCCGAGGGCGAGGCGTACGTTGCCTTCATCCAGGAGACCGCACCTGCGGAGGTCACAGTCGACTTCACGCCGGCCACACGCCAGGGCGACGTGCTGGCGGGTTTCAGCCTGCGCGGCCCCGACGTGCTGGCGACGGTCACCAAGCCGGACGTGACCGCGCCGGGCGTGCATATCTACGCCGCGTTCGATGCGGCCGAGAACAATTACGGATATCTCAGCGGCACGTCGATGGCCTCGCCGCATGTCGCCGGCGCGGCGGCGCTGCTGCGCGCGACGCACCCGGCATGGTCGCCGTCGGAAGTGAAATCCGCGCTGATGCTGACGGCGCTGGCCGGCGGCACGCGCGAGGATCTCGCGACGCCATGGACGGCGGAAGACGTCGGCAGCGGCCGGGTCGATCTCGCGAAGGCGGCGCGTGCCGGCTTCGTGCTGGACGAGACGCGCGCGGACTACCTCGCCGCCGATCCCGCTCACGGAGGCGATCCCAGGACGCTGAATCTCGCCAGCCTGCGCGATGTCGACGGCTGCGACGCCCCTTCGCCGTGCACGTGGACGCGCACGCTGCGCGACGTGCTGCCCGTGCCGTCGTCGTGGGCCGTCAGCGTGAACGCGCCGCCGGGCATCGAAGTCACGGTCGATCCGCCGTCGTTCGCGTTCGCCGGTACCGGCGCGATCGGTGATACCGTTTTCCGTAGCGGCTTCGACATCGCTGCGACGCAGACGATCACGGTGACGGCGACGACCGATCCCGCGCTGGCGGGCGCACAGTTTGCCGACATCGTCTTCCACGAAGCCAACGGCGCGGCGCCCGACGCGCACATCCCCATCGCAGTGAACGGCACGGCCGACGGCGATGCGGTCGGTGTCGTCTGCTATGAAGGCCAGTGCTCGTTCCGCATCGACACCTACACGACGAACTTCACCGGCGTCGGCTGCACGGCGTACTGCGGGCTCGTCTGGCTCAACCGCTATACGCCGGATCCGTCGGACTTCCCGATCACGATCGACTCCATCTCGACGATCTTCGGTGACGGGCCGGGCTGGAACGCGGCCGGCGATCACATCAACGTCTATATCTATCAGGACGACGACGCGAATCCGGCCAACGGTGCGACGCTTGCCGGCATGTATCAGGGTTACACAATGCCCGAGCCGAGCAACGCGTTGACGACGATACAGCTGCCGGTTCCGATCGTCGTGGATGGCCCGGGCGAGGTCCTGATCGCGCTGACGAACCCCGCGCCCAGCATCGGCACGCGTCCCGCCAGCGCGGACACGGGTCCGTTCGCCGGACGATCATGGGTGGCGACGTTCAACGACACCGGCGATCCGCCAGTGCTGTTCGAGGTGGGGCTCGTCAGCAACCCGCAGGCGATCGCGGGTTTCAACGGAAACTGGATCATCCGCGCGGAAGGCACGAACGCGGCCGGTCGGCCTGTCGTGTTGAAGATGCCCGGGACGGAATGATCGCCGCCACGGGAATGCCGGTTTCGCGAAGATGACGTCGGTACTGTGATCAATGCGGCGGGCTGAAGCTCGCCCTACGGCTCGCTGCCTGCCGAATCGGCCGGTGCGATTCAGCCGCCCCCGGTCGGGGCGGCACCCAGCAGCTGCTTCAGTACCGCGAACACCTCGTCCTTGCTGCCCGTCACGGTGATCTGCGACTCGCGCGGGAAGTCGGTGCCGATGTTTACGGCGTAGCCGGTACCGAGGTCGTTGCCGTCCTCGTCGATGCGCGCGTAGGTCTCGACCTTGCTGATGAACGCGACGCGGTTCGCGTCGATGAAGCGGCTGTCGGGCAGCTTGATCCAGCGGGGCATGATCCTGTCTCCGGAACGATGCGCGCGATGTTAGCCGTTCACCGGTCCGAAGGAAGCCAGCCGCCTGCCGGAACGCGAAGCGTGTCGCGTTCCGACGGGCCGGTCCGGGCTGGCGTCGCCGGGCGCCGTTCACCAACCGCAGGTCTTCCCCTTGTTCTGCTCCTTGAGCCACGCGTGGAGCGGCGCGAAGTAGTCGATGATCGCGGTCGCATCCAGCTCGTCGCTGCCGGTCAGCTCCTTCAGCGTCTGCTGCCAGGGCTGGCTCGCGCCTTCGCTCAGCATTTTCCAGTATTTCGCACCGGCTTCCTTGTTGCCGTAGATCGAGCACTGGTACAGGGGACCCTTGTGCCCGGCCGCATCGCAGAGCGCGCGGTAGAACTGGAACTGCAGGATGTCTGCGAGGAAATAGCGCATGTACGGCACGTTGGTGGGGACGTGGTTCTTCGCGCCGGGATCGAAGTCCACAGGCGTCGCCTCGACGGGCGAGGACAGTCCCTGATATTTCCGGCGCAATTGCCACCACGACTCGTTGTACTTGTCCGGCGCGATCGAACCGTCGAACACGCCCCAGCGCCATTTGTCGATCAGGAGCCCGAACGGCAGGAATGCGACTTTTTCCAGCGCGAGCTTCATCTGCGCGTTGAGCGCGGCCTTGTCGTCGGCGCCGGCCTTGCCGGCCAGGCCGATCCGGGCCAGGTACTCCGGCGTGATGTTGAGCCGGATCGTGTCGCCGATCGCTTCGTGGAAGCCGTCGTTCGCGCCGCCCTGGAAGATCGGCCACTGATCCTTGTAGGCGAGGTAGTAATAAATGTGGCCCATCTCGTGGTAGATCGTGTACTGGTCTTCCTCGGTCGGGCGGATGCACATCTTGATGCGCACGTCGTCGGCCATGTCCATCGGCCACGCGCTGGCGTGGCAGAGCGCGTCGCGGTCACGCGGGCGCACCAGCATCGACTTCTCGTAGAACGAAGCCGGCAGCGCCGGGAAGCCGATCGATTTGTAGAAGTCCTCCGAGCGGCGCACCATCGTCTCGGCGCTTTTCACATCCGCGGCGTGTTCGAGCCGGGCGAGATCGAGCGGCGAAGGCGTGCCCTTGAAATCCCTGCGCAGCGTGTCGAGCATCGCCTTGCGCTCGGCTTCCAGGCGCGAGTTGACGTCGAGATTGCCGACGCCGGGATACGGCTCGAGCAGCGGATAGATGTTCTCCCAGCTCTGCGCCCACATGTTGCCGGTGATGTGCGCTGGAATCGTGCCGTCCTTCGGCATGCGATCGCCGTATTTTTCCGCGAGCTTGTTGCGCGCGTAGCACTGGAGGTCGCCATACAGCGGCTGCACCTGCGACCACAGGCGGTCGGTCGTCTTCGCGAACTCGTCCGGCGGCATGTCGTAGCCTGCGCGCCACATCGTGCCGACGTTGTCGTAGCCGAGATCGCGCGCGCCTTCGTTGAGCAGCTCGACGAAGCGCTGATAGTCCTTCAGCATGCCGCGCCCGACCCGGTGCCAGCCGGCCCAGGCGTCGAGGTCGTGATCCCAGTCGCGGTCTTCGGCCAGCACCTTGGAGAGCTCGTCGAGGTTCCGGCAGGTCGACGCGTCCGCGGGATCCTTGCAGTACTTGCCCGAGCCGTACGCCGCCGTCAGCCGCGAGCCGATCGTGGTGAGCTCGGTCAGATGCGCGGGGTCCTTCGGCGCCGGCATTGCCGTCTGTAGCTTGAGAAGATGCAGCGCGCGCGCGTCCTTGGCGTCTGTGCCTGGCACGTTCTCGTAGGCGCGCGACTTGTCGATCTCCTCCGACAGCCACATGAGCCAGCGCTCGTTCGCGCGCGCGGTCAGCGCCTGCGTGTCGTCGGTGATGTAGGTTTCGGCGACCCACTCGGCCGCGTTCGGCTCGATGTAGCGCTCGCGGTAGTCCTTGTTCATCTGCTCGACGAAAGCGTGCACGTCGGCCGCGGACGGCTTCGAGGTGGCCTGCGCGGCCGAAACGGCCAGCGGAACGGTGAGAGCCGCGAGAACGGCGGAGGCGAGAACGACTCGGGACAGGCGCATGAAGTTCTCCCTGAAAAAGCCTGCGAGGCTAGTGGCCGCGGCGGCACCAGGCAAGCTGCACTGCGCGAAACGCGGCTTGTGAGGCCGGCGCCGCCGCTGGTCCCGGGGCAGCGCGCCGGGCCGCGCCGATCGCTTGCGCCTTTTCGTTTCATCGCGCCGCGGCCTCGACCCGGCGCAGCCCAGACGGCCGACAGCATGCCTTTTCCGTCACGCTGGAAGGCGCGGCGGCGCGGGACGCGCAGACATGAACCCACGAGTTTCCGGATTTCGCTGTTTCGGTTTGCGGAACTTGCCACCAGGCGCCACATTTATTACGATCGGCTTCGTATGTTGATCGGCGGCCAGGCCCCAGGCGTGAATGCCCTTCGCATCCGGTCGGAAACGATGCGTTTCCTTGCCGTCGGCGAGCATGTCGTCGACGTCGACACGCTGCGCCTGCTGACGCGGCCCGACGCGCAGCGATTGACGCCGAAGGCCGCGGCGGTGCTGCTGCAGCTCGCGCGTGCCGCCGGCCGCACACTGAGCCGAGACGAGCTCCTCAACGAAGTCTGGAAAGGGACGTGCCCCACGCCGGACGTCCTGACGCAGGCGGTCAAGGACCTGCGTCGCGCGCTGGGCGATGATCTGCACGCGCCGCGTTACGTCGAGACGCTGCCGCGGCTCGGCTACCGTCTCGTCGCACCGGCGCGCTTTCTCGACAGCTTCGACGGCAGCGGCAGCACCGCGCCCGCGGATCGCAGCGAGAGTGAACGCGACTCCGTCGCCGGCCGCCGCAGGCTGGATGTTCCCTTCCGCGCCGCGCTCGCCGTGCTCGCGCTGATCGTGATCGGCATGGTCGCGATCGTGATGCGCAGGCAGGAATCCGGCGCTGCCGGTGTCGAACCGCGCTGGCAAGTTGCGGACCAGCGCTCGATCACGGCCGATCCCGGCCCCGAGAACTTCCCGCGCATCTCGCCGGACGGCACGCGCGTCGCGTATTCGATCCGCGACGCCGACCGGCATAACGCGCACGTCGTGCAGCGCCTGCTGACGCAGTCGCGCGTCGTCAGGCTGGCCGAGCCGGCCGGCGGCAGCGAGTCCTATCCGGTGTGGTCTCCGGACGGCTCGATGATCGCGTTCGCGCGGCGCATCGGCGACGAGTGTCGCGTCATGGTCGTGCCGGCGCTCGGCGGTCCCGAACGCCTCGTCGACTCGTGCGTCGCAGGCTCGGTGAACTATTTTTCCTGGGCGGCCGATGCGCGGTATCTCGTCACGACGCGTCCGACCGCACCGGCCGGCACCGATCTCGCGATCATGCGGGTGCCGATCGACGGCGGCGCAGCGGAACGGATCGCGTACGATCACAGCAGCACCGACCTCGATCTCGATCCGCGCTATTCGCCGGACGGCACGCAGATCGCGTTCCGGCGCGGCGCGAGCCCGTACAGCGACCTGTTCGTCATGGACGCGCGCGGCGGCAAGGTGCGCCAGCTCACGCATCTCGCCAGCCGCATACGCGGTTTCGACTGGACGCGCGACGGCAGCGCGCTGGTCTTCTCCTCGGGCCACGCCGGGCCGCAGGCCCTGTACACCGTCTCGCTGGAAGACGGCCGCATCGAGGCGCTGGGCGTGCAGCCGGCGGAATATCCGAGCGCGGCGCGCACGTCGGACACGATCGTCTACGAGATCCCGCGCATGCGCACGCAGCTCGCAAGCATCGCGCTCGGCTCCGTGGAGGAGGGCGTCGCACCGGAGATGCAGGATCTCGTACCGTCGACCGGCAACGACGCCGCGCCGACGTTCTCGCCGGTCGACGACCGGCTGGCGTTCGTGTCCGACCGCAGCGGCGCGCAGCAACTCTGGCTCGGCGATCCCGCGAACGGCGAAGTGTTTCCGCTGACCGAAAGCGACGAGCCCACGCTGCGTTATCCCGTGTGGCGCCCGGATGGTGCGCGCCTGCTGATCACCGCGCGCGGCGCGTCGACCGGCCGCCTCATCGAGATCGACATCGCGACGCACACGCGCCGCGTGCTGACCGCGCCGGACGAGGACGTCCGCTACGGCGTGTACGGACCGCGGCCCGGCAGCTATGTCGCCGTGGTCGGAGACAACGGTGAGGGCCGTGAGCTGATCCAGTTCGAAAGCGGGTCGGACGGCGAGACCTCGCGGCTCGTGCTCGCCCGCGACGTCGCGCGCATTGATTACGACCAGGCTGGCGGCAGCGTGTACTTCACGCGCGTTACCGAAGGCGGCCTGTTCCGGCTCGATGCGCACTCCGGCGAGGAGACGCTGGTCACCCGCAACATCAACCCGGCGCATATCGACGGCTGGCTGGCGCTGGCGGGCCACATCTTCTATATCGAGGCACAGGCCGCCGGATCGAGCCTCGTGCACGATCTCGATCCCGCAACAGGCGAGGACCGCGTCGTGGCGACCATTCCCGAGCCGATCGCCGACTTCAACTTCAGCGTATCCCACGACCGGCGCCGCATCGTCATCGTGCGCGTCGCCGCGCAGGACACGGACGTCGGTGCGATCACGCTGAGGAAGCGGGGATGGGGGATTCGGGATTAGGGATTAGGATTAGGGATTAGGAAAGGCGGGTTGTTTCACATTTCCAATCCCGGCTCCACCCGCGCCAAACCGCCTGTTTCGCACGACATTCGGAATATCTTCACCGATCCGAAGACCGCCGTCGGCGATATTTCGCGGCATTTTCCTGACTCGGGCGCATCGTCCGAGCAAGCATGCAGCCGTCCCGGCAAGAGAGGCGGTCAGGCATGCACATCCTCTGCGAACGTTTGGTCAATGGCGGGCGGCTGGACTGGAGCGCCGACGAAGGCGATCGGCGCGGGTCCGGCGGCGGTCTGCGTGTTCTGGTCGGTTACGGCCGCGGCTGCATCCTGCACGGCCGTGCTTCACCCGCGACGATCGTGCTTCCGCTGCGCGGGCGCGTGCAGATCGCGGACGGTGAACAGTCGCGCACGCTGGAAAGCGGCGAGCTCCTTGTCTGCGAGTCGGGGCAGCGCGTGCAGGTCATCGGCCGAGGCACGGCGCTCTGGATCGCCGTGTTCGCCCCGGCCGAGGTCTGGCACCCGCTGACCGGCGGCGTGCCGGAATCCGCACCCGATCCGCTCCTGATCCCGGCCTCGCACGCAGCCGACCGCGCGATTCGGCGCGCCGCCGTGCGTCTCGCGCGCGTCGCCCTCGAGGACGCCGGCGCGTCGGCCACGTCGATCGCCGCGGCAGCGTTCGCGACGCAGATCGCCGATCTCCAGGCCGCGTTCGACCCGCTCATCGCGCGCTGCCCGGGCCGCACGCTGGCGCAGCGGCGCAGCGTGTTCCTGCGCCTGCAGCGCGTGCGCAACTACATGGCGTCGAGCTGCCACCTCGATCTCGACATCGCGGGCTTTGCGCGCATGGCGAGCTATTCGCCCTGCCATTTCATCCGAGCGTTCTCGACCGTCTACGGCGAGACGCCGCACGCGGTGCTGGTCGAGCAGCGGCTCGGCCGCGCGCACCGGCTGATCCATGAGAGCGAGCTCGCGATCACCGAGATCGCGCGCGCGAGCGGCTTCGAGAACCGCTGCGCGTTCTCGCGCTCGTTCAAGCGGCGTTTCGGCATCACCGCCACCGACCTGCGCGAGTGCGCGCGGACGCCGGGACTCGCGGCCTGACGCCAGCGGCGGAGCCCAGCCGTGCAATGCGCCGGCACGACGGCGACGCGGCAGGCGTTGCGCAATCCGTCCGCGTGGATCTGCTTATCAATTTATGCAACCACTGCTGCAAGGCCAGGCCAAGGGAAGCGATTCACATTTTCCTAATGTTCCAGCAACCCCTTGCATGACGTCCGGCACGGGGATTCCAAGAACAGGAGAACTCGATCCATGCGACACACACTGCTCCGAGAAGCGATCCGCCGGGTGCTGAGCGCGCCCAACGGTGTTGTGCGTCCGGGTGCGGCCGGAATGGGCGCACTGGCCGCGATGGGATTGCTGGCGACGCCGGCGTTCGCGCAGGATGCGCAGGACCAGGACAGCCAGAAGCTCGAGACGATCACCGTCACGGGTTCGAACATCCGCCGCGTCGACATCGAAACGTCGAACCCGGTCATCACGATCGACCGCGCCGCGATCCAGAAGACCGGCAAGCTGACGCTGGGTGACCTGGTGCAGCAGCTCCCGGCCGTCACCGGCCCGAACATCAACCCGCAGATCAACAACGGCGGCGGATCCGGCTTCTCGTCGATCGGCCTGCGCGGCCTCGGCTCGCCGCGCACGCTCGTGCTGATCAACGGCCATCGTTATCTGTCGGGCGATCCCAACGCGATTCCGGCGAACATGATCGAGCGCATCGAAGTGCTGACCGACGGCGCCTCGTCGGTGTACGGCTCGGACGCGGTCGCGGGCGTCGTCAACTTCATCCTGCGCTCGGATTACCAGGGCGCCGAGTTCTCCGCCAACTACGGCATTTCCGACAAGGATGACGGCGAGCAGCGGGGTTATCAGTTCACCTTCGGCCAGAGCACCGACAAGGGTTCGATCATGGCCGGCATCAGTTACAACAAGACCGACCAGGTGCTGGCGAGTCACCGCGCCTTCTCGAAGGATTCGGTGTCGCTGTACGGCAATTCGACGTTCGGGCCGGCGCCGTCGATCGGCGGATCGACCTCGTCGCCGTTCGGCCACGTGCAGATTCCCGACGAGTTTGCGGACCTGTTTCCGGATTGCAACACCGGCTTCCTTGCGCGCATCCCGGGTCACAGCGGCCAGGATATCGCGAACGACTACCGCTGCTACGTCAACAACGGCACGCCGGCTGCGCCGAGCGACAAGTACAACTTCGCGACGGTCAACCTGATCATGACACCGCAGGAACGCACGGGCCTGTTCCTCAACGGCAACTACAAGCTGACCGACAACATCGAGGTCTACGCCGCCGTCATGCACAACAAGACCTCATCGGCGTTCCAGCTGGCGCCCGCCGTCTATGGCTCGCCGTTCGGCGCGATCATCTCGGCGGACAGCTACTACAACCCGTTCGGCGTCGAGTTCAGCCGCACCGCGTTCGACTATCGTTCCCGCTTCGCCGTGCTCGGCAACCGTCGCGTCTCGTTCGGCACGAACACCGATCAGGTGTCGACCGGCTTCAAAGGCTCGTTCTCGATCTGGAACGACCAGCAATGGAACTGGGAAGCCGGCTTGGATTTCGGCCACAACAGTTTCTCGACGACGACCTACGGCCTGCCGAACCTCAACATCATCAACCAGGCGACCGGCCCCTCGTTCCTCGGCGACGACGGCGTCGTCCACTGCGGCACGCCCGACGCGGTCATCACTGACTGCACACCGATCAACATCTTCAATCTCGAGGACCCGAACACGCTCGACGTACTGCGTAACGCGAGCTCGCCCGCGAGCAGCGGCGGCTTTACGCAGGAGAAGGTCTGGCGCGTCGACGCGAACGGCGGCATCTTCGACCTGCCTGCCGGCACGGTGCAGCTCGCGGTCGGTGCGTCATACCGCAAGGAATACACGCACACGAACACCGACACCTCGCTGCTGATCAATCCGGCGACGGGCAACTGCGTGCTCGGCAGCCAGTGCGCCTCGCCGCTGCAAGGCGGCTACAACGTCAAGGACTTCTATGTCGAGCTGTTCGTGCCGATCCTGAAGGACCTGCCGTTCTTCCACGCCCTGAACCTGACGATCGGCGACCGCTATTCGAAGTACAACAACTTCGGCAACACCAACAACGGCAAGCTCGCCATCGAATGGCGGCCAATCGAGGACCTCCTGCTGCGCGGCACGGTGTCCGAGGTGTTCCGCGCGCCGACCGTGCTGAACATCTTCGGCGCGGCCGTGAACGACGCGCCCAAGCTCTCGCACGATCCCTGCGACGGCTACACCGGCAATCCGCCGAACCCGGCGTGCACGAACGTGCCGACCGACGGCTCGTTCCGCAACCAGGCGGTCGCCCAGCAGCTGCAGATCACGGCGATCGCGTCGGGCTCGCAATTCGCCGGCTTCCCGCTCGGGCCGGAGCTCGGCAAGTCGTTCGACTGGGGCATCGTGTACGACCCGCACTTCATCGAAGGCCTGTCGGTCAGCGCGGATTACTGGCGCCTCTACCTCAACGACATCATCACCAACGTCGGCGCGCAGAGCGTGCTCGATCTGTGCGCCGCGGGCCAGCTCGTCTATTGCACGATGTTCGAGCGCAATCCGTCGGGACCGAACCAGGGCCAGATCCTGCGCATGATCGAGCCGACCGCTAACCTCGGCCGCGTCGACGTCAAGGGTGTGGATTTTGCGCTGAACTACCGGCTGCCGGAGTTCTCGTTCGGCCGCTTCAACGTGCAGTTCAACGCGACGTATCTGGAGAAGTACGACGTGTCGACCGCGCCCGGCACGCCGGCGAACTCGGTCTATCACTATGCGGGTCACTTCCTGACGTTCGGCTCGACGCAGGCCGCGGCCTGCGCCACCGGCGTCGGCTCCGGCGGCGTCTGCCTGTACCCGCGCTGGCGTGCGCAGAGCGCCGTCAACTGGCAGCTCGGCAATTTCGACGCGTCCTGGCGCATGCGCTACATCGGCCGCTTCCGCATGGGTTCGCCATCGCCGTCACAGGACGTGTTCCCGGCGGGAACGTGCTACTACGGCGACTATTGCACGCTGCACGGGCTGTTCTACGACTTCGGGGCGACGGTCTACAACGACATCCAGTTCGGCTACAACCTCGAAGGCTGGAACACGCGCTTCGACATCGGCGTGAACAACATCGCCGACAAGCAGCCGCCGCTGCTCTATGCGAACAACACGAACAACGCGAACACGGACCCGGCCAACTTCGATCTGATCGGCCGCTTCTACTTCGCGCGCGTCACGGTGAAGTTCTAGCGGAACGGGAGCGGCGCGCCGCCGCCGGTCTCCCCGGGCCGGCGGCGGGGGCGCCTTGCCGCGGCCGGCGCGGCGTGAGGATTGCCGCGCCTCAGGCGCGCGCCGCTCCCGCCAGCGCGTCGAGGAACGCGCTGCGCCAGGCCGCGATGTCGTTCCGCACCAGGTGATCGAACATCGCGTGCCAGCGCTCGCGGCGCTCGGCAAGCGGCATCAGCAGCGCCTGTTCGAGGCTGTCCGCGATGTCGTCGGCGTCGAACGGGTTGATGATGATCGCCTGCGTCAGCTCGTCCGCGGCGCCGGCGAAGCTCGACAGGATCAGCACGCCGGGATCGTCCGCGTCCTGCGCGGCGACGTACTCCTTGGCGACGAGATTCATGCCGTCGCGCAGCGGCGTCACGACAGCGATGTCGGCGGCGCGATAGAAGCCCGCCAGTGTCGACTGGTTGAAGCTGCGGTTGACGTAGCGGATCGGCACCCAGTCGGGCTCCGCATAGCGTCCGTTCGTCGCACCGGCGAGACGCTCGAGCCGCGAGCGCAGCTCGCGGTATTCCGGCACGTCCTCCCGCGTCGGCGGCGCGATCTGCAGGAACGAGATCTTCGCGCGCCATTCCGGATGATGCGACAGGAAATGCGCGAACGCCTCGAAGCGCTGCGGCAGGCCCTTGGAATAGTCGAGCCGGTCGACACCGATCGCGAGGGCGCGGTGCTCGAGGCTCCGGATCAGGCGCTGCGTTGCCGGGCTGTTCGCAGCGCGCGCCGCCTGACGCGCGACGGCCGCCGTGTCGATCGAGATCGGAAACACGCGCACGTCGAGGCGGCGCCCGTCGGTAAGCCGGACAATGCCGTTGCTGATTTTCGCGCCCGCCTCGCAACGGAAGTAGTCGTGCAGCGCGTCGCGATCACGCCGGTTCTGCAGGCCGACCAGGTCATACGCGGCGAGGGCCGGGAACAGCTCCTCGTGGTGCGGCAGCATGCGCAGCAGCGCGGGCGGCGGCAGCGGGATGTGCAGGAAGAAGCCGATGCGCGCCCCGATGCCGAGCTCGCGCAGCTCCGCCGCGAGCGGAATCAGATGGTAATCGTGCACCCAGACCTGGTCGCCGTCGCGCAGCAGCCGCGCGATGTGCTGCGCGAACAGGCGGTTGACCTCGCGATAGCCCGCGAAGTCCGTGCGCCGGTATTCGAGCAGCGAGGGCCGGAAGTGCAGCAGCGGCCACAGCGTGCGGTTCGAGAAGCCGAGGTAGTAGCGCTCGTATTCGGCGCGCGTGAGATCGAGCAGCGCGTAGTCGATGTTGCCGTCGCGTTCGGTGTGCAGCCCCCGCGCGCCGGCCTCGGTGATGGTGCGACCGCTCCATCCGAACCAGAGTCCGCCGCGCTCGCGCAGCGCCGCCTGCAGCGCCGAGGCGAGCCCCCCGGCCCGCGATTCCTTCGGCAGTGCGACGCGATTGGAGACGACGACGAGACGGCCCATGGCTAGAGCATGCTCTCCCAGCTGCGGGAAAGTCGCATCGCCGTGTTGACGAGACCGACCAGCGAGTACGTCTGCGGGAAATTGCCCCAGAGCTCGCCGGTCGCGGGGTCGATGTCCTCGGACATGAGGCCGAGCGGATTGCGCGCGGCCAGGAGCTGCTCGAACAGGCCGCGCGCCTCGCCGACACGCCCGGTCACGGCGAGCGCGTCGGCATACCAGAACGAGCAGATCGTGAAGCTCGTCTCCGGCGCGCCGAAATCGTCGGGCGCGATGTAGCGGAACATGTGGTGTCCGCGCAGGAGCGATTTGCCGATCTCGTCCACGGTCTTGCGGTAGCGCGGATCGTCAGGCGCGACGAAGCCGAGATCGGCGAGCAGCAGCAGGCTTGCGTCGAGTGCTTCGCCACCGAACGTGTCGACGAAGCAGCCTCGCGCCGGGTGTACCGCGCGCTCCAGCACGACGGCGCGCACTCGCTCGGCGCGCTCGCGCCACAGCCGCGTGCGCTCGTCCAGCCCGAGATGTGCCGCGATGCGCGACAGCCGGTCGCAGGCAACCCACGACATCACGCTGGAATACGTGTGCACCGCGGCGCGGCTGCGGAATTCCCAGAGGCCGGCGTCGGGCTGGTCGTGCAGGCGCCACGCGGATTCGCCGGCGTGCTCGAGCCGCGCGAACGCGGCGGCGTCGCCGGGCACCGCGAGGCGGCGATCGAAGAAGAGCTGCATCGCGGCCAGCACGACGCTGCCGTAGCTGTCGTGCTGGCGCTGGCGCCAGGCGTCGTTGCCGACGCGCACCGGTCCCATGCCGCGATAGCCGGCGAGATGCGGCGCCTCGCTTTCGATCAGCTCGCGCTCGAAATGGATGCCGTACACCGGCGCGAGCTCACCGTCGGCGGAGACGGCGAGATTGAAGATATAGCGAAGGTATTCCTCCATGCTGCGCGTGGCGCCCAGCCGGTTCAGCGCGCGCACGACGAAAGCGGCGTCGCGCAGCCAGCAATATCGGTAATCCCAGTTGCGCGACGTGTTCGCCGCCTCGGGGATTGACGTCGTCATCGCGGCGACGATCGCACCCGTGCCCTCGTACTGGCAAAGCTTGAGCGTGATCGCGGCGCGGATCACCGCGTCCTGCCATTCGGCCGGAACCGACAGGTACCGTACCCATTCGCGCCAGTAGTCGAGCGTCGCGTCGAGCGCATCGCGCGCGTGGCGCGCGGGCGCTTCGGCAAGCGTCTCGTCCGGGCCGAGCACGACGTGTACTTCGTGATCGAGCAGGAAGGGCAGCTCGTCGCGCAGCATCGGCAGCGGCGCGTCCGTCGTCGCGCGCAGCACGACGTCGTCGAGGATGAAGCGCAGGTGGTTCGAGCCGAACGTGCGCTCCGGCACGCGCGCGCCGTAGCCGGCCAGCGGGCGCAGGCGGAGCGTGATGCGCGGCGCGCCCGACACGGGCCGGACCATGCGCACCAGCCCCATCGGATGGAAGATGCGGCCGTGCTGCTTGTAGCGCGGCGCGAAATCGATGATCTCGACCGCGCTGCCGTCCTTGGCCGCGAGACGCGTCACCAGCACGGCCGTGTTCTCGATGTAGTACTGCGAGGACGCGGCCATGCCGTCGAGGACGACATCGAAGAAGCCGCGCTCGCCGATCCTGGGCGACAGCAGCGAGCAGAACACGGGATCGCCGTTGAACGAGGGCAGGCAGCACCATGTGATGCGCGCGTTGGCGTCGATCAGCGCGCTGACGCTGCCGTTGCCGATGACGCCGAGGTCGAGCGTGGCCTTGCTGCCGCTCACGGGCGTGGCTCCGTCGCGTCGCCGCCGATGAGCCTGGTGATCCACGCACGCGCCGCAGCCGGGCCCGGCAGCGCGTAGTGCGCACGTGTCGGCCGGCGCGGGCCGACGATGATGCTGATGCCGCCCTGCGCGTTGGTTTCGGCGAACGCGTCCTCGTCGGTCACGTCGTCGCCGATCATCCACGGCGTGCGGCCCGCGAACGGCGCGATGCGCATCAGCGCCGCGATCGCGCTGCCCTTGTGCACGTTGCGCGGCTTGAGCTCGATGACGAATTTTCCCTGCAGCAGCTCGTAGCCGGAGCCGGCATGATCGAGCATGTCGCCTGCGGCGCGCCGCACGGCGAGCTCGGCGTCGGGCGCTTCGCGATAGTGCAGCGCGATCGCCGCACCCTTGTCTTCGACGAGCACGCCGGGATGGCCGGCGGCGGCTTCGACGGCGCGCGTGCGCGCCGCTGCCAGGCCCGGGTGCAACTCGGGCGTCGCCAGCGCGCCGCCGCCCGGTGCGCGCAGCTCCGCGCCGTGCAGCCCCGCGGCGGCTGCCGCCGGAAGGCCGAGCAACGCGTCGATGTCGCGCAGCGGGCGGCCGCTGACCGGTGCGAGCGCGCCGCCGAGCCGCTCGTGCAGCGTGCGCAGCGTCGTGCGCAGCGAAGGATCGACGACGACCGCGTCGGGCCGCGTGGCGATGTCGAGCAGGGTGCCGTCGACGTCGACGAACAGCGCCAGCGCCGCGAGGTCGGGATGCGGTGGTGCGGGCAGGACGTCGTTCTTGGCGGCGGGATCGGAAGTCATGTCAGGGAAGATTTGCGCGGAAGGATCACGAAGAAAAAAGTCGTGCCGGCGCGGCCGTGATTCTTGCAGCCGCGCATGTACCGGGCCTGACAGTACCGCGGAAAGCGGAATCTCGCGACACATGCTTTCATTTCGGCTCAGCCGTTCGCGAGCAGCCCGCGCGCGACGAGCCACTCGCGCGCGTCCTCGGCATCGTGCTCGAACCACGCGCGCGCCGAGCCGAGGCGGAAGGTGTAGCCCCAGCGGTCCATGTCCTCGCACAGGCGCTCGCGGCCGACGCCGGGCAGCGTGTCGGCCAGCACGATCTGAAGATAGCAGGTCGCGTCTTCCTCGATCTGCGAGTCGGACGCGTCGGTGTGGATTTCCGCGCGCTTCTCCGGCGGCGCGACGATCAGGTGGCAGGCCTCGTGCAGCAGCGAATGCACGGGCGTGTCGGCGCGCGCGTAGACGCGGTTCGCGATCACGCCGGCCTCGCAGTCGCCCCAGTAGCTGCCTGGTATCGGATCGCCGTCGGGTACTTGCTCCAGCGCGAGCGAATGTCGCGCGAGCAGGCTTCGCGCGTGGTCGATGTCGATGTCCGAAAGGCGAAGGACGCCGGGATCGCTCACGGCTCGCGCAAGTCAGGCCTCACCCGCGGCCGTGGCGGTGTCTGCACCCGGCGGCTGGCCGTTGCGGTCCGGCAGCGCGACCGACAGCTCGAGCACCTCGCTGTCGCCGTCCTTCTCGACGTGGATGTCGATCGCGTCGGGATCGACATTGACGTATTTCTTGATTACCTCGAGGATCTCGCGGCGTAGCAGCGGCAGGTAATCCGGCCGGCCCTGCTGCGCGCGTTCCTGCGCGACGATGATGCGCAGCCGCTCCTTGGCGACGGCGGCGGTGTTCTTCGGACGCGAGCGGAAGAAATCCAGAATGCCCATCGATCAGCTCCCGAAGATGCGAGCGAGGAAGCCCTTCTTCTGCGCGTCGATGAAGCGCATCGGGCGTTGTTCGCCGGAGAGCCTGGCGACGGCGTCGTCGTAGGCCTGACCCGCGGGCGATCCTTCGTCGAGGATCACCGGCACGCCGGCGTTGGAGGCGGTCAGCACGCCGGGCGACTCCGGGATCACGCCGAGCACTTCGATGCCGAGGATCTCCTTGACGTCGTCGACGCCCATCATGTCGCCGCCCGCGACGCGGTCCGGGTTGTAGCGCGTCAGCAGGAGATGCTGCTCGACCGGCCCGTTGCCGAGTTCGGCGCGCCGCGTCTTGCTGGACAGAAGGCCGAGGATGCGATCCGAATCGCGCACGCTCGACACTTCCGGGTTCACGACAACGATCGCGCGGTCCGCGAAATACATCGCGAGGCTCGCGCCTTTCTCGATGCCGGCCGGCGAGTCGCAGACGATGTAGTCGAAGCCGTCCTCGGTGAGCTCCTTGAGGACGCGCTCGACGCCTTCCTTGCTGAGCGCGTCCTTGTCGCGCGTCTGCGATGCCGCGAGCACGTACAGCGTCTCGAAGCGCTTGTCCTTGATCAGTGCCTGCTTCAGCGTGCACTCCTCGTGGATGACGTTGACGAAGTCGTAGACCACGCGCCGTTCGCAACCCATGATCAAGTCGAGATTGCGAAGGCCCACGTCGAAGTCGATCACGGCGACCTTCTTGCCGCGCCGCGCAAGCCCGACCGCCAGCGATGCGCTGGTCGTGGTCTTGCCGACGCCGCCCTTGCCGGAGGTGACGACGATGATTTCAGTCAAAGCGGTATCTCCCGGTTTGGGGAATGGAGAATGGGGAATGACGGATCGGCGCGCTGCCCGCTGCGAGCCGATCCTCCATTCCCCATTCCCGGTTCCCCGTGCGCTTCATGGTCTTCGTCTTCGGGCCGAAGCCCGCCCTCTGGGTTCCGAGGGTTCGATCATAGGGTGCGCCTCGGCCCACCGTCACAGTTTCTGCACCATCAGCTTGTCCCCGTCGAGCCACGCCTGCACGCGCTGCCCGCGCAGCTCGTCCGGCATCGTCTCGAACACGCGGTACTGGCCGGCGATCGACACCAGCTCCGCATGGAATTCCTGGCAGTAAATGCGCGCCGAAGCCTCGCCCTGCGCGCCGGCGAGCGCGCGGCCGCGCAGCGCGCCGTAGACGTGGATCGAGCCGTCGGCGATGACCTCCGCGCCGTTCGCGACGAGCTTGGTCAGGATCAGGTCGCGCCCGCGCGCGTAGACTTGCTGGCCGGAGCGCACCGGCTTGTCGTGAACGAGGCCGGTCACGACCGCCGGCGGCGGTGTTTCGGCCGGTCCAGGCGCGGGCTCGGGGGCCGATGCCTTCGCACGTGCGCGCGGCGCGGGCGCGGCATCGGCCTCGGCCCCGGACGAGCGCTCGAATGCCGCGCGGAATTTCGCGAACAGCGGCACGTCGAGCGCACGCGCGAGCTGCTCGTTCTCGCTGGTGCCGTAGGAGAGCCCGACCGGCGACATGCCGGCTTCGCGGATGCGCGCAAAGAGATCGCGCACGGTTTCTAGATCCGGCAATGCGGGCAGATGGCTCAGATCGACGACGACCGGCGCGTGCGAGAACAGGTTGGGCGCGTGCTGCACTTTTTCCGCGAGCTCGCGCTGCAGCTCCTCCGCATCGAGGCGCTTCAACCGGAGATTGGCGATGCCGACCTGTCCGAACTTGATGTCGGCCACGGGTTCGAGGATGACGCCGGGCGAGGCTGCCATCGTGTCTCAGGCTCCTCCGGCAGCTCGCTTCGCGGCGGGCGGCTGCGCGCGAGCGCGCTCGGCAAGCCAGGGCACGTCGGGAAGCCCGCCGGCTGCGAGATACGTGTCGCGCACGTAAGGATAGCTGCACAGCTCCTTGGCGAGCAGCGCGACGCGCCGGTTCACGCCGGGCATCGTCTGCTGGCCGACTTCCTGGAAGCCATACGTGCCGTGGAACAGCATCGAGATGTCGTCGCGCGGCTCGAGGAACACCTCGCAGGTCAGAAGCGGCACGCGCACTTCGGCGTAGCTCGTCACGTCCGCGTAGAACACGCGGCCGAGCCCGAGCCGGCGGAACGGCCGCGCGATCACGATGCGGTCGATGTAGACGAACTCGGGATACTGCGCACTGAACCAGCGGTAGTTCGGACTGTCGTACGCCGTGCCTTCGCGCAGCGCCAGCAGGAATCCTGCAAGCTGTCCGTCGGCTTCTGCGACGCGAAGATAGGAAGCGTAGTCGGCGAGGCGGGCGATGCCTGTGCCATCGAGCGGGAGGATCGTCGATCCGGCCGCGTTGTTGAGTGCGAGAATTGCATCCAGCTCGTGCGTTCGCACGTCGCGGACGATCAAGCTCATGTCCTGCTCCTGATCCTGCGCCACTTAGACCCTGCGCAACCCGGCTTCCTGCCGGAGGCGGACTATCGCGCACGTTCCGAGGGATTATCGCATGGCGGGGGGTTCCGGTCATGGCCGCGCGCGGGCCGGGCCGTTAAGGAGTCGTCGGCTCGCCGGGCGCGCTTCATCTTCCGCCCGATGCGCTCCGCATGCCTTTCCGTGCGCGGCCGGCCGATGGCCGCGGCGAGCACATTTTTCTCCGGCGCCTCCGCGGCGGCCGCCGGACGAGACGGCGGAATCGACGGCCTCGGGCTCAGTGACTTTCGGGCAGGTTGCGGCCGCAGGGTGTGCGCCTATGATGGGCGCATGGCGTGGCCGCAATTCAATCACGTGCAGCTCCTGCGTTATGCGGGGCTCTTCACGTATGCCTGCGTCGGCATTCCGCTGCTGCGCTATCAGGCGCTGGTGGAGGAGATGCTGGTCAAGCAGCGGCCGGCGTATTACGTCGATCTCTGGCTGGCCTGCTATTTCCTGTTCGGGCTGGTGTTCTGGTTCCTGACGCACAATCTCGGCGCGCGCCGGCCGACGTGGGCCGAGCGGCTCGGCCAGATCGTCCTGCTGCTGGTGCTCAATGCGACCGCGATCGTGATCGGCTGGATCAGCCAGAGCGGGCTTTGCGCGCTCCTGCTCGTCGTGGTCGCGCTGGTGCTGCCGTGGCTCCTGCCGCTGCGCGCGTCCGCCGTGTGGATGGTGCTGCAGAATTTCTCGCTGATCCCGGTCTTCATGAGCCAGCAGGCCGTCGCGTACTCAGTCGTCGAGGGCACGCTCCAGGCGACGCTGGAGCCGGTCAACACGTTCACCGATGCGTTCCTGCAATCGAGCCTCTACATCGGCATCTGCGCCGCGGTGTTCGTGACCAGCGTCGTGGCCAAGCAGCAGGCCGAGGCACGCGAGGACCAGCGGCGGCTGAATTCCGAGCTTCGCGCGACGCGCACGCTGCTCGCCGAATCCAGCCGCCTCGCCGAGCGCATGCGCATCTCGCGCGAGCTGCACGATCTGATCGGGCATCACCTGACCGCGCTCAGTCTCAATCTGGAAGTCGCGAGCCATCTCGTGCAAGGCCAGGCGCAGGATCACGTGCGTCAGGCGCAGTCGGTCGCCAAGCTCCTGCTCGGCGACGTACGCGAGGTCGTCAGCCAGCTGCGCGACGAGGACAGCATCGATCTCACCGAGGTGCTGCAGACGCTCATCGAAGGCGTGCCGGGACTCGCGATCCATCTCGAACTGCCGCCGCGCTTTTCCGTCGACGATCCCAAACGCGCGCAGGTGCTGCTGCGCTGCGCGCAGGAGATCATCACCAACACCGTGCGCCACGCCGGCGCGCGGAATCTCTGGCTGCGCTTCGAGCGCAGCGGTGATCATCAGATGGTGATCCACGCGCGCGACGACGGGCGCGGCACGGCACAGCTCAAACCGGGCAACGGCCTCGCCGGCATGCGCGAGCGGCTCGCGCAGTACGGCGGGCGGCTGGACATCATGACCGGCAAGGATCAGGGCTTCGCGCTCGATGCCTGGCTGCCGCTGGAGGGCGCAGCATGATCGAGGTGTGTCTCGTCGACGACCAGACACTGGTGCGCCAAGGCATCCGCTCGCTGCTCGAGCTTTCGGACTCGATCCGCGTCGTGGCCGAAGCCGGCGACGGCGTGCAGGCCGTCGAGACGATTCCGCGCGTGAAGCCCGACGTGGTGCTGCTCGACATGCGCATGCCGGGCATGTCGGGGCTGGACGTGCTGAACGCGCTGGCCGCGAGCAACCAGCTGCCGCCGACGATCATCCTGACGACGTTCGACGACGATCAGCTCGTGCTCGCCGGGCTCAAGGCCGGCGCGCGCGGGTATCTGCTCAAGGACGTTTCGCTGGACCAGCTCGTCGACGCGGTGAAGACGGTCGCCGCCGGCGGCTCGCTGGTCGCGCCGGTGGTCACGCAGCGGCTGCTTTCGGGACTAGAGCGCATGCAGAACGAGTTCGTCAGCCTGGATCGACCCGATCCCCTGACCGACCGCGAGACCGAGATCCTGCGCCTCATGGCGGGCGGCTACAGCAACAAGGAGATCGCCAATTCGCTCGGCGTCGCCGAGGGCACCGTGAAGAATCACGTCTCGAACATCCTTTCCAAGCTCGGCGTGCGCGACCGGACGCGCGCGGTGCTGAAGGCGTTCGAGCTCGGGATCGTCTGAAAGGCCAGCCGGGCTCGTGCCCCGGGTGAAAAAGCCCGCCTGGTACGGTGCGACGGTCTCCGGCTGCCCGTCGCAGCCGCCCCCGGCGACCCGCGTTTTGCGCAAAAGCCGCGCCATAGCCACGGCGCGCCCACTCAAGTACCATTTCGCGCCCATGCCGCGACGTGAGCCTGCCCGGCTCCGTCGAAGGGGGCAGGCGGGCCGTTCGGCGCGCCAGGCGCGCCCGGCGATCCCCCGAGTTCTGGAGAAACCCCGTCTATGGCCCGTGTTCTCGAGTTTCTGGTGTCCATCGTCATCGTTTTCGTTCTGGCCGTGCTCGTCGGCGTGCTGCTGCCGGCGCATGGGCACATCGAGCGCACGATCGAAGTATCCAGCCCGCTGCGGCAGATCTACGATTCCATCAACACGTTCCGCCGCTTTCCCGAATGGTCGGCGCAGCGCAAGTTCGATCCGCAGACGCAGATGACGTTCGAAGGCGCGCCGGAAGGCGAGGGCGCCAAGGTCAGCTGGACCAGCGCGGTGCCGCAGGTCGGCGACGGCTCGATGACGATCACGAAGTCCGAGCAGGACAGCAAGATCACGATGGCGCTCGAGAATCCGTGGAGCGGCGAGAACAAGACGTATACCGTCACGCTGATTCCCGCACAGAACGGCAAGACCGTCACGATCAACTGGGCGTACGACGCCGACTACGGCTGGAACCTGATCTGGCGCTATGCCGGCCTCTACATCCATGGCGATCCCGCGACGCAGATCCAGCTCAATCTCTCGAACATCGCGGCGATGCTCGCCACGTTCCCGAACGTCGACTACAAGGATCAGCAGATCGACATCACGGACGTCACCGCGCGGCCGGTGCTCCTGGTCGCGACCAAGGCCAAGCGTTCGCTCGACGAGGTCGCCGAAGCTACCGACAACGCGATGAAGGAAATCGAAGCGGCGATGAAGAAGACCGGCCTCAATCCGGCGGGCCCGCGCATGACGATCACGACGAACTGGGGCGAGGAGGAATACGCCTTCAGCGTCGCCCAGCCGGTGGACGCGACGACGTTCACTCTGGACAAGCAGGATTACACGATCGAGACGCCGACGCCGAATCCAAGCGCGACGGACACCGACGAGGAAGAAGAGCCGCAGGAGTTGAAGGCCGGCGACAAGGACCCGCAGGGCATGCTGGTCGTCGACGGCAACGTGCGCGCGGCGCTCTGGTACCAGGGCAAGGCGCTCGTCACCGAGCATACCGGCAGCCCGGCGCAGCTGCCGCTGCTACGGCTGATGCTGAAGGCCTACGCCGAGACGCACGGCTTTCCGTACGCGGAAATGGGCGAAGGACGCTTCTGGGACGAGGTGACGTCGGCTCCGGATGTGCCCGAGGACGAGCAGACCTTCCGGGTATACCTGCCGGTGCAGGTTCAGTAACGCGCCGCGCGCCTTGCGCTCTGCGGATGGATCAAGAGCAGCACTCGGCTGCTCTTTCCATTTGCTCAGCCGCCTTTTTCGTTGCCTGCGGGCGGTGTGGGTTCCGCATAGCTCACTTCGAGGACGACGAAGCGCATGCGACCGCCGGGCAGCTCCGCTTCGAATTCGTCGTCGACGCGCGAGCGGAGCGCTGCGCGCGCGAGCGGCGAATCGATGCTGATCCAGCCGCGAGCCGCGTCGGTTTCGTCGGGACCGACGATGCGGTAATCGCGCACTTCGCCGTTCTCGGCTTCGAGGCGCATCCAGGCTCCGAAATAGATGGCGGACGCGTCGGACGGCGGGCCGTCGACGATGCGCAGCTCCTGCAGGCGGCGCGTCAGATAGCGCACGCGCCGGTCGATCTCGCCGAGCTGCTTCTTGCGATACACATATTCGGCATTCTCGGACCGATCGCCTTCCGCTGCGGCGTCGGCGAGCGCGCGCACGACTTCAGGGCGCGTCACGCGCCAGAGGCGGTCGAGCTCTTCCTTGAGCCGGCGATGGCCGTCGGCCGTGATGACGGCGGAGGATGCGGTAGCGGCGGGACGCCAGCGGCCCATGACGGCGCCTTCAAGCCAAGGAACGGTTGTGGCTGCGGCGGGCGCGTTCGAAGCACGTCATGCTGGCTGAGATGTTTGCAGCGGCACGATCTGCAATCAGCGCTTGCTCATCGAGCCCAGCACGCCGCGCAGGATCGAGCGGCCGAGCTGCCCGCTCGCATTGCGCACGACCGACTTCGCCATCGTTTCGAGCAGGCCCTGGCGCCGGCTCGTGCCGAACACCATGTCCTTGGCGACATCCATCCAGCCGCCGCTGCGTTGCGCCTTGTTGCCGTCGCCGCCAGCGGGCGCATCGGGCGGTGCCGGCGCGACGGATTCCTGGGCTCGCCGGTTCAGCGTCTCGAACGCGGATTCGCGATCGACCGCCGTGTCGTACTTGCCGCCGACCGGCGAGCGCGCACGGACCTGACTGCGCTCGTCGGCGGTGATGGCACCGATGCGGCAGCCGGGCGAGGTGATCAGGGCGCGCTCGACGGGCAACGGCACACCACCTTCCTGCAGCGTCGAGACGAGCGCCTCGCCGACGCCGAGCTGGGTGATCACGTCTGCCACCTTGATCTTCGGATTCGGCGCGAAGGTTTCCGCGGCCGCCTTGACCGCCTTCTGATCGCGCGGCGTGAAAGCACGCAGCGCATGCTGCACGCGGTTGCCCAGCTGGCCGAGGATCACATTCGGCACGTCGTCAGGATTCTGCGAACAGAAGTAGACGCCCACGCCCTTCGAGCGGATCAGCCGGACGACCTGCTCGACGCGCTGGCGCAGAGCCGGCGGCGCATCGTCGAACAGAAGATGCGCCTCGTCGAAGAAGAAGGCGAGCTTCGGCAGCTCGACATCGCCGATTTCGGGCAGCTTCTCGAACAGCTCGGACAGCATCCAGAGCAGGAAGGTCGTGTAGAGCTTCGGCTTCAGGATCAGCTGGTCGGCAGCGAGGATGTTGACGATGCCGCGGCCGGAAAGGTCCTGGCGCATGAAATCGGCGATATCGAGCGCGGGCTCGCCGAAGAAGTGGTCGCCGCCGTTCTGCTCTAGCGACAGCACGGCGCGCTGGATCGCCGCAATGGACGCCGGCGAGACCAGGCCATAGTGCTGCGAGATCTCCTTCGCGTTGTCCGTCGCCCACACGAGCAGCGCGCGCAGATCCTTGATGTCGAGCAGCAGCAGGCCCGTGTCGTCGGCTACCTTGAAGGCGATCTCGAGCACGCCCTGCTGCGTGTCGTTCAGCTCCATCAGCCGGCCGAGCAGCTGCGGCCCCATTTCCGAGATCGTCGTGCGCACCGGATGGCCGGCGTCGCCGTAGATGTCCCAGAACACGACCGGGTTCGCGCCGGGCTGCCAGTCGATGCCGAGTTTCTCGATGCGCGCCTTCAGCTTGTCGTTCATCGCGCCGGCCATCGCGAGCCCGGCGAGATCGCCCTTGACGTCGGCGAGGAAGACCGGCACGCCGAGCCGGGAGAAGCCTTCGGCGAGCACCATCAGCGACACCGATTTGCCCGTGCCGGTCGCGCCCGCGATCATGCCGTGGCGGTTCGCGTATTTCGTGAGCAGGTAGACGGGCGCATCGCCCTTGCCGAGCAGGATCTGGCTCATCGTGCGTCCTCGTCGGATGACGCGAGGATTGTAGCGGCGAAGTGCCGGCGAGTGATGCGCAGCCAGGCGCTGAGCGTCGCGCGGAGCTTTTGCATCGAAAGTCCGAACCCTGTTTCCGCGATGCCTTCTTCGGGTTGCGCACGCTGCATGCGGACGGTACCTTGCCGCGAGCCGTTACCGGAAGGGTTCAATGTCGTTCGTCAGCCGCGTCGCCGTCCTCTTGCTTTCGTTCACGCTTGCCGCCTGCGCCACGTCCCCGACCGGGAAGGACGCAAGCTCCTCTCCCAAAGTCGACGATTCCGAAATCAGCGCGCTGTATGCGCGGCTCGATGCCGATTCCACGCGCTACGAAAACGGCCTCGCGCTCGGGCGCGAAGGCAGGAACGACCAGGCGCAGGCCGAAGTCACCGCCGCCCTCGACGATCTCCGCGCTGCCGCGACGCGCTGCAGCGAAGTCCCGGGCTGCGAGCAGCAGCGGTTCGTCGCCGCTTTCGACCGGCTGCTGCGCCTTTCTACCGGCAGCGACAACGAGGAGTCCGAAGGCGGACCGAACGGCACGACGCCCGAGGCGGTCGAGGAAGCGGGCGAGACCTCGCCGGTCGTCGCCGCCGTGCCCGAGCTCGGGCGTTCCGTCACGCTGCTCAAGGGCCGCGAGCTCAGCGACATCATCGCGCTGAACGGCCCGGTCAAGGCCGCCCTGGAAGAATGGCTGACCCAGTATCGCCCGAACCTGATCACGGCCTACGTCAATTACGAGTACATGCGCCATCTCATGTGGCCCGAGTACGAGAAGGCCGGCCTGCCCGAGGCTCTCCTGTTCGGCATGCTGGCCAAGGAATCGGGCGGCAAGGTGCACGCCGTCTCGCGCTCCGGCGCGTCCGGGCCGCTGCAATTCATGTATGCGACCGGCCTGCGCTTCGGGCTCGGTACGGTCGACGGCTTCGACCAGCGCTTCGATCCCAGGCTCTCGGCGCGCGCGAATGCGGCCTACATCAACGAGCAGCTCGCGATCTTCAACAACCAGCTCGAGCTCGTGATCGGCGCGTACAACGGCGGCGAAGGCGCGATGACGCGCCTCGTCAACCGGGTCGGCGACCAGAATTTCTGGGATCCCAAGATCTACTACGCCGTCTCGCAGGAGACGCGCGAATACGTGCCGATGGTGCTGGCCGCCGCGTGGCTCTTCATGCACCCCGAGCGATACAACCTCCGCTTTCCGAAAGTCTCCGGGCAGCCGGGCAGCATCACGCTGGCGCGCCCGGCTTCGATCTCCGAACTCACCATCTGCCTGGGCAGCGACGGCGGCGCCGAGGGTGGCTGGTTCCGCACGCTGCGCAATCTGAATCCGCAGCTCGATCCGCAGCAGCCGGAGCCGGCGGGCGCGAAGCTCGCGGTACCGGCCGAGCTCGAAGCGATCTACGCGCGCAACTGCGCCGGCGGAAAATGGCCGGAGCTCGCCGCCGAGCTGCACTCGGCCGTCGTGCCGTCGCCTCCACCCGGAAGTCTGGTGCACGCGCAGGCCGTCAAGCCGCGCGGCTACGTCGTGCGCAAGGGCGATACGCTCTCGGCCATCGCAAGGAAGGTCGGTTGCAGCGGCGTGCAGGAGATCGCCGCGGCGAACGGCATTCGCGGGCCGCGCTATCCGATCAAGCCGGGAAGGACACTGCGCATTCCCAACTGCACGAAACGCTGAGTGCGACGCAAGAGAAGGGAATCGGAAGGGGATCGGGTCAAGCTACCCCGACCGGCGAGCCGCCCGGCCCCAGCGGCCGGCGGGGCCGGCGACTGCCGGTCAGGCCGCCTGCGCCTCGTTGGCTGCGGCGAACCACTGGTTGAGCTCGGCCGCAGGAATCGAATCTTTGAGAGCGCGCATTGCGCGCATGACCTGCCGGTGCAGCTCCTGCTGCTCGGCGAAGGGCGAATCCTTGGTTTCGTGATAGACGACTGTCAGCCACAGGGCGACACCGCGCAGGCGCACCTGCAGGCTGTCCGAACGCATGCGCTCGATGCCGATCTCCGTGCCGCTGCCCCAAGGCAGGTACTTCATCTCGGGCGGTGTCGCGTAGAGGTGCGGGAACTCGCTCTTGGCCGCGCTCTGGAACTCGCGCATCGCGATCGCGGCGAGCTGCCGGCGGGCGTTCGGCTGAAGCTCGACCAGCGCCTTCTCGATGGCACGGAATTGACGGCGCAACTGCACCGCACGGCTCAACGCGATCAGACGGGTGACGAGCTGCATGTGGTTTCCCCCTGGCTGGCGCCGGACTGCTGTCGAAGGCCCGACGCACGGAAATGTATCGGGATCGGCGTGAACGGACTGTCCATTTAGTCACATTTCGTCGGGCCGCGTCACATTCTGACGCGGCTACTGCAAACGGTGACGCCAGCTTCGAGCACGACCACGGAAGATCAATCACTTGCACGAGGAATCGCCGAACGATCTCACGATCTGTGGTCAGCGCACCGCGAGCGAGCCGACTTTCTGGCCGACTTTCACCGCTTGCCCGGGGGCCAGCTTCTCCGAAAAGCGCCCGAGCTTCGCCGGCAGCAGCACGATGACCGTCGATCCCATCTCGAACCGTCCGAGCTCGGCACCCCGCTTGAGCCAGATGCCGCGATTACGGAAGTCGCGGCGCATGATCGTGTCGGCGTAGGGCGGAATCACGACGCCGTCCCAGATCGTCGCGATGCCCGAGACGAGCATCGCGCCGACCAGGACCACCGAAAACGGGCCGAGGGCGCTGGTGAAATGACAGACCAGACGCTCGTTGCGCGCGAACAGCCTCGGAATGGAATCGACCGCGAACGGCGCGACGCCGAAGATGCGCCCCGGCACGTGCACGGTCTCGACGAGCTCGCCGGCAAGCGGCATGTGCACGCGGTGGTAGTCGCGCGGCGAGAGATATACGGTGATGAAGCTGCCGTCGTGATACGGCACGGCACGGGCATCGTCACCGAGCAGCTCGCCTGTGCCGAAATCGAAGCCTTTCGCCTGGAAGATGCGTCCGTGCTCGATGCGACCGGCCTGGCTGATGCGGCCGTCGGCCGGGCACAGCACCGCGTCGGGGTCGGGATCGAGCGGGCGCGCGCCGGGCTTGAGCGCGCGCGTGAAGAACGCATTGAAATGCGGGTAGGCACTGCAGTCCCCGCTCTCGGCCTCGGCGAGATCGATGTGGTAGCGCCTTGCGACCGTGCGGATCAGGAAATTCTTCCAGGGCGCGAACGTCCAGCGCGTCGCCCAGCGCACGACGCGCGAGAGCAGCCGGTGCGGAAGCAGGTACTGCGCGACGACCGCGGCGCGCATCAGCCGCGGCTCGCCAGCGTCTGGAGATCCGCCGCGATCTTCGCCGCGTCGAACGGCGGGCGGAACAGGCCGAGCTCGCGCCCTTGGGGATCGATGATGACCACCGATGCGCTGTGATCGACGCTGTAATCGCCCTTGTCCGTCGGCTCGCGCGAATAGACGAGCCCGAGCGCGCGCGTGAGCCGCGTCAGCTCCTCGTCTGTGCCGGTCGCCGCGACGAACCTCGCATTGAAATAGCCGACGTATTTCGCGAGTTGCTCGGGCGTGTCGCGCGCCGGGTCGACCGAGACGAAATCGAAACGCACGCGATCCGCGGCGCCGGCTGCTTCGAGCCTGGCCCAGACCTGCTTGAACGTCGCCAGCGTGGTCGGGCAGACGTCGGGGCAGTTCGTGTAGCCGAAGAACGCGACGGTCCAGCCGCCTTTCCAGTCGGCCAGCGTCAGCGCGCTGCCGTCCGCGCGAGTCAGGCGGAAGTCCGGCAGCGCGCGCGGCGCGGGATAGAGCACGGCTGCTTCGAGTTCCGGCATCGCCGGCGCGAACATGCGGCTGCCGAGCCACAGCCCGACGGCGGCTGCCGCGGCGGCGATCAGGATCACAGTGGTCGCCGAAACGCGGCCGGCGCGGAAGGAAGACATGAGGCAATTATAGGCGTCGCCGGCGGCACGCCGCCTCGCGCAGTTCTCGGGTCCGATCCGGGCGGCGTTTGCACATATACTCTCCAGCCCTTCGCAACGACGGCAGCGCGTGACCACCGAGCTTTCCACGATCGTCGATTTCATCCGCTACGGCGCCAGCCGCTTCGGCGCAGCCGGGCTCGCCTTCGGTCACAGCTACGACAACGCGATCGACGAAGCGACGCACCTCGTGCTGCACGCGCTGCACCTGCCGCACGACCTGTCGCCGGCGTACGGACAGGCGCGGCTGACGGCGGCGGAAAAACAGCGCGTGCTCGATCTGATCGACCGGCGCATCGACGAGCACAAGCCGGTCGCCTATCTCACCGGCACGGCCTGGTTCGCGGGTCTTCAGTTCAAGTCCGACACGCGCGCGCTGGTGCCGCGCTCGCCGATCGCGGAGCTGATCCAGGGCGGCTTCTCGCCGTGGCTGGACGACCGCAATGTCAGGATGGCGCTCGATCTCTGCACCGGCTCGGGTTGCATCGGCATCGCGATGGCCGTGCACAATCCGGAGTGGCAGGTCGACCTCGCCGACATCAGCGAGGAAGCGCTGTCGCTCGCGCGCGAGAACATCGAATACCAGGACGTCACCGACCGCGTGCGCGCGATACGCTCCGACCTGTTCGAAGGCCTTTCGGGCAGGCGCTACGATCTCATCGTCAGCAATCCGCCCTATGTCAGCGAGCAGGAATACGACGCGCTGCCGCCCGAATACAGCCACGAGCCGGCGCTAGGCTTGCGCGCCGGTGCCGACGGACTGGATTTCGCGCTGCGCATTCTCGCCGGCGCGGCCGATCACCTGACCGACGAAGGCGTGCTCGTGGTCGAGGTCGGCGAGAGCGAGAAGGCGCTGGTGAAACTGCTGCCCGACGTGCCGTTCAACTGGATCGAGTTCGCCGTCGGGCAGATGGGCGTGTTCGTGCTGGATCGGGATGATCTCGTGGAGCACGCGGCGGCCATTCGCACGGCGGCGAAGGCACGCGCGAAATGAGCTGACGAAAGCGGCCCGAAGCAAGAATCGTCGTCCGCGGGAATGGGAACGAGCCCTCCCGGGCCGCTTTCGCGGGAACGACGTAGTCGGATGTTGGCGGGAAACGTGTCGAGCAACTCCTTCGGAAAACTCTTCACCGTCACGACCTTCGGCGAGAGCCATGGTCCGGCGATCGGCTGCGTGATCGACGGCTGCCCGCCCGGGCTCGCGATTGCGGCCGAGGATTTCCGGCGCGACCTCGTCCGGCGCGCGACGGGCAAATCGCGCTACACCTCGCAGCGTCACGAAGCCGACGACGTCGAGATTCTCTCGGGCGTGTTCGAAGGGAAGACGACCGGCACGCCGATCGCGCTGCTGATCCGCAACACCGACGCGCGCTCGAAGGATTACGACGACCTCGCTGACACGTTCCGGCCCGGCCACGCCGACTACACGTATCTGCAGAAATATGGCGTGCGCGATCATCGCGGCGGCGGGCGCGCGTCGGCTCGCGAGACCACGATGCGCGTGGCGGCTGCGGTGATCGCGAAGAAATGGCTGGCGGAAAAATACGCCGTGCGCGTGCGCGGCCATCTCGCCCGGATCGGCGACATCGAGCCGCGCCGGTTCGACTGGGACGCCGTCGAGACGAATCCGTTCTTCTGGCCCGATGCCGCCATGGTGCCCGAACTGGAAAGCTACATCATGGCCTTGCGCAAGTCCGGTGATTCGGTCGGCGCGCTCGTCACCGTCGTCGCCGACGGCGTGCCGCCGGGCTGGGGCGAGCCGGTGTACGGAAAGCTCGACGGCGACCTCGCCTCGGCGCTGATGTCGATCAACGCGGTGAAGGGTGTCGAAATCGGCGCCGGGTTCGCGTCGGTGGCGCAGAAAGGCAGCGAGCATCGCGACGAGATGACACCACAGGGATTCCTCTCGAACCATGCCGGCGGCATCCTTGGCGGCATATCGAGCGGACAGCCGATTGTCGCGTCGATCGCGCTGAAACCGACATCCAGCATCCTGATCCCAGGCCGCAGCGTGAATTTCGCCGGCGAGCCCGTCGACATCGTCACCAAGGGCCGGCACGACCCGTGCGTCGGCATCCGGGCGACGCCGATCGCCGAAGCAATGGTGGCGCTGGTGCTGATGGATCACGCGCTGCGGCACCGCGCGCAGTGCGGCGATGTCGGTGCCATGTCGCCGCGCATCCCAGGCGAGGTGGAAAAGTAGCTCGCCGTCACCGCGAAAGCGGACGCTGCGCCTTCGTCGGCTGGAGCAGGGGCGCTGGGTTCCCCGCTTTCGGAACGACGAAGTACAAAAGGAAAACTCCGAGGTCCATGGCAGACAAAACCTTCAACATCGCCATCGCCGGCGCCACCGGTGCCGTCGGCGCGGCTCTGCTCACGATTCTCAAGGAACGCAAATTCCCGGTCGGCGAGCTCGTTCCGCTCGCGAGCGAGCGCTCGGCCGGCAGCAAGGTCGGTTTCGGCAGCCGTGAAATCACCGTGCGCGATCTCGCCGGCTACGACTTCGACGGCATCGACATCGCGTTCTTTTCAGCCGGCGGCTCGGTCTCGCGCGAGCACGTGCCGCGCGCCGCCGCGGCCGGCGCGGTCGTGATCGACAACACGTCGGAGTTCCGCTACCAGCCGGATGTGCCGCTCGTGATCAGCGAAGTCAATCCGCACGCGATCGAGCGGCACGCCGCGCGCGGCATCATCGCGAATCCGAACTGCTCGACGATGCAGATGCTGGTCGCGCTGGCGCCGATCCATCGCACGGCCGGCATCGAGCGCATCAACGTGGCGACCTACCAGTCGGTTTCCGGCACGGGACATCGTGCGCTCGAGGAACTGGGCCGGCAGACTGCCTCGCTGCTCAATTTCCAGGACATCAGGCCGGAGATCTATCCGGTGCAGATCGCGTTCAACGTGATCCCGCACGGCGGCGACTTCACCGACAACGGCTACACGATGGAGGAGATGAAGATCGTCTGGGAGACGCGCAAGATCCTCGAGGACGAGTCGATCCAGGTGAATCCGACCTCGGTGCGCGTGCCGGTCTTCTACGGGCATTCCGAGGCCGTGCACATCGAGACCAGGCGGAAGATCACGGCCGACGAGGCGCGCGCATTGCTCGCGGAGGCTCCCGGCGTCATCGTCGTCGACGAGCGCAAGGCCGGCGGCTACCCGACGCCCGTCACGCACGCGGCCGGCAAGGACGCGGTCTTCGTCGGCCGCATCCGCGAGGACATCTCGCATCCGCGCGGGCTCGACCTCTGGATCGTCGCCGACAACATCCGGAAGGGCGCGGCGCTCAACGCGGTGCAGATCGCGGAAATCCTGGCCGGGACGCTGTAAGGTCCGCGGCTCGCAGCGCACCGGCCAGCGCCGGGTGCGGCCCCGCACGATGAAAGGGCCGTGCCGGGGCCGGCTGGAACGGGAAATGCGACGCCGTTTCCCGTTTCTTGCGAAATCGTATCTGTAATATATAGTTACGATTGTGTTATAAGCCCGTTTCGAGATAATTCGCCAGCTTTGCCGGTGCCGGAGCCGATCCCGTAGCCGGTCGCAGATGCCTGTTGGGGGGCCATCCAGATGAAACGACCGCTGCAGTTGCCGCTCGCGATCGCGCTCGCGATGAGCGGAACGGACGCCCTCGCATTGGGGCTGGGCACGATTCACGTCAATTCCAAGCTCAATCAGCCGCTGGACGCAGAGATCCCGGTGATCCAGGGCACCGCGGGCGAAGCCGAGGGTCTGCTCGTGCAGCTCGCTGCCGCGGAGGATTTCGACCGCGTCGGGCTGAACCGCTCTCGGCTCTCGGTGCCGCTGGAGTTCTCGCTGGTCAAGGGTGCCAGCGGCAATCTCGTGATCAAGGTCACCAGCAAGGAGATCGTCCGCGAGCCGTTCCTCGACTTCCTGGTCGAAGCGAACTGGCCGAAGGGCCGCCTGCTGCGCGAGTACACGGTCCTGCTCGATCCGCCCGTGATGGCGCCGGCGAGCGGCACCGCCGTCACCTCGGCGGCAAAGACGAGCGAGCGCGCCAAGACGCAGCCTCTGCCGGAATCGAAGCCGAAGGCGGCATCGAAGCCGGCGCCTGCCTCCGTCGCAGCCGTGCCGCGTGGAGCGGCGCCCGTCAGGCCCGCGCCGGCGACGCCAGCGCCGAAACGCCAGGCCGGCTCCGGCGAGTACACGGTGGAAGCCGGCGACACGCTGTCCGGCATCGCACGCGACGTGCGGCCGGACGAGTCGACCAACATCAATCAGATGATGCTGGCGCTGTTCCAGCAGAATCCGGAGGCGTTCTACAAGGACAATATCAACGCGCTCAAGCGCGGCGCGATCCTGCGCATTCCGACGGCCGACCAGATCAAGGCCGTGGGCTCCGCCCGCGAAGCCGCGGCACAGGTGCGCGCGCAGATCGAGGACTGGCGCGGCGCTGCGGCGGCAAAGCCGACGCTGGTCGCCGATACCGGCGCGACACCTGCGCCCGAGCCCAAGCCATCCGCGAAGCCGGCAAGCAGCAGCACGTCGACCGCGAGCGCCGGCAAGAAACCGGTGACGGGCGAGCGGCTCGAGCTCGTCCCGCCGAAGGCCGGCAAGGATTCGGTCGCGGCCGCCGATCGCCCGGGCAGCGGCAGCAGCGCCTCCGCCGGCTCGGCATCGACGACCGAGCTGAAGGCCGAGCTCGCCCGCGCTCGGGAAGCGCTGGCCAGCCGCGAGCAGGAAGCGAACGAGCTGAAGTCGCGCGTCAAGGATCTCGAGGAGACCAAGAACAAAACCGACCGTCTGCTGTCCCTCAAGGATTCCGAGATCGCCGATCTCCAGCGCAAGCTGAAGGAGCTTCAGGAACAGCAGGACAAGGCGGCCTCGAAGTCGACGGCCTCCACCACGATCGCGACCGCGACGCCGCCGGCGGCCACGAAGGAAACGCCGTCGACGCCCGCCACGCCTGCGGCCACCGCAGGCAAGGACACGGAGAAGGTCTCGAAGGAAGACATCTGGGGCACGGCCTCCTCGACGCCGGAAGCCAAGCCGTCGGAAACGACGACGGCCTCGGCCACGCCAGCAGACACGACGCCTGCTTCCGCGGAATCGACGCCGTCTGAAGCGACGTCGACACCGGCTGCAACGCCGTCCGCGACATCGGACGCCTCGCCTTCGACGTCCGCGCCTGCAACGCTGTCCTCGGACACATCGCCATCGGCGACACAGACGCCGTCGCCGACCGCGACGACGACACCGGCGCCTGTTGCGGCCACCGCGACGCCTTCACCTTCCACGTCCACTCCAGCGTCCTCGCCGGCGAAGCCGACGGCGAGCACGACCGCGGCGGTCAAGCCCGATGCGAAGACGAAGATCCAGCCGCTCCCTCCGCGCACGACCGCGTGGTACGAGCAGTCCTGGGTGAAGCCGGCCGCGATCGGTGCCGGAGCGCTGCTGCTGCTCGCGGCGCTGCTCGGCCTGCGCAAGCGCAAGAGCGCCGTCGCGACGGAGCGCACCTCGATCGCCGGCGAATTCGGCGACTCGCCCATTCGCGACAGCGCCGCCCGCGCGACCGCCGCGTCGGAAGAGCAGGCGCTGCGTGATCAGCTCCTGCACGATCCCGGTAATCTCGGTCTGCACCTCGAGCTTCTGAGCCTGCTGTATGCCGAGCGCAACGTCGACGCGTTCGAGGATGCCGCGGCTGCGATGCACGCCTATGTCACCGACCCGCACCAGCCCGAATGGCTCGAAGCGCGCGCGCTGGGCCAGGAGCTCGCGCCGCACAATCCGCTGTTCGCCGACGAGACCGCGCGGGCCGACGCTTTCGACGATGAGGCCGTCACTGCGCAGCACGCGACGATGGACGCGTACGATCAGGAGGACGCGTACGAGCGCGGCGAGCCGTCGCCGTCGCAGGCGAGCACCGATCTCGCTTTCGATCTCGATGCGGATGTGCCGTCGGGGCAGCCAGCCGCCACACCGCCGAGCGAAGCCGCGTTCTCGTTCGACAACATTCCGCCGCTCGACTTCGGCAAGGAGGCGCGGCACGAAATCGAGATTGCCCCGCCCGCGCCGCTCCCGGTCGACGACGACGAGTTTGCCGCGGAAGACGGCGTCGGCACCAAGCTCGATCTGGCCAAGGCCTACCTCGACATGGGCGACCCGGAAGGCGCGCGCTCGATGCTCGAGGAGGTGCTCGCCGAAGGCAACGACACACAGAAGGGGGAGGCTCGGCGCCTGATGGCCGAGATCAAGTAACGTCCGTTTCCGGCCGTTCGGCCGCAGCGGTTTTTTCAGCGCACGTGGCCCGGATCCGTCCGGGCCTTTTTTTCATCAACGCGGCTGGAGCACGCGTCGCGAAGCGAAAGCTTCCCGCGGACACGGGCGAAACCCCTTCGCTTGCTACCATTCCCGTCCCGAAGACCCGCACAGAATCCATTGCGCATCGCGCTCGGCATCGAATACGACGGCACCGACTTCCTCGGCTGGCAGCGCCTCTCGCACGGCTGCAGCGTGCAGGCCGCGGTCGAATCGGCCTTGTCGTTCGTCGCGGCGCACCCCGTCGAGGTGACGTGCGCGGGCCGGACCGACGCAGGCGTGCACGCGCGCTGCCAGGTCGTGCATTTCGACACGGATGCGGAGCGCAGCGAGCGCGGCTGGACGCTGGGCGCGAATTCGCGCCTGCCGGCGAGCATCGCGGTGCGCTGGGCGATGCGGGTCCGGGACGATTTCCATGCGCGCTACAGCGCACGCGCGCGGCGCTATCGCTACCGCATCGTCAATCGCCCGGTGCGCCCTGCACTCGACGCACGGTACGCGGCCTGGGAGCGCGTGCCGCTGGACGTCGCGGCGATGAGCGCCGCGGCCACCGCGCTGATCGGCGAGCACGATTTCAGCGCATTCCGCACGGTGGCCTGCCAGGCGAAATCGGCATCGCGCAACGTGCGCGAGATCGCGATCGCTCGCGAAGGCGAGCACGTCGTGATCGAGATCGAGGCGAATGCGTTTCTGCACCACATGGTGCGCAACATCGTCGGCTCGCTGCTGCCGATCGGGCGCGGCGAGCAGCCGCCCGAATGGCTCGGCGTGCTGCTCGCCGGCCGTGACCGCGCCAAAGCCGGCCCGACCGCGCCGGCGGCGGGACTGACGTTCCTCGGCCCGCGCTATCCTGCGGAATGGCATCTGCCGGACGAGGTTCGCCTGTGAGAACGCGCATCAAGTTCTGCGGAATCACACGGCCCGACGACGCCCGCCGCGCCGCGGACCTCGGAGTCGATGCGGTCGGCTTCGTGTTCACGCGCGCCAGCCGGCGCTTCGTCGGCATCACGCAGGCGCGCGAGATCCGTGCGGCGCTGCCGCCGTTCGTCAGCGTGGTCGCGTTGTTCATGGACGACGAGCCCGGCTGGATCGAGGACGTCGTATCGGCCGTCGCGCCCGATCTCCTGCAGTTTCACGGCGGCGAGCCCGACGGCTTTGCATCGATTTTTTCGCGTCCGTATGTGAAGGCGGTGCCGATGGCTTCGGTCTCCGACGTGGCGCGGCACATCGCGGCGTATCCCGGCGCTGCTGGCTTTCTGCTGGACAGCCACGCACGCGGCGGGCAGGGCGGAACCGGCGCGCCGTTCGACTGGTCGAAAGTGCCGCCCGCGAACGGGCGCGCCTTCGTTCTCGCCGGCGGCCTCACGGCCGGGAACGTGGCGGATGCGATCGCATCCGTGCGGCCCTTCGGCGTCGACGTCTCGACCGGCATCGAATCCGCGCCCGGCATCAAGGATGCGGCGAAGATGCGCGCGTTCGTCGCCGCCGTCCGCGGCGCCGACGCTGCGCAGGTCGCTCGAGACAGATCCGCACGGACATGAGCATCGAAGACTATTTCGCCTATCCCGACGAACGCGGCCGCTTCGGTGCCTACGGCGGCAGCTACGTCGCCGAGACGCTGATGGCGCCGCTCGCGGAGCTGCGTGCGGCTTATCTCTCGCTGCGCACGGATCCCCGCTTCGTCGCGGAGTTCGAGAGCGATCTTCGGCACTATGTCGGTCGTCCTTCACCGATCTATCACGCCGAGCGCCTGTCGAAAAAGATCGGCGGCGCCCAGATCCTGCTCAAGCGCGAGGATCTCAACCACACCGGCGCGCACAAGATCAACAACACGGTCGGGCAGGCGCTGGTCGCGCGCCACATGGGCAAGCGCCGCATCATTGCCGAGACCGGCGCGGGCCAGCACGGCGTGGCGACGGCGACGGTCTGCGCGCGCTTCGGGCTGGACTGCGTCGTCTACATGGGCGAGGTCGACATCGAGCGCCAGAAGATCAACGTCTACAGGATGAAGCTCCTCGGCGCCGAGGTGGTGCCAGTGAGCTCGGGATCGAAGACGCTGAAGGATGCACTGAACGAGGCGCTGCGCGACTGGGTCACGAACGTCGCCGACACGTTCTACATCATCGGCACGGTCGCCGGACCGCACCCGTACCCGATGATGGTGCGCGACTTCAACAGCGTGATCGGGCGCGAGGCGCGTGCGCAGATGCAGGAGCAGTTCGGCCGGCTGCCCGACGCGCTGGTCGCCTGCGTCGGCGGCGGATCGAACGCGATCGGCCTGTTTCACGCGTTCCTCAACGATCGCGAGGTCGCGATCTGGGGCGCCGAAGCGGCGGGCGAGGGCATCGCCACGGGAAAGCACGCAGCGTCGCTCGCGGCCGGGAGGCCCGGCGTGCTGCACGGCAATCGCACGTACGTGCTGTGCGACGACGACGGTCAGATCACCGAGACGCATTCGGTCTCGGCCGGCCTCGACTATCCCGGCGTCGGGCCCGAGCACGCTTTCCTCAAGGACTCGGGCCGAGCAACGTATGTAGGCGTCACCGACGACGAAGCGCTGTCCGCGTTCCACGAGCTGGCGCGCACCGAAGGCATTCTCGCCGCGCTCGAATCGAGCCATGCAGTGGCGCAGGCGATCAAGCTCGCGCCGTCGATGCGCACGGATCAGCTGATCCTCGTCAACCTGTCGGGGCGGGGCGACAAGGACGTGCACACGATCGCGGTGCGGGAAGGAATCGAGCTGTGATCGGCGAACATTCGTCGTTTCCGCGAAGGCGGGAACCCAGTGACTCTGCTCCAGCCGAAAGGCGCGGGATCCCTGCTTTCGCGGGGACGACGGAGAGGTGACGATGAGGCGCATCGATACGAGGTTTGCCGCGCTTCGCGCAGCCGGACGCACGGGCTTGATCCCGTTCATCACCGCCGGCGATCCGTCACCCGACGCAACCGTCGCCATCATGCACGCGCTCGTCGGTGCCGGTGCCGATCTCATCGAGCTCGGCGTCCCGTTTTCCGATCCGATGGCGGACGGGCCGGTGATCCAGCACGCCAACGAGCGCGCGCTCGCGCACGGCGTCGGGCTGCGGCAGATTCTCGACTGGGTGCGCGAGTTCCGAGTGCGCGACACGGCCACGCCGCTCGTGCTGATGGGCTATCTCAATCCGGTGGAGATTCACGGCCGGGTACGCTTCGCGCGGGAGGCGCGCGAGGCGGGTCTGGACGGCGTGCTCCTGGTTGATTGCCCGATGGAAGAGACCGAGTCGACAGGGGCGATCCGGGACGCGGGGCTCGCGCGGATCCTGCTCGCGGCGCCCACGACCGCGGAAGACCGGCTGGACGCGATCTGCGCCGCAACCGAAGGTTTCTTATACTACGTCTCCTTCGCCGGCATCACCGGCGCGGACCGGCTCAGCCTGGACGATGTGCGCGCTCGCGTTGACCGCATCAGACGCTCGGCGAAAACACCGGTGGCGGTCGGCTTCGGCGTGCGGGACGCAGCCACGGCTGCGGCGATCGGCGCATTCGCGGATGCTGTCGTGATCGGCAGCGCACTGGTCCACCGTCTCGCTCGAGCCGCGGATGCGGACGATGCGTGCGCGCGTGCCCGCGCGTTTCTCGCGCCCATCCGCGCTGCGCTCGACGCGCGCGCGGCGAGTCATGTCGCATAGTCCGCCACCGGGCGATGCACTGTCACCGGAAGGCGCCGAGCCTGCGCTGCCGATCGAATCGGGAGAGACCTACGACATGAACTGGCTGCAGAAACTGATGTCGCCGCGCGAGAAAACGCCGGCGGCGGGCAAGGGCAAGGTACCCGAGGGCCTCTGGGAGAAGTGCGAGGGCTGCGGCGCCGTGCTCTATCGCCCCGAGCTCGAGCGCAACCTCATGGTCTGCCCGAAGTGCGCGCACCACCACGCGATGCGTGCACGCGCGCGGCTCGCCGCGTTCCTCGACGAAGGCAGCGGCGAGGAGCTGTTCGCCTCGCTCGAGCCGACCGATCCCCTGAAGTTCCGTGATTCGAAGAAGTATCGCGACCGCATCGCCGCCGCGCAGAAGGCGACGGGCGAGAAGGACGCGCTCATCGCGATGGCCGGTACGCTGAAGACGAGTCCTCTCGTCGCCGTCGCATTCGAGTTCGCCTACATGGGCGGCTCCATGGGCTCGGTCGTCGGCGAGAAATTCACGCGCGCCGCCGAGCGCGCGCACAGCGAACGCGTCCCGCTGGTCTGCTTCTCAGCGACCGGCGGAGCGCGCATGCAGGAAGGCCTGTTTTCGCTCATGCAGATGGCGAAGACCTCCGCCGCGCTCGCACGGCTGCGCAGCGTCGGCATCCCGTACGTCTCCGTGCTGACGCACCCGACGACCGGCGGCGTCTCCGCGAGCCTCGGCATGCTCGGCGACATCAACATCGGCGAGCCGAAGGCGCTGATCGGCTTCGCCGGCCCGCGCGTCATCGAGCAGACCGTGCGCGAGACGCTGCCGGAGGGCTTCCAGCGCTCCGAATTCCTGCTCGACCACGGTGCGATCGACATGATCGTCGACCGGCGCCAGATGCGCGACAAGATCGCGGCGCTCCTCGCCGTGATGACGAAGAAGCCGAAGGCGGCATGAGCTGACGGGGTGGGCGTTGGCTCACCGTCCGGAAACCGGTGGGCTGAGACCCACCCTGTGAGTCTCGGATCGTTCAGCGCACGGGAATATCGGGCGTGCAGACGAACCGCACGGCATCGAGCCGCGGCGAGGCCGTCGGAATCGCGTGGCGCAGCGCTTCGAGCTCGGCATCGAGCGCTTCGATTTCGTCCGAGCACACCGCCGGATTGACCCGCGCCAGCGCGGCGAGGCGTTCGCGCTCGCTGCCGAGCTCACGTTCCGCGCGCGTCAGTGCGGCGCCGATCTCGGCCGCCGCGAGGCCGCGCGCCTGCGTTTCCGCCGCGGCGAACATCGGCGCGACGAGCTTCGCGAGGAGCGCGCGATAACGCGACGCGTCGACCGGCTGTTCCTTCGCGTGCGCGAGGCTTTCGGCGGAGGGCTCGAAGCCGTTGCGCGAATTCAGCCGGTTGTCGACGACGACGCGAAGTGGCAGCGGCGGCAGAAAGCGCGCGACGTCGAGCCGGCGGTCGGCGACGCAATCGAGCACGAACACGCATTCGAGCAGCGCGGTGCGCGGCGGCATCGTCGCATCGATCAGCAGCGATGCGTTGCCCTGCTCGCTCTCGAGCAGCAGGTCCAGCGCGCCTGCGACCAGCGGATGATCGAGCCTGAGCAGCGGCAGCTCCTCGCGCGCGAGCGCGACGGCGCGATCGAACGTCACCTGCTGCGGACCTTCCTTGAGGCCGGGAAATCCTTCGGTGCTGAGGTATTCCGGGTCGAGCACGAACGTGCGCGGCGCGATTTCCTCGTTCTCGATGCCGAACAGCTCGAACAAGCCGAGCACGAAGTCATCGATGGGGTCGGCGTCGGAGGCACGCAACGCGTCGGCCAGCGCTTCTCCGCGCACCTGCCGCTCGGCGGCGAGCTCGAGCAGGCGATCGCGGCCGGACTGCACCAGCTCGCTCAGCTCGCGGTGCGCCGCGCCGGTCTCGCCGATCAGCGCGTCGATCTCGACATCGGGATCGTCGCCGCCGAGCGCGTGACGCTCCGCTTCGACGACGACGCGGGCGCCGAACCGGCGCAGGATCTCGCGGCCGTCGGACGGGCTCGTGCGAAACGCGTCGAGGCCTTCGTCGTACCAGCGTAGCAGCGCGTGCTGCGCGGTGCCGCCGATCGCAGCCGCGTGCAGCGTGATGTCGTGCCGCTGGCCGATGCGGTCCAGGCGGCCGATGCGCTGCTCCAGCAGATCAGGATCGAGTGGCAGGTCCCACAGGATCAGATGGTGCGCGAACTGGAAATTGCGGCCTTCCGAGCCGATCTCGGAGCAGAGCAGCACGCGCGCGCCGTCGGGATCGGCGAACCAGGCGGCGTTGCGATCGCGCTGCAGGATCGTCATGCCTTCGTGGAAGCGCGCGATCCTGACGCCGGTTTTGGTGCGCAGCGCCTCTTCGAGCGCGATCACCTTCGATTGCGTGCGGCAGATCAGCAGGATCTTCTCGCCCGCGAGCCGTTCGATCAGCGCGACGAGCCAGGGCAGGCGAGGATCGTTCGCGTAGTCGTATTCGCCCGCCGGGGGGTGCGCCTGGGCGTCGGCGTGGAACTCGGCGAGCAGGCGCTGACGCGCGGCATCGTCCAGCTCGCGGCCGTCGAGCACGGTGAGGTCGGCAATGCGGCGCGGAAAGCCGCCGATCTGCGCGCGACGGTTGCGGAACATCACACGCCCGGTGCCGTGGCGGTCGATCAGCGCATCGATCAGCGCGGGTGCGACCGATGCGCCTTCGTGTGCGTGGCGGTCGAGCAGGGCGAGCAGATCGGGATCGTCGGCGAAGATGCGCGCGAGCTCCGTGCGGGCGCCGGGCTCGAAGGCGGCACCGTCGATCAGCGCAGCGGCAAGCGCGGACACCTGGACGTAGCGCTCGCTTTCGGCGACGTAGGCGTCGAGGTCCGAATAGCGCGCGGGATCGAGCAGGCGCAGCCGCGCAAAATGACCGGTGCGGCCGAGCTGCTGCGGTGTGGCGGTCAGCAGCACGAGGCCGGGCGTGCGGGCGGCGAGCCGCTCGACGAGCATGTAGGCCGTGCTCGCATGCTCGGGCGTCCATTCGAGATGGTGCGCTTCGTCGACGACTACGAGGTCCCAGGCCGCGTCGACGATCTGCTGCGCCCGCTTCGCGTCGTCGCCGAGCCAGTCGATCGCGGCGATCACGAGCTGCTCGTCCTCGAACGGATTGCGCGCGGCGTCGGCGACTTCGATCGCCTCGCAGCGCTCCTCGTCGAACAGCGAGAACGGCAGGTTGAAGCGGCGCTTGAGCTCGACGAACCATTGCGTGGCGAGGCTCGGCGGCGCGAGCACGAGCACGCGCTCGGCGCGGCCGGTGGCGACCTGGCGGGCGAGGATCATGCCGGCTTCGATCGTCTTGCCGAGCCCCACCTCGTCGGCGAGCAGCGCGCGCGGCGGCCGGCGCTCTGCGACCGCGGCGGCGACGCGCAGCTGGTGCGGGATGAGGTCGATGCGCGCGCTGGCGAGCCCCCACGCAGGCGAGCGCATCGCATCAGCGCGGCGTCGCAGCGCGGCGACGCGGAAGTCGAAGCGGTCCGGCGGATCGATGCGTGCCGATTTCAGGCGCTCGTCGGCGCGCGAGATCGGCTGCGCATCGTCGAGCTCGGACTCGCGCAGCGTGCGCTCGCCCGCGTGATAGGCGAGGAGGCCGCCTTCCTCGCTGACGCGCTCGATGACGAAGCTCTGCCGGTTGCCCGAGATGCGCTGGCCCGGGCGGAACTCGGCGCGGGTCAGCGGCGCAGAGTGCAGCGCGTACTGGCGCAGCACGCCGGCGGTCGCGAACAGCACCTGCACGCTGCGCGGCTCGATGCGCACGATCGTGCCGAGGCCGAGCTCGGGCTCGGCATTCGAGATCCAGCGCTGGCCGGGGACGAGAGTGGGCATGCGCCTCCTCGCGGGAAGGGGCGCGGATTATCCGCGCATTGCGGGTGCGCGCACAAACCGATGGGGCCGCTCAGCGTGCCTCGAAGCCGTCGGCGAAGATGCGATCGGTGACGACCATGCGGGCGCGGGTGACGAAGACGCCGCTGCCCCACTCGGTCTGGTTGTCGCCCGCGGGATAGAGGCCCGCGATGAAGGCGATGTCGCCGCGCGCGTTGATGGCCGGCTTGCCGCTGAAGATCGGATCGGTCGCGTTGTTCTGGCCGATCTGCGCGAGCCCGAGATCGGTTTCGACGTCGTCGCCGTTGCCGATCACGCGGGCCAGCGATTCGCCGTCGCCGACGTAGATCGCCTGCCCGTTCTCGTCCCTGGCGCGGAATGCAACGAGTCCCGCGTCGTTGATCGCGGGCGCGAAGAACTCGATGTCGCGGATGGTTCCATCGGGATCGACCTCGGCGATTTCGGTAGTCGTCTCGCCGTCGCTGCGCAGGACCACGCGGCGGTTGTCCGCGGCGCGCGTCGCGACGACGGCGATGACGTCCTTGTTGTTGAGCGCAAGGCTGTTGTCGAATTTCGAATAGGGCGAGGCCGCGTCGGTGGCCTGGTTGGCGAGAATGAGCTCGGAGCTCCCGTCCGGCGCGAAGATGCGGATTTCGACGTTTGTGAACTGATCGTCCGAGGTCGCGACTTTCGCCGCGAGATGGCGCTGGTCGTTGAATGCGGGCGAGTAAATGTATGTGTACGGACTGTCAGGCACGAGGCCGCGATCGGCGACGTGTATGACCGACGTGCCGTCTCCGGTGGAGGCGAGCGCACGGCCGCCGGCGAAGTTCGCCTGATAGCCGAGCACGCCGTCCGCGTTGATGTCGGGCGAGCCGTAGTAATTGGGGAGGACGGGGCTCGTGTTGACGCGCGCGGCTTCGCCGGCGGCCGGATCGTAAAGGTACAGGCCGTCCGCGCCGCCCGTATCCGAAAGCGTGAACACGATCGAGCCGCCGTGATCGAGCGGGCTTGCCGAGGAAATGATCGCATCGCTCGGGCCTTCATAGACCAGCGCGCCAACGCCGCCGGCGCCGAACCAGACGCCGGGATGGCTGCCGCCGGCATCCGGCACGACCTGCACAGGAAAGGCGACGTTCGCGTCGTCGTCGATGGCGGGATCGATGCTGTTGAACGAGGAACCGGGCGGCAGGTTGAAGCCTTCGTCGTTGACGAGCAGGTTCGAGCGCGCTTCGAGCTCCGGCGGCTCGTACTCCGGCAGCGCCGCCTGCGCGACGATGGGAAGGCAAAGGGGCAATACGGCACGCAGCGCGAATCTGAACGACATCGGTGGTCTCGCGAGAAATTCAGAAAGGAGCTCACGCGCGGCGCATCCACGCGCGGAGCCTGGAAGATAACGCGCGCGGCGCGAAAAGAAAACGGCGCTGGTTGCGGCGCCGTTTTCGTTCATCGTCGATGTTGCGGCGCTTGCGCGCCGTCGATCACCAGATCTTCACCTGCTTGTCGCCGTCGCGCACCATGGCGTCGCCGGACTTGCACTGGAACGCCTCGGCGAACTGCGGCATGTTCGACGGTGCCGCGATCGCGCGGAACTTCGCCGGCGCGTGCGGATCGGCGTTGAGCAGCACTTCCTGGCGCTGCGGCCGGATGTTGCCGCGCCAGACACGAGCAAAGTTCAGGAAGAAACGCTGCTCGGGCGTGTAGCCGTCGATGCTCTTGTTGCGCTCGGGGTGCTTCCTGAGGTCTTCCATCAGCGCGTCGAAGGCGACATTGAGGCCGCCGAGGTCGGCGATGTTCTCGCCGAGCGTCAGCTTGCCGTTGACGTGCTTGCCGGGCAGCGCCTCGTAGGCGTCGAACTGCTTGACGAGCTTGTCGGTGCGCGCGTCGAACTTCTCGCGATCTTCCTTCGTCCACCAGTTGAGATTGTTGCCCTTGGCGTCGAACTGGCTGCCTTCGTCGTCGTAGCCGTGCGTCGCCTCGTGGCCGATCACGGCACCGATACCGCCGTAGTTGATCGCGTCGTCGGCCTTGGCGTCGAAGAACGGCGGCTGCAGGATCGCGGCCGGGAAGTTGATCGTGTTGTCGGTCGGGTTGTAGTACGCATTGACCGTCTGCGGCGTCATGCCCCACTCGAGGCGGTCGGTCGGCTTGCCAACCTTCGAGATCTGGTAGTCGTACTCGTACTTCGTCGCCGCCTGGACGTTGGCGAAGTAGTCGTCCGGCACGATCTTGAGGCCGGACCAGTCGCGCCACTTGTCCGGATAGCCGATCTTCGGCAGGAATGTGCCCCACTTCTCGATCGCCTTGGCTTTTGTATCGTCGCTCATCCAGTCGAGCTTCTCGATGCGCACCTTCAGCGCTTGCTGCAGGTTCTCGACCAGCTCCTTGGCGCGCGCCTTCGATTCAGGCGGAAACGCGACGGCGACGTAGAGCTCGCCGAGCGCCATGCCCATATTCTCGTTGATCGCGTCGAGCACGCGCTTCCAGCGCACGCGCTGTTCCTTCTGACCGTTGAGCTTCTGGTCGTAGAACGCGAAGTGCTCGTCGGCGAACGGCTTGGAGAGATACGGTGACGCCGAATCGACCGCGTGCGCGCGGAAGAACGCGCGCCATTCCTCGGCAGGGACTTCCTTCAGCATGGTATCGACTTCGGCGAAGAATTTCGGCTGCGACAGCGAGAATCCGTTCCTGACGTCGGCGCCTTGCGCGGCGAAGAACTTCTGCCATTCGATCCCCGGGGTGATCTTGTTCGCCTCGGCGACGGTGACGAAGTGATACTGGTTCTCCGGGTTGCGCAGCTCGACGGGCGCCATCGAGGCCTTGGCGAGCCGCGTCTCGAACGCGAGCACTTGCGCGGCCTGCTTCTGTGCATCCGCCTCGGGAATGCCGACGAGCGCCAGCACCTTCGCGAGGTGTGCCTTGTACGCCTCGCGCAGCTCGGCGTAATCGGGCTTGTCGTAGTAGTCGCGCGTCGGCAGGCCGAGGCCGCCCTGGAACGCGTAGGCGATCTGCGTCGATGCGTTCTTGAAATCGGGATAGGCAGCGATCTGGAACAGATCGGAGTGGCCGCTCGCGGCATTGTCCGTGATCCATGCGACGATGTCGGCCTGCGACTTCAGGCCGTCGATGCGCGCGAGGTCGGCTTCCAGCGGCTTGTAGCCCGCCTTCTCGATGGCGGCCTCATCCATGCCGGACCGGTAGAACCAGCCGATCTTCTGCTCGATCGAGCCCGCCTTCGCGCTGTCTGCGTTCCTGGCCGCCTTTTCGGCGATCTCGTGCTGCGTTTCCAGGCTGCGTTCGCGCAGCTGGTCGAACGCACCCCAGCGGGTTCGGTCCGGGGGAATCGGGTTGTTCGCGACCCACTTTGCGTTGACATAGCCGTTGAAGTCGTTGCACGGGTTGATGGCCTTGTCGATTTCGCTGACGTCGAACGAGCTGGCGGCGAACGCGCTGCCCGCCGAAAGCGCGAGCGAAACGGCGGCGGCCAGTGGTTGCAGGAACTTGCGGCTCATGGGATGGCTTCTCCTCGGAACGTGGAATCCTGACGAACGGTGGAAGGCGAAAGGTGGAATGGTAACGGCTTGCCGGATCATGACGCGCCGGTCGCCGGTACGAGCCGTCGGGCTGCGCCATGGGCGGGCGCGCTCGCGACGGCTGACGTTCGCGGCCACAGCAAGGGCGGCCGCGAGCACGCGGAGCGGGGCGGAAACATGCGGGAATCCTGGAATCAGACGATCGGCGAGGCTAGGAGGGCCGCGCCGCGGCTCACAGTGTCGAAGGTCACTCCGCCCCGGATCTTCACATTTGCCCGCAAGCCGGGCCAAGCAAGCGGGAAATGCGCTCACCTCGAAGGCGCTCAGAGTGCTTCTCCCGCGCACACGAGAGGGCGAGGGACGAGCCGACGGAGCACGGCAGTCGCCGCCTAGCGGGTGCGGGCGGCTTCGAGTGCCGCGGCGTCGAGCCGCAGGACTGGATAGACACCGACCGACTGTGTCGCGTACCACGGCGAGCGTTCATAGAAGAACGAGAGGCGCGCCTCCGGGTCCTTCGCGAACGCGGGATCGGCCGCGAGCCTGGCCTTGAACTCGGCTTCGAGCTTCGGATCCTTCGCCAGCATGTCGCGCGCGAGCCGCTCGGCGACGCGCGCGTCGGGCGATTCCTTCTGCTCGAAGTGCGCATCGAGAAAACCCCAGCGCAACAGCGAATCCTGCGCGCGCGGCTCGAGCAGGTTCGCGACGACGTGCGCCGCGGCCTGGTCCATCGGCACGAGCACCGATCCCGCGGGCACGTCCACCGTCACCGACTCCGATCCGATCACGAAATCGCGGAGCAGATGACGACCCTCGAACGGCCGCTCGCTCCAGACCGGATTCGACAGCCGGTAACGCTCGGCGTGCAACGAGACCGCGTGATCGAGCCTTTCGACGCGGATGCCGTGCTGAGCGAGCTTCGCGGCGACTTCCGGCCAGCCGGGCGGCACGACGTAGGCGGCGGGCAGGCGCACCGATTCGGTCGCGACGAGGTCGCGGTAGAACGGAATCTCGTAGGTCTTCGGCGTTTTCGGATCGTAGGTGACCCAGACGTCGCCCGAGACCTCGCTCGCCTGCTGCGTGAACGCATAGCCTTTCAGCGTCAGCGTCACGGGCTTGTCGGTGGTCCGGAACAGGACAGGCAGCTCGGTGCCGTCGTTCGCGTGCGCTATCGTGTCGCGGTCAGCCTGCGTGACCGACTTGCGCAGCGTGCCCGGGTGCGAATTGATATAGCGGAGCGTCGCGACGACGAAATCGTAGGTCGCGCGCACGCGCGTTTCGTAGGATTTCAGCATGTGCGTCTCGACCAGCAGCGCGGCGCGGTTGCGCAGCGCGACGTAGCCGGTCGAAAAGCGCGGGCCCGAGCCGAAATTGCCGACGCCCTTGGTGATGTCGCGGTGATCGACGAGCTCGAGGTAGGGCGCCTGGAGATGGCCCATGCGGTCGAACGCCGGGAAGATCGACTGCTTGAACGCAGCGTCCTGCCAGGCTTTCACGGCCTGGTGCAGCGGGCCCCAGTCTTCGAGGTACCAGGTGAGGTCGTACTGGTAGTCCGCGCCGTCGGTTGCATGGATGTCCATGAAGAGATCGGGCTGCCACGCATCGAACATCGCGAGCCACGCGCGCATCTCGGGCGCGTCCGCCTTCATGTAGTCGCGGTTGAGATTGAGGTTCTGCGCGGTGGCGCGGAATCCCATCTCGGCCGGACCGTTCTGATTGATGCGGTTGTATGGATTGGAGCGCTCGTGACCATCGACATTGAAGATCGGCAGCCAGACGAGGATCGCGTGATCTAGCAGCGCGGAGTGCCTGCCACCGACCGAGAGGTCGCGGAGCAGCATCAGGCCCGCGTCCTTGCCCTCGATCTCGCCGGCGTGGATGCCGGCCTGCACGAGCACGATCTCCTTGCCCGAGGCGCGTGCCGCCTCCGGCGTGAACTCGCCATCCTTTGCGGCGATCACGAGCATCAGGTCGCGACCCTCGGGCGAGACGCCGAAACGCGTCAGGTGAATCGTTCGCGGCACCGCGTCGGCGAGTCGTTCGAGATAGGCACGCGTGTCGGCATACGAGGGCGTGGTGCGGAACCCGACGCGTTCGGCGGGCGTGATCCATTCGTCGGACATGGCGTGGCTCGTGGCGGTGTCGAGAGACGCGCACGCAGCGCAGGCGACGATTACCGTCGCGATGATCGTTCGGCGCATCGGAGATGCCGGTTTGCGGGGGAAAGCGCGTAGATTAGCGCGATTGGCGCCCGCGGCGGAGCGCGCGCGCCGCGGGCGAAATGCACGGCGGGCTCAGGCGCCGTCGAAACCGTCGGCGAAGATGCGGTCGCTGTCGGGCATCAGCACGACGCCGTCGAACAGCACGGCATCGCTCGCGCCGCCGAGCGGGTTGTCGGTCTTTTCCTGGATCAGCTGCACCTCGACGGTCGTGTTTGGCGTCCACTCGGCCGCATCGACGACGATGTACTGTAACGGAACCGGCTGCCAGCCGCCCGCTGTGGGCGCCGCGGCCTCGCCCGTGTCGGTTGCGACGCCCGCACAGTCGGCGCTGTCGGGCCGCAGCACCCAGCCGATGATCGGATGATCGGGCACCGGCGGATAGAGATCTTCCCAGCTCCAGCCGTAACCGCCGAGGCGGTAGATGCCCGGTCCCGGGATGCCGACGCACTGGCTGAGCCCCACGACGCGCATCGATGCGGAGAGATCGTATACCTGGAGCGAGCCCGACGAAGCCGAGCCTGCGTGGTCGTAGGCGTGCCAGCTCGTCGCCGCCGGCGCGGCATTCGACCAGAGGTGGAGGTCCTCGTCGAATTCGGCGTTGCGCACCAGATTGCCGATCGACTGGCGCTCGTAGGCGCCCAGGTCCTGCGGACCGAAGCCGTCGTCGGGCACCAGCGCGAGGTTGACGCTGCGCGGCTGGTCATCGGCGTCGGTGCCTTCGTCGCCCGGCACGTAGTCGATGGCAGGCGAGGAAGTGTGCAGATGGAAATCGCCGTTCTCGGGATCCATGAAGCGCGGATCGGCGACGAAGTTGGTTGCGGACGGCGGGAAGCCGACGAGATCGCTGGCGAGAACATAGAGGATCGCATCCGCGTCGGGCGTGCCTTCGCTGAGGTTCAGGACTTGCTTTCCCGGCTGCCACACGATGCTGTTCCGCAGGCCGATGGCATGATGCGAAGCAATCACGGCGGAACCGCCGATCAGATTGCCGGCGATCGTTGTCTGGTAGAGCACGAAGGCGTCGGTGTCGTCGTTAGTGGGCGATACACCCGTCTGCAGCACCGCTTCGCTGACGTCGTTGCCCACAATTGCGACGTCGTAGAGGCTCGCGGATGCGTCGCCGATATCGGCTAGGTCGGGCTGCTCGATGACGCGAATCACGTTCCTGCCGCTGTTCCCGGCCACGCGCGTTCCTTTCAGCCGGGCGAACGCATTGGCAAAGTCGGCGAGAAATGACGGATCGGCTCGCACCCGCAACGCGGCAGCCGCCTGCGGCGTGTCGGAGTCGTCGCGCGCAATGTTGTCGGACAGGCTGTTGCAGCGCAGTTGCGCCGCGCAGCTGACCGCGCCGGCGGGTGCCGGAACCGTGGATCCCGCCGGTGCTCCGAACATCCAGAGCTCGGTGAAATCGTCGCTGCCGCCGTCCGAGATCGACACGCCGCCGCCTTCCGCGAACGAACGGTTGCCATCGACGATCAGGTCCCAGGCGAGCACCTGCGCACCGGTATTGATCTTGATCCCGCCGCCTTCGCGCTCTGCGCTGTTGCCCGAGACGTACACCGGTCGGTTCGCGTCCGCGACATAGAATTTCGTGCGGCCGCTGCTGTGACCCGCGACGGCAAGCCCGCCGCCGTCGCGACCGGCCTCGTTCAGCACGAGCCCGTTGAAGCTCCCGTACGTGCCGTGCGGCGCGATCACGAGATCGCATTCTTCGGCGCCGATGCCGCCGCCGTCGAGGCTCGCGGTATTGCTCAGGATCGAAGTCTGCCCGCCGCCGTTCCAGGTGATCGTGGATTCGCGGCAGTAGATACCGCCGCCCTGCATGCCGCTTCCGGTACCCGGCGCGAACTCTGCGCGGTTGAACGAGATGACTACATCGTCGCCCAGCACGAGTTGCACGAAGCCGGGATCGCCGTTCACGTCGTTGGAGACGCTGATGCCGCCACCGTGGCCGGCTTCGTTGCCGGTGACGAACGTGTGGTCCAGGCTGACCAGGTGCGGGCCGCCGGAGATCTGCACGCCGCCGCCGTAGCCGTAATCGAAGAGCGGCTGATGGCCGCCGGTCAGCGTGAGCTTGCGCAGCACGACATCGCCATCGCCATGGATGCGGATCACGCTGTCGTCGCCGTTGCCGTTCAGCACCGTGCGCGTGTCGTCCGCGGTTTCGCTCTGGCAGTTCGCGTAACCGCCTTCGATCACGAGGTGCTGGTCGTGGATGTCGAGATGGATGTCGTCGTAGCTGGTCACGCTGCGCGTGACGCGGACGAAGTCGGCGACGTCGGGATCGGCGGCGGCCGCGTCGATCGCACTCTGGATCGTCGCATGCGTGCAGCCGCTGCCGGTGCCGACGTGGAACGTGGCGCCGTGCGCCGAAGCGGCAGCCGCGGCCAGAGCGAGGCAGATGAAGGTTCGCAGGATCGACATGACCGCTCTCCCTGGCGCTCATCGATGCGCCTCTCGTCAGGGAGAACGAACGGGAACGGCGGACAGCGACATCCGACGCGGCCAACTACCCGGCAGGCGGCGGGCACGTCGACAGGCGCGCAAGTTCGGCCCGCGCTTCGGCGAACCACGGCTCGTTGGCGCGGGCGCTCGCCGCTTCGGACCGCGCGCGCTCGCGCGCGGATTCGGCGCATGCGCCCTGGCGATCGAGCGCGATTGCGCGCCAGACGAGCACGCTCGCCACGGACGAATGATCCTCGCCGAGGTTGGCCCGCGCCTTCTCGAGTGCGGCGTCGAGCATGGCCTTCGCGGCGGCGTAGTCGCCGTCCGCGATCCACAACCGCGCGCGCACGAGCCGGGGCAGGATCATCCGCGTATCGATGCTCTCCGCGAAATCGGCGATGCCGGATTCGACATCGCGGGTGAGCGTCGCAGGACATTGCGGCGCCGGCGCGCGCGTGCAGGCGAGGAGGAGCAGTGCATCGAGCCGCACCCAGCCGACGCGCACGTCGATCTGGCGCCTCATCGGCGCTCGCGCGGCGAGCGCGAGATCGCGCGCCGCGGCGGCATCGCCGCGCAGCCAGGCGATCTCCGCGCGCAGGCCGAGAATGAAGCCGCGCTCGCGCGCGTATTGATCGGTGTCCGGGAAGACCGCCCAGGCCTTGTCGAGCAGCGCCGCCGCTGCGCCGAGGTCGCCATCGGAAAGCAGCCGCGACGCTTCGATGAAGCGCGCGGTGCCGAGGCTTCGCGAGGACGGCCCCGCCACCTGCTCCGTGACTTCGAGCATGCGTGCGCAGTCGCGTCGAGACACATCCGGCGCCGCGACCTGCACATCGATGCTGCAAAGTTTCTGACTGTTGATCACATGGAGGCCGCGCGGCTTGCCGCCGAGCTTCGCGAGGCCGTCCTCGACCTGGGCGAGACGGTCGCGCCCCGCGCGCATGCGACCGGCGCGTGATTCGGCCCATCCCCAGTTCGACAGGCCCGTCAGCACGTCGTAGCTGCCAGGATCGCGGAAGCGGACATCGATCGCGTGGGCGCGGCGGTACGCTTCCGCAGCCTCGTCGAAGCGGCCGAGGCCGGTGAGGCCGTAGCCCAGATTGTTGTAGCCGCTCGCTGTCTCCTTGGCGTCGTCGCCGTAGAGGCGGCGGCGCTCGTCGAGCGCCTGCTGCGACAGCGCAAGCGCGGTCTCCTCGTCGTTGCGGTCCATCTCGATGATGGAGAGATTGTCGAGCACGGCGAGCAGTGTCGGGCCGCCGAGCCCTGCTGCATCGATGCGGCGCTTCGCCTCGCGCAGCCGCGGCTCGCCGCGCACGTCGTCGCCATCGTGCACATAGCGGGCGCCGCGCAGCGCGAGCGCAGCGATCGCCTTCGGATCCAGCGGGTCGAGCGTCGAGCGCGCGAGATCGTCGGCCGCTTCGGCGAGCTGCCGTGCGCGCTCGCGCTCGCCGAGGCTCGCCTGGAGGCGCGAGAACATCATCGTGAGGTCGACGCGCTCCGCCGCGCCGAGATCCTTGCTCGCCGCGAGCCGCTCGACGCCGGCGGCGACGAGATCGCGCAGCGCGGGCTGCCTGCCTTCGGCCACGCCTTCGCTCACCGGCTCGAAGAGCTGCTCCATGAAATCGCGCACCGCATTCGCGCGCAGCGCCTCGTGCCGAGCGGCCTGCTCCTGGCGCATCGCGACATTCGCCTGCCAGAGCGCGACGCCGAGCGCGGAGAGAATCCCGAGCACGAGCGCGGTGCCGACGGCGACACCACCGCGATGGCGCTGCACGAACTTGCGGGCGCGATACCAGCGCGAGGGGGAATGCGCTTCGACCGGCCGGCCGGCGAGATAGCGCTCGATGTCGTCGGCCAGCGTGCCGGCCGAGGCGTAGCGGCGCGCGGGCTCGGGCTCGAGCGCGCGCTGGAGGATGTTGTCGAGATCGCCGCGCAGCATGCGCTGCAGCACGCGCGGCGGCGCCGCGGCGGCCTCATCCGCCGCGCCGGCGCGCGACGAGGGCCGGTGCGTGGAGCCCGCCTCGGGTCGCGTGCCGAGCAGAAGCTCGTGCAGCAGCAGGCCGAGCGCATGCACGTCGGTCGCCGTCGTCACGGGCTGGCCGGCAACCTGCTCGGGAGCCGCGTACTCGGGTGTGAACGCGGCGACGGTCGGCGGCGCATCGCTCTCGTCCTCGATCAGCTTGGCGATGCCGAAGTCGAGCAGCTTCACCGTGCCGTCCGACGTCACCAGGATGTTCGACGGCTTGATGTCGCGATGGACGATCAGGCTGCGATGCGCTGCCTCGACGCTGCGGCAGATCGTGAGGAACAGCGCGATGCGCTCGCGCGCGCCGAGTGCGTGCCGTGTCGCGTAGCGCGTGACGGGCAGGCCGTCGACGTATTCCATGACGAGGAACGGGATGCCGGCCTCGGTCACGCCGCCGTCGATCAGGTGAGCGATGTGCGGATGCGCGAGCGCGGCGAGCACGCGCCGCTCGCGCTGGAAGAGGCGCTGCTCGACTTCCGAATAGAGTCCGCGACGCAGCAGCTTCACTGCCACCTGCTGGCGGAAGTCGCCGCGCTCGCGCTCGCCGAGGAACACGGCGGCCATGCCGCCCTGGCCGAGCAGGCGCACGAGCCGGAATGCGCCGATGCGGCTGCCGACGAGCCCGCCGGGTTCGGCGAGCTCGTCCGCGCTGCCGCTTTCGATGTCGGCGACGTGGTCGGCCGCCGGCGTCTCGAAAAATCCGACGGCGTCGGCGTCGGATTCGAGCAGGCGCCGGAGCGCAGCGCGATCCGTGGCGTCGGCGACGTGAGCCTCGATCCACGCGGCGCGCTCGCCGTGCGGCATCGCGATTGCGGCGTCGAACCACATGCGAAGGCGTGCGATGCGATCACTGCCGCCCGAGGGCTGTGCGGTCTCGGCCGTATCAGCGGGATTCGCGGAGTGTGGGGTCATGGCTCGATGAACGCTCGTGGGCGCTGCCGAGCGACATGCTCAAACGAGCGAGCCGTAGAGGAAGGCACGCGCGAAGCGCCAGTCGCGGTTCAGCGTGCGCGTCGTGACGCCGAGCACCTCCGCCACCTCGGGCAGCGAGAGCCCGGCGAAATAGTGCAGCTCGACGAGCTGCGCCGCGCGCGGGTCGTCGCGCTCGAGGCGCCGCAGCGCGGCGTCGATCTCCAGCGCTTTCTCGGCACTCGCGTCGGCGGCGCGGGCTGCGGCCTGCTCGGCGTCGGTCGCGCTGTCGAGGCCGATGCGCTGCCGGCACAGGCGTCGCCGCGCGGAATCGATCAGGATCGTGCGCATCGCCCGCGCGGCGTAGCTGAAGAACTGCAGCGGCTGCGCGAAGGCGGGGCCGTCTTCGTCGCAGAGCTTCACGTAGAGCTCGTGCACGATGGCGGTCGTGTTGAGCGTCGCGCCACCCGCCCGCGCGCGCTGCCGGCTCGCCATCGCCTTCAGGCGCTGGTAGACCTCGACGAACAACCGGTCGGTCGTCGGCGAAACCGACTGCGCCGCAACCGCCGATGGCGCCGTCGAGGCGGTGGCATCCCGATGGGACACGCGTGTCTCCCCGTGCCCGGCGATTCTAGCGCCGGCATGGGACCGCGGCGCGAAGGCGGGCGAAGCGTCTCGGCCCGCCCGCCGCGGCGGCTCGGCTACTCGAACCCGTTGCCGAACACACGATCGGCTTCAGCTCGACGGCGACCGAGCGGCGCGCGCCGACGATGTCCGCGACGGCGCCGACCGCGTTGCACGGGCCGGTCACCTTAAGGTCGGACCAGCCGTAGAAGTCGTAGTCCTGCAGCACGGGCTGCGCGGTCCACTGCGCGCCGTTCCAGAACAGCGTGGGATTGCCGAGCGCCAGCACGCTGCCGCCGCCGAGCGTGATCATCGGGCCGCCGCCGCGGTCTTCGGTGGCGATCGACCAGCCGCTGCCGTCATAGTGGATGATCATCGGGCCGTAGCCTTCGCCGCCGGTGAACCAGCTGCCGCCGGCGTAGACATCGTTTGCGGTTTGCGCCGAGCGGCAGCAGCGCACCGAACGCGATCTGGTTTCCCGGCATCGGCACGTCCGGCGCGAGATCCCACTCGCTGCCGGCCCAGTGCAGCACATACGGCGCGAGCGACATGTCGCCGTCGCTGCCGTGCCCCGGGGAAGGGCGTTTCGACGAGCTCCAGCGATGAGCCGTTCCAGTGCAGTGCAAGCGCTGCCCAGCCGCTGTCGACGATCCATGAGCCGACGAACCAGACGTCGTCGTCGGCGATGGCCTTGATGCCGGTGATCTCCGAGCCTGAGCCGCTGCTGACGGGCGCAGGGATTTGCGTCCAGGCGCTGCCGTCCCAGTGCGCGAGAAAGATCTGGCCCCCGACGAAGCCATTCTCCCGGCCCTTGCGCCAGCCGCCGGCCCAGACATCGTCGGGCGTGACGCCGTCGATGGCGTTGAACCACACTTCGGCGCAGCCGTTCGGGTTGCCGCATCCGATTGCAACGAACTGTGAGGCGTTGCGATTCGGCTCTATTGCGCAGCCGCGCGCTGCTTGATCGTTTCGGAAAGCTCGCGGCCGAGGTACGCGTCGAGTCCGCGCCGCGCCGCGTAGATCAGCGGCGTCAACGCAATCGCCGCGACGAACTTGTAGATATAGTTCACCGTGCCGACGGCGAGAAACAGCGGAATCGGCCAGTGCTGCGGCCCGATCACGAAGGCGATGTAGAGCACAACGAAGCTGTCGATGAACTGCGAGACCAGCGTCGATCCGGTCGCGCGCAGCCAGATGTGCTTCTCGCCGGTGCGCTTCCTGATCGCGTGGAAGATCGACACGTCGATGAGCTGGCCGATGATGAACGCGGTGATCGATCCCGCGATCGTCCACATGCCCTGACCGAAGATCGCCGCGAATGCGGTCTGCAGGTTGTCGACGCCCTGGCTTCTGCCGGCTTCGACCCACCACGGTGCCGGCGCGAGATGGATTGTCGCGTAGGCGAAGAAATACGCGTAGATGATCAGCGCGACCGCGAGCCACGAGATCATGCGCACGCCCCGGCGGCCGAAGTATTCGTTGATGACGTCGGTCATCACGAACACGATCGGCCAGAGCAGCACGCCGGCGGTGAAGTTCAGCGACCCGGTCTGCCCGAACAGGTTCCATTCCAGCGGTGCGATGTGCAGCGTGTCCTCGAGCGCGAAGATCTTGACGCCGATGAACTCGGCGATGATCGCGTTGGCGACGAAGAAGCCGGAGAGGACGATGAAGAGTTTTTCGGCGCGCGGGCTGCGCTCGGGCGCGTCGGTGGTCGCGATCATGCCTGGCCCCTGAAAAAGCCGCGATGGTAAGCCATCGCGCGGCGGCGGACGTGACAGCGGTGTTCCATTTCCGGCACAGGCCGGCTTCCTTGTACCGCCGCACGGGAGCGCGGGGCGGCGCGGGAGCGTCTCGCGCAGCGGTCCGGCACAGCCGTCCGCGCCGGTCCGGCCCTTGCATCATCTCGCTTTTCCGCCAACGAGGATCGATGCAATGAGAGCACTCAAGGTGATCGCGTTCGCGCTGTTCGCGGGAGCTTCGTTCGCGGCGTTCGCCGCGGCGCCGGTACTCGAGGTCAGCAAGGAGGTCGCGATCGACGCGCCGCCTGACAAGGTCTGGGAGAAGGTCAAGGACTTCGATGGGCTCGGCACCTGGCATCCGGCCGTCGCCAGCGACGAAATCGTCGCCGGCACGAACAACGAACCCGGCGCCGAGCGCCTCCTCACGCTCAAGGACGGCGGCACGATCCGGGAGAAGCTGCTCGGCTGGGACGCGAAGCAGCGCTCGTTCAAGTACACGATCCTCGAAGGCGTGCTGCCGGTCAGCGACTACACCTCGACCGTCAGCGTCACCAGCACCGGAAATGGCCAATCCAAAGTGACGTGGTCGGGCGCGTTCAAGCGCAAGGACACCAGCGACACGCCCGCCGCGAACGCCGACGACGCGACCGCGACGGGCACGATCAGCAACGTCTATCAGGCCGGCCTCGACAACCTCAAGAAGATCGTCGAAGGCAAATAGCCTTCGCGAGCGTGGAAGCCTACGCAGCCGGCGGCGCCGGCTGTGTGCGCTCCACGTCGAACGGCAGCGTGTCCGGCGCCGCCGCGCCTGCGGAGAGAATGAACGCCATCGCCTGATCGACGGTCCAGTCGGTCGCGACCAGGCGTTCAATCGGCACGATCTCGAGGTAGCCGCCGGTCGGATTCGGCGTCGTCGGCACGTACACCGCGGCGAGCTCGCGGCCCGCCGCGTCCTGGAACACGCGCGTGACGAAGCCGACGGATTTCAGTTCGGGCGACGGAAAATCGATCAGCACGACGCGCTGCGTGCCGGTTGGCTTCTTCTGCAGAAGGCTCATCAGCTTCTTCGTGCCGCCGTAGATCGTGTGCGCCAGCGGAATGCGCTGGATCAGCGCCTCGAACATCGCGATGATCCGCTTGCCGAACACGTGGCTCGCCGCCCAGCCGGTGAGGTACAGCGCCACGATGGTCACGACGAAGGCGAGGATCGAGACGAGCCAGCCCTGGTTGAGCCGGCCGATCGATTCCGGAAACTCGCCCGCGAGCGCGGAGAACAGCGCCGCGACCCAAGGCAGGTTGATCTGCGAGAGCAACGAGAAGATGAACTTGAAGACCGCCCAGGTCAGCCAGATCGGAATGAACGTCAGCAAGCCGGTCAGCAGGTAGCGCTGAATGTAGAGAGGTCGCATGCGAGCGGCGGGTCGGCGTCAGTGTCTGGCGAGCCGCGCATTATCCGCTGAAATCTCGCGCAGCACACGAAAGCCGACCGTGGTGTAGCCGATATCGGCGACGCTGGTCTCTTCGCGCCAGACTTCGGCGGGATCGCGCTCGTCGCGCCACGACAGGCCGCGGATGACGCGCGAGCGGCATTCGCCGTCGGTCGGCGGCACTGCGCAATCGGCCGTCCACACCGCGACGTTGCCCACCACGTCGTAGAGGCCGAAGCGCGTGGCCGGGAAGCGGCCGACCGGCGAGGTGTTCGGAAAGCCGTCGTTGCAGGATTCGGTGCCGAAATTGCCGCCGCCGCAGCCGCTGGCGACGACGATCGCCTGCGCGACGTGCATCCATTCCTGCTGCGTCGGCAGCCGGTAGTGCTCACCGGTCCGGCGCGAGAGCCAGTCGGCGTAGGCCTTCGCGTCCTGCCAGCTCACGCAGACGACGGGATGATCGTCGGTCTGTTCGAAGCCGGGTGCTTCCCAGCTGAATTCCCTGAACCGCGCGAAGAGGCTCTGCGATTCGCGGCAGCGCGAGGGCGGGCGGCCCGTGGCCTTCGCGAAACGCGCGTAGGCGCCGCGCGTCACGTCGGTGACGCCGAGGGCGTAGGCGTAGTCGAGATGATCGCCGTAGTCGGAGCGGACCGGGATGACGGCGAGCTCGGGGCCGCCGGGGTCGTGAAATTTCCCGCCGTTGCGCAGGAGCTTCATCGGGCGATCGAGATCGGCCTTGAGCTCGTCGGCCTGCCTGCTGTCGAGTTTCTGCAGCGCGGGAATCAGCCCGGAGAGCGGCGCGAGCTCGCCGGCATCGAACGGGCCGTGCCCGCGTCGGCGACGGCGTTCGATCGCGTCGGCGACAGCGTTGCGATAATGCCCGAACGCCTTGCTCTTGCGCAGCTTCGCGGCGTCGGCCAGCGACAGCACATGCTCGATCATCGTGCTCGCGCCGTCGGTGTCGGCTTTCGCTATGGCGTCGCGGGTCGCGGTCGCGAGCGGCGCGAGAAGGCTTTCGATGCCGCGAACCGCATCCTGCCGCGAGGGATCCATGCGCAAGGCCGCTAGATAGCGATCGCCCGCGTTGCGCCCCTTCGGCGAAACCAGTCGACCGTGCTCGGCCAGATCCTTCGCCTCGGCGAGCAGCGCATCGACGGCGGCGGCATCGATCGGAGGCGCGCCCGCGTCCTGCGCCTCGGTCTCTTCGGCTGCGCCAGACGTAGCTTCGGATGGCGTCGATGGCGCGACGCCCTCGGGTGCCGCATCCTGATCGGCAGCGGCTGCGACGTTTTCCAGCGGCGGTGCCGCAGCCGGCGGTGCGTGCGGCGCCAGCACGATGAGGCTTGCGAGCGCCGCGGTGATCAGAAGGCCGATCGCGAGCGCGCGCGTGCGGCGCGGGATCGCCGCCGTGCGCTCGGCGATTTCGCGCCACCAGCCCGCCGGTCCGTGCAGCGGCGGAGCGCTGATGCGCTGCTCGATCGCGTCGAGCGCGGCGAGCACCTCTTCGGTGTTCTGGAAGCGCGCCTCGGGCCGCTTGGCCATGGCCTTGTCGATGAACGGCTGCCAGACGCGGCGCATGGTCGGCAGGCGCGGCACCGGATTCTCGATGTGCGCGAGCGCGACCGAGAGCGTGTCGGGCCCGCGGAACGGCATCTCGCCGGTCAGGAGCTCGTAGCACAGCACGCCCAGGCTGTAGATGTCGGAGCGTCCGTCCAGCGGCTGGCTGCGCGCCTGCTCCGGGCTCATGTAGCCCGACGAGCCAATCGTCGCACCTTCGCGAGTGACGCGCGGCTGGTGCGTGTCGCTGAGCGCGATGCCGAAGTCGGCGAGCAGAGGGCGGTCTTGCTTGTCGAACAGCACGTTCTCGGGCTTGACGTCGCGGTGCACGATGCCCTGCTCGTGCGCGTAGCCGAGCGCGCTGGCGAGCGCGCGGATGATCGCGAGGATGCGGGCCGGGTCATCGCGCAGGTTGCGAGCAGCGAGATCGCCGTTCGGCAGGTACGGCATCGTGTAGTAGATCTGGCCGGTCGACGTGCGGCCGACGTCGAAGATGCTGACGATGTGCGGATGATCGAGCCGCGCGATCGTGCGCGCCTCGTGCTCGAAACGCTTGACCAGCTCCTCGCTGTGCGTGTGGTCCGTCGCCAGCACCTTGATCGCAACCGGCCGGCCGAGCGAGCGCTGGATGCCGAGATAGACCGTCGCCATGCCGCCGAGCCCGAGACGGCGCACGATGCGATAGCCCTCGATCTCGAACGGGAGCTTGAGATTGGTCATGACCCTGCCTGTCACGGCCCGATTCTAGCCAAGCATCGCGGCGATAAGCGGCAGCGCGCCGTCCCGGGCATTCGGAAAACGTCGGATTGGCCACAGTTTGTGGCAGGCTGGGGCGACGCCGGAACGGATGATCCGGGGGAAGCGGCCGAGCGTGCCGAAGCCCGGCCAGTGCAGTGGTTTCGCTGGAGGAGGCATGGGCGCCGACACGCCGGGCATGCGCCCGGGCTCTCTCGGACAGCCGGCACCAGGCTCATCCGGCCGTGCGGGCGTGCTCATCGTGCCGCTGATCGGCCTTCCGGGAGCCGGCAAGAGCACGATCGCGCTGGCACTCGAGCGCGAGCTCGGCCTGCGCCGCGTCTGCCGCGATGCGATACGCCACGCGATGTTTGCGCGCGGCGGTTACAGCTTTCTCGAGAAGCGCGCCGCGTTCCGCGCCGTTCTGCTCGCCACGGAGATCAACGGCCTGCTAGGCGAGTCGAGCGTCATCGATGGCATGACTTTCTCGCGACGCGCGGACTACCGCCAGCTCGCCGAGCGCGCCGGCCGGCACGGCTTCGAGCTGCAGCCGCTTTTCATCGATTGTCCTGCTGCGCTGGCGCGCGAGCGCATCGCGCGCGATCTCTCGACGAAACGACATCTCGCGGAGGATCGCAAGCCCGATCTCGTCGATGCGGTCGCTGCACGCTTCGACACACCACCTGCGGAGGCGGTTCGCATCGATGCGACGCGCAGCGTGGGGGACATGTGCCGGATCGCCGTCGCGGAGGTGGCGGCGAAGCTGGGTAAGGTGCAGGGTGATTCCGGGGCGGTTTGAGTGCAGCGTCCGAGCTGCTTCGATATGTCCGGTATCGACAGGAGCGATATCACACTCCAGTTTGTCGCTTGTCTCGGCCTCTAATCGTCTCAATGTGTGTTAGGCAGTTGCGTAAATCTGTTTTCAGAGGTGCGATAAAGCACCGTTCGACAAAAGGCACGACATCATGACAAGAGATATCTTCCCCCAGACCACGCCGGCCATCGCTGCAAAACGCAAGCAGCTCGCGCCGGACATTCACGATGCTTTTACGGCCTTCAGCGAACGCGTGTTCGCGCCGGGTGCGTTGCCCACCAAGACCAAGCAGCTTGTCGCCGTCGCGGTCGCGCACGTCACCCAGTGTCCGTATTGCATTCGGGGCCACACCAAAGCGGCGCTCCGAGCCGGAGCAACCGAGCAGGAACTCATGGAGGCCATCTGGGTCGCGGCGGAGATGCGTGCCGGCGGAGCTTATGCCCATTCGGCTCTGGCGATCGATACGATGGAACAAGCAACCATTCCGCGGGGAGCCTAGGCCATGGACGGTGCTCGCCTCGGAAAATCGCCACCATGCATCTCAGACGCGCCTACGCTCCCAAGATCGAACCGGATGGCCTGCGAGCGTGACGCAGCTGTCGCGTCGTAGCGTGGTGACTCGAGCAGGTTTCGCGACGAAGGGTCTCTACTTCTCCTTGAGCCGCGCTCCCTCGAAGTACCACACGCGCACGTCGAGCCCTCGCGGACTCTTGCCGATATAGACAAAGGGCGGTTTCGGCCAGACGGCCATGCGGCCCTTTTCCTTGAAGCGCGCGTTCTCGAGCTCGATCAGGATGCCGATGGCGGGATAGCCGTTGTCGCGTGCGTACTCCTCCAGCAGCGCGGACGAGCGCTTGATCAGCTTCATGACGAGCGTGGTCGAGCGCCAGGTGCGGCCGATGAAGGTGCGCCAGTAGTAGACCGGCTGCGCAAGATGCGGCGGTGTCGTGAGCACGGCGGTGCAGACGCCGGCGACCTCGCCGTCCTTCGTCCGCGCGTGCATGACGATCTGCGGCAGGCGCGCCGCTATCTGCGTCTCGTCATTGAAGGCGCCTTCGCGCAGCCAGAATGCGCGGACGGCTTCGCGCGTTTCCGGCGAGGGGGAAGGCCAGTCTGCGATGAAGTCGAAGCGCGGCTTGGTGTCGACGCCATTGGTCTTTGCGAGTGGTGTGCTCATGCGTGCGAACCCGGAACAGTCGTTTCCGCGATCGCCTCGGCGGGTGCTGCGGACGCGTAGCCGATCGGGTCGGGCGGCCTGGTGAAGCCGACTTCGCGCAGCGCGTCTTCGGGCAGCGCGTACGAGGCAGCGAGGTGCTCGCCTTCGTGGATGATCTCGGGGAACAGGATGCCGGGCAGCGCCTGCACGGCGAAGATTTCCTGCACGCCGCCGGTGAACTTGAGCAGGCCGATCGTGTTGCCGGTGCCGATGTGCACGCACCAGACGCCGCTCTGGCGATCGCGGTTGTCGTCGGTGATCTCGATGTCGGTGAAAGCGTTCGTCTCGCGCAGCTGCGAGAGGCCGATGAACGCGACGGGTCCGATGAAATCGAGCCCGCGGGCGAAGCCCGGCACGCTGGCGACGTCGGTCTTCTCGCCGGTCTTCGGGTCGATGGTGACGAGCTTGCCGCGACCCGATTCCAGCACCCAGAGCCGGTTGTCGTACCAGCGCGGCGAATGCGGCATCGAAAGGCCGCGGGCGATGATGCGGTCCTGCGCGATGTCGAACAGGATGCCGCCGTCGCGCTTGTTCTCGCGCCAGCCCTGCGGCTTGTTCGATTCGCCGAGCGCGGTGAGATAGCGCGGCTTGCCGTCGCGCATGCCGAGCCCGTTCAGGTGGCAGCGGTCCTCAGGCGCGTAGTGCGAGACGAAGCGCGGGCGCCAGCGCGGCACGAAGCTCGATTTCATGTCGAGCGTGCAAAGGCACGAGAACAGCGTGTTGACGAACCAGAGATCGCCGTACTTGTCGAAAGCCATCTCGTGGATGTCAATCGCGCCGGTGATGTGGCCGCGGCGCGCGAGGTAGACCGCGTCGTGGCGCGGCGGATCCTGCAGCCGCTTGGCGACGGCCGGCATGTTGCGGAATTCGGCGATCTCGATGTGCGCGCCGAGCGCGAGGCGCTCGCCGTCGGCGGCCATGCCCATCGGCCGGTTGAAGCTGCGGAAGTGCGTGTTGATCGTGTTGCCGTCGGGCCGCAGGATCACGAGCTTGCCGGCCTGATACGTGCTGATGACCACGCAGCCGCGAAGCTGGCGCAGCAGGTCGGGGAAATTCGTCGTGTGCACGCTGCCGAGCACTTCCTGCACGGTGGGCTGCTTCGGCTCCTGCGAGCCGTCCGCCGGCGTGCCGGCTGCATTCGCGCCGAGCGCGACCGAGGCGCCGTCGCCCGTTTCGGCCGGTCTCGCAGTGGAATCTTCAGGATTGTTCATGGCTGCACCGTCGCTCGTCAGATGAGAGCCGGCCCACGACTGGACGTCGCCGGCGATCCGCACACGGTCTCATCGTAGCGAAAAACGCCGTTTCGTCGTCGACCCGGACAGCGGCAGCGGCGTGCTGGCCCTCCCGGCAGAGCGGCCGCCGTCGCGCGAAGGCAGTTTCCCCGCCGCCCGAGGCACCGGCGGAGGTCAGTCGAACCCGTCGGCGAAGATCAGATCCAGATCGAGCTCGAATGCGCCGATATCCGTGTTGGCGCCGATCACGCGTGGGAAGCCTGGCCCGCGCTGATCCACCGACAGGCCGGTAACATTGTTGCCGGCGTCGATGCACGGGCTCGTCGGCTGCAAGGCATGGGTTGGGGTCAAGCCTCCGTTGTAGGACAGCGAGGCGAGGTACGGATTGCCGTAAAGCGTGCCGGGTGGCGCCACGAGCGGCGGCACCACGAATTCCGTCGCATTGTTCGAGCCGGTCAGCACGCCGTTGCCGCCCATGTCGTCGGGCAGAGGCCCGTACACACTGTGCTGCAATGTGTTGCGGGCGACGATGGAACTTTGCAGCTCGACACTGCTATTGGCGGAGAAACCGGCGCCGTACCTGTAGTTGCCATAATTACTCTCGCTGTTGAACGCGATGGTGCTGTTGCTGACCCTGGCCGGGTAATTCCTGAAAAGAAGGCCTCCGAAAGCCAATGCCGTGTTGCCCGATACGGTGCTGTTGGTCAGCGTGATCGGCGCAGCCGCACCGGTGCCATCCAGCAGCGCCGCGCCGCTGAATCCGGCACGATTGCCGGCGATCGTCGAGTTCGTGATGAAGACGTTGCCCCTCCCGTACGTGCCCCCCGCCACCCCGGCTTCGTTGTCGAAAACCGAGCTGTATTTCATGTACAGGCCATCCCTGGCGAAAACGCCGCCTCCGGCATCCCTTGCGAAATTCATTCCTATCCGGCTGTACGCGATCGTCGCGTCGCCGGGCGTGTAGACCGCGCCACCCGCGGAAACACCGGCTCCGCCCGCGTCGGAGAGAACGATATCGGTGTCGACCGCGATCACGCCCTCCCTTCCGTAGACGGCACCACCAAAACTGTAGTCGTTCGGGTCTGCGGTCTCGGCACGGCAATATTTGAGATACGCGCCGACCAGCGTCGCCGTGCCGTGCGAATAGATGCAACCGCCTTTCGCATCGGCGGTGGACGAGTACTTGCGGCCGTCGACGATGCTGAGATCGTGGATTTCCAACGCGCCGCTGCCTATGTGACGAAGCGAGTAGGCGCCGTTGCCGTCGATGATGAGCGAGCGGCCCGGGCCCTGCAGCGTCAGGTCGGTCTGGCCGATGAAGATCGAGCCCGTGGTCAGCGTGATGGTGCTGCATCCCGTATGGGTCAGATCGATCGTGTCGCCACTGACCGCGACGCTGTCGATGGCGTCGCGCAAACTGCCCGGGCCGTCGTCATTGCAGTTCGTGACCGGCACGATGTTGCCGGTCGGCACCGCGGGATGACGCCGGCCGGGACGCACCGGTTCGTGCAGCGTCACGACGCTGGGCTGCCGCAAAGGCGGCCTGCGGACCGCATCCAGCGGTCCGAAGCGTTCGATCACCTGATCGATCGCAGGATGGAACGTTTTCGCGTGAGCTGCCGGGAATGCGCCGGAGCCGAATGCCAAAGCTGCGGCAAGACAACCGGCGAGCGGCGTCACGCGCGGCTCGCCCACGCGCCGTGCCATGGGTCTGTTCATCGTCACCCTCCCCTCGGTGTTCGCAACATCGGTAAACAAACCGATGCCGCAAATACGAACACCGAAGACGGGCAGGGCGGCTTCCCGTAAAGCTGCGGCGGCAGTTCCGCCGCCGCAGCCGGGTCGCCTTGCTTCGGAGACGGGTCGAGGTCAGTCGAAATTGTCGGCGAAGATCAGATCGTCCAGGTCGAACTCGAAGGCGCCGATGTCTGCGCTGGCGCCGATCACGCGTGGAAAGCCTGGCCCGCGTTGATCCACAAACAGGCCGGCCGCATTGTTGCCGGCATCGATGACGGGGCTCTCGGGCTTGAGCGCGTGCGTGGCCGTCAGCCCTCCGTTGAAGGACAGCGGAGCGAGCTTCGGGTCCTCGAACAGCGTACCAGGCGGTGCATCGAGGGGCGCCAAAACCAAGCCCATCGCATTGTTGGCCCCGGTCAGCACACCCGGTCCCCCGAGATCGTCGGGCAGAAGTCCGGACACGCTGTGGTTCAGCGTGTTGGTAGAGACGATGGAGCTTTGCAGGTCCAGGGTGTTGCTGGTGTAGATGCCCGCGCCGTACTTCGTGTTGCTTGCGTTGGTTTCGCTGTTGAACGCAATGGTGCTGTTGGAGATCTCGGCCGAGTATTTGAGACCGAGGCCTCCGATCGCGCCTGCCGTGTTGCCCGACACGGTGCTGTCGACCAGCGTGATCGGCCCGGTGGCACCGACGCCACCGAACAAGGCGCCGCCGGCAGCTCCGGCGTCATTGCCCGCGATCGTCGAATTGGTGATAAAGATGTTGCCTGCGGCGTACAAGCCGCCGGCCACGGTGCCGGAGTTGTTGACCACCGAGCTGTATTTCATGAAGAGGCCGCCGGGGGCGAAAACGCCGCCCGTGGGTCCGCTCGAGTAGCTCAGACCTATCTGGCTGTACGCGATCGTGGCCATACCCGGCGTGTACACCGCGCCGCCTGCGGAAAGGCCCGATCCGTTTGCGTTGCCGAGAATGATCGTGCTGTCGACCGCGATGACGGCCTCCCTGCCGTAGACGGCACCGCCGAGGCTGGCGTAGCTCGAGTTTGCCGTCGCCGCGGTGCAATACTTGAGATACGTGCCGACGAGCGCCGCGGTACCGAACGAGTAGACGCAGCCGCCCTTCGCATCGATGTTGTACGAAGCGTCGAGATACTTGCGTCCGTCAACGACGGAGAGATCGTAGATCGCGAGCGTCCCGCTTCCTGTATGACGCAGCGAGTAGGCACCGTTGCCGTCGATGATGAGCGAGCGGCCCGGGCCCTGCAGCGTCAGATCGGCCTGGGGCATGAAGATCGAGCCCGTCGTCAGCGTGATCGTGCTGCATCCGGTGTTGGTGAGATCGATGGTGTCGCCGCTGACGGCGAGGTTTTCGATCGCGTCGCGCAGACTGCCCGGACCGTCGTCGTTGCAGTTCGTGACCGGAATCGTGCTGCCCGTCGGCACGGCGGGCCGATGCCGGCCGGAATCGGCCGGTTCGAGCAGTGTCACGAGGCTTGGCTGCAACGGGAGCGGCTTGCGAACCTGGTCGAGCGGTCCTAAGCGCTCGATCAGCTGGCCGATCGCGGGACGTTCGGTGAAAGCCTTCGCGTGTGCCGGCGAGAACACGCCGGAGCCGAAGGCGAGAGCCGCCGCGAGGCAACTTGCGAGCGGCGCCACGCGCGGCGCGCGCACGTGCCGTGCATTACATGTTTCCATTTGTTTACCCTCCCATCTATTTCCGATGTTCGTAACACCGGCAGGAAATGCCGATGCCTCCAATACGAAACACCGAAGCCGCCAGGGCGGCTTTCGCCAGTACACCCCTGTTGCCGCATGCGGTCAAGCGGCGCGAAGGCGAAACGAGATCACTGAACGCCGACGTATGCTTGCGAGAAGCCGATTCGTTTGTTGCCGGTGAAGCGAGCGTGAAGGATCGGTGACGGCACCCCGCCGCCCGTCATGCACGCTGCTTGCGGCGAACGTAGAGCTGCTTGCGCACGCGCGCGACGACTCTGCCGTCGGCAGTCGTCACGTCGCTCTCGAACCAGTCGAGATATTTCTCGCCGTTCGCAGTCGCCTTGCGGATCGTGGCGATCGCTTCGTCGGCGATGCGAAAATCCGCGTAGACCGGTTCGCGCGTCGCCTCGACGAAATCGATCTCAGCGGCCTTGTCCCAGACGATATAGTCGCGGCCTAGAATGTTGAGAGTCAGCACCATCCAGAACGGATCGGTCATAGAGAACAGGCTGCCGCCGAAGTGCGTGCCGACGTAATTGCGGTTGTACCAGTGCCGGCGAAGCGTGACGCGAGCGTGGCGCCAGTCGTCGGAGATGTCGAGCACTCGGATGCCGGCGAAAAGAAACGGCGGCCAGAGATTCATCACTCGCCGCAGCGTGCGCGCGGACGGCATGCGCATGGCGCGCCTCAGAACAGCAGCGAGGACATCCGGCGCCGGTACGTGCCGACGAGGTCGGCATCGTCGAGGACGTCGAACGCCGCGATCAGGTGCTTCCTTGCCTGGCCGTCGTTCCAGTTGCGATCGGCCTTCAACACGTCGAGAAGCTGCTCGAGTCCGGCGGCCGGGTCGCCGTCCAGCAGAAGGCGCAAGCCGAGCAGGTCGCGCGCGGCATGGTCGCCCGGATCGCGCTCGACACGACGCCGCAGCTCGTCCACCGGGGGCGCATCCTTCAGCGCCTTGGCGAATTCGAGCTGGCCGCGCACGCGACGGGCGCGGTCGTCGGCGGCGAGATTGGCCGGGAGGGCGTCGAGCTCGGCCTCGGCGGCCGCGGTATTGCCTGCGCGCATCTGCGCCACGGCGAGATCCAGCTTCAGCTCGGCCTTGTCGGGTTGCGCGGCGATTTCCTGCTGGATGCGCGCGATCGCCTGCTCCGGCGTCTCGGATGGGCTCGGCTCGGATTCCTCAGCGGCGGGGGGTTCCGCCGCTGCCGCGCCCGGCTGCACGTGCCGCGCGAGAAACTCGCGCAGCTGCGCTTCCGGCAGCGCGCCGGTGAAGCCGTCGACGAGCTGACCGTCGCGCACGAGCACGACCGTCGGAATGCTGCGCACGCCGAACACCGCCGCAAGCTGCTGCTCCTTGTCGCAATCGACTTTTGCGAGCTTCACCGCGCCGCCGTGCTCGGCGACGATCTTCTCGAGCAGCGGTCCGAGCGCCTTGCACGGCCCGCACCAGGCCGCCCAGAAGTCGACGAGCACGGGCTGATCGAACGAGGCGTTGATGACATCGGCCTCGAAATTGGCCTGCGTGGCATCGAAGATGAAAGTCGAAGTGGGGTCTGGCATTGGGGGCTCCGGAATCTCCTGCCGCAGATTGTGCCAGCAGTGCGCGAATCCAAGACGGATTCCGCCGCTCCGGCAGGGCTGTCGCTGCCCGTCAGTTCCGGAGCAGCCGCTCTCTCAGCGATTGGGCGTCGAACGGCGCGTGCACCTTCATGTCATTGTCGAAATAGCAATAGACGTCGCGCCGCGCGCGGCGCGGCGCCGCGCGCGACGAGGCGTGCTCGGCGTCCGCGGGCTCCCGTCCGCGGCGCCATGCGTCGATGCGTGCCGCCCAGCGATCGAGCGCCTGCGGCGAGTAGCCGCTGGCGTACAGTTCCTGGTCGCCATGCAGGCGCAGATAGACGAAATCCGCCGTCACGTCCTCGAGGTAAGGCCAGCGGCCTGCGGTATCCGCGACGACGAGCGCGATTCCGTGGCGGCGCAGCAGCGCGATGAAGCGCTCATCGCGGAACGTGTCGCTGCGGATCTCGACGGCGTGACGCAGGCGCTGCTTCGCGACACGCGGCAGCGAGGTGGCGCGCACACGCCCGTCATGCCGCCGCGCCATCGCGAGCGCAGCCGTGGTGTCGCGCGGCAGCCTTTCGACGAACGCCGTCCAGCGCTCAGCGTCAAAATGCATGTTCGGCGGGAACTGCCAGAGAATCGGCCCGAGCTTCTCGCCGAGCTCGAGCACCCCGGAGGTGAAGAAGTTCGCGAGCGGAGCGTCGATCTCGCGCAGGCGGCGCAGGTGCGTGATGTAGCGGGGCGCCTTCACCGCGAAAACGAAGTCGTCCGGCGTCTCGGCGTACCAGCGCCGCCAGCTGTCCGGATGCTGCAGCGAGTAGAACGAGCCGTTGATCTCGATCGTGTCGAAGCGGCGCGAAGCGAACTCGAGCTCGCGGCGCTGCAGGAGGTCCTTCGGATAGAACACGCCGCGCCAGGGCGCATAACGCCAGCCGGAGATGCCGATGCGCACGCCGTGAGAAAGGCGCGGCACCGATTTGCGCGCACGGATCGCCATGCGCGCATCGTGGGAGACGCGCGGCAACGTCGACTGAAAGTCCGCCGTCATCCCGGCGAACGCCGGGATCCATCTTGCTCTTGAGCAAAAAGTCAAAAATGGGTCCCCGGCTTCGCCGGGATGACGGCCGGGGGATCAGTAGCCTGAGAGCTCCTCGCCCTGAGCGATCGGCATAGGTCGCTCCTTCGCCGCGGCGGCGAACTCGACGGGCCTCCCGTCCTCCTTGTAGATGGCGCCGTCCTTCATGACGAACGTGACGTGCTGCATCAGCTCGATGTTGTCGAGCGGGTCGCCGTCGACCGCGATCACGTCGGCGAGCTTGCCGGCCTCGACAGTGCCGAGATCCCTGGTCATCTTGAGAAGCTCCGCGGCGTGGGTCGTCGCCGCCTGCAGCACGAAGGCGGGCGGCATGCCGGCCTCGACCATGTACTTGAACTCCTTCGCGTTCTGCCCGTGCGGGTACACCGCCGCGTCGGTACCGAACGCGATCTTGACGCCGGCCTTGTACGCGCGGGCCGCAGTCTGCTGGATGATCGGGCCGACTTGCTTCGCCTTCGCGGCGATCTGCGCCGGGTAATAGCCCGGAATGCTCGCCTTCTCCTCGACGTACTTGCCCGCGATGATCGTCGGCACGTACCAGGTGCCGTGTTCCTTCATGAGCTTCATGTCGGTATCGTCCATGAACGTGCCGTGCTCGATCGAATCGACGCCGCCGATCACGGCGCGGCGGATCGCCTCGGTGCCGTGCGCGTGCGCGGCGACCGTGAAGCCGTAATCGTGCGCAGCCGCGACCACTGCCTTGATCTCCTCGATCGTCATCTGCGCGTTGTCGACGCTGGAGCTCTCGTCGAGCACGCCGCCCGACGGCATGATCTTGATGACGTCGGCACCGTCCTTGTAATGCTGGCGCACGGCCTTCCAGGCGTCGTCGACGCCGTTGATGATGCCGACCTTCGGTCCCGGATCGCCGGCGAGATCCTTGCGGTAGCCGTCGGTACCGTCGGCGTGGCCGCCCGTAGAGCCGATCGCCTGCGCCGCGGTGAAGATGCGCGGTCCCGGCACGACGCCGGCGTTGATCGCGTTGCGCAGCGCGATCGACTCGCCGTCGTTGTCGCCGAGGTTGCGCACGGTCGTGAACCCCGCATCGAGCGTGCGCCGTGCGTAGACCGTCGAGCGGATCGCGTAGTCCGCGATGTTCCAGCGGAACTGGTCGGTGTAGCCGGTCGGGCTGGTCTCTCCCGTCAGATGCGTATGGCTGTCGATGAGGCCGGGCAGGCAGGTTGCGCTGCCTAGCTCGATCATCCGTGCGCCGGCGGCATCGGCGCGCCCTGGCTCCACGTCCTTGATGCGCTTGCCGTCGGTGACGATCGTCGTCTCACCGAGGAGCTTGCCGGCCCTGGCGTCGAAGAGGTGGCCGCAGTGGAGGGCGATCTTCGCTGCGGGCGGGATCGCCGCCGTGGTCGTCTCAGCCCCACTGAGGACGGGCACTGCGACGGTGACAAGGGCAACAGCAAGCATGGCTTTCATTGCGTCCTCTCCCCAGGTGGAAGCGGGGCATCTTAGTCGCAGAGCGCATGCCGACGGCGTGCCATTCGGCATACGCGGGTCGGCTGGAGTTGGCGCCTGCCGATGGGCTGCGCTAGTCTGCCGGACCCCATGATGTGCCGCGCCGCGGCCGCGTCCTGCCCCGATGCAAGAAGCCTACGATCCCAAGGCGGTCGAAGCCGCCGCGCAGAAGTACTGGAACGAGACCCGCGCCTACGTCGTCGACGAAAAGTCGCCGAAGCCGAAGTTCTATTGCCTTTCGATGCTGCCGTACCCGTCGGGCGCGCTGCACATGGGGCACGTGCGCAATTACACGATCGGCGACGTGATCAGCCGCTACCAGCGCATGCAGGGGCGCAACGTGCTGCAGCCGATGGGCTGGGACGCGTTCGGCCTGCCGGCCGAGAACGCGGCGATCAAGAACGACACGGCGCCGGCGAAATGGACCTACGCGAACATCGAGCACATGCGCGGCCAGCTCGCCGCGCTCGGCTACGCAATCGACTGGTCGCGCGAGTTCGCGACATCGAAACCTGATTACTACGTCCACGAGCAGCGCATGTTCGTGCGCCTGTTCAAGAAAGGCCTCGCCTACCGCAAGGAGTCGGTCGTGAACTGGGATCCGGTCGACCAGACCGTGCTCGCCAACGAGCAGGTCATCGACGGCCGCGGCTGGCGCACCGGTGCGCTGGTCGAGAAGCGCGAGATCCCGCAGTGGTTCCTCCGGATCACGGCCTACGCCGACGAGCTGCTGGACGGCCTCGATGCGATGCCGGGCTGGCCCGACGCGGTCAAGACCATGCAGCGCAACTGGATCGGGCGATCCGAAGGGCTCGAGATCCGGTTCGACGTCGAAGGCGAGAGCGAGCGCCTCGCCGTGTTCACGACGCGGCCCGACACGCTGATGGGCGTGACGTATCTTGCCATCGCGGCCGAGCATCCGCTGGCACTCAAAGCCGCGGAGACGCGGCCACTGGTCGCTGCGTTCATCGAGGAATGCCGGCGCGGCGGCACGGCCGAAGCCGACATCGAGACACAGGAAAAGAAGGGCATCGACACCGGGCTCGTCGCGCGGCATCCCGTCACCGGCGAGGCGCTGCCCATCTGGATCGCGAACTTCGTGCTGATGGGCTACGGCACCGGTGCCGTCATGGCGGTGCCTGCGCACGACCAGCGCGACTGGGAGTTCGCGACGAAGTACGACCTCCTCATCAAGATGGTCATCGTCAGCGACGCGGTGCGCGACGCGATTGCCGAGCTCGGGCGCGATGCCGTCAAGAATCCCGACGCGATGAGCGCCGCGCTCGGCGAGAGCCGGGCGATCGACGTCTACGAGCCCGCCGCCGCCGAAAGCATCGTCGCGGAATTCGAGCGCCGCATCATCGAGGAAGGCGCGTACACCGAGCACGGCTGGCTGGTGAATTCCGGCGAATACGACGGGCTCGATTACCGCGGCGCGTTCGAGGCGCTCGCGGCGCGTTTCGAGCGCGAAGGCCGCGGCTGCCGGCGGGTGAACTACCGCCTGCGCGACTGGGGCGTCTCGCGCCAGCGCTACTGGGGCTGCCCGATCCCGATCATCTATTGCGCGAAGTGCGGCGCGGTGCCGGTGCCGGAGGATCAGCTGCCGGTGGTGCTGCCGGAGAACGTCGAGTTCACCGGCGTGCGTTCGCCGATCAAGTCCGATCCCGCGTGGCGCAAGACCACGTGTCCCGAGTGCGGCGGTCCCGCCGAGCGTGAGACAGACACGTTCGACACCTTCATGGAATCGAGCTGGTACTACGCGCGCTACACGAGCCCCGGCGCCGCCGACATGATCGATGCGCGGGCAAACTACTGGCTGCCGGTCGACCAGTACATCGGCGGCATCGAGCACGCGATCCTGCACCTTCTGTACTTCCGCTTCTTCCACAAGCTCCTGCGCGACGAAGGGCTCGTGCAGTCGGACGAGCCGGCGACGAATCTCCTGTGCCAGGGCATGGTCATCGCCGAGACGTTCTATCGCGAGGAGAGCGACGGCTCCCGGACGTGGATCAACCCGGCCGACGTGGAGATCCGCCGCGACGAACGCGGACGCGTCGTCGGCGCGGTGCTGAAGGCCGACGGCAAACCGGTCGAGATCGGCGGCACCGAGAAGATGTCGAAGTCGAAGAACAACGGCGTCGATCCGCAGTCGATGGTGGACAAGTACGGCGCGGATACGGTGCGGCTCTTTTCGATGTTCGCCGCGCCGCCGGACCAGTCGCTCGAATGGAACGAGGCCGGCGTCGAAGGCATGGCGCGCTTCCTGCGCCGCTTCTGGCGCGAGGTGACGACGCACGCCGCCTCGCTCGACGGAAAGGCGAAGCCCCGTGTCGACGCGGCGAGCCTTTCGCCCGCGCAGAAGGCACTGCGCCGCCAGGTTCACGAGACGATCCAGAAAGTCTCCGACGACATCGGCCGCCGCTATGCGTTCAACACCGCGATCGCCGCGCTGATGGAGCTCTTGAACGCGGTCGGCAAATTCGACGACGCGAGCGAGCAGGGCCGTGCCGTGCGCCACGAAGCACTGGAGACGATGGTGCTGCTGCTGAATCCGGTCACGCCGCACATCTGCCACGCGCTGTGGCAGGCGCTCGGCCACACGATCGGCCCGGGGCCGCTCGACGATCATCCCTGGCCCGTGGCCGACCCGGCCGCGCTCGCCCGCGATTCGGTGACGCTCGCGGTGCAAGTCAACGGCAAGCTGCGCGGCACGATCGAGGTCGGCGTCTCTGCCTCGCGCGAGGAGATCGAGCGCACCGCGCTCGCCGAGCCGAAAGTCGCCGATTTCGTCGGCGGCCAGACGCCGAAGAAGATCATCGTGGTGCCGGGCAAGATCGTGAATATCGTGGTTTGAAGAAAAAGGCAGGGCTGAGGGGCGAGGGCGGAGGGCTGAAAGCGGGCCTGAGCATCCGAGCGACCGCTTCTCCAGCCTCAGCCCTCAGCCCTCAGCCTCCGCCCTCAGCCCTTACTCCCCATGCTCCCCATCCTCTACTGCCACCGCGAATCCGGACACAGCTACAAGGCCGCGCTTGCTCTGACGCTGATGAGCGTGCCGTTCGAGCAACGTCCGGTCGATCTCAACCTGCCGCGCGAGCAGCGGCCAGAGGATTTCCGTCGTGCGTCGATGTTCGGCGAGGTACCCGCGCTGATCGACGAGGACGGGGTCGCGGTCTGCCAGTCGAACGCGATCCTGGATCACGTGGCGCGGCGCCATGGCAAGCTCGACGGCGACACGCCGGCAGCGCGCACGCGCGTGCGCGAATGGCTGTTCTGGGAAGCGAACCGCATCGCCATGAGCCTGCCGCACCTGCGCTTTTCCCGCCGCTTCACGCCGGCGGGCGAGGCGCTGGAGACGTACTGGACCGGCCGCATGCACGCGGATCTCGATTGCCTCGACCGCACGCTCGACAAGAGCGCGTTCCTCGTCGGCGCCGCGCCGACCATCGCCGACATCGCCTGCTGCGGTTACCTCTACTGGGCCGACCAGGCGGAGGTCGATCTCAGGCGCTGGCCGGCGGTGATGGCATGGCTCGACCGCATCCGTTCGCTGCCGCGCTGGCAGGCACCGTATGATCTGCTCGAGGATCGCTATCCGATCCGTCCCGGGACCCGCACATGATCCTGCGCCGCTCGCTGTCCGTCCTCGTCGCCACCGCTGCCGTGCTGCTCGCAGGCTGCGGATTTCACCTGCGCAAGGAGGCCGAGCTTCCGCCGAGCATGAAGCGGGTTCACATCCAGATCGCCGATCCGTCGAGCGCGCTCGCAAAGGATCTCGCGCGGGCGCTGCCGCGCTCAGGCACCGAGGTCGTAGACGCGATCGAGCCCGGCGTCGCGGTCATGAACATCAGCGCGAACTCGTTCTCGACCGACGTGCTTTCCGTCGGCGGCAACGCGCGCGCCACCGAGTATTCGCTGCGCTATCACGTCGAATTCGACGTGCAGGACGCCGCCGGCACCGCGCTGCTGCCCCGACAGACGATCGAGCTGACGCGCGACTTCACGTTCGACCGCAGCCAGGCGCTCGGCGTCGCGGCCGAAATCGATCTTCTGACCGGCGAGCTTCAGCGCGACATGACGCAGGCGATCCTGCGAAGACTCGAAGCAATCGCGAACGCCGAATCGAAGTAGGCGCTGCTTTCCCTCTCTCGCACGCGGGAGAGAGGGAAGAGCCGCCGTACAATAGCGCCATGCCTACATCGCTCGCCGCGTTCCGCAAGCAGCTCTCAGCGCCAGAGCTCGCGCCCGTCTACCTGATCGCTGGCGCGGAGCACCTGCTCGTGCTCGAAGCGGCCGACGCCTTGCGCGCGCGTGCGCGCGAGCTCGGTTTCGCCGAGCGTGACGTACTCGACGTGGAGAGCGGCTTCGACTGGAACCGGCTGGCCGATGCGGGCCGTGAGCTGTCGCTGTTCGCGAGCCGCAAGCTGATCGACCTGCGCCTGCCGACGGGCAAACCGGGCCGCGAAGGCAGCGCGGCGATCGCGGCGTACTGCGAGTCGCCACCGCCCGACACCGTGCTGCTGATCACTGCGAACGACTGGAGCAAGTCCCACGAAGGCGCCTGGGTGAAGGCGATCGAGCAGTCCGGCGTCTTCGTGCCGGCGTGGCCGCTCAAGCGCGAGGAATTGCCGGCATGGATCGGCGCGCGCATGGCGAGCCGCGGCGTCGCGGCCGAGCCCGAAGCGATCGCCTGGCTGGCCGATCGCGTCGAAGGCAATCTGCTCGCGGCGGCACAGGAGATCGACAAGCTCGCCTTGCTCACCGGCGGGCGCACGCTCGATGTCACCGCGCTGGAAGCTTGCGTCGCCGACGACGCGCGCTACGACGCGTTCCGCCTCACCGACGCCACGATCGCGGGCGATGCGGGACGCGCGCTGCGCATCGTCGCTGGCCTGCGCGCCGAAGGCGAGGACCTGATTCGGCTGCTGGGCTGGGTGCTGAACCAGCTTCGCGTGCTGCAGCGGCTGTCCGCGGCCGGATCGAATCTCGCCGCGGCGTTCCGCGGCGAGCGCATCTGGCCCGCGCGCGAGAATCTCTATCGCCGCGCGTTGAAAAACGCCGGCGCCGCGCACTGGGAGCGCTGCCTCGCGCAGGCCGCACGCATCGACGTCATTGCGAAAGGCCAGCAGCTCGACGCCGCCGGCCGCTCCTGGGGCGACGGCTGGCGCGAGCTCGAGCGGCTGATCGTCGCGATCGCGACGCCCCGCGCGGCAGCCGGGCTGCTCGCGTGAGCGCGGCCCCGATGCGTCCGCTCGCCATCTTCGGCGGCACCTTCGATCCGGTACACAACGCGCATCTGCGCGTCGCGTGGGAGGCGTCCGAGCAGATCGACGCCGAGGTGCGGCTCGTCCCGGCCAACGTGCCGCCGCATCGCGATCCTCCGATCGCGAGCGGAAGCGAGCGCGCGGCGATCCTGCGCGCGGCGCTCGCGGGTCAGGATCGCCTCGTGCTCGACGAGCGCGAGCTCCGCCGCGAAGGACCGTCGTGGACGATCGACACGCTGATCGAGCTGCGCGACGAGATCGGCGATGAACGCCCGCTGGTCCTCCTCGTCGGCGCCGACGCGTTCCTCGGCCTGCCTTCGTGGCATCGCTGGGGCGAGCTGTTCGACTACGCGCACATCGGCGTGCTGACGCGGCCGGGGCACGAGATCGGCACGCTGCCGACCGAGCTTCGCATCAAGATCGCATCGCGGCGCTGCAACGACGCGGCCGCGCTGGCGCAGACGCCGGCGGGGCGTGTGCTGACCCTGCCGGTCACGCCGCTCGAGATTTCGGCGACGCTGATCCGCGACGTGCTCGCGTCCGGCAGCGAGCCGCGCTATCTGATGCCGGACGGGGTGCTCGCCGATCCCGCGCTGCTCGCGCCGTATCGCGGCTGATCCAACCAGGCTCTAGCGTTTGCGCGGCTTCGCGTGCGGACGCTTCGGGCTGGCGAATCCCGAGCTTCGCCGCGGCGCTTTCCCGAACCGTTGCGACGTCGTCCGCGCACCGGATTCCGATGCATCGCCGCCGCGCGTGATGCGGAGCTGCCGTCCCGCCACCCAGACTTTCTTCAGATGCTTGAAGACATCGGACGGCATGCCTTCGGGCAGGTCGACGAAGCTGTGATCCTCGCGGATGTCGATGCGGCCGATGTGTTTGGCATCGAGCCCAGCCTCGTTCGCGATCGCGCCGACGATGTTCGCCGGCTTGACGCCGTGATCGCGACCGACCTCGACGCGGAATGTTTCGAAGCCTTGTTCGGGCTCGCTGCGCGGTGGCTTGCGCTCTCGCGGCCGTTGTTCGCCGCCACCCTCGTCGTTCCCGCGAAGGCGGGAACCCAGCGCCTTTTCTTCGGATCGCGCAGCAAAGTCGCTGGGTCCTCGCCTGCGCGGGGACGACGGAGCGGGTGCGTCGTCGCGCGCCCGAGGCCCGTTATTCCGGCGAAAGCGGGAATCCGTTTTGCCCGGACGCCCCGGTCCCGCAGCACTCGCGTCGCGCTCGACGCGCTCGCGCCTTTCCGGCGCGCGCAGCAGAAACGGCGCATCGCCCTGCACGAGCCTCGCCAGCGCCGCCGCGATCTCGATCGCCGGCACGTCGTGCTCGTTCTCGAACTGTTCGATCAGCTGCCGGAACACGCCGAGCTCGTCCTCGCGCGCGAGCGCATCGACGATGCGCTGCTTGAACCGCGCGACGCGGCGGTCGTTGACGGCTTCGACGCTCGGCAGCTGCATCTCGGCGATCGGCTGGCGCGTCGCGCGCTCGATCGTCTGCAGCAGCCGTTTCTCGCGCGGCGTCACGAACAGGATCGCCTCGCCGCTGCGCCCGGCGCGGCCGGTGCGGCCGATGCGGTGCACGTAGGCTTCGGTGTCGTAGGGAATGTCGTAATTCAGCACGTGGCTGATGCGCTCGACGTCGAGCCCGCGCGCGGCGACGTCGGTGGCGACGAGGATGTCGAGCTTGCCCTCGCGCAGCTGCTGGATCGTGCGCTCGCGCTGCGCCTGCACGATGTCGCCGTTGATCGCCGCTGCGGCGAAGCCGCGTGCCTGCAGTTTCTGCGCGAGCTCCTCGGTGGCCTGCTTCGTGCGCGCGAACACGATCATCGCGTCGAACGGCTCGGCTTCGAGGATGCGCGTCAGCGCATCGAGCTTGTGCAGGCCGCTGACCCACCAGTAGCGCTGGCGGACGTTCTCGGCCGTCGTCGTCTTCGCCTTGATCGTGATCTCGACCGGGTCGGAAAGGTACGTCTGCGCGATGCGCCGGATCGGCGCCGGCATCGTCGCGGAGAACAGTGCGATCTGCCGCGTCGGCGGCGTCTTCTTCAGCACGGCCTCGACATCGTCGATGAAGCCCATGCGCAGCATCTCGTCGGCTTCGTCGAGCACCAGCGTCGTGAGGCGGGAGAGATCGAGCGAGCCGCGCTCGAGATGATCGATGACGCGCCCCGGCGTGCCGACGACGACGTGCGCGCCGCGCTTCAATCCGCCGAGCTGCGGGCCGTAACTCTGGCCGCCGTAGATCGGCAGCACGTGGAGGCCCGACAGTTTCGCCGCATAGCGCTGGAACGCTTCGGCGACCTGGATGGCCAGCTCGCGCGTCGGCGCGAGCACGAGAGCCTGCGGCTTCGTCTTCGCGAGATCGAGCCGCGCGAGGATCGGCAGCGCGAATGCAGCCGTCTTGCCGGTGCCGGTCTGCGCCTGGCCGAGCACGTCGCGGCCCTCGAGCAGCGGCGGGATCGTCGCGGCCTGGATCGGCGAGGGCGCTTCGTAGCCGACTTCGGTCAGGGCGTCGAGCAGCGCGCCACCAAGACCGAGATCGGCGAAGCGCGCGATGTCCGGGGTTTGTTCCTGCGAAGACGACATGCGGCGAACGAGGGCGCGCGGGAGTGCGAAGCCGCGAGTCTAGCGCGCGCCTGCCCGCAGCGCCCCTTCCGCAGCGGCCCGCGGCATTTCCGTCTGGCCCGCGCGCGGCGATGCTGCGCAACCCGCGGCGTGGCGGGGCTCAGCGTTCGCACTCGCCGTCGTCGCGGACGACGACCGAAATCCAGCGCGGCACGTACCAGGGCATTTCGCGCACTTCCGGCCAGAACTCGCGCTTGCATTCGGGCCGCGGCCCGCGTTTCGAGGAACCGAACGCGCTACCTTCGACGGGGTCGAAACCGTCCGCGAACACGATTTCGTGGCTGAGCTCGTCGTAGACGGCAAGGCCCGACACGCCGCCGGGTCCGCTGTTGAAGCTGCCGAGCTGCGCGCCGCTTGCGATGTCGACGTGATAGACGTTGCCGCTGAGCAGGCCGGCGGTCCAGAACGAGGTGGCGTCCGGATCGAGGTTCATGGCGAAGAGGCCGGCCGGATCGGTTTCACCGATGCTTTCGCGCGTGTACGTGTGGAGGTTGACACCGTCGGGGCTCACGCGGTGCACCGCATCCTGGCAGGCAACCATGACCTCCCGGTTCGGCCGCAGGCGTATCGCGTAGCAGTACGGCCCCGTGAGGTCGTCGATGAGATCGGGCAGCGGCGTGCGCGTGCAGACGTTGTAGCGTCGCACGGCCGTGTCTTCGGACGTGTAATACAGCGTGCAGTGATCGGCGCCGAGATCGATCCAGTCCGTGCCGCGCGTGCCGGTGGGCAGGACGTACGAATCGAGCAGCTCTCCGTACCGGTTGAACTTGCGCACCGGCACGTCCGTGTCCGGAGCCCCGCTTGCGCCGGCGACACCGATGTAGACGTTGCCCATCGGATCGAACACGCAGGATTCGTGTGTGTGCATGTAGACGTTGCCGCCGAACGATGTGTTCAGCCTCCCGCCCTGATGGCTGAACAGAATGGCGTTTGGAAAGGCGAACCGCGTTGCCAGCACATCGCCGTTCGGTGCGAAGCACATCCCGGTGATGATGTAGCCGGCTGCGTCGGGCATACCGTCGTCCCAGGCGTCGATGAAAGTGCCGGTGGTCGTGTAGCGGCGGATCTTGTTTTCGGACACGTCCTTTCCGACCAGCACGAAACGCGTACCCGCCGGCAATTCATCAGTAATGATCGTGCCGATTGCGAGGAGGCTGCCCGGAATGCCGTTGCCGACGGACGCGTTGACGAGCTTGTTGCGCTGCAGCTCCACTGTGAACGATTCGTCGGCCTCGACGACGGTGTCACCGTTGATCGGATACGTCTGCGTCACGAGCGTCTCGCCCGGTGCGAACGTGAATGTGAATTCGCCGGGAAACAGGTAATCGCCGTTCGGCGCGGGGCCGTCGACGGCGGTGCCCGAGTGCGGGCGAAGCTCGACGCTGATCAGCTGCGAAAACGGCTGCGACAGGCGTGCCTCGAACCTCATCGGGGTCGTGCCGCTCGAGCCTTCGACGACGCTCACGTTCTCGATGGTGATGCGCGGTCCGGGAAACACGTTGAGCGCCGTGGGATCGAAACGCGCGACGAAATCGAGCGCGTAGTTCGCATCGACGCGATGGAACGACGCGCCGGATGCCACGCTTGCGTACGTCATCACGGGCAGTGCCTCGCCGAGCGCCGGTGCGTAGCCGCCCACGAGATGCAGCAAAAGCACGCCGTTGCCCCCGAAATTCGTGTCGTAGCCTGCGCTGGCCTCGCCCGCGACCTGCACACGGTCATAGCTGCCGCTCGCGGTGCCACCCAGATCGAGCGCGATCGTGCCGGCGGGCCCGATCTCGAGCGCGCCGGTGATCACGAGCGTCCCGAACGGGGCTCCCGAAGGCGCGCCCGGCGCGAGCGTGCCGCGGAGCCGCACGTCGGCGTCGACGATGCCGGTTCCGGCCAGCGTCGATCCCGGACTGACCGGCATAAGAATGCCGCTCCCGCCCAGGTCGAGCGTCGCGTTGTCGAGCCGAGTGATCGAGCTTGTGCCACTTTCGTCGCCGACATCGTCGTAGCGGCACGCGTCGGACGCGGTCAGGTCGCAGACGACCGTCGCGTTGTGGACGGTAAGCTCGCCGAGCTGCCGGAACTGCGCGTTGGTGCCCATCGGCATATCGAGCGTGCCGGGACCATTGACGATCATCGTGCCCTTGTTGATGACATATGTCGTTGCGTTCCCGGAATCCGGCTGGCCGATGCGCGCGTTGCCGCTGATCGTCAGCGTCGCGCCTTCGTTGTTGACGAGCTGAGCGCTCGTCACGAGATCGAGTCGCGAGGCGCCGCCCGCCATCGTGATGGAACCGCCCGGCATGTTCCGCAGCTGGCTGGCGACCAGAAGCTTCAGCGCCGTCCCGTTCGCCGAGCCGAGCGCGAGCGCGCCGGAATTCTCCAGAAAGACCGCGTTCTCGAGCGTCGTCGGTGCAGTGAGCACGCCGGTGCCGCCGGCGTCGAGCTTGAGCGTCAGCTGGTTGACGCCGAGCACGTTCACCGCGTGCCCTCCCGCGAGGCGCAGCGCATCGATCACCTCCAGCGTCTGCGAGAAGCCGGTCAGCGACAGCACGCCGCCGGCACCGAGCTCGAATTCGCTCACGACGGGCGACACATCCAGCGTCGCAGTGCCGCCGGCGAGCACCGCGATGTCCCCCGGCCCCGGTGAGCGCGTCGACGGACCGCCCCCGTCGGCGCAGCCGGTCCAGTTCGAGGGAACGCTCCAGTTGCCGCTGGAAGCGTTCCAGGTACACGTGGCGGCGGACACGGTAAGCGGGAAGGCTGCAAGACAGAGGGCGAGGACGGTGCGCATCACGGCGTGCTCCGGTGTTTTGGAGAAGAACACCGGCGCGCGACATTCCGAACCCTCCGGTCGGACCGGCTCGCCGCAGGCCCGGCGCGCAGGCACGGGCAGCCGCGTTCAACGCCAGTCGCCGGTCGCGACGAATGCGGCCCAGTAATACGGATGCGTCGATGCGCCGTTCGCCCGCCGCCGCGCGAGCACCTCGCGTTGCGAGGTCCAGAGCGCATCGGCGATGCCGAGGCCGTCGCGCAGGAGCGCGCTGTACAGGGCCTCGCTCCACTCCGCCGTCGCGGCGTCCTCGACCGGCCAGAGGCTCGTCACGATCGTGCGTACACCAGCGAGCCGGAACGCGCGCGCGAGACCGAACAGGCCTTCGTAGTGATGCGAGGCACCCGCCGCCGTCGTGCACGCGGCCAGCACGGCAAGGCGCGTGCGGGAGAGATCGAGCGCGGCGATTTCCTGCGCCGTCAGCACGCCGTCATCGGACTGATTGCCGCCAGGTGCCAGCATCAGCGCCGCTGTCGCGCCCGGCGCCGTGTCGTCGCCGAGCGGCGCGTCTGTGGCCAGCGAGAAGCTGCGCTCGGCGAGCGGCGGATTCGTGCAGCCGCTGCCGAGTTCGACACCGTGCGTGGCGAAATGAAGTATGTCGGCGTTACCCGCGTCGGTGCGCACGCGCGCCTCATTCGCCGCGGCGCCTTCCAGAATCGTCACGGCGGCATCGGCGCCGAACCGCTGGCGCCAGAGCGCGCCGATCTGCTCGGCCTCGCGGCGCGCGCCGGGCAGAGCGGGCAGGCGCGTGCCGCGGCAGGCGCGCGTCAGCGCCGTGGTCGACGCCGGCAGTGCGGGGTCGGCGACGGCGAACAGGCGTTCCGTGTGCCGTTCCGGGCGTTCCGGAGCAAACAGCTCGCGTTCGTGGTTGAGCACGTGGAAGCGGTAACCTGCATCGACGAGAAAGCCCTCGCCATCGGGCAACGCGGCCCATGCGACGCGGTGCAGCGGGCCGGCAGGCACGACCAGCACGCGCCGGCCGGCAATGGCGTGCGCGAGCGGCGTCCATACCGCTTCGCGCAGCGCCTCGCCGCGCCGCCTGACCTCGGCGAGCGCGACGTGCGGATCGCTGGCCGAGGCGGTCCACGCATCGACCCGGCCGGCGAGTGCGTCCGCGGCGCCGAGGTTGACTGCGCGCACGGCGCCGTCGCCGGACGGCAGAATCCAGGCATGGATGTCGGGTGCGCGTGTTTCGGCCGCCGGTGACGAGAAATCCTCCGGCGCGCGCGGCTGCACGGGCGAGAACAGGACGAGCGACGTGTCGGCAGGAAGAGCCTTGCGCAGATCCGCGAACGTGCCGGGCGCGGGAGTGACGACTGCCGCCCACGACGTCGCCGCGGCTAGCGCACGCTCGGCGCGGTCGAGGTTTTCGCGCGCGTCGCGCAGGCCTGCGGCGTCCTTGCCAGGGGCCAGCTCTGCGAGCGCGAAGGCGGCGCTCGCTTCGCGCCAGCTCGCCCAGGCGGGTGCCAGTGCGGGATCGCCGGACGTGCGCGCGGCAGCCAGGCGCTGCGCGGTGATCGATGTGACCTGGTCGCGCGCCGACATCGCGAGCTGCCAGGCGCGTTCGAGCTGCTTGGGCTGGCCGCTGTCGGCAGCGATCGCGAGCGCGAAATCGAGACTGGGGAGCAGGTATTCCTGGAGATGGATCGACTGTCGCTCACCGAGGCGGCTTGCCGCGAGGCGCAGCGCGGCCTGGCGCGTCTGCTCCGCCGCGACGGCGGCATCGCACGCCTCGTCGAGCCGGCGCTGTCCCCAGAGGCTGGCCGAGAGTCCGATCTGCGCGAAGAGCGTGCTTGCCTCGCTGCCGGCTGCGGTGCCGCGCACATGCTCGATCGTTGCGTGGAATCCGGCCTCGGCCTCGGCATAGCGACCCTGCCAGACGTCGATCATCGCGATGTTTGCGAGCGGCAGGTAGTCCGCGGGGTCCTGGCTTTTGCGCGCCTGCGCGATCGCGAGCGCGCGCCGGTACATCGCGACCGCCTGGGCGTAATGGCCGAGGATCGCCTCCGCGTTGGCATAGTTGTTCAGCGCCTGCGCGAGCTGCGGCGACTCCGCGCCGAACGCGTCGGCGAACAGCGGAATGGCCTCGGCGTAAAGCTTCACGGCGCGCTCGTGCTCGTTCCGTTCGCGATACAGGTTCGCCAGGCCATGCAGGATCGCCGGCCGGAGACGGTGCGCGGGATCGGGCGCGCGCGCGTCGGCGGCAAGCGCCTGCTCGTAGCAGACGGCCGCGCGATCGAGATCGCCCGAGACTTTCAGTGTCTGCGCGAGGTTCAGCGTGACATTGGCGATGCGGCCGTCATCGGGCTCGTCCTGGGCACGCAGGATGGCAAGGCTCTGCTCGAGCGCGTCGATCGCTGCGCCCGGATTGCCGGCATCGCGCGCGGCCTGCCCCATCATGCGCAGCGGCTCGACGCGCGCGATCGCCTTCTCGCCGTGGTGTTCGCGCGCGACGCGGTCCGCCTCCGCGAGCGGTGCGAGCGCATCGGCGCCGCGCCGCTGCCGCAGCAGGGCAAAGCCCTGGTTCACGAGCGCGTGCGACAGCGTGTCGGCGTCGCCGGCCTCGCGAGCGAGCGCGATCGCATGCGTCGCGGCGTCGAAAGCAGGCCGGGCCTCGGCGCGCAGGTTGTGCAGCGACGAGCGTGCGTCGGCAACGCGCGCGGCGACGTCGGCGGGCCAGTGCGCCGTTGGGTTCTGCGTTTCGAGAGCGGCGATTTCGGCGCCGGCCTCGTCGAGCTGGTTGCGCTGCATCGCGCGCCGCACTCGTTCCAGCCTGACGCGGGCCACGTCGGCGCTGTCCGCACCTGCGAGCTTCGCGCGCAGCGCCAGCTCGCGCTCCAGCCATTCGCCGAGACCCGGCGTGTCCGGGCGACGGCATTCGAGCGCGACGCGCACGTTCCGCGCGAGCGCGTCGGCGACGGCGCTGTCGCCTTGCATCGTGACCGCTTTCAGCTCGCGCTGGGCGCTCTTCGCGGCGGCGCCGCAGGCACCGCGCGCAAGCAGTGCCTCGGTGTCGCCGGAGCGCGCATGTGCCGCGACCGCGATCGCGGCCAGCCCACCGAGCAAAAACGGACCGTGTGCGCTCCCCATGCGCCGTGCCTCCCTGCCGCGATTCTAGCGCCGTCCCCGGCGCCTGCATCGGGTCACTCGACCGGGCCGTCGTTGTCGTTGAAGTGCCACGCGCGCATGCGCACGCGCGACGCATCGGCGATTTCCTCGCGCAGATCGGCGAGCAGCGTGTTGAGATGCTCGCCGCTCAGGCGCAGATCGCCGGGCGGATCCGGTCGCGCACGCGCGACGCCGCGCTCCACTGCGGCGACCGGCAGCGCCGCGAGCTGACGGTCGAGACGTGCGAGCGGCACGCGTGACAGAAGCACGAGGAACTCCTCTCTGCCGCCTGTGCCGGACACTTCCCAGGAGAGGGTGCGGGCGCCTTGCCGGCCTGGCAGCGTCACGTCGCCCGACACGGGATTGGAAAGATCGAGGCCCGGCACCGGAAACAGCACGTGAAAATCGCCGCCGGCGTCCTCGTTGAGCACGTAGACCCAGGCTGGAACGCTCGTCGACACCGCGAGGTGGACACGATCCCCGATGCGCAGCCTTGCACCGTCGGCAAGAGCTTCGCTGCCGGTGTCGGTATGGCGCATGAGCGCGAGCTCGGACCGCCAGGCCCGGACGCCGGGATGTCGCGTGCCGAACGCGACAGCCGCTGCCGCCGCGGCCAGGCAGATTGCGACGGCTGCGAGCGCGAGCCGGCGCGAGCGTGCGGGACGCGCGGGCGCCGCCGCCGCCATGCTCGCACGCAACGCGTCCGCGAACGCGTGCGCATCGGTGAAACGGCGCGAAACGTCCGCGTCGAGCGCACGCTCGACGACATCGGCAAGTCGCCGGTCGATGTCCGGCCGCAAGGCGAGGATGCGGCTCGCGCCATTTTCGGGATAGGCGCCGGTCAGGAGGAAATGCAGCAGCACGCCGAGCGCGTAGAGATCGTCTGCCTTCGTGCGCGGCGCACCGTCCCTTGCCTGCGGCGAAAGATAGGCGGGCGTCGCCTGCGTGCGCAGCGAGGCATTGAGCGCATCGGCCCGCCCTGACGCGCCGAGATCCGTCAGCACGATGCGGCCGCCACGCGCCCGCATCGCGTTGCTGGCTTTCACGTCGCCGTGCAGCAGGCCGAGCGCGTGGATCGCGGCGAGGCCGGCGCAAAGCTCGACGCCGACATGCACGGCTTCCGCTTCGGCCATGGGGCCGTCGGATTCGACGATGGAGGCGAGCGTGCGGCCCTCGATCCATTCGCTCCAGAGCCCCGGCCGCCCGCAGTGCACTGCGGCGCCGTAGACGCGCAGCACGTTGCGCTGGCTGATCTTCGCGAGCAGGCGGCCTTCGCGCAGGAACTCCTCGTTGCGCAGCCCGGCCGCAGCGGCTTCGGGGCGCAGCAGCTTGAGCGCGACCACGGTCGCGAGGCCGGCGTCCCAGGCGCGGTAGACTTCGGCGCTGGCACCGCTGCCGATCTTTTCCAGGACACGCAGCGCGCCCCATTCGAACAGGCATCGTTCCGGCGGGCCATCGGTCGAGCCGATCCGGCGGTAGGCGCTGCGCACTGCCTCGAGCGTGTGCAGGGCATCGAGCAGCGGAGGGTCGGCGCCGGTGATGCGGTTCCATTCGACCGGATCGCCGTCGGCGAAGCGGTCGAGCAGGTCGCGCAGTGCGTCGCGCGGCATCACGCACCTCCGAGCAGGCGCGCCAGCGCTTCGATGGCACGGCGGATGGCCATGCGCACCGCATCGGGCGTCGAGCCGGTTTCGCGTGCGATGGCCTCGTAAGTCATGTCGAATTCCAGCCGCATGATCACCAGCTCGCGTGCGCGCGCAGGCATGGCCTCGAGCGCCGCCTCGTACATTTCGAGCCGCTCACGGCCGATCGCCTGTTCAATGGGCGAGCCGGCTTCATCGGCCGCGATCGCGTCGTCGAGCTCCTTGCTCTCGCCGCGCCGCGCGACGCGGCGGATCTCGTTGCGGAGCAGGTTCAGCACGGTGGAGCGCAAATAGGCGAGGAAGCTGCCCGTGCCGCCGTATTCGAAGCTCTCGATCTGCTTCAACACGCGCAGGAGCGTGACCTGAACAAGATCGTCTGTGTCGGTCAGGTCGCGCGTCGACGCCGGCAGGCGGCCGTGCGCCCAGCGGCGCAGGAGCGGCAGGTAGCGTGCAACCAGCCGCTCGCGGGCTGCCGTGTCTCCGCTGCGGACTCGCTCCAGCAGGAGCTGGGTGGTCTCCTCGGCCTGCATGGCGCGGCTTATAGCACGGCCTCCGCCCGGGCCTCCGCTCGCTGCGGCACGCAACAACATGCTCACCGAATTGAGCCTATACTGGCCGGGCGCCAATGACGGCGCATCCAATGCCAGAGGTCGCTTCCACTTGGCCACGTCGGAAAAGCGCGTCCGGCCGCGCAAGGCCGGAACTCCCAAAGTCAGCAAGACGCCCGCTGCCCGCAAGACTCCCGCTCGATCCGGAAAGCCGAAACCGGCACCGGTGAAGGCGCTGAAAACTCCACGAACCCGCAAGAAGCCCGCCGCGGCTGCCCAGAATCCCGCCGACCGGCTCCGCGCCGTCGTCCTTGCCGCCCTCGATGACCTCAAGGCCCGCGACGTGCGCGAGATCGACGTGCGCGACAAGAGCTCGGTGACGGACCTTCTCGTCGTCGCGAGCGGCACCTCGTCGCGGCACGTCAAATCGATCGCCGACGAAGTCGTGAAGAAAGCCAAGCAGGCCGGCCTGCCACCGCTCGGCGTCGAAGGCGAGCGCGAAGCCGAATGGGTGCTGGTCGACCTCGGCGACATCGTCGTCCACGTGATGCTGCCGCGCACGCGCGAGTTCTACGGCCTCGAGCGGCTGTGGACGGTCGGCGACCAGATGCCGACCGCGCTCGCAGGCTGACGTCGCCGCGCGATGCGCGCGCGGCTGATCGCCGTCGGCGAGCGCATGCCCGCGTGGGTCGCCGACGGCTTTGCCGAATACAGGAAGCGCCTCTCGCGCGAGCTGCCGCTCGATCTCGTCGAGATCAGGCTGGGCGCACGCGGCAAGGGCCGCGATTCCGCGCGCGCGATTGCCGAGGAAGGCGCCGCCGTCCGCGCCGCGCTGCCGAAGGGCGCGCACGTCATCGCGCTCGACGGCCGCGGCACCGCGTGGACGAGCGAACAGCTCGCCGCCGAGCTGAAACGCTGGCGGATGCAGGGCAGTGATCTCGCGTTCCTCATCGGCGGTCCCGACGGACACGCCCCCGACGTGCTCACCGCCGCGCATCAACGCTGGTCGCTCGGTCCGCTGACCTTGCCGCACATGCTCGTCCGCCTCGTCGTCGCCGAGCAGCTCTATCGCGCGGCCACGATGCTGGCGGGGCATCCGTACCATCGGGGGTAAGC
>Ga0182749_1000108_pt1 | contig 101844 bp, 103 predicted proteins | sample eDN3rd37CKraftMG_FD_128875 | JGI IMG/M metagenome (GOLD analysis project Ga0182749, IMG submission 128875) | Enriched Miracle-Growth compost microbial communities from Emeryville, California, USA - eDNA 3rd pass 37_C Kraft MG (version 2) (version 2) ...
CAGCGCAAGATGGGCGCGCAGCGCGCCGCCGCGTGGGTGAGCATCGTCAAGGTCGGCCTGCTGTCGGTGGTCATCCTCGTCGCCGGCTGGCTCTTCGCGAGCGGGCGCGAGGGCACGAGCTTCCCGATCTCGGGCATCATCCTGCTCGCCCTGGTGATCGCGTACTCGTTCCTCACCAACCGCACGGTGTTCGGCCGCCACATCTACGCCGTCGGCGGCAACCGCCAGGCCGCGCGCCTGTCGGGTGTGAAGGACCGCTGGGTCGACTTCTTCGTGATGATGAACATGTCGATCCTCTCGGCCGTCGCCGGCATGATCTACGTCGCCCGCGCGGTGGGATCGGGTCCCCAGGACGGCAACGGCTGGGAGCTCGACGCGATCGCCGCGGTGTTCATCGGCGGCGCGGCCGTCTCCGGCGGCATCGGCACGGTGATCGGATCGATCATCGGTGGCCTCGTCATGGCGTTCCTCAACAACGGCCTGCAGCTGCTCGGCGTCGGGGCCCAGTGGGTCTCGATCATCAAGGGCATGGTGCTGCTCCTGGCGGTCGCGATCGACGTGTGGAACAAGTCGCAGGGCCGCCCGTCGCTCACCGGGTTCATCATGAAGCGCTTCCGTCGCGCCGATCAGGCCGACTTCGCGGCCCTGCCCCCGCAGGCCGTGACCCCCCAGACCACCGGCACGCTCGCCGGCATGGACGAGACCGTCGGCAAGCACTGACGGCTCACACACAGCACCTCATTTCAACGAGGAGAAGGTGACGAATCACATGAAGAAGCTCGTACTCTCGGCAGCGGCGCTGTTCGCCGTCGGTGCGCTGGCGCTGAGCGGCTGCTCGTCGGAGCGCGGCGGTGACAGCGGTGGCTCGGGTGACGGCGGCGAGGCCCCGGCCGGCTTCGAGGCCGGCGCGCGCATCGGCGTCGCCCTGCCCGACAAGACCAGTGAGAACTGGGTCCTCGCCGGCGACCTGTTCACGGAGGGCCTGGAGGCCGCCGGGTTCGAGGCCGACGTGCAGTACGCCCCGGCCAGCAACACGGTCGCGGAGCAACAGAACCAGATCCAGTCGATGGTGACCTCCGGTGCCAAGGTGATCGTCATCGGCGCGAAGGACGGCAAGCAGCTCGCCACGCAGGTGGAGGCCGCCCGCGCCGCCGGTGCGTACGTGATCGCGTATGACCGCCTCATCGAGAACACCGAGGCCGTGGACTACTACGTCGCCTTCGACAACTTCAAGGTCGGCGAGCTGCAGGGCCAGGCCCTGCTCGACGGTCTCGAGGCGAAGGCCGGCCACGAGGCGCCGTACAACATCGAGCTGTTCTCGGGCTCGCCCGACGACGCCAACTCGGCGGTGTTCTTCGAGGGCGCGATGAGCGTCCTGCAGCCGAAGATCGACGACGGCACGCTCGTCGTGCAGTCGGGTCAGACCGAGATCGGCCAGACCGCGACGCAGGGCTGGCTGGCCGAGAACGCGCAGGAGCGCATGGACGCCATCCTCACCTCGACCTACGCCGACAAGGAGCTCGACGGCGTGCTGTCGCCGAACGACACGCTCGCCCGCGCGATCCTCACGTCGGTCGAGCAGGCCGGCAAGAAGCAGCCGGTCGTGACCGGTCAGGACTCGGAGGCCGAGTCGGTGCGCTGGATCATGGAGGACCGCCAGTACTCCACGATCAACAAGGACACCACCCTCCTCGTCGAGCAGACGATCAAGATGATCGAGCAGCTGCAGGCGGGCGAGGAGGTCGACGTCAACGACACCGAGCAGTACGACAACGGTGTCAAGGTCGTGCCGGCGTACCTGCTCGACCCGGTCATCGTCACGAAGGAGAACGCGGCCGAGGCGTACGCCAACGTGCCGTCGCTGCTGGAGATCGTCGAGTCGTACTGATCCCCGCATCACGCGAGGGGCGTCGGGCTTCGGCCCGGCGCCCCTTTCGCGTGCCGCCGCCGGGTGGTCCGCGAGCGGTACCGCGCGGCCGGGCCGCGGGGTAGCGTGGCGATCACGGTCCGCGCGGTGCGAGGGGAGGCGCGATGTCCCCGCGAGTCCACGACGTCCGGCTGGCCCGGGTCTACGACCCGCCCGGGCGCGACGACGGCTTCCGCGTGCTGGTCGATCGGCTCTGGCCGCGCGGCGTGCGACGGGAGGACGCGCGCCTCGACGCGTGGCTGAAGGAGGTGGCGCCGAGCCCCGGTCTGCGCACGTGGTGGGATCACGACCCGGAGCGCATGGCCGAGTTCGCCGCCCGCTACCGCGCCGAGCTCGCGGACAATACGGCGTTCGACGAGCTCGCCGCCCTCGCCGCCGAGCACCGCACGCTCACGCTGCTCTACGGGGCGCGGGATCCGCGGGTGAACCACGCGGTAGTGCTGCGCGACGCGCTGGCCGAGCGCGGCTGAGCCGTTGGCGGCGTCCTCGCGGGAGCGCGGTCGCCGGGCGTTCAGCCGCGCGCGCGTACGATCGAGGGGACATGAGCGAGGGATCGGGGGACGGGCGCGCCGCGTCGCCGGTCCGCGGCCCGCACGGAGGCCACCCGGGCCCCGCCCGACCCGGTCACCCCGCCGACGCCGCGCCGGTTCCGCCCGTCGTGCGCGCGGCGGCACCCGCGCGCGTCCGCTGGGCGTCGACCGCGATCGCGTGGGTCGGGGCCGCGGCGACGGCGCTGCTGTTCGTGTGGCTCGGCGGCGTCGTCGACGGACGTCCCCCGGCGTGGGGGCAGGCCGTTCCGCTCGTCGCCGTTGCCGCCGCGTGCGCCGCGGCCGCGCCGTGGCTCGCGCAGCGCGCGAGCGCCCGGGCGGAGCGGCACCTGCGCCGCGCCGTGATCGCGCGCGTGTTCGATCGGGGCGCCGCGGCCACCACCGGGCGCTCCGGCCAGCTGCTGTCGCTGGCGACCGACGCCGTCGAGCGCGCCGCGCACTATCGGGCGGGGTTCCTCGGGCCGATCATCGGGGCGCTCACGACGCCGCTCGTGGTACTGGCGGTGATGGCGCTCACGGCGGACGCCGTCACGGCCGGATGGCTCGCCCTCCTCATCCTCCTGGTGCCGGTGGTGATCGCGGGCTTCCGCCGGATGGTGCGCCCGATCGGCGGCGCCTACCGCCGGACCCAGGCGCGCCTGACCAGCGGCTTCCTCGAGGCGATCCAGGCGCTCGACACCCTCGTCTTCGCGCGCGCCGCGCGGCGCGCCGGCGCCGATCTCGCCCGGCGCGGGGAGGAGCATCGGCGCGGCCTCATGCGCATGCTGGCCGCGAACCAGCTGCTCATCTTCGTCGTCGACGCGGCCTTCTCGCTCACCGTCGTCGTCGCCGCCACCGCGATCGCGTCGCGACGCGCGGCGGAGGGGGCGATCACGGGCGGCGACGCGGTGGCGATCGTTCTCATGACCGTCCTCGCCATCGGCCCGGTGGACGTGATCGGCCAGTTCTTCTACGTCGGCATCGGGGGCCGTGCCGCCCAGCAGCAGCTCGCCGCGCACCTCACCCCGCCGCCGGCACGCCCGGCCCCGCCGCCCGCGCGCGGAGCGGCCGACGCGGACGGCGGCGTGCCGGGCGCGATCGTGCTGGAGGGCGTCACGGCCGGGTACGGGGGTGCTCCCGTGCTGCGCGACCTGTCGCTGCGCGTCGAGCCGGGGGAGCGCGTCGCACTCGTCGGGCCGAGCGGCATCGGCAAGTCCACCGTGAGCGCGCTCCTACAGGCGCACCTGCGGCCGACGGCGGGTCGGGTGCTCGTCGACGGGCTGGACGTCACCGCCGCCGATCCCGACCGGGTGCGGGAGCGGCTCGCCGTGGTGGAGCAGCGCCCGTTCCTGTTCCTCGGCACGATCGCCGAGAACCTGCGGCTCGCGGCGCCCGACGCGGACGAGGCGCGCCTGTGGGACGCGCTGGAGCTGGCGGGGCTGCGCGCCGAGGTCGAGCGGATGCCGCGCGGCCTCGACACGCCCGTGGGCGCGGACGGCGCCCTGCTGTCGGGCGGTCAGGCGCAGCGGCTGGCGATCGCGCGCGCGGCGCTGCGGGACGCGCCGATCCTCCTCCTCGACGAGCCGACGTCGCAGGTCGACCTGGCGGGCGAGGCGGCGATCCTCGCGGCGCTTGATCGCCTCGCCGCCGGGCGCACGGTGCTGATGATCGCGCACCGCCCCGGCGCGATCCTCGCTGCCGATCGCGTCATCGAGCTGGGGGAGCGCCCGTGAGCCGTCTCGAGCTGGCCCGCTGGCTGGTGGGTCACACGCGTCGCCTGCTGCCCCCGCTCGGGGTGTCGGTCGTCGCGCGGATCGCGAGTCAGCTGCTCGGGGTCGCGCTGCTCGTGATCGCGGCCGCGGCGGTCGTGCGCGCGGCGGCGGGGGAGGCGGTGCCGATTGGCCCGCTCGTGCTGTGGCTCGTTGCGATCGCGCTCGCCAAGGCGCTGCTGCGGTACCTCGAGCACTACGCCGGGCACTGGGTGGCGTTCACCGCGCTGCAGCGGCTGCGCGAGCTGCTGTTCGCGCGGCTCGTTCCGCAGGCGCCGGCCGCGACGCAGGGCCGGGCGGGCGCGGAGCTCACGGCGCGGGCGACGCGCGACATCGATCGCGTCGAGGTGTTCTTCGCGCACACGCTGCCGCCCGCGGTGTCGGCGGTCGTCGTGCCCGCCGCCGCGCTCGTGTGGCTGGCCGTGGCGGTCGATGCCCGCCTCGCCCTGGTCCTGGCGCCGTTCATGCTCGCCGCGCTGTGCCTGCCGCTGCTCGCGAGCGGCGCCACGTGGCGCACCGCGCGGCGCGTCGCGGCGGCGCGCGGGGCGATCTCCGCCCGGGTCGGCGACGATATCCAGGGCACCCGCGAGGTGCTCGCGCTCGGGGTGCAGCGCATCCGGCTCCGCGCCCTCGACGCCGCCGACGGCGCCCTCGCCGAGGCCCGCGCGGCGTCGGGCCGCGTGCAGGCCGCGCGGGCGGGCGCGACGGTTCTCCTCCAGGGGCTCTCGCTCGTGGCGATCGCCCTCGTCGGCGCCTCGGCCGGCGCCGGCCGGGTCGAGCTCGCCGTCGCCCTGGCGGTCGGGGTGGCGCTGTGGGGGCCGGCCCGCGGCATCGACGACTTCGCCACGAGCCTCGACGCGTCGTTCGCGGCGGCCGAGCGCGTGCGCGGGATCATCGACGCCCCTCCCGCGGTCACCGATCCCGCCGACCCGGTCCCGGCCCCGGCGGGCGGCGACGTGGAGGTGCGCGACGTGACGGTCCGGCACGGCGAGCGGGTGGTGCTCGACGGCGTCGGCGCGCGGTTCGCCGCGGGGCGGTGGAGCGTCGTCGTGGGCGTCTCCGGCAGCGGCAAGTCCACCCTCGCGTCGCTGCTGCTGCGCGCGCGCGATCCCGAGGGCGGGTCCGTCCGGCTCGGCGGCGCCGACATCCGCACGCTCGCCCTCGATGACCTGCGCGCGCGCGTCGGCATCGTCCCGCAGCGCCCGACGACGCTGACCGGATCGATCGCCGACAACCTCCGCCTCGCGGCCCCCGACGCGCCCGACGATCTGCTGCACGAGGCGCTGGCCGCGGCGGGCCTCGACGATTGGATCGCGACGCTGCCGCGGGGGCTCGGCACGCCGATGCCCGCCCGCGGCGCCGGCCTGTCGGGAGGCCAGCTGCAGCGGCTCGCGCTGGCGCGCGCGCTCGTGGCGCGGCCCGACGTGCTGATCCTGGACGAGGCGCTCAGCCAGCTCGACGGGGCGACGGCGGCGCGCGTGCGCTCCCGCCTCCAGGCGCGCCACGCCGGCCTCACGGTCATCGAAATCACGCATCGCGTCGACCTCGTGCCGGACGACGCCCCCGTGGTGGTGCTCGACGCCGGCCGCGTGGTGCAGTCCGGTCGCGCCGGCGACCTCCGCGCCGCCCCCGGCGCCTTCACCCGCCTCGAGTCCCGCGCCTGACCCCGCCCCTATTCCGGCGAGAGTTCACCCCCGCGCCGAGAATCCGGTGTCGCGGGGATTCTCGGCGCGGGGGTGGATTGTCGCGGGTCAGAGGTTGAGCGCCATCTCGTTCGGGGCAGCGGGGAGCGCGTCGCTCTCCGCGATGACCTCACCGGTGGCCAGGTCGACCGAGACGACGCGATCGTTCGCCACGTCGGCGACGTAGGCGATCTCGCCGTCGGTGACCAGCGCGGGGTGCGGGTCCTGCCAGTCGGCCGGGCCCTGCCACGGGTCGATGACGGGGTGGGACGCCGTGATCTCGCCGGTCTCCGGGTCGAGCACGTGGATCGCGCCGTCGGTGCCGAGGATGTAGGCGAGGGCGCCGGGTCCGCGCACGACGCCGCGCCACGTCATGCCTCGGGTGACGACCCACGTGCCGACGCCGGCATCCTGCTGCTGGACAAGCCGGCCGCCGGGCTCGACGCCGACAGCCGCGCCCGCACGCGGCGGATCCTCATCGCCGAGGCGCGCCGGGGCCGAGCGATCGGGTGGGTGACGCATGACGAGGAGGACGTCGCGTGCGCCGACGACGTGGTACGGCTGGAGGCCGGGCGCCGCGTCGCGTGAGCCCGGCGGGCGTCAGCCGTCCAGCCGCTCGCCGAGCTCCAGCCAGCGCTCCTCGAGCGCGGCGGTCTCCGCCTCCAGCTCGCGCAGGCGATCGTTGAGCGCGGAGAGCCCCGCGAAGTCGGCGACGTCGTGCGTGGCCATCTCGGCGTGGACGGTCGCGATCCTCTGCTGCAGCGACTCCAGCTTCCGATCGATCGCGGCGAGCTCCTTCTCGGCCGCGCGCCGCTCCGCTCCCGCCAGCGCGGGCGGGGCGGCCGGGGCGGCGTCACCGGGGGCCGCTCCGGCGGGCGTGGACGCGGCGGGGCGGGCGGCGGCGCCGCGGTCCGCGCGCAGGCGCAGGTACTCCTCCACGCCGCCGGGCAGGTGCCGGAACCGGCCGTTCAGCACCGCGTACTGCTGATCGGTGACGCGCTCGATGAGGTACCGATCGTGCGAGACCACGAGAAGCGTGCCCGGCCACGAATCCAGGAGGTCCTCCATCGCCGCGAGCATGTCGGTGTCGAGATCGTTCGACGGCTCGTCGAGGATCAGCACGTTCGGCTCGTCCAGGAGCACGAGCAATAGCTGCAGCCGGCGCTTCTGACCGCCCGACAGATCGCGCACGGGGGTGGACAGCTCGGACGAGCGGAAGCCCAGGCGCTCGAGCAGCTGCGACGGCGTGAGCTCCTTGCCTCCCGACACGTACGACGACTTCTGGGCGGCGAGCACCTCCCGCACGCGCAGATCCATGAGCGGCTCGAGCTCGGCGAGGCGCTGATCGAGGTACGCCACGCGCACGGTCTTGCCGCGCTTGACGCGCCCGCTCGTCGGCTCCACGGTGCCAGCGACCAGCCCCAGCAGCGTCGACTTGCCCGCGCCGTTGGGGCCGAGGATGCCCGTGCGCTCGCCCGGCGCGATGCGCCACTCGACGTCGCGCAGGATCTCGCGGCCGTCGTAGGCCACGCCCGCGTCGAGCAGATCGACGACGTCCTTGCCGAGGCGCGCGGTGGCCAGCTGCGCCAGCTGGACCGCGTCGCGCACCGGTGGCTCGTCGGCGATGAGCTGGTTGGCCGCCTCGATGCGGAACTTCGGCTTCGAGGTGCGTGCGGGAGCGCCGCGGCGCAGCCACGCGAGCTCCTTGCGCATGAGGTTCTGGCGCTTCTCCTCGGCGACCGCGGCCTGGCGCTGGCGCTCGACGCGCTGCAGCACGTAGGCGGCGTAGCCGCCCTCGAACGGCTCGACGATGCCGTCGTGCACCTCCCACATGCGCGTGCACACCGCGTCGAGGAACCAGCGATCGTGCGTCACGAGCAGCAGCGCGCCGGAGCTGGCGGGCCAGCGGGTGCGCAGGTGATCGGCCAGCCACGCGATCCCCTCCACGTCGAGGTGGTTGGTCGGCTCGTCGAGGGCCACGACGTCCCAGTCCTGCACCAGCAGCCGCGCCAGCGCGACGCGGCGGCGCTGGCCGCCGGAGAGCGTCGAGACGTCGGCCTCGAGGTCGAGGTCCGACGTCAGCCCCGCGAGCACATCGCGAATGCGGGCGTCGCCGCGCCACTGGTGCTCGGGCGCGTCGCCGACGATCGCGTGCCGCACCGAGTCGCTCTCGGTGAGCTCGTCGGTCTGGGCGAGCATCCCCACCCGCAGCCCGCCGCGGCGCGTGACGCGACCGTCATCGGGGGAGAGGCGCCCGGTGAGGATCCGCATCAGGGTGGACTTGCCGTCGCCGTTGCGGCCGACGATGCCGATGCGGTCACCGTCGGCGACGCCGACCGTCACCCCGTCGAGGATCGTCTTCGCCGGGAACTCGATGCGCAGATTCTCCCCGCCGAGCAGATGTGCCATCACTCGACATTATCCGGGGATCGGAGGGGATCAGGCCGGGGTGGGGGTTTCGAAGCTGAGCGCGAGGTGGCGCAGCAGGGCCGCGAGGCGGCTGCGCTCGCCGGGGGAGAGCTCGGCCAGCAGCTCGGCCTCGGCGTCCATGAGCCGGGTGATCGCGGCGTCCACGCGGATCCGGCCCTCCTCGGCGAGCGTCACGAGCACGCTGCGCCCGTCCGCGGGGTCCGCCTCCCGGCGCACGAGGCCGCGCTGCACGAGCTTGTCGATCCGGTTCGTCATGGTGCCGCTGGAGACGAGCGTCTGCTGCAGCAGCTGCTTCGGGCTAAGCTGGTACGGCTCGCCCGCGCGGCGCAGCGCCGACAGCACGTCCCACTCCCACGGCTCGATGTCGGTGCGGGCGAAGGCGTCGCGCCGCGCCCGGTCCAGGTGCCGCGAGAGACGATCCACCCGCGAGAGCACCTCCATGGGCGAGAAGTCGAGGTCGCTGCGCTGCGCGCGCCACGCGTCGACGATCCGATCGACCTCGTCCGTGGCACCCATCCGTCCATTATCGCCCGTGAGAGGATGAAAGCTCAGCGGCCATCGGCGTCCCCGCCGGCCGCGGTCCGCCATGGTGTAACGGCAGCACGACAGCCTTTGGAGCTGTGAGGACCAGGTTCGAATCCTGGTGGCGGAGCATGATGCACGAGAATCTCGCGATCGTCGTCCTCGCCGCCGGCGCGGGGACCCGCATGAAATCCCGGACCCCGAAGGTGCTGCATCCGATCGGCGGGCGCCCGCTCGTCGGCCACGTTCTGCACACGGCGCAGGCGCTGGGCGCGCAGGTGATCGAGGTGGTCGTGCGCCACGAGCGGGATCGCGTCGTGGAGACCGTCACGGGCTTCCCCGGCGTCACGATCGTCGACCAGGACGAGCTGCCGGGCACCGGCCGCGCGGTGCAGCTCGCGGTCGACGCCCTCCCGGGCGACTTCGACGGCGACGTGCTCGTGCTCTCGGGCGACGTGCCCCTGCTCGACGCCGACGCCCTCTCGGCCCTCATCGCCGAGCACCGCGCCGCGCGTGCCGAGGCGACGATCCTCAGCGCCATGCTCGACGACGCCTCCGGGTACGGGCGCATCGTGCGCGGCGCCGACGGCAGCGTCGAGCGGATCGTCGAGCACAAGGACGCCTCCGAGGACGAGCGCGCGATCGGCGAGATCAACGCCGGCGTGTACGTCTTCCGCGCCGCCGGGCTGCGCGAGAACCTGCCGCGGCTCTCGGCGGACAACGCCCAGGGCGAGCTGTACCTCACCGACGTCATCCGGTTCCTGCGCGAGGCCGGCCGCACGGTCGCGGCGAGCGTGGCGCCCGACGCGCGGGTCGCGCTCGGCGTCAACGACCGGGTGCAGCTGGCCGAGGCGGCGCGCATCCTCAACGAGCGCATCGTGCGGCGCTGGCAGCTGGAGGGCGTCACGATCCAGGACCCCGCGACCACGTGGATCGACGACACGGTGACGCTGGCCCCCGACGTGACGATCCTCCCCAACACGCACCTGATCGGCGCCACGATCGTCGCCGAGGGCGCCACGATCGGCCCCGACACGTCGCTGACCGACTGCGAGGTCGGCGAGGACGCCGTGATCCGCCGATCGGACGCCACCCTCGCGGTGTTCGGGCCGCGCAGCACGGTCGGCCCGTTCGCCTACGTGCGCGCCGGCACCACGCTGGGCGAGGGCGGCAAGATCGGCACGTTCGTCGAGAGCAAGAACTCCCAGATCGGCGACGGCAGCAAGGTGCCGCACCTGTCCTACGTGGGAGACGCGACCATCGGCAAGCACGTCAACCTGGGGGCCAGCACGATCACGGCCAACTACGACGACGTCAACAAGCACCGCACGATCATCGAGGACCACGTGCACACCGGCACGCATAACGATCTGGTGGCTCCCGTTAGACTGGGTGCCGGCGCGAAGACGGGTGCGGGAGCCGTCATCCGCAAGGATGTCCCGGCCGGCGCACTCGCGCTCAGCGTGGCACCCCAGCGCAACGTCGCGGGGTGGGTCGAGACGAATCGAGCAGGTACCGCGGCGGCCGAGGCCGCTCGTGAGGCCCGCGCAACAGAAGAGGCAGCCGGTGGCGCAGAAGAAGAAGGTTGAACTCGACCGCGATCGCGGGGTCGCACCGGGGGTCGTCGCGAAGACGAAGAAGCGCCTGGTCGTCGTCACCGGGCGCTCGCATCCCGAGCTCGCGCAGGCGGTCGCCGCGCAGCTGGGCATCGAGGTCGCCCCGACCGAGCACCGCACCTTCGCCTCGGGGGAGATCTACACGCGCTTCGAGGTCTCGATGCGCGGCACCGACGTCTTCCTGATCCAGTCGTTCGGGCACAACGTGAACGAGGATCTCATGGAGATGCTCATCATGCTCGACGCGCTCAAGCGGGCCTCGGCGAAGCGCGTCACCGTCGTGGTGCCGTACTACCCGTACTCGCGACAGGACAAGAAGGGGCGCGGCCGCGAGCCGATCTCGGCCCGCCTCGTCACCGACCTCATCGCCACCGCCGGTGCCGACCGCATCATGAGCGTCGACCTGCACGCCTCGCAGATCCAGGGCTTCTTCGACGGCCCCGTCGACCACCTCTTCGCCAAGCCGGTGCTGCTGAATCACTTCGTCGAGACGCTCGACGACGAGGACCGCGCCACGCTCACGGTCGTCTCGCCCGACATGGGCCGCGTCCGCGTGGCCGACCAGTGGTCGGACTCGCTCAACGCGCCGCTGGCGATCATCCACAAGCGCCGCGACCCGAAGGTCGCCAACCAGGTGACGGTGCACGAGATCGTCGGTGAGGTGCGCGGGCGCACGTGCCTCCTGGTCGACGACATGATCGACACGGCCGGCACGATCGTGAAGGCGGCGCAGGCGCTCAAGGCGAACGGCGCGCGCAAGGTGATCGTGGGGGCGACCCACGCGATCTTCAGCGACCCCGCGTCCGAGCGGCTGCAGGACGACGCGATCGATCGCGTCGTCGTGACCGACACGGTGCCCGTGCCGCCGGAGCGGCGCTTCGACAAGCTCACCGTGCTCTCGAGCGCGCCGCTGCTGGCGCGCGCGATCCGCGAGGTGTTCGACGACGGATCCGTCACGAGCATGTTCGACGGCGCGGCCTGAGCCGACGTCACAGGAATCGCCGAGAGCGTCCACATTCTGGCCATAGCGGCGCTTCATACCGTGATCCCACGGCCGCACCCGCGGCACCGACGAAGGGACCGAACATGAACCGATCCATCCGCACGGGTGCCGCGCTGCTCGGGGCGGCCGGCACGGTCGCGCTCGCCGGATGCGGCGCCGTCACGGTCGGCGCGTCCGACGGCACGGCCGAGCCGGACGAGACCCCCGGCACGGCGACGGAGCAGGCGGGCGGCGGCTACGCCGACGGCACCTACACGGCCACCGGCACGTACAACACCCCCGAGACGGTCGAGACCATCGAGGTCACGATCACGCTCGAGGACGACATCGTCACGGCCGTCGAGGTGACCGGCGACCCGCAGGCGCGCGAGAGCCAGCAGTACCAGGGCCAGTTCATCGCCGGCATCGCCGACGAGGTGGTGGGCGTGGCGATCGACGACCTGCAGGTCGACAAGGTGGCCGGCTCCTCCCTCACGAGCGGCGGCTTCAACGCGGCGCTCGAGACGATCAAGCAGGAAGCCGCATCCTGACATGAGCGCCGAGTGGCGCTTCGACGCCATCGGCGCGCCCTGGGTGGTCGAGACGCCCGACCCGCTGCCCGATCCCGCCCGGCGCCGCGTCGCGGCGATCATCGACGCCTTCGACGCGACGTGGTCGCGATTCCGCGCGGACTCGACCGTCACCGCGCTCGCCGCGGGCGGGCGCGCGCCCCTGCCGCCGGATGCCGCGCCGATGCTCGACGAGTACCTGCGCCTGGGCCGCGCCACCGCCGGCGCTGTCAACCCGCTCGTCGGTGCGTCGCTGGAGCGGCTGGGCTACGACGCGACGTACTCGCTCACGCCGGGCGAGCCGGTCGCGGCGCCGCGCGACTGGGAGGCGCGCCTGACGTGGCGCGGCGAGCTGCGGCTCGACGGGGCGGGCGCGATCGATGTCGGTGCGCTGGGCAAGGGCCGTCTCGTCGACCTCGTCGCGGCCGCGATCGGGGGCGCGAGCGTCGTGGACGCCAGCGGCGACATCCGGGTGGCGGGCGGTCGCCGCCGGATCGCGCTCGAGCACCCGTACGATCCCCGCGCCGCGATCGGCGTGATCGAGATCGAGGACGAGGCGCTGTGCGCCTCCGCGTCCAACCGGCGCGCGTGGGGCGACGGCCTGCACCACGTCATCGACGCCCGCACGGGACGCCCCGTGCGCACCGTCGTGGCGACGTGGGCGATCGCGCCCGAGGCCATGATCGCGGATGCGGTGGCGACGGCGCTGTTCTTCGACGGCGGTCCCGAATACGCTCACGAGCGGGGCGCCCACTGGGTGCGGATGCTGTCGGACGGGCGGGCGGAGTGGTCGCTCGGATCGCGCCTCGCGCGCGGAGAGGCGGAGCTGTTCACGTGATTGTCGCGTCGTTCCAGCGCGGCATGCGCCTGCTCGGGCGGCTGTCGATGTACCGGCTCGTGCTGCTGGCGCTCGCCGGGCTCGCGGTCATCGCGCTCGCCCTGTCGCTGTTCGGCCTCGTCCTCCCCGGCCCGCTCGAGCTGATCGTCACCGCCGCGGTGCTCGTCGGCGTGGGCGTGGGCGTCGACGCGCTCGCGCGGCGGATCGCGCGGCTGCCGGGGCGACTGGAGTCCACGCTCATCACGGCCGGCATCCTGCTGTTCGTCGTGCGGCCCGGGCTCGACGCGGCGACCCTGGCGGGCGCGGCGATCGCGGCGGCGGCAGCCTCCGCATCGAAGTACGTGCTCGTCTGGCGCGGCCGCCACGTGTTCAACCCGGCCGCCGTCGGGGCCACCGTCGCGACGCTGTCGACGCTCGGCGGATCGGCCTGGTGGGTCGCGACGCCGGCGCTGTTCGGGCCGCTGCTGCTCGCGGCGATCCTCGTGCTGTGGCGCACCGAGAAGATCCGCGTCGTGGCGCTGTTCCTCGCGGTCGCGGTCGTCGTGGGCACCGCCCGGACGATCGCCCAGCTGTATGCCGCCGGCGCGTCCACGCCGCTCGAGACGCTGCTGATGGGCGTGCTCGTCCAGTCCCCGTACCTGTTCCTCGGCGCCTTCATGCTGACGGAGCCGCTCACCCTGCCGCCGCGGCGCTGGCAGCAGGGCGTGGTGGCGGCCGTCGTCGGGCTGCTCGCGGGATGGCCGCTGCCCGTCGGGACGATCACCCTGGGTCAGGAGCGGGCGCTGCTGATCGGGAACCTGCTGGCGTTCGCGCTCGCCGCGCGCTCCGCGCTGCGGCTCACCCTCGTCGGCGGGCGGATGCTCACCCCCACGGTGCGCGAACTCGCCTTCACGGCGCGCGGCCCGGTGCGGTTCGCGGCCGGGCAGTACCTCGAGCTGCAGGTGCCGCACCGCGGCGCCGACGCGCGGGGCACGCGGCGCGAGTTCTCCATCGTGTCGGCGCCGTCCGACCTGCCGGCCGTCCGCATCGCCTTCCGCGACGCCGGCGATCGCGCGTCGACGTTCAAGCGGGCGCTCGCGACGCGCCGGCCCGGCGACGTGCTCGCCGCCACGGGGGTCTGGGGCGACTTCGTGCTGCCGCGGCGCGCCGATCCGCTGCTGCTCGTCGCGGCGGGGATCGGCGTGACCCCGTTCGTGTCGCAGCTGCGCGAGCTGCGCGCGCGGGGCGACGATCGCGACATCGTGCTGCTGTACGTCGCGGCACGGGCGGACGAGCTGGCCTATCGCGACGAGCTCGCGGGCGCGCGGGTCGTGGTGTTCACGCCCGATGCGCCGGCGGACCTCCCGCCGGGCTGGACCTGGGCCGGCGGCGAGCGCCTCACCGCCGATGCGGTGCGGCGGCTCGTCCCGGACGTGGCGGCGCGGCGGGCGTTCGTCTCCGGCCCGCCCGGCCTCATCGCCGGCCTCGCGCCGGACCTGCGCCGCGCGCGCTCGGTCACGACCGACGCCTTCGCCGGCTACTGATCCGGCCGGACGGCGCGTCGCCCCCGGCGGCGGCGGTTCGCGGTCGGATGGGTGCGCGGTCGTCGGATCGGCTGCGCGGTCGTCGGACGCGTGCGTGGGACGCCGTCACTTCCTGCCCGGGGGATCACACCAGCCCCGCGGCTCCGACGACGTGGTGACCGGCTCCGACGACGTGGCGCCACACCGACCCGCGCCACCGACCCGCGCCAGCGACCCGCGCCACCGACGCGGGCGCCGACCCCGCGCTCAGGCGGGACGGGCGGGGAGACGCACCTCGAACGTCGTGTCGCCGGGGGCGCTGCGGACCGTGATCGTGCCGTGGTGCGCCTCGACGATCGCCTTGGCGATCGCGAGACCGAGTCCCGTGCCGCCGGTCTTGCGGGCCCGCGACGCGTCGCCGCGCGCGAAGCGCGTGAACAGCTCCTGTTGCAGGGCGGGGGAGATGCCCGGCCCGTCGTCGTGCACGGTGAGCACGGCGCGCGTCGCGCCCCCCTGTCCCTCCCGGTGCACCCCGAGCGTCACGTGGGTGCCCGGCGGCGTGTGGGTGCGCGCGTTGGCGAGTAGGTTCAGCACCACCTGGCTGAGGCGGGGCGCGTCGCCCGCGACGATGACGGGCTCGTCGTCCACCTCCGCCTGCCATTCGTGATCCGGCGCGGCCACCTGCTGGTCGGCGAGCGCCTCGACCGCGACCTGGGTGAGGTCGACGGCGTCCACGACGATCTCCGTGCCCTCGTCGAGCCGGGCCAGCAGCAGCAGATCCTCCACGAGCGAGGTCATCCGGATGGACTGTGCCTGGATGCGCTCGAGCGACTGCTCGGTCCGCTCGCTGAGCGCGGGGTCGCGCAGCGACAGCTCGGAGTAGCCGCGGATCGATGCGAGCGGGGTGCGCAGCTCGTGGCTGGCGTCGGCGATGAAGCGGCGCATGCGGTCCTCGTTGCGCTGGCGCGCATAGAGCGACGCGTCCACGTGCTCGAGGAGGGTGTTGAGCGCCGCGCCGACGCGGCCGATCTCCGTGCGCGGGTCGGCCTGCTCGGCCGGCACGCGGTCCTCGATCGACACCGACCCCGCGTGCAGGGGCAGCCGGGCCACCCGCGTGGCCGTGTCCGCCACGGCGCGCAGCGGGCGCAGCCCGCGGTGGATGACCGCCGTGATCGCCCCGCCGAGCAGCAGCAGGCCCCCGGCGGTGACCAGACCGATCGTCCACAGCATCTCGCCGATCGTCTCGCGCACGTCGGCCGTGGAGACCCCGATCAGGTACGCGCCGTTCATCACGCGCCCGGAGGCGACGCGGAACTCGCCCTTGCCTTCGACCGTGAGCGTGGTCGCGTGCGGCGTCTGCTCGACGACGCGCACGCCCTCCAGCTGCTCGGCGTCCAGGGCCTCCACGCGCGGCCCGTCGGTGATCGCCCCGGTCATCTCGCCCGACGTGCCGGAGACGACGATGAGGATCGTGCCCGGCAGCGTCGGGCGGTTGGCGAGCTGCGTCGCGGCATCCTGGGTCGGCGTCACCCACGTCACGGCGCTGCCGGCGAGCGACTCCACCTGCTGCGACAGCGACGACTCGAGCACCCGGCCCAGCACGAAGCTCATCACCGCGGAGACGACCACCAGAATGAGCGCCACGATCGCGAAGACCGTGAGCATGAGCTTCGTCTGGAACTGCAGCGGCGGCCGCCCGCGGGCGGGGGCCGCCGTCGCCTCCTCGGGCGGGGCCGCGTCGGTCACTGCGGCGCCTTGATCATGTAGCCGGCGCCGCGGATGGTGTGGATGAGCGGCTCGCGCCCCGCGTCGATCTTCTTGCGCAGGTAGGAGATGTACAGCTCCACCACGCTCGATCGGCCGCCGAAGTCGTACTGCCACACGCGATCGAGGATCTGGGCCTTCGAGAGCACGCGGCGGGGATTGCGCATGAGGTAGCGCAGCAGCTCGAACTCCGTGGCCGTCAGCTCGATCGGGACGCCGCCGCGCTCCACCTCATGGCTGTCCTCGTTGAGGGAGAGGTCGCCGACGCGCAGGATCGGATCGGCCTCAGCGGCGTGGGCACCCGTCCGCCGCATCAGGGCGCGCAGCCGGGCCACCACCTCCTCGAGGCTGAACGGCTTGGCGACGTAGTCGTCGCCGCCGGCGGTGAGCCCCGCCACGCGATCGGACACCGCGTCCTTGGCGGTGAGGAACAGGATCGGCACGTCGTCGCCGGCCTGCCGCAGCCGCTGCATCACAGTCAGCCCGTCGAGGTCGGGCATCATGATGTCCAGCACGATCGCATCGGGGTCGAACTCGCGGGCCGCCTGCAGGGCCTCGAAGCCGCTCGCCGCCGTGCGCACCTCCCAGCCCTCCATCTTGAGCGCCATGGACAGCAGGTCGGTCAGCATCTGCTCGTCGTCGACGGCGAGGACGCGGACGGGGGAGCCGTCGGCGCGGGTGAGGGCGGGCTGCGCGGTGGTCATGGCACCCATTGTGCGCGGCGACCTATGCGTTTCCTATGGTGTGCGCTATGTCTGCGCTGTGAAGCGCGGCTCAGCCGCGGCGGACGTAGTACCAGTTCGCGATGAGCCACGTGGTGGCGAGGGTGACCAGCAGGATCGCGCTGACGAGGGAGAGCAGGGGCTCGTCCAGGACGACCGCCACCGTGAACTGCAGCATCGCGCCGACGAGCGCCACGACGCCGATCGCCGCGAGCGCCTTGCGGGCGGCCGCGCGATCGCGCTCGTCGGCGAGCTCGAGGGCGTTGACGCGCTCGAGGTCCCCGGAATCGCGTCGCCGCGCGCGGGCGGAGAAGATGACGCCGGCGGTCGTCGCGACGATCATGACGACCCCCGCGGCGAGGCGGTCGAACACGATCAGGCCGACCCCGAGGAGGAGGGCGTACGCGTAGATCACCGTGTTGACGATCGAGATCGGCCAGCGGAACCCCTTGCGCGGCTCAGGCGTCGACATCGAAGACCTCCTCCACCGTGGAGCCGAAGAAGCGCGCGAGGTGCACGGCGAGCGTGAGCGACGGGTCGTAGCGCCCCGTCTCGATGGCGTTGATCGTCTGCCGCGAGACGCCGACGGCCTCGCCCAGCGCCTGCTGCGACAGGCCGCGTTCCGCCCGCAACTCCCTGACCCTGCTCTGCACGCTCCCTCCCGGACCCATATGTAAAGCGCACTTGACATACCCGGTGATGTCAAGCACGCTTGTCATGTCAAGGTTACTTTACATCAATCGGGAGCCCTCTCATGCACGACGCCCTGGTCGCCTTCACCGATTCCCTGCCCGCGTGGGCGCACTGGCTGGGCGTGATGCTCGTGGCCGCCATCCCCTTCGTCGAGTCGTACTTCGGCACGCTGATCGGCGTGCTCGCGGGCGTGCCCACGGTCGTGGCCGTGCTCGCCGCGATCGCGGGCAACGTGATCTCGATGCTTGCGTTCGTGTTCGCCGGCGCCGGGGCCCGGCGCCGGGTGCTCGCCGGCCGCGGGGCGGGGGAAGGCCAGCCCGCGCTGTCGCCGCGCCGGCAGCGGTTCAAGCGGATGTTCGACCGCTTCGGCGTTCCGGGGGTCAGCCTTCTCGGGCAGACGCTGCTGCCCAGCCAGATCACCTCCGGCCTGATGGTCTCGTTCGGCGCCGATCGCCGCCAGGTGATCGTGTGGCAGATCGTCTCGATCATCGTGTGGGCGATCGCGTTCGCGCTGCTCGGCACCCTCGGTCTCGTCGCGCTGCGCTGACGCGTGTCGGTGCGCCCGTCCTCGGCACCGACGGGGTCACGGAGGTGTCGATCCGGCGGGCGCCGTACCCCGAGATCCTCGCCGACATGCCCCCGGTCGATCCCGCTCAGCCCGCCCCGGGGTTCGTCGGCGGCAACACCCTGCTCGTCGAGCTCGCCGACGAGACGATCGATCGGCTCGTCGCGTTCCGTCAGGCGCAGCCGGCGTCGGTGGTCTTCCTGCGCTCCCTCGGCGGGGCCTACGGCGACGTCGCTCCGCAGGCAAAGCCGTTCCCGGCGCGCGAGGCCACGTGGTTCGCGATGGCCGGCGCGTTCGACGGCCCGCACCTGGACGACGCCTGGGACCCGGACAACATCTTCCGCCGCAACCACAACGTCCGGCCCGCCTGAGCGGACCGGACGTCGGGGCGGGGGGAGCCGAGGGTCAGTGCGTGTCCTCGGCCTCGATCTCGGTGCGGTCGCCCGACCACAGCGTGTGGAACGTGCCCGGCTTGTCGATGCGCTTGTACGTGTGCGCGCCGAAGAAGTCGCGCTGCGCCTGCACGAGCGCCGCGGGCAGCCGGTCCGCGCGGATGCCGTCGTAGTACGCGAGCGACGACGAGAAGGCGGGCGACGGGATGCCGGCCTGCGCGGCCGCCACCACGATGCGCCGCCAGGCGGCCTGGGCGCGCTCGAACGCCTCCACGAAGTACGGCGCCGTCATCAGCACCGGCAGCTCGGGGTCGGCGGCGTAGGCGTCGCTGATGCGGTTGAGGAACTGCGCGCGGATGATGCAGCCGGCGCGCCAGATCTTCGCGATGGCGCCGAGGTCGATGGTCCAGCCGTACTCGGCGGCGCCGGCGCGGATCTCGTCGAAGCCCTGCGAGTAGGCAACGATCTTCGAGGCGAACAGGGCCAGGCGCACGTCCTCGATGAACGCGTCGACGTCGTCGACCTGGAACGACTCGGCGGGGCCGGGCAGCCCGCCCGCCGCCGCGCGCTGCTCGGGGTGCGAGGAGAGCGAGCGGGCGAACGTGGCCTCCGCGATGCCCGAGACGGGCACGCCGAGCGACAGTGCCGTCTGCACCGTCCACGCGCCCGTGCCCTTCGCGCCGGCCTGGTCCAGGATCACGTCGACGAGCGGCCGGCCCGTCTCGGCGTCCACCTGGCGCAGCACCTCGGCGGTGATCTCGATGAGGTACGACTCGAGCTCGCCGCGGTTCCACTCGGCGAACACGTCGGCGATCTCGGCGGGCGACTTGCCCGTGCCGCGGCGGATGAGGTCGTACGCCTCCGCGATGAGCTGCATGTCGGCGTACTCGATACCGTTGTGCACCATCTTGACGAAGTGCCCCGCGCCGTCGTGACCCACGTGCGTGACGCACGGCTCGCCCTCGGCGACCGCGGCGATCGAGCGCAGGATCGGCCCGAGCGTGACCCACGACTCGTCCGAGCCGCCCGGCATGATCGAGGGGCCGTGCAGCGCGCCCTCCTCGCCGCCCGAGATGCCCGCGCCCACGAAGTTGATGCCCGTCTCGCGGACGGCCTTCTCGCGGCGGATCGTGTCGGTGAACAGCGCGTTGCCGCCGTCGACGATGATGTCGCCCGGCTCGAAGACCTTGACGAGCTCGTCGATCACGGCGTCGGTGCCCCGGCCGGCCTTGACCATGATGATCGCGGTGCGCGGCTTCGACAGGGTCGCGGCGAACTGCTCGTAGTCGTACGTGGGGAGGAACCCCGCCTCCGGATGCGCGGCGATGAGCGCGTCGGTCTTCTCGCGGCTGCGGTTGTAGACCGCGACGGTGTTGCCCTCGCGGCTGGCGAGATTGCGAGCCAGGTTGGATCCCATCACGGCGAGTCCGACGACTCCGATGTTGGCCTGCGCTGCGAATCCGGACACGTGGGTGCTCCTCGAGGGTGTGTGGGTATCGGGACGGAGAGATCGTGACCAGGCTACCCGTGCGATGCGGGCGCCGCGCGCGTGCGGGCACGGCTCAGAACCCGGTCGGGCTGATGACGAGCTCGTCGATCGTGACGCCGGGCGGCGCGTCCAGGACGAACTGCACGGCGCGGGCGACGTCGTCGGGCGACAGCATGCGTGCGCGGGTTCCCTCGTCCGGCTGCACGGGCCGCAGCCGCAGGAACTCGCTGTCGACGTCGCCCGGCAGCAGCAGGGTCGCGCGGATGCCGTGCGCGCCCTCCTGGCCGTTGAGCGTCTCGGTGAGCGCCTTCAGGCCCCGCTTGCTCGCGGTGTATGCCACGCCGGCGCCGGGAGACAGGCGCCACGCGGAGATCGACGAGACCACCACCACGGTGCCGCCGCCCGCCGCACGCATGCCCGGCAGCACGAGATCGATCGCACGCGCGACGCTGGTCAGGTTCGTCTCGACGATCGCGGCGAAGTCCGACATCGACTGATCGGCCCACGTGCGCGCCGGCGCGTTGAGGCCGGCGGAGAGGACGATCGCCTCGACCGCCCCCAGCTCCGCGCTCACCCTCCCGTGCGCCCGCGCGAGCGCGTCCGGGTCGCGCACGTCCAGCGGCACGACGAGCGGATCGGGGCCGCCCGCCTCGACGATGGCCCGCGCGGTGTCCTCGAGCGCCTCGGCGCGCCGGCCGCTCAGCGCCACGCGGCGCCCCGCCGCGGCCGCGCGGATCGCGCTCGCCCGGCCCATGCCGCTGCCGGCGCCGGTGACCCAGGTGCAGCGCCCGGCCGTCGCGGCGCTCATGCGGCCACCGGGTAGCGGATCGGGGACGCGTGCACGCGCGCGGCGGCGTCGGCCAGCACGCGACCGAGGTCGCCGGAGGCGGGCGCGAAGGTCCGCCCGTCGATCGCGAGCGGTGCACCGAACACCACGATCGGCGCACCCGCCTCGGGGCAGCGGATGGCCTGCGCGATCGAGAGGCCGCCGACGGCCTGCACGGGCACCGTGGTCGCGGCGACGATCGCCTCCAGCTCGGTGAGCGGGCTCAGGCCGAGGCCGGGGTGACGGTTGCGGTGGTCGTAGCCGACGTGGTGGATCACCATGCCGACGCCGAGCCGCTCCATCCGCGCGCACGCGGCCACGCGGTCGGGCTCGGCGAGGTCGTCGCCCATCACGAGCAGGCCGAAGCGCTCGCCCGCCGCGACGACGGCCTCGATCGTGGCATCGTGCGCCCGCGCCATCACGATCACGGCGTCCGCGCCGGCGTCGCCCATCATCTCGGCCTCGAGGTAGCCGCCGTCCATCGTCTTCAGGTCGACGACGATGGGATGCTCCGGGAACGCGCGCCGCAGGGCGCGGACCGCATGCAGGCCCTCGGCGAGGACGAGGGGAGTGCCCACCTCGATCCAGTCGACGCCGGACTCGACGGCGACCTCGGCGGTGCGCAGCGCCTCGTCGACGCTCGTGAGATCCAGCGAGATCTGCACGAGCGGGCGGGTGAGGTTGTCTCGGGTGAGGTGGCGGATGGATGTGGACACGGTGCTCCCGGGGCGGACGGCGGCGCTCAGCGCTCCACCACGTTGGTGAGGGCGCGCCCGTCGAGCAGCGCGCGGAGGTTGGCGGCGATGAGGTCGGCGGCGCCGATCGGCCGTCCGCCGGCCGAGTGCGGCGTGATGATGACGTTGGCCAGGTCCCACAGCTCGGAGCTTGGCGGCAGCGGCTCCACCTCGGTGACGTCCAGCGCCGCCCCGCCGAGGCGGTCGTGGCGCAGCGCGTCGGCCAGGGCGGCCTCGTCCACGGTGGCGCCGCGACCCACGTTGACCACCCAGGCGTGGCGCGGCAGCAGCGCGATGCGCTCGCGGCTGAGCGCCCCGCGGGTCCGCTCGGTGGCCGGGAGGATCATGATGAGCACGTCGGTCTCGGGCAACAGGGCCTCGATGTCGGACTCGGCGATCACGCGGTAGCCGTCGCGCTCGCCGGCGCTGCGGGCGACGCCGGTCACCCGGGCGCCGAGCGCGGTCAGCAGCGGCGCGAGGGTCCGGGCGATGCCGCCGAAGCCCCACACGCTCACGCGGGCCCCGCGCAGCGTGGTGACCCGGCCGGGATCGACGATGGGCTGACGCCCGCCGATCTCCGACGCCCAGCGGTGGCCGATCTGCGCGCGCACGAGGGTATGGAGCCGGCGCGCGCCCGCGAGCGCCAGCGCGAGGGCGTGCTCGGCGACCGTGACGTCGTGCAGCGAGCGGCCCGACGTGATCACCACGTCCGGGGCGAAGCCCGCGGCGACCACCTGGTCCGGGCCGGCCGCGAGCGTCTGCACCCAGCGCACCGCCGCGAGCGAGGCCGCAGCGTCGGCCAGCTGCGCATCGGAGTTGCCCCACACCACGAGCGCCTCGGCGTCGTGGTGCTCGGCCGGGATCGGCCGGGCCATGTCGTAGGTGACGTACCGGACGCCGTCGACGGCCGGCATGTCGAGGGCGATCGAGTCGGGCAGCAGCACCTTCATGCCCCCACCTCCGGGAACGCCACGCCCGCCGCGTCGCCGAGCGCGCGCAGCTCCGCGATCGTGGCGTCACCGAGCGGCACGCCGCCCGCCGCGCGCGCCGCCCGCGATCGCTCCTCGGGCTCGCCCGGCACGAGGACCGCGTCGAAGCCGGGGGCCGGCGCGATGGCGTGCGCCTCGGCGGCGAGCGCGTCCATGCGGGCCAGGAACTCCTCCCGGGGGAGGAACCGGGCGATGTCGATCGCGATCAGGAAGTGCCCGACGTCCTGGGGCCGGTCGAAGTCGGCGTACATGTTGCCGATGCCGTGGGTGATCGCCGCTCCCGTGAGCACGCCGCCGAGCACCTCGACGAGGAAGCCGAGCGCGTACCCCTTGGGCCCGCCGGCCGGCAACAGGGCGCGGATCCGATCGGGATCGGTCGTCGGCGCGCCCGACTCGTCCACGCCCCAGTCTGGCGGCACCTGCCGCCCCTCGGCGCGCGCGACGAGCACCTTGCCCATGGCGGACGTGCTGGTGGCCATGTCGAGGCTGATCGGTGCCCCGCTCGTGGGGGCCGCGAAGGCGAGGGGGTTGGTGCCGAACAGCGGGTCGCGGCCCCCGAACGGGACGACGACGGGCTCCGAGTTCGACACCACCACGCCGATGAGGCCGTCGGCGGCCAGGGCGCGCGCGTAGTAGCCGGCGGCGCCGAAGTGCGCGCTGCGGTGCACGGCGACGGCGGCGATGCCGTGCTCGCGCGCCGCGTCGCGCGCCGTCTCGGTGGCGGCGCGGGCGGCGATCTGCCCCGCCGCCCCGTTCGCGTCCACGCGCGCCGTGGCGCCCGCGCGGGTGACGAGCGGCGTGGCGGCCGGGTCGACGAGGCCCGCGTCGAGGCGGGCGCGATACGCGCCCAGGCGGATCACGCCGTGCGAGTCGACGCCGCGCAGGTTGGCGTCGACGAGCGTGTCGGCGATGTAGGCGGCGTCGTCGGCGGAGTACGACCAGGCCACCAGGAGATCGGTGACCCACTGGCGCAGGCGGTCGGCGGCGATCGGCATGAGCATCCCTTCGGCTTCCTTGCCACGATGACGAATGATCGTATAGGTAATACTTATTAGATGTGGGCGGATCGTTCCGCGTCAAGTCACCGACAAAGAGGTTGCCATGAGAATCAGCGTCTTCCCGAAGGGGGACCTGGCCGCGCTGAGCGATTCGCGCACGATGACCGTGTTCGAGTGGATCGCGAAGGCGGCATCCCTTCCCGCCGACGGGCTCGAGCTGTACTCCGGCATGTTCTGGCAGGGCGACGACGACTACCTCGACGCGATCGGCGAGGCGCTCGCCGCCGAGGGCTTCGAGATGCCGATGCTGTGCACCTCGCCCGACTTCACCCACCCGGATCCGTCGGTGCGCGCCGCGGAGTTCGATCGCCAGGTCGAGATGATGCGCTTCGCGCGGCACCTGGGCGGCCCCGGCGCGAGCGCGCGCGTGCTGTCGGGGCAGCGCCACCCCGGCGTCTCCCGCGAGCAGGGGATCGCCTGGGTCGTCGACGCGTACCGGCGGCTGCTGCCGATCGCCCGTGAGCTGGACGTGACCCTCGCGATGGAGAACCACTACAAGGACGGCTCCTGGGCGCACGTCGAGTTCGCCCAGCGCGCCGACGTGTTCCTCGAGATCGTGTCGGCCATCGACGACCGCGCGCACTTCGGCGTCCAGTTCGACCCCTCGAACGCGCTCGTGGCGGGGGAGGACTCGGCCGACTTCCTCGACCGCGTGATCGACCGCGTCGTCACCATGCAGGCCTCCGATCGCTTCCTGGCGCCCGGGACCGACCTGGAGGATCTCCGCCAGTCCGACGGCACGATCGGGTACTCGCCGGCGCTGCGGCACGGCGTCATCGGCCGGGGCATGAATGACTATCCGCGCATCTTCCGCACACTCGCCGCCGCCGGTTACGACGGCTGGATCAGCATCGAGGACGGCGTGAACGGCATGTCGGAGATGCACGAGTCGGTCCTGTTCCTCCGCGAGGCGCGCGATCGCTACTTCGGCGGATCGACCGCCGTGCGCGTGCGGACGCAGGAGGAGGCGCGGGCGGCGGCGGGACTGCCGAGCATCGCGCGCCCGCCGCTCGGCACGGACGAGCGGGCCGCGGGACGGGCGGTCGCGCGATGAAGGCGCTCGTCAAGTACGCGCTCGAGGACGGCGCCGTCGAGCTGCGCGACGTGGCCCCGCCCGCCCTCGAGCCCGGTCACGTGCTCGTCGCCGCGCGCGCGGTCGGAGTGTGCGGCTCGGACGTGCACATGTGGCGCAACGCGCAGAGCTGGGACATCACCCTTCCCCTCGTGCTCGGCCACGAGACGGCCGGCGTGATCGCCGCCGTGGCCGACGACGTCACCGGCTGGCGCGTGGGGGATCGGGTGGTGTGCGAGACGGCGGCGACGATCTGCGGCGTCTGCGCGCTGTGCCGCACGGGGCGGTACAACCTGTGCCCGCAGCGGGAGGGGTACGGCGCCAAGCGCGACGGCGCGTTCGGGGAGCTGCTGCTGGCGCAGCCGCGCGTGCTGCATCGCATCCCCGACACCGTCGGCTTCGAGCAGGCCGCCATGACCGAGCCGTACGCGGTCGCCTACACCGCGGTGGTCGAGCGGGCCGACATCAACCCGGGCGACCTCGTCGTGGTGCAGGGCGCGGGCACGATCGGGCAGCTGACGGCGCAGATGGCGCGGCTGCGCGGTGCCGGCACGGTCGTCATGCTCGGCTCGGCGATCGACACCGCGCGCCTGGCGACGGCGCGCGAGCTCGGCGTCGATCACGCGATCGACATCACGTCCGAGGACGCGGGCGCGCTCGTGCGCGGCCTCGGCGACGGCCTGGGCGCGCACGTCGTCATCGACGCGACGGGCGTCAGCGTCGCGCTGCGGCAGGGACTGGACCTCGTGCGCCCGTACGGCACGATCGTCAAGGTCGGCTGGGGTCCGCAGCCGCTCGGGTTCAGCCTCGACCCGCTCGTGGCCAAGGCCGTGACGCTGGCGGGCTCGTTCTCGCACACGTGGAGCACGTGGGAGGCCGTGCTGTCGCTGTTCGCCAGCGGGCGGCTCGAGACCGATCGGGTCCTCGGCGGCGTCTACCCGCTGGAGGAGTGGCGGGAGGCGTTCGAGGCGATGGAGTCCGGCCGCAACATCAAGAGCGTGATGGTGTTCTCCTGACCGCGCGCGCGGTACGGCCGGGCGTCAGGAGAACTCGTCGAGCGTGTCGTTGACCAGGGCACGCGCGAGCCGCTCGGCCCGCTCGCTGTCTCGATCGGCGATCGCCTGGGCGAGGTCGCGGTGCGTCGTGACCGAGGTCTCCGTGATGTCGTGCATGCCGGGCCGGGTGTCGAGGGCGCGCGCGTGCAGCGTGGCGCCGATCGTGTCGGACAGCTGCGCGATGACGGGATTGCCCGTGCCCTCGAGCAGGAGCCGGTGGAACGTCGCGTCCGCGTCGAAGTAGGCGCGCAGGTCGTGCAGCTCGTGCAGCGCTGTGCCCATGCCGTCGGCCGCGGCGATGAGCTGCTGCGCCTGCTCGGCGTCCATCCGCTCGCTCGCGAAGCGCGCCGCCACCTGCTCCAGCCCCAGGCGCAGCTCGAGCAGCTCGCGCATCTGCTGGCGGTAGCCGTGGCCCTGCGAGCGCCAGTGCACCACGTGCGGGTTCAGCAGGTCCCACCGCTCGCGCGGCAGCACGCGCGTGCCGACCTGCGGGCGCGACTCGATCAGCCCCATCGAGGCGAGCGAGCGCAGGCTCTCGCGCACCACGGAGCGGGAGACGCCGAAGCGCTCCGAGATCTGCTCGGCGAACACGATCGTCCCCTCGGCGAGGGTGCCGTCGATGATCTCCTGGCCGAGCGCCTGGAACACGTGGGCGTACAGCCCGCCGCCCATGCGGGCGCGCCGCTGCGCGCTGGCGGTGTCGCGCCGTGCGGGGTCGACCATGGACGTCCTTTGGAATGGTGGGCGATCAGAGAGCATCGAGGCCCTCGGCGGCGGCGCGTTCGTAGGCGAGGCGCGGAACCTGCGTCGCGAGCTTCCCGCCGCTGATGTCGATCAAGGTACCCGTAATGTACCTGGACTGATCCGACGCCAGGAAACACACCAGGTTCGCGATGTCGGCCTTCTCGCCCCAGCTGCGCAGCGTCAGCGTGTCGAGCAGGCGGGCCTGCTCGGCCTCCTCGCGCTCGGTGAAGTGATTGAGGGTGGTGGGGATCATGCCGGGCGCGTACGCGTTCGCGGTGATGTTCCACGGCCCGACCTCGCCGGCCAGCGTCCGGGTGAACTGCGTCACGGCGGACTTGGACCCCGCGTACGCGGCGGCGCCCACGATCGGGACGATCGCGGCGAACGACGCCGCGTTGATGATCCGGCCGCGGCGCTGCCGCTTCATGATCGGCAGGACCGCCTGGCACATGAGGAAGGTGCCCTTGACGTTGACGTCGAAGCACAGGTCCCACACCCGCTCCTCGAGCTCGGCGACGTAGCCGTCACCGCCGACGCCGGCGTTGTTCACGAGAGTGTCGACGCGCCCGAAGCGGGCGTCGACGTCGGCGACGATCTCGCGGATGCGCGCGGCGTCGCGCACGTCGCAGACGTACTCGGCATGCGCGCCGCCGATCTCGTCCAGCTCCCGCGCCAGGTCTGCGAGGTCGTCGCGGTCGAGATCGAGCGCGACGGTGGTCACCCCCTCGCGCGCCAGGGTGAGCACGATCTCGCGCCCGATTCCCTTGCCGACGCCGGTGACGATGGCGACCTGGCCGGTCAGATCCAGCTCCACGATGAGCCTCCTTGGAAGGTGGGGATTGCTCCCGGATGACACGAGATGCACGCGTGACTTGCATCTACTACGCATATTAGTGTTACTTATAGGGGTTATCCGATCTGCAGGAAGCAGCGTGTCCGCCCCGGCGGCACACACCCGACGAAGGGAGATGCAATGACGCATCGTTGGATCAGGGTCTCGGCGGCGACCGCCGCGACCGCCGCGCTCGTGGCCGGGCTCGCCGGCTGCTCGGGCGGCGACGAGGGGGACGGCGGCTCGCAGGTGCTGCGCGTCACCCTGGCGAACCACGTCTGGACGGACATCGTCAAGGAGAAGATCGCCGAGTTCGAGGCGGCCAACGAGGGCGTGACCGTCGAGGTCACGCAGCTCGGCGAGGACCAGCTGTCCGACCAGTACAACGTCAAGCTCAACGCGGGCACCGACGAGATCGACGTGATGATGTACCGCCCGCTGCAGGAGGGCAAGCTGTTCGCGCAGAACGGCTACCTCGCGGACCTGACGGAGTTCGTCTCCGCCGACGAGGAGTGGGACTGGTCCGACTTCCAGGAGGCGCCCGTCGCGGCCGTCACGCACGACGACGCCGTCATGGGCGTGCCGATCATCACCGAGCAGGAGGTGCTGTACTACCGCACTGACGTGCTCGAGAGCCTCGGCATCGCCGTGCCCGAGACGCTCGAGGAACTCGAGGCCGCCGCCAAGCGGATCAAGGAGCAGGGCGAGATCGCCGGCTTCGTGGCGCGCACGGGCGCATCGGCCGCCGTCACCCAGTTCTCGAGCTTCCTGTACAGCATGGGCGGCGACTTCACGAACGAGGACGTCACCGAGCCGACCGTGGACAGCGACGAGGCGATCGAGGCCTACAAGCTGTACGGGCGGCTGATCGGCGAGTACGGTCCCGAGAACGTGTCGACCGACATGAGCTGGCCGGACGCCGCCGCGCTGTTCGCGCAGGGGCAGGTCGCGTTCTACACCGACGCGTCGAGCCTGTACAAGAACCTCACGGAGGCCGAGAACTCGACGGTCGCCGACTCGGTCGGCTTCGCGCCGTTCCCGGCCGGCCCCGCCGGCTCCGTGCCCTACAACGTCCCGTCGTGGGCGCTCGGGGTCAACAGCGCCTCGCAGAAGCAGGAGCTGGCGTTCGACTTCATCAAGTGGCTCACGAGCCCCGAGATGACGCTCGAGGTGCAGACCGCGGGCGTGCCGTCGGCGCGCACCTCGGCCTGGGAGAACCCGGAGGGCGTGTCGAGCTTCCCGCCGCAGCTGGCCGAGGCGATCGCCATCGGGTCGGAGAACGGCGTCGGCTACGACCGTCCGCGCGTGATCTCGGTCGCCGAGGCGCGCGAGATCGTCGGCGCCCCGATCGTCGTCGCGATCACCGGGGGCGACGTCGACGCCGCCGTCGAGCAGGCGCAGTCCGAGTTCCAGGCGTTCCTCGACGACGAGAACGACTGATCGGACCGCAGGCGACACGGGCGGTGGCGCTCCGGAGCACCGGGGCGCCACCGCCGCCCCCGCCCGTCAGCGAGCGTTCTGGAGAGACATGACGACAACGACCGCGCCCCGCGCGAGGAGGCAGACGTCCTTCTCGGCGTGGGCGAACCATCATCGCAAGTGGGTGCTCGCGGCCCCAGCCATGGTCTTCGTGGCGATGCTGCTGGTGTTCCCGCTGGCCTGGACCGTGTACCTCAGCCTCACGGACGCGTCGGGATCCATCCGCGCGCCGCACGATGTCATCGGGCTCGAGAACTACGTCGAGATCCTCACCGACACGGACCGCTTCTGGCCCGCCGTCGCGCGCACCGCGATCTTCACGTTCGGGGCGCTCGCCGTGGAGATGACGCTCGGCATGCTGATCGCGCTGCTGCTGTGGCGGCCGTTCCGCGGACAGGGTCTCGTGCGCATCATCATCCTGCTGCCGCTCGTGGCGACGCCGGTCGCGGTCGGCATGATGTGGCGCCTCATCTTCGAGCCCTCCATCGGGTTCGCCAACCAGCTGCTGTCGTGGTTCGGCATCCCGGCGCAGCCGTGGCTGGCGGGGGAGGCGACGGCGCTGCCGACGCTGATGTTCGTCGACATCTGGCAGTGGACGCCCATGGTGGTGCTGATCCTCCTCGCCGGGCTGACGTCGCTGTCCGACGAGCCCGACGAGGCGGCGCGCGTGGACGGCGCGAACGCGTGGCAGCGGTTCTGGCACGTGACGTTCCCGCTCGTGATGCCGACCTTCATCACCGCGATCCTGCTGCGCGGCATCGACGCGCTGAAGACGTTCGACATCCTGTACGCCACCAAGGGCAAGGGAGGCGGCTCGTTCCACGAGGTCGAGACGCTGAACGTCTACGCCTACGGGCTGAGCTTCGACTACAACGAGTACGGGGAGTCGTCGACCGTGCTGGTGATCTTCTTCCTCATGATCATCGGCTGCATCTGGCTCCTCACGATCCGCAGGAAGAAGAGCGCCGTCTCATGACCTCGACCGCAACCTCCCTCCTGGCGACGACGTCGCCGCTGCAGCGACGCCGGCCCCGCGGACGCGGCTACCGGGTGTTCCGCGCCCTCATGCTCGTGCTGGTGTCGCTGAGCTTCCTCGCCCCGATCGTGTGGATGCTGCTCGCGTCGTTCAAGACGAACGTGGACATCTACAACCCGGCGGCCGCCTTCGTGTTCACGCCGACTACCGTCAACTACGAGACCGTGTTCGGTCAGGCCGACTACCTGCAGTTCATCGGCAACAGCCTCTTCGTCGCGGCCGCGGCCACGGCGCTGTCGCTGCTGCTCGCGGTGCCCGCCGCGTACTCGATGAGCCGCTTCGTGATGAAGAAGTCCGCGGTGCTCGTGCTGCTCGCCCGCGTCATCCCCGGCGTCAGCCTGCTCGTGCCGTGGTACTTCGTGTTCGCGAACATGCGCATCGTCGGCACCTACACGCCGCTCGTGCTGTCGCACATGTTCGTGTCGCTGCCGCTGATCCTGTACATCATGATGTCGTTCTTCGACTCGCTGCCCGAGGAGCTCGAGGAGCAGGGCCAGGTCGACGGGCTCACGCCGATCGGCGCGTTCCTGCGCATCACGCTGCCGCTGTCGATCCCGGGCATCGCGACGGCCAGCATCCTGTCGTTCATCTTCTCGTGGAACAACTTCATGTTCGCGCTGGTGCTGTCGGGCGCGAGCACGAAGACGCTCCCCGTGGCGATCTTCGACTTCGTCGGCTACGCGTCCATCGACTGGGGCGGGCTGATGGCGGCCGCGGTCGTCGTGACCATCCCGATCATGGTCATCGCGCTGTTCACCCAGAAGTACATCGTCTCGGGGCTGACGGCGGGAGCGACGAAGGGATGAGCTCGCCGGCCTCGGGGTACCCTCCCGTCGTCGTCATGGGAGTGCAGGGGGCGGGGAAGTCCACGATCGCGAGCATGCTCGCGCAGCGGATTGGCGGGCGCTACGTCGACGGCGACCGGCTGCACTCCGCCGAGAACGTCGCCAAGATGGCGTCGGGGATCCCGCTCACCGACGAGGACCGGCTGCCGTGGCTGCACGCGATCGGCGGCACCCTCGCCGCGGAGGGGGAGCGGGGCATCGTCGTGGTGTGCTCGGCGCTGCGCCGGGCGTACCGCGACGTGCTCCGCGCCGACGCGCCGGACACGGTGTTCGTGCACCTGCACGGCTCGTTCGAGCTCATCTGGTCGCGCGTGAACGCGCGCCGGCACGAGTACATGCCGCCGAGCCTGCTGCGCTCGCAGTTCGCGTCGCTCGAGCCGCTGCAGCCGGACGAGCCCGGCATCGTGCTGGACGTCGCCGACTCCCCGCCGGCGATCGTGGCGGCCGCCGTGGCGTTCCTCGACGAACGGCGCGCGGCGGGGCGGACGGCCTGAGCGGCGGATCAGTCCTTGCGGTAGCCGGCGCGCCCCAGCGCGACCGCCGCTCCGACGATGGCGACGGCGGCGATCGCGGACACTCCGGCGATCACCCAGGTGACGACGTGCGACAGCGCGGCGGCATCCAGCATGCGGAAGACTCCTTCTCAGGCGGTGGGGCGCTCCCGGGCGGAGCAGCTTCCAGGGTATCGTCGCCGCGGGATTGGGCGATCCGCGCGCCCGTCGGGTAGAATGGCAGCGACCTCGGCGAGGGATCGTCGTGCATGCGCACGGCCGAATCCGTCATCGACGCGGTGATGCGGGCCCTGTGCTCTCCTCACGCGTTGCGTTCGAGTCGAGAAAACACAGACCACCACGGCCGATCGCATCGCCGTGTGCACGAGGAGATCATCAATGTCCGAGAACTTCACGCTGAGCGCGGACCTGCGCACCGAGTTCGGCAAGGGCTTCGCCCGCCGCCTGCGCGCCGCCGGCAAGATCCCCGCCGTCATCTACGGCCACGGCGGCGAGCCGGTGCACGTCGCCCTGCCGGGCCACGAGACCGCCCTGATCGTGCGTCACGCCAACGCGCTCATCGACCTCAGCGTCGACGGCAAGAACCAGCTCGTCCTCGTGAAGGACGTGCAGAAGGACCCGGTGCGCCAGGTCATCGAGCACGTCGACCTCATCGTCGTGAAGAAGGGCGAGAAGATCCAGGTCGACGTGCCGGTCGTCGTCACCGGCGAGTCGTTCCCCGGCACGATCCACACGCTGGAGGCCACCTCGCTGCCGGTCGAGGTCGAGGCGACAAACATCCCCGAGCACCTCGAGGTGTCGGTCGAGGGCCTCGAGGACGGCGCGCACATCACCGCCGCCGACGTCACGCTCCCCGCGGGCGCGACGCTCGCGATCGACGGCGAGACCCTCGTCGTGGCCATCTCGACCCCGCGCGGCGAGGCCGAGGAGACCGAGGAGGCGGCCGAGGAGGCCGAGGCTTCGGAGTCGGCCGAGTAATCGGATCAGCTTTCCGGAAGGGGGTGCGACGGCTCGTCGCACCCCCTTCCGCCATCCGCAGGAGTGACGCATGGCCGAGACGTGGCTGGTGGTGGGCCTCGGGAACCCGGGCCCGAAGTACGAGCTGACGCGGCACAACGTCGGCCAGATGGTCGTCGACGAGCTCGCGCACCGCATGGAGGCGGCGTTCGCCACGCACAAGCAGGCGAACGCGCGCGTGGCGGAGGGATGGCTGCGCATCGGCGGGGCCAAGGTGATCGCGGCCAAGCCGAACTCGTACATGAACGTCTCGGGCGGTCCCGTGTCGTCGCTCGCGCGGTTCTTCAAGATCGACCCCGACCACGTCATCGTCGTCCACGACGAGCTCGACATTCCGTTCGACACGATCCGGCTCAAGCGCGGGGGCGGGCACGGCGGCCACAACGGCGTCCGCGACGTCGCCAAGGCGCTCGGCACGCCCGACTTCGCCCGCGTGCGCGTGGGCATCGGCCGACCGCCCGGGCGTCAGGACCCGGCCGACTGGGTGCTCGACCCGTTCGGCACCGCCGAGCGCAAGACCCTGCCGGTCCTCATCGCCGACGCCGCCGACGCGGTGCGGCTCCTCATCGAGGACGGGCTGGTCGCCGCGCAGCAGAAGGTGCACGCGCCGCGGGCGTGACGGCACCCTCGGCCGGAGGGCGACGGGGACGACGGCACCGCGCGGCGGGGCGGGGTCGGTGGTGGCCGCCTAGACTTGTTCGGTGACTGTGCACGGGATTTCGCGCGCCCTCGACCGCTCCGAATCCTTCCGGGACGCCGTCGCCGCCTCGGGCGTCGACGCCGATCTCTCGCTCGTCGACGGTCTCGACGCCCCCGCCCTCGCGGCCATGCTGGAGCGCCGCGCCGCCGCGGGGCGCCCCGCGGCGCTGCTCGTGATCGCGCCGACCGGCCGCCGCGCCGACGCGCTCGGCGCGAGCCTGCAGTCCCTCCTGCCCGCGGCGACCGTGCGCAGCTTCCCCGCCTGGGAGACGCTGCCGCACGAGCGGCTCAGCCCGAGCGCCGAGACGGTGGGGCGCCGGCTCGAGACGCTGCGCACGCTGGCAGCGTGGGACGGCGCGGCGCCGATCATCGTCACGGCATCCGTGCGCTCTGCGGTGCAGCCGCTGGCCGCCGGGCTCGCCGACATCGCGCCGATCGTCCTCGCGCCGGGCGCGCGCGGTGGCGAGCTCGACGAGATCGTCGCGGCGCTCGTCGAGCGCGCCTACACGCGCGTCGACATGGTGTCGCGGCGCGGCGAGTTCGCGGTGCGCGGCGGCATCCTCGACGTGTTCCCGCCCGTGGCCGAGCACCCCTACCGCGTGGAGTTCTTCGGCGACGAGGTCGACGAGATCCGCGCGTTCTCGGTCGCCGACCAGCGCTCGCTGCCCGGGGCCGTCGAGCGCGTCGAGCTGATGCCCAGCCGCGAGCTGCTGCTGACGGCCGAGGTCCGCGAGCGGGCGCGCGCGCTGCGGGACACGTTCCCCGGCATCGCGCAGATGCTCGAGAAGATGGCGGAGGGCATCCCGTCGGAGGGCATGGAGTCGCTCACGCCCGTCGTGGCCGGGCCGCTCGTGTCGCTCGCCAGCTATCTGCCACCGGGCGCGGCCGTGGCGCTCGTGGATCCCGAGCGGGCCGTCACCCGCGCCCTGTCGCTGGCAGACACCAACCGCGAGTTCCTCGAGGCCGCCTGGAGCGCCGCTACCAGCGGGGCCGGCGCCCCCGTCGACCTGGAGACCGGTGACTTCCTCACGATCGGCCGGCTGCGCGACGACGTGCGCTCGGGCGGCGGGGTGTGGTGGACGCTGAGCCCCTTCGACTCCGGCGCGTCCGACATGGCCGCGGAGTTCGCCGACGCGGAGATCGAGATCGAGACGGACGACACCACGCGTGTGCGCGCGTCGGTGGTGCCGTCGTTCCACGGCAACGTCGACGGCGCGACGGCGCACGTGGCCGACCGTGTCCGCGCGGGCTGGGCCGTGGTCGTCGTGGCCGAGGGGGCGGGGCTCGTCGAGCGGGCCTGCGACGTGCTCAGCGAGCACGGCGTCGCGGCGCGCATCGTCGATGCGCTGGACGATGCGCCCGAGCCCGGCGTGGCGACGCTCGTGCGCGGCACCATCGAGCAGGGGTTCGAGTCCGAGGAGGCGCGGCTCGCCGTCCTCAGCGAGAACGAGTTCTACGGTCGCACGATCGGCGGCACCGCGCGGGGCCCCAAGAAGCTCGCCAGCCGCCGGCGCAACGTCGTCGACCCGCTGCAGCTCAAGCCGGGCGATTTCGTCGTGCACACCACCCACGGCATCGGGCGCTTCGTCGAGATGACCAAGCGCCAGGTCTCCAGCGGCGGCCGCAACGCTGTCAAGACCGAGCGCGACTACCTGGTGCTGGAGTACGCACCGTCCAAGCGCGGCTATCCCGGCGACAAGCTGTACGTGCCGACGGATCAGCTCGACCTGCTGTCCAAGTACGTCGGCGGCGAGTCCCCGCAGCTGTCCAAGATGGGCGGCAGCGACTGGGCGCAGGCCAAGAGCAAGGCTCGCCGCGCCGTGCGCGACATCGCCGTGGAGCTCGTGAAGCTGTACTCGGCGCGCATGGCGGCGAAGGGCCACGCGTTCGGCCCCGACACGCCGTGGCAGCGCGAGCTGGAGGAGGCGTTCCCGTTCGCCGAAACGCCCGATCAGCTGCAGACGATCGAGGAGATCAAGCGCGACATGGAGCGGCCGATCCCGATGGATCGGCTGCTGTCGGGCGACGTGGGTTTCGGCAAGACCGAGGTCGCGGTGCGCGCCGCTTTCAAGGCGATCCAGGACGGCAAGCAGGTGGCGATGCTCGTGCCGACTACTCTGCTCGTCAAGCAGCACCTGGAGACGTTCACCGAGCGCTTCGCCGGGTTCCCCGTCAAGGTCAGGCCGCTCAGCCGGTTCCAGACCGACAAGGAAGCCCGCGAGACCGTGCAGGGCCTGCGCGACGGCTCGGTCGACATGGTCATCGGCACGCACCGGATCCTCACCGAGCAGGTGACCTTCAAGGACCTCGGGCTGCTGATCATCGACGAGGAGCAGCGCTTCGGCGTCGAGCACAAGGACGCGCTCAAGAAGCTCAAGACGAACGTCGACATCCTCGCGATGAGCGCCACGCCGATCCCGCGCACGCTCGAGATGGCCGTCACGGGCATCCGCGAGATGTCGACCCTGGCGACGCCGCCCGAGGACCGGCACCCGATCCTGTCGTACGTCGGACCGCGCAACGACAAGCAGCTGGCCGCGGCCATCCGGCGCGAGCTGCTGCGCGAGGGACAGGTGTTCTACGTGCACAACCGGGTGCAGTCGATCAACTCGGTGGCCGCGCACCTGGCGGAGCTCGTGCCGGAGGCGCGCATCGCCGTCGCCCACGGCAAGATGGGCGAGCATCAGCTCGAGCAGGTGGTCGACGACTTCTGGGAGCGCAAGTTCGACGTGCTCGTGTGCACCACGATCATCGAGACCGGCATCGACATCCAGAACGCGAACACGATCATCATCGATCGCGCCGACAAGTACGGGCTGGCGCAGCTGCATCAGCTGCGCGGGCGCGTGGGCCGCGGTCGCGAGCGCGCGTACGCCTACTTCGTGTACGACGAGATGAAGCCGCTCAGCGAGACGGCGGCCGACCGGCTGCAGACGATCGCGGTGCACAACGACCTGGGCTCGGGCATCCAGGTGGCGATGAAGGACCTCGAGCTGCGCGGCGCGGGCAACCTGCTCGGCGCCGAGCAGGCGGGGCACATCGCGGGCGTCGGGTTCGACCTGTACCTGCGGATGATCGGCGAGGCCGTGGCGACGTTCCGCGGCGAGGAGACCGAGGGTCCCGTCGAGCTGCGCCTGGAGCTGCCCGTGGACGCGCGCATCCCCGAGTCGTACATCGACAGCGAGCGGCTGCGGCTCGAGGCGTACCAGAAGCTCTCGGCGGCGGCCGCCGTGTCGGCACCGGACGACGCGATCGACCTCGTCGTCGACGAGCTCACCGACCGCTACGGCGAGCCGCCGGCGGAGGTCGAGGGCCTCGTCCGCGTCGCCCGGCTGCGGCGCCGCGCCGCGAAGGCGGGGCTGGCGGACGTCGTGGCGATGGGCCGCAACCTCCGCATCGCGCCGGCGCGGCTGGCCGATTCGATGAAGGTCCGCGTGCAGCGCCTGTACCCCGGGACCAAGATCCTGGCCGGGGGAGAGGCGATGGTGGTGCCGCTGCCGACCCGGATCGAGCCCGGTGAGGACGCGGCGCTGGTCGACTGGGTGGCGCAGCTGCTCGACGCGATCTTCCCGCTGCCGGGGCGTGCGGAGGAGTCGTCCGCCCCCGCCCGGTAGGCTGGACGCCTGGTGTGCCGGGAAGTCTGGTCGGCGTCGCGCGTCGTCCGCGCGCGGATGTCGACCCCGAAAGGACCCGATGAAGCTCCTGCGCTCTGAGCGTTTCCCCGCCTTCCTGCTGCTCGGCGCCGCCGCGCTCGGCCTGCTCGTCGCCAACCTGCCGTTCGGCGGGGGCGTGATCGAGTGGAGCCACCAGCACCTCGCGATCCCCGGCACCGGCCTGGACCTGTCGATCTCGCACTGGGTGAGCGACTTCCTGCTGGCGATCTTCTTCTTCGGCGTGGCCGTGGAGCTGCAGTACGAGCTCACCCAGGGGCAGCTCAACAGCGCGCGCAAGGCGATCCAGCCCGCGATCGCGGCGGCCGGCGGCGTGATCGTCCCGATCCTCGTCTACCTGGCGTTCGCCGCCGGCGATCCGGCCACCCGCGACGGCTGGCCGGTGCCCACCGCCACCGACATCGCGTTCGCGCTCGGCGTCCTCGCCATGTTCGGCCGCGGGCTGCCGTCGAAGGTGCGCGTCTTCCTGCTCGCGCTGGCGATCATCGACGACATCGTCGGGATCGTGTTCATCGCGTTCCTGTTCGCGCACGACATCGACTTCGGCAGCCTCGCGATCGCCGCACTGCTCGTGGTCGCCTTCGCGGTGCTGAGCCGCTTCCGCACGCCGCGCAACACGGTCGCGCTGACGATCGTGATGATCGTGCTGGGGCTGGGGGCATGGGTGTTCGTGTACCTCGGCGGCATCCACGCCACGATCGCGGGCGTGCTGCTGGGTCTCGCGATTCGCCAGGACGAGGGCATGCGCGCCCGGCACGCCCTGGAACCGTGGATCAACGGGCTGATCCTGCCGCTGTTCGCGTTCTTCGCCGCGCTCGTGATGATCCCGCAGGTCTCGCCGTCGGAGCTGTCGCCGGCGCTGTGGGGCGTCCTCGTGGCGCTGCCGCTCGGCAAGCTCATCGGGATCACCGCGTTCGGGTGGGTCGCGGTGCGGATCCGGCCGAAGGGCGAGCCGGTCGCGATCGCCTTCCCGGACATCCTCGCCGCCGCGGCGCTCGGCGGCATCGGCTTCACGGTGTCGCTGCTGATGGCCAACCTCGCGTTCGCGACGGACGCCGCGCTGCGCGACCAGGCGATCCTCGGCGTGCTCGGCGGCTCGAGCATCTCCCTCGTCCTCGCCGGCGTGCTCGTGTCGCTGCGCGCCCGGCACTACCGGGTGATCGCCGCGTCGGAGTGACGCGGGCCGATCACTCGGCGTCGCGGATCTCGTCGCCGAGCGCGCGGATGCGGCCGCGCAGCGCGCGCTCGGCGTCCCAGCCGCGCGCCCGGGCGAGGGCGACGAGGCCGAGCAGGGTGTCGCCGAGCTCCTCCTCGCTCGCCGGGAGGGCGGCGACGCCATCGGCCTCCTCGATCGCCTCCGCGGCCGCGATCTCCTCCAGGAACTCGCGCCCGACCCCGACCCGCTCGCCCTTCGCGAGCAGCTTCTGGGCGAGGGCGAGCGACGGCATGCCCGGGGCGACCCCGTCGAGCACCGACCGGCGCTCGCGCTTCTCGGACGCTTTCGCGGCGTTCCACAGCTCGAGCACCCGCTCGGGGGTCTCGGCTGTCTCGCCGCCGAACACGTGCGGGTGACGCCGGATCATCTTCTCGTTCAGGCCGCGCGCGACGTCGTCGATGTCGAACGGGTCGTCGTCGCGCGAGGCGAGCTCGGCGTGGAACAGCACCTGCCACAGCAGATCGCCCAGCTCCTCGCGCATCCCCGTGCGATCGCCCCGCTCGACCGCGTCGATCAGCTCGGCCGACTCCTCCACGAGGTACGGCACGAGCTCCTCGTGCGTCATCGCCTGCGTCCACACACAGCGATCGCGCACCTGACGCATGGTGTCGGCCGCCCGCCTCAGCTCGTCCCCGAATCCACTCACCCCCTCATCCTCCCGCGAGACAGCAACTTTGCGCCGAGACGGCGGGGTGTGGACGCTGTCTCGGCGCAGGATTGCTGTCTCGCGGATCAGGGCGCCGCGAAGAAGTCGTGCTCGTGCTGGGCGGAGACGAGGAAGGCGTCGCGCATCTCGGCGCGCGCCGCGGGGTCGGCGGACCCCGCCGCCCGTTCGACGGTCGCCCTGGCGCGGCGCGTGGCCGCGGCGAAGGCCGGGTCGGCGTATGCCTCGACCCACGCGGCGTACGGATGCTGCGCCGGATCGGGGGCCGGCATGCGTCGCCCGATATCGGCGTAGATCCAGTAGCAGGGCAGCAGGGCCGCGATGAGGACCTCGTACCCGCGTTCCGCCGATCGGGTGAGATGGTCGAGATATGCCCGGGTCGCGGGGGCGGCGTGTGGCGCGGCGTCCGTCCAGCGCAGGTGCAGCTGTGCGGCCTCCTCGCGCGCGGCGAGCGATCCGGCGCGCCAGAACGCGGCGTCCGACGCGCGGGGCGCCAGCTCCGCCGCCCGCGCGAGAAGCGCCGCGTACGCGCGGAGGTAGACGGCGTCCTGCGCGAGATACCACCGGAAGGCATCGGCGGCGAGCGTGCCGTCCGCCAGGGTGCGAACGAACGGCAGCGCGTCGATGCGCTCCCGCAGCGGCGCGCTCTCGTGCCACCAGGTCGACGTGATCGGTCCGGCGCCCGGCAGTGCGCGCTCGATCTCGACGAAGTGATGCACCGGCCCGTTGCCCGATCCCACCCGCAGCCGAGAGCCCTCGGCGATCGCGTCCGCGAGCCAGTCCCTGGCGCGCCCGACCGCGAGCGTCCAGTCGCCGTCGCGCGCCGCGAGGGTGGCGATGGCCGCGGACAGGGAGCAACCCGTGCCGTGGGTGGCCGAGGTGTCGATCCGCGGGCTCTCGAACCGGGCGAGCGCCCCGTCGCGGCCGACGAGCGCGTCGACGACGAGGACCCCCGGCACATGCCCGCCCTTGGCGACCACGAGCGCGTCGGTGTGCTCCGCCAGCCGCTGCGCCTGCCCGAGCAGGCCGTCGGTGTCGCGCGCGGCGGGCCGCCCGACGAGGACGCCGAGCTCGGGTGCGTTCGGCGTGACGACGTCCGCCAGCGGCAGCAGCTCACGCAGCGCCTGCTCGGCGGCGGGCTCCAGGAGGCGGTCGCCCGAGGTGGCGACCATGACGGGATCCAGCACGACGCGGGGCGGCCGCACGCGCTCCAGCCAGCCCCGCACGACGCCGATCGTGGCCGCATCCCCCAGCATGCCGATCTTCACCGCGTCGATCTCGACGTCGTCGCTGACGGCGTCGAGCTGCTCGGCGAGGAAGGCGGGCGGGGGCGTGTGCACCGATCGGACGCCGCGCGTGTTCTGCGCCACCAGGGACGTCACCACCGCCATCCCGTAGCCGCCGTGGGCCGCGATGCTCTTCAGATCGGCGTGGATCCCCGCGCCGCCCGTGGGGTCGGTGCCGGCGATGCTCAGCACGCGGGGGATCACGCGTGCGCGCCTTCGTACGCGATGCGCAGCGCCCGCGCCGCGGACTCCGGATCGGCGGCTGCGCACACGGCGGCGACGACGGCGATCCCGGCCGCCCCGGCACGGCGCAGGGGAGCGGCGTCCGCGACGCCGACGCCGCCGATCGCGACGGCGGGCAGCGAGGTGGCCGCGGCGAGACGGGCGAACCCCGCGTGTCCGATCGCGGCGGGTGCGTCCGGCTTGGTGGCGGTGGGGTGGACGGCCCCGACACCTGCGTAGTCCGCCCCGTCGCGCTCGGCGGCGGCGAGCTGCTCCGGCGTCGCGGCGCTCACGCCGACGATCGGCCGGGCGATGCCCGCCGCGCCGAGCATGTCCCGCACGGCGCGCGCGGGGAGGTCCGACTGGCCGACGTGCACGCCGTCCACGCGGGCGCCCGACCGCGCCGCGGCGATCGCGACGTCGACGCGATCGTTCACGAGCAGGGCGACGTGGGGCGCGCCGCGCAGGCGCTCGGCGACGGCGACCACCAGCTCGAGGAACCCGCGCGCGCCCCCGTCCTTCTGCCTCACCTGGACCGTCGTGACGCCGCCGGCGACGGCGCGTGCCACGACGTCGGGCACGCTGTGCCCCGCGGCGGCGGCGTGGCCGGCGTCGGTGACGAGGTACAGCGACAGATCGATCGTCATCGCGTCGCGCCCGCGACCGCGGCGGAGGCGAGGGCGGGCTCGATCGCGTCGTGATCGAGCACCGCGAGCTCGTCGAGCAGGGCGACGGCGAACGTTCCCGGCCCCGCGGCGGTCGCCGCCGCGCGCTGCGCCGCGATCGTGTACGTGGCAACCGCCGAGGCGGTCACGGACGCCGGGTCGTCGTCGCGGCAGGCGCCGCGGAAGGCCGCGACGATCGCGCCCAGCGCGCAGCCGCCGCCGGTGATCCGCGTGAGCAGCGCGGTGCCGGTCGGAACGCGCGTGACGGCGCCGCCCGCGCCGACGATCGCGTCGACGGCGCCGGAGACGGCCACGACGGCTCCCGTGCGCTCAGCCAGCGCGGCCGCCGCGGGCACGGCCTCGTCCACGCTCAGGTCGGCATCGGTGCCCCGTCCGCCGCCGCCGAGGCCGGCGAGCACCGCGATCTCGGAGGCGTTGCCCCGGATCACGCTCGGGCCCGCCGCGGCGAGGCGATGGGCCAGCGGCGTGCGCACCGGCAGCGCGCCGATCGCGACGGGATCGAGCACCCACGGGGTGCCGGCGTCGGCCGCGGCCGCCGTCGCCTCGAGCGCCGCGGACCGCTGCTCGGGGCTCGGCGTACCGAGGTTGACGAGCAGGCCGCTCGCCACGCGGGCGAAAGACCCGGCCTCGCCGACGATGTCGACCATCGCCGGAGACGCGCCGACGGCGAGGAGCGCGTTCGCCGTGACGTTCTGCACGACGGTGTTGGTAATGCAGTGGACGAGGGGCCGGGCCGATCGGACGATCCGGAGGTGCCTCGCCACCTCGGAGGCGGACGGCAGCGACATCATGGACATCCCTTCGCTCGTGCTGACGAGAGCAGGTTCAGCGGGTGTGATCTCAGCCCCGGTCGGTCGGGGCACCCCGTGTCGCCACCGACCATAGCAGCCGCCGCACGCGCCCCGGCGACCGAGGTCGGCGGCGGCGCGGGAGCGGGCGGGGGACCTGAGAGAATGGGAGCGCTATGGCTTCCGTGAACGCGCCGCGCGGCATGCGCGACTTCCTCCCCGCCGACAAGGCCCGCCGCGAGCGGGTCCTCTCCGTCATCCGCGAGCGCTATCGCGCCCACGGCTTCGACGAGATCGAGACGCCCGTCGTCGAGGAGTACGCACGCCTGCATGCGGGCATCGGCGGGGACAACGAGAAGCTCGCGTTCAACATCCTGCGCCGGGGGCTCGACGCCGACGCGATCCGCGCGGCGGCCGACGATCCGGCGGCGCTGACCGACCTGGGCCTGCGCTACGACCTCACCGTGCCGCTCGCGCGCTTCTACGCGAGCAACCGCGCGGAGCTGCCGAGCGTGTTCCGATCGATCCAGATCGCCCCGGTCTGGCGCGCGGAGCGACCGCAGAAGGGCCGCTACCGCCAGTTCGTCCAGTGCGACATCGACATCATCGGCGACGAGACGGCGCGCGCCGAGGCCGAGCTGATCGTCGCCTCGCTCGACGCGCTCGCCGCGCTCCAGCTCGAGGGTGCGAGCGTGCGGATCAACGACCGCCGCGCGCTCGACACGATGCTCGACGCCTTCGGCTTCGCCGCCGACGAGCGCCCGGGCGTGCTCATCACCATCGACAAGCTGGACAAGATCGGCCCCGCGGGGGTCGCCGCCGAGCTGCGGGACCGCGGGGCGACGCCCGCGGCCGTCGACGCGTTCGAGGCGTTCCTGACGCGGCCGCAGACCCGCGAGTACCTCCCGTACGGCGAGGCGCAGATCCGCAAGGCGCTGCCCGAGGGCGTCGGCGACGACGTGATCTCCCACCTCGTCGGCATCGGCGACGCCGTCGCGGCCGCGCAGGGGGAAGGCGAGCCGCCGCTCGTGTTCGATCCGTTCCTCGTGCGCGGCATGGGCTACTACACCGGCACGATCTTCGAGCTGGCGCACCCGTCGGTGACGTACTCGCTCGGTGGCGGCGGCCGCTACGACGGCATGATCGGCCGCTTCCTGGGGCAGGACGTCCCGGCCGTCGGGTTCTCGATCGGCTTCGAGCGGGTCGTCGACCTCGTCTCGCTCTCGGACGCCGAGGCGGCGCCCGCCGTCGTGCTCGTGCACGACCGGGACGTGCCGGTGGCCGAGCTCGTCGCCCTCAAGGCGGCGCTCGTCGCCGAGGGCTCGCGCGTGCGCCTGGAGCGGCGGACGAAGAACCTCAAGGCGCTGCTCGCGCGCGCCGAGGCGGACGGCTACACGGCGTTCGCGTCGGTGTCGGCCGGTGCCACGCGCGCGGATCTGGAGCTCAAGCCACTCGGCTGATCGCCGTTCCGGCGACCGCGCCCGCACCGCGCGCGCCGCGCGTCAGAGCCCGGCGAGCTCCAGGATCACGCCGCCGGCCGCGCCGACGATCACCACGGACCACGGCGGCAGCTTCCACGCCACGAGCAGCACGAAGCACCCCAGCGCCACGGCGAACGCGCCCGCGCCGGTGATCGCGGAGGTGAAGACGGGGTCGTAGAGGGCGGCGGCGAGGATGCCGACGACCGCGGCGTTCGCGCCGTTCATGAGGCCCTGGCCGGTGGCGCTGGCGCGCAGGTGGTTCCAGAACGGCAGCGCGCCGATCAGGAGCAGGAACCCGGGCAGGAAGATCGCCAGCAGCGCGATCGCGGCCCCGCCGATCCCGCCGGCGCCGTTGTCGGCGGTCGCGCCCAGGAAGCCCGCGAACGTGAACAGCGGACCGGGCATCGCCTGCGCCGCGCCGTAGCCGGCGAGGAAGTCCGCGGGATCGACCCAGCCGGTCCGGACCACCTCGGCCTCGAGGAGCGGGAGCACCACGTGCCCGCCGCCGAACACCAGCGCCCCCGCGCGGAAGAACGCGTCGGCGATCGCGACGCCGGGACTGCGCGTGGCGGCCGCGAGGATCGGCAGCGCGACGAGGAGCGCCGCGAAGACCGCGAGGGACGCCAGGCCGACGGCGCGCGAGACCGGCACCCGCAGCGCCGCGCCGGGTGGGGGCGAGGCCGGCCGGCACAGCAGAAGACCCACCACGGCCCCCAGGGCGATCGCGACGAGCTGGCCCGACGCGCCGGCGGCGAGCAGGGCGATCGCGGCCGCGCCGACGGCGATCGCCGCGCGGACGCGATCCGGCGTGAGCGCGCGCGCCATGCCCCACACCGCCTGCGCGACGATCGCGACCGCGACGATCTTGAGTCCCGTCAGGACGCCCGCGCCGATCGGTCCGCCGAACAGCGCGGCGCCGAACGCGAAGGCCACCATCAGCACGGCCGAGGGCAGCGTGAACGCGAGGAACGCGGCGATCGCGCCGAGCGGCCCCGCGCGCAGCAGCCCGATGGCGAAGCCGACCTGGCTCGAGGCGGGACCGGGCAGGAACTGGCACAGGGCCACGAGATCGGCGTAGGCGCGATCGTCGAGCCACCGGCGCCGCTGCACGAACTCGGTGCGGAAGAAGCCCAGGTGCGCGATCGGGCCGCCGAAGGACGTCACGCCGAGCGCGAGAAACGCCTTGGCGACCTCGAGTGCGGTGCCGCGGGTGGGTGTCACGCGGGGAGTGTATCGGGGCGAGGTGACGCGGTGTTTGACGGCATTGTTCTATCGCAACTAGAATAATGACGAAAGGGGGTCGCGATGCTGCTGAGGATCGATCCCTCCCGCGACGAGCCGGTGTACGCGCAGCTGGCCGCGTCGATCCGCGCCGACATCGCCGAGGGTCGCGTGGCGGCGGGCGAGCGGCTCCCGTCAGCCAAGGACGTCGCGCACGCGCTCGACGTCAATCTGCACACCGTGCTGCACGCCTACCAGGCGCTGCGGGACGAGGGCCTCATCTCGATGCGCCCCGGCCGCGGTGCGGTGGTCGCCGAGCGCGCCGCCGCCCTGGCGATGCTGCGTCCGCACATCGCGAGCCTGGCCGCCGAGGCCGACGCGCTCGGCATCGACCGCGACACCCTCGCGTCGCTGGTCCGCGACATCGACACCCACAACCCCACGGAGGGAGCCGGATCATGACCGCTCACACGCTCACCCGCACCCAGGCGCGGCGCCGCTACGCGATCGTCGCGATCGCGATCCCGCTCGGCTTCCTCGTGTCCGTCCTGATCGCACAGCTCGCCGTGCTGTCGCGGCTGCCCGACCCCGTCGCGATGCACTGGGGTCCCGACGGTGTCGCCGACGGCTTCGGGCCGCGGTGGGCCCTCCCGCTCGGCACGACCGGCGTGGGCATCCTCATCACCGCCTTCGTGGCGATCATGCCGTTCCTCGGCGACGCCGCGCGCGCCACGCCGCGGGGCGGGGCGATGGCGTACCGCCTCATGGCGGCGATCACGTGGGCGGAGACGGCGCTTGTCGGCGCCGTGCTGTTCCCGAGCTTCGTGATCCAGATCGACCTCGCCGACGCGCGAGACGCCCACCTGCCCGGCTGGATCCTGCTGGCCGCCCTGCCGCTCGCGGCGCTGTTCGGCGCCGTCGCCTGGTGGATCACGGTCGAGCCGCCGCGGACCGATCGCGCGGCGGACACGCCCGCGGCCATGCCGCTCGCGCCGACCGAGCAGGCGGTGTGGATCCAGCGCGTGGCGATGTCGCGCGGGGGAGCGCTCGTGCTGTTCGGCCTCGGGATCGCCGCGCTCGTCGGGATCGCGGCGATGTGGGCGGCGGCCGCGGGCTCGGGCGAGGCGCCGGAGCGGGCGTGGTCGCTCGGCTCGTCCGCGGTCATCCTGCTGCTGGTGCTCGCCGTCCTCCTGAGCAACATGGTGTTCCGCGTGAGCGTTGACGACCGCGGCCTCCAGGTGCGCTCGGCGCTCGGATGGCCGCGCATCCTGATCCGGCGCGAGGACATCCGCTCGGCGGAGGTCGTGGACGTGAACCCGATGGGCGAGTACGGCGGCTGGGGCTGGCGATACGGCATGAACAGCGGCTGGGGCGTGGTCGTGCGCGCGGGCGAGGCCATCCGCGTGCGGCGCGCGAACGGCAGGGTGTTCACGGTGACGGTGGACGACGCCGCCACGGGCGCGGCGCTGCTGAACGGCCTGGTCGCGCGCGGCACGGCGGAGGCCGGCCGATGACCGCCCCGATGCGCATCCCGGGGCGCGCGATCGCGCTGTTCGTCGCGCTCGTGCTCGCGCTCGGGTGGCTGGTCGCCCTGCCGCTGTGGCTCGGCGGCGAGGGCGCGGCGCCGCTGGCAGGGATCCTGCTGCCGGCGCTGATGTGGACCCCGGCGGCGGCGACCGCGATCGTGATCCTGGCGATGAAGGCGCCGCGCCGCGACGTGCTGCGGTTCCTGGGCGTGTGGCCGCTGCGACCGATCCGTCGCACGATCGGATTCGCCGTCGGCGCGCTGCTCGGCCCGATCGTGGTCACGGTGCTCGTGATCGCGGTCGCGGTCTGGCTGGGTCTCGTGCGCCTGGACCTCGTGGGCTTCTCCGGGTTCGCCGCGCAGCTGGCGGCGAGCGGGGTGGACCCCGAGACGCTGCCGCTCGGGACGCTGGTGCTCGTCCAGCTGCTGACGGTGCCGATCGCCGCGATCGTCCCCAACGCGATCCTGGCGCTGGGCGAGGAGATCGGGTGGCGGGGGTGGCTGCTGCCCGCGCTGCGTCCGTGGGGCACGTGGCCCGCGCTGCTGGTGACCGGCGCCGTCTGGGGCCTCTGGCACGCGCCGATCGTGCTGCTCGGGCACAACTTCGGACGCACCGACCTCACCGGCGTGCTCCTCATGATCGCCGGCTGCGTCGCGTGGGGCGTGCTGCTCGGGTGGACGCGGCTGCGCACCGGATCGGTGTGGCCGGCGGTCCTCGCCCACGGCTCGCTCAACGCGGTGGGCGGGATGGTGCTCGTGCTCGCGGCGGCGGGGGAGCCGGTGGATCTCGCGGTCGTGGGTCCGCTCGGCGTGGTCGCGTGGGGCGTCATCGCCGCGATCGTGGGGGTCATCGCGCTCGCCGGCGGGTTCCGCGACGCGCGCACCTCCGCCCGCCTCGAGACGCAGCCGGGGGCTTGACCCGGCCGGTCGCGGGCGGATGTGATGGGCTCATGGCCGCATCCACGCCCGAGAACTGGGCCGCCGCCGATCGCTATCTGGCGGACACCCTCGTCGGACACGATCCGGCGCTCGAGGCGGTGCTCGCCTCCCAGCGCGAGGCCGGCATGCCGCAGATCGAGGTCGCGCCCGTGGTGGGGAAGCTCCTGCACCTGATCGCGCGGCTCAGCGGCGCGCGCCGCATCCTCGAGATCGGCACGCTCGCCGGGTACTCCACGATCTGGCTCGCCCGGGCCCTGCCCGAGGGCGGCGAGGTGATCACGATCGAGGCGGAGCCGCGGCACGCCGAGATCGCCCGGGCCAACGTCGATCGGACCGGGGTGGGCGAGCGCGTCGACATCCGCGTCGGCGGAGCGGTCGACGTGCTGCCGACCCTTGTGCCGGGGTTCGACCTCGTGTTCATCGACGCCGACAAGGAGCGCAACACGGTCTACCTCGACTGGGCGGCGCGGCTCGGCCGGCCGGGCGCCGTGATCGTGCTGGACAACATCGGCCGCGAGGGGGAGATCGTCGATCCCGCCTCGGACGATCCGATGGTCGTCGGCACCCGCGCCGCGCTCGAGATGCTCGGCAGCGACCCGCGCTTCGACGCGTCGGCGCTGCAGACCGTGGGCGTCAAGGGCTGGGACGGCATCGCCCTCGCCCTCCTGGTCTGACCCTGACCCGCGAGATCCCACGCCGCACCGACACTCCCGTCGCGCCTGGATTTCGGCGCGGGGGTGGATTCTCGCGGATGCGGGGGTCGCGCGGCGGCTAGGCTGGAGCGCGGATCAGATCACCCTCGAAGGAGTCATTCCGTGGCACAGATCGAAGCAGTTGGCGCTCGCGAGATCCTCGATTCTCGCGGCAATCCCACGGTCGAGGTGGAGGTGCTGCTGGACGACGGGATCGTGCAGCGCGCGGCCGTCCCGTCCGGCGCGTCCACCGGCGCCTTCGAGGCGTACGAGCTGCGTGACGGCGACACGGCGCGCTACGGCGGCAAGGGCGTGCGCAAGGCCGTCGACGCCGTCCTCGACGAGCTCGGGCCCGCGATCGAGGGGCTCGACGCCTCGGACCAGCGCGTGATCGACAGCGTCCTGCGCGAGGTCGACGGCACGCCGAACAAGAAGCGCGTCGGCGCTAACGCGATCCTCGGCGTCAGCCTCGCCGTCGCGAAGGCGGCCGCCGACAGCGCCGACCTGCCGCTGTTCCGCTACCTCGGCGGCCCGAACGCCCACATCCTCCCGGTGCCGGCCCTCAACGTGATCAACGGCGGCGAGCACGCCGACAACGGCATCGACATGCAGGAGTTCTTCCTCGTGCCGCACGGCGCCGAGTCGTTCGCCGAGGCGCTGCGCTGGGGCGCGGAGACCTACCACGTGCTCAAGAAGGAGCTGCTCGCGGGCGGCTTCGCCACGGGCCTGGGGGACGAGGGCGGCTTCGCCCCCGACCTGCCCAGCAACCGCGAGGGCCTCGACTTCCTCATCGGCGCGATCGAGAAGGCTGGCTTCACGCCGGGCACCGACATCGCGGTGGGCCTGGACGTGGCCGCGACCGAGTTCTTCCGCGACGGCGTGTACACGTTCGAGGGCAAGGAGTGGTCGAGCGACAAGCTCATCGGCTACTACGAGGAGCTGCTCGCGAACTACCCGCTCGTCACGATCGAGGACGCCCTCGCCGAGGACGACTGGGACGGCTGGAAGGCCCTCACCGACGCGATCGGCAGCAAGGTCCAGCTCGTCGGCGACGACCTGTTCGTCACCAACCCGGAGCGCCTCCAGCGCGGCATCGAGGCCGGCGTGGCCAACTCGCTGCTCGTGAAGGTCAACCAGATCGGAACGCTCACCGAGACGTTCGACGCGGTCGCCATGGCGCACAACGCGGGCTACACCGCGATGATGTCGCACCGCTCGGGCGAGACCGAGGACACGACGATCGCCGACCTCGCCGTCGCGGTGAACTGCGGTCAGATCAAGTCCGGCGCGCCCGCCCGCAGCGACCGCGTCGCGAAATACAATCAGCTTCTGCGCATCGAGGAGGAGCTGGGCGACGCGGCGGTGTTCGCGGGCCGCGGCGCCTACCCGCGCTTCAAGGGCTGAGCAGGACCACGCGGAAGGGGGAGCTGATGACGAGATCGGCTCCCCCTTCTCGTACCCCGGCGCGGGCGGTGGCGACCGCGCGCGAGTGGCTCGGCGGCATCCGCCTGTCCGGATTCACGATGATCATGCTGGGTCTCGTCGTGCTCGGCGCGTTCGTGCTGCTGCCCACCGTGAGCACCTACGTCGAGCAGCGGCAGAAGATCGCCGCGCTCGAGGAGGCGGTGCAGCTGACGGCCGACGAGATCGCCGACCTCGAAGCCGAGCAGGAGCGCTGGCAGGACCCCGCGTACATCACGACCCAGGCCCGCGAGCGGCTGTACTACGGCAAGCCCGGCGAGGTGGTGTACCTCATCGACAACGACCTCGACGAGTCCGAGCTGCCGCGCGACGCCGAGCCCGTGAGCGACCAGGTCGAGCAGGCGCCTGCCGACTGGATGGGGCAGCTGCTGCGCTCGCTCGTGGCGACGGGTCTGACCGAGACGGCCGTCGGTCCGGAGGGCGAGTAACGGTCCGGTCGCGACGCGGCCGCCTCTGCCGATTGCCAGCGAAGCACCCATAGCCTGGAGACGTGACGACGCCGCCCTTCGCCCCCGTGACGCCCGCCGACCTCGAGGTCGTGGCGGCGCAGCTGGGGCGGGAGGCCCGGGGCGTCGTCGGGATCGCGGCGCGCTGCGCCTGCGGCAATCCCACCGTGGTCGCCACGAGCCCGCGGCTACCGGACGGCACGCCGTTCCCGACCTTCTACTACCTGACCCACCCGGTCGCCACGGCCGAGATGTCGCGGCTCGAGGGCGCGCAGGTCATGGTCGGCATGAACGAGCGGCTCGCCGAGGACGCCGAGCTGCGCGCGGCCTACCGGCGCGCACACGAGGCCTACCTCGCGGACCGTGCGGCGTTCGGCTCCGTGCCCGAGATCGACGGGGTCTCCGCCGGCGGCATGCCCACGCGCGTCAAGTGCCTCCATGCGGTGCTGGGACACGCGCTCGCCGCGGGGCCCGGCGTGAATCCCCTGGGCGACGAGGCGCTCGCGCTGTCGGCCTGGTCGCCGGCGCGCTGCGAGTGCGACGACCCCGGCGCGGCCCTCGCGGACGGACGCGGGGATGACGCGTAGCGGGCGTCTGCTGCGCGTGTCCGCGATCCTCGCCGGAGCGATCGCGGCGGCGTTCGTGATGACGGCGGCGGCGACGCCCGGGCCGACGCCCGCCGCCACCGCGACGCCGGATCCGGAGGCCGATCCGATCCGCGCCGCGGAGTACTGGCTGGACGACTACGGCATCACCGAGGCGTGGAAGACCACGCGCGGCAAGGGCGTCACGATCGCGGTGATCGACACAGGCATCGCCTCCGGTCCCGCGGAGCTCGACGGCGCCGTCGCGGGCGGCACCGACGTCTCGGGCGTCGGCAGCGCCGACGGTCGCACGCCGGTCGGCGCGCAGGACAGCAGCCACGGCACCCTGGTCGGATCCGTCGCCGCCGCGCGCGGCACCGGCGCCGACACGGGGTTCATCGGCGTGGCGCCCGAGGCCCAGCTGCTGTCGATCTCGGTGGGCTTCGGCGCATCGGCCGCCGTGCCGTTCGTCGACCAGGTGCCCGAAGCGATCACGTGGGCGGTCGACCACGGCGCCGACATCATCAACCTCTCGTGGACGACCAACACCCTGACGTGGGACGAGTCGTGGGACGAGGCGTTCCTGCACGCGTTCGAGAACGACGTCGTGATCGTGGTGGCCGCGGGCAACCGCGGTGCCGGCACGCGCGTCGTCGGCGCCCCCGCCACGATCCCGGGCGTGCTCGTGGTGGGCGGCGTCGACGAGAATGGCAAGGCGAGCGTCGAGGCGTCGACGCAGGGCATCACGATCGGTGTCGCCGCGCCCAGCGAGAAGCTGCTCGGCGTCGCGCCGGACGGTCAGGTGGTCACGTGGAACGGCACGAGCGGGGCCGCGCCGATCGTCGCCGGCATCGCCGCGCTCATCCGCTCCGCGCACCCGCAGCTGGACGCCGACAACGTGATCAATCGGATCATCCGCACCGCCGATCCCGTCCCGGGCACCACGCCGCCGGATCCCGAGTACGGTTACGGGCTGGTCGATGCCGCCGAGGCCGTCTCGGCGAACGTCGCCGCGGTCGCCGACAACCCGCTCGTGGACGTGGAGCTCAAGGAGTGGATCCGGATCTATCGGCGCGGCGACGCGCAGCCGGCCCCGACGCCGACGATCGGCGAGGTCGAGGTGCCGCCCCTGCCGCCGGCCGAGCCCCCGACCGAGGCGGGACCCCCGTGGCTGCCGTCGCCGGAGTCGCTGCGGGAGGGGACCCTGCCGCTCGTCGCCGTGAGCGCCGCTGGTATCCTGGTGACGCTCGGCCTCGTCGCTGTCGTCCGACGCATTCGCACGGCGCGCTCGCGCCCGTCCGGCCACACACAGTCAAGGAGTTCATAACTCGTGCCTAGGATCCTCATCGTCGGCGGTGGATACGCCGGTTTCTACACCGCGTGGAAGCTCGAGAAGCACCTTCGCAAGGACGAGGCCGAGGTCGTGATGGTCGACCCGCTTCCGTACATGACGTACCTCCCGTTCCTGCCGGAGGTCGCATCGGGATCGATCGAGGCGCGTCACGCCGTGGTCTCGCACCGCCGCCACCTCAAGCGCACGAAGATCGTCAACGCGCGGGTCACCCGCATCGACCACGCGAACAAGACCGCGACCATCGCGCCCGAGGGCGGCGAGCCCTACGAGCTCGCGTACGACCACGTCGTCGTGACGGCGGGCTCGGTCTCGCGCACCTTCCCGATCCCGGGCATCGCGGACAACGCGATCGGCATGAAGTCGATCGAGGAGGCGGTCGCCGTGCGCGACACCCTCATCAAGAACTTCGAGAAGGCCGCGGCGCTGCCCAAGGACAGCGAGCTGCGCAAGCGCCTGCTCACGGTCGTCGTGGTCGGCGGCGGCTTCGCCGGCATCGAGACCTTCGCCGAGCTGCGCTCGTCGGCCTCGGCGCTGCTCGAGAAGTTCCCGGAGATCTCGTTCGACGAGACGCAGTTCCACCTCATCGAGGCGATGGGCCGCATCATGCCGGAGGTCTCGCTCGAGACGTCGGAATGGGTGCTGAAGGACCTCGCGAAGAAGGGCGCGTACGTCCACCTCGACACGCAGGTGGCCGACGCCACCGACGGCGTCGTGAAGACGAACACGGGCGAGGAGTACCCGAGCGACCTGATCGTGTGGACCGCCGGCGTCATGGCCAACCCGCAGGTGGTGCGCGGCAGCGACCTGCCGACCGAGCCGCGCGGCCGCATCACGACACAGGCGGACCTGCGGGTGATCGACGCGGACAAGAACGTCGTGGAGGGCGCCTGGGCCGCCGGCGACATCGCCGCCGTCCCGGACAAGACCGGCGGCCTGCCCGACGGCACGTGCGTGCCGAACGCGCAGCACGCCGTCCGCCAGGCCAAGCGCCTCGCGAAGAACCTCACGGCCGTCCTGCGCGGCGAGGCGCCGGTGGACTACGTCCACAAGAACCTCGGCGCCGTCGCCGGCCTGGGCCTGTACAACGGCGCCTTCCAGTCGGGCAAGATCGCGATCAAGGGCTTCCTGGCCTGGGTGGCGCACCGCGGCTACCACGGCCTGGCCATGCCCACGTGGGAGCGCAAGTGGCGCGTGATCTGGGGCTGGGTGCACAACTTCTTCCTCGGTCGCGACCAGGTGCAGCTGAGCACGGTGCAGAACCCCCGCGGGTTCTTCGAGGAGTTCGCCTCGCGCCCGAAGCCGGCCGCGGAGGAGGCGCCGGCCCCGGCCGCCCCGGCCGCCGCTCCGGCCGAGAAGGAGCCGGTCGAGGCCGCCGCGGCCAAGTAAGGCGCCGCGCACAGGTCAGCCGCAGCGCACATCGAGGGGCGCTCATCCCATACCGTGGATGGGCGCCCTTCGCGCACGCCCCCGTAGCCCAATCGGTAGAGGCAGCCGACTTAAACTCGGCGCAGTCCGGGTTCGAGTCCCGGCGGGGGCACCGCGATCCCCGTTCCGGCGAGCCCCGTTCCGGCGAGCCCCGTTCCCTGCGAGACTGCATCTTTGCGCCGAGAACGTGGCGAAACGCCACCGTCTCGGCGCACACATGCAGTCTCGGCGTGAAGATGCGGGGTCGGGAGTGCGGGTCAGCGCGCGCGGGTCACCACCCCAGGTTGGGTGCGGCCAGGACACGGCGGATCGTGTCGAGGAACCACGCGTGGGCCGCCGAAGCGGAGCTGTCCTGATGCGAGAGCAGGCGGACATCCGTCCACGGCGAGGCGAACGGCAGCTCGAGCAGCCGCGTGCCGTCCAGGCCCGGCAGGCGGGAGAAGGCGTCGATCGGCACGATCGCGACGAACCCGCACTGCGCGACGATCCGCGGCAGCGACGTGAATCGGTGCACCTCGACCTGTGGCACATCCGAGAGCACGCCGGCGCCGAGGGTCGCCACCGCGCGAGTGATCGCGCCATGACCCGCCGACGGGCCCACCCGCACCTCAGGCAGGCGCCTCAGGTCCTCCTCGCGGATCACGCCGTCGTCGTCCTCCAGCCACTCCGGCACGAGGCAGCCGTAGCGGTCGCGGAACAGCACTTCCTCCGTGACGGGCCCGTGCACGGGGGAACTCGTGATCGCGGCATCGACATCCCGGACGATGATGTCGTGCGCGACCGTCTCGATGTCCAGAGGGACGGTCTCGATCTGGATGCCTGATGCCGCGCTGCCGGTGGCCTCCAGGATGCGCGGGAGGAGGCCCGCTTCTCCCAGGTCGGTGAGGGCGATCCGGAATCGGCGGGTCGAGATGGCGGGATCGAACGCCGTCCGCTCCTCCGAGCTGGCGACGAGCTGCGACAGGGGACCGTTCACCTCGGCGTAGATGCTGCGCGCGAGTCGCGTGGGCTTGACTCCGGTCCCGGTGCGGATGAACAGGGGGTCGTCGAAGTGCTGGCGGAGGCGTTTGAGCCCGTGGCTGACGGCGGGCTGCGACAGGCGCAGGGTCTCCGCGGCGCGCGTGATGTTCCCGGCGCGGTAGATCACCACGAAGGTCCGGAGCAGATTGAGGTCGATCGTGCTGATCATGCGCCCCATTATTCATGGCCCACATGATCGCGATGCTGATTATCTATTGGACCGGGGTTACGTTCCCGACCTAACGTGGCGGCAAGCCGGTCGATGGCGACCGGCCCCGGAGGGATCGGTGCGATGACGCAGACCTTGACCGTCGCGGAGGCGATCGGCCGTGTGTTGGGCGAGCTGGGCGTGGCCCACGTGTTCGGTGTGGTCGGCAGCGGCAACTTCCACGTGACGAACGCCCTCATCCGTGCGGGCGTCGGGTTCACGGCGGCGCGACACGAGATGGGCGCCGCCGCGATGGCGGATGCCTACGCGCGCGTCACCGGCGAGGTCTCCGCTGTCTCGCTGCATCAGGGCTGCGGTCTCACCAACGCGCTGACGGGCATCGCGGAGGCGTCGAAGTGCCACACGCCGATGATCGTGCTGGCGGCTGACACCGCGGTGGGGGACGTGACCTCGAACTTCCACATTGATCAGGACGGCGCCGCCGCGGCGATCGGTGCCACACCGATGCGCATCCACTCGGCACGGACTGCGGTGGCTGATGCCGCCCGGGCATTCCATGTCGCCCGGCTCGAGCGTCGCACGGTCGTGCTGTCGATGCCGATCGATGTGCAGGAGGAGCGGACCGAGTATCCCGCCGCGCGATCGGCGACCCGGGTGCGGGTGCCCCGTCCCGTCGTTGCGTCCGACGACGTGCGCGAGCTCGCCGCGTTGCTCGCGGGCGCGCGACGCCCCGTGATCGTCGGCGGTCGCGGCGCGCGGGGCGCCAAGGGCGAGATCCGCGGCCTCGCCGAGGCGGCCGGAGCGGTGCTGATCGCATCGGGCGGGGGCCGCGGGATCTTCGAGGGGGACGAGTGGGCCCTCGACATCATGGGTGGCTTCGCGACGGACGAAGCCGCCGACCTGGTGCGGGAGGCGGACCTGCTCGTCTGCTTCGGTGTCGCGCTGAACAACTGGACCACCCGGGGCGGAACGCTCACCACCCAGCCGACGATCGTGCAGATCGACGACCGCGCCGAGGCGATCGGTCGGCACCGGCTGGTCGACCTCGGCATCGTGGGCGACGCCGCCGCGGTCGCCCGTGCGGCCGCGGATGCCCTGCGTGCGGGCGGCGGCCCGCGGACGGGATGGCGCACGCCGGAGGTCGCCGATCGTCTCCGTCGCGCCCGGTACTGGAAGGACCAGCCGGTCGAGTCCGTGGACGAGCCGGGCTGCGTCGACCCCGCCGCGCTCACCAACGCCCTCGACGAGCTGATTCCCCGCGAGCGGACCGTGGTCGTCGATGGGGGGAACGTCAACGCCTATCCGGGCGCCCATCTGCGCGTGCCCGATGACGCGGGCTACGTGCTGCCGCTGTCCTTCCAGGCGATCGGCATGGGGCTGGCCAGCGCGATCGGGGCGGCCGTCGCTCGGCCCGATCGCACGACGGTGCTGGGGGTCGGCGACGGCTCCCTCCTCATGGCAGCCGCCGAACTGGAGACCGCCGCCCGGCTGGGAATCGACCTGCTGATCGTCACCTACAACGACAGCGCGTACGGCGCGGAAGTGCACCTCTTCCCCGACGCGACGCCCGAGGAGCAGGCGATCGTCCGTTTCCCCGATACCGACATCGCCGCGATCGCGCGGGGGTACGGCTGCGAGGGCGTGACGGTGAGGTCCCTCGACGACCTCGAGCCGGTGCGCGCCTGGCTCGGCAAGACGCAGCGAGGACCCCTCGTCATCGACGCGAAGATCACCGGACGAGCCTCGTTCCTCATGCTCGCCGGCCACGGTCCCGACCACACGTAGTTCCGCACGAGACAAGGGAGTTTCGCATGAGCACCATCACCCGGCTGCGCCGATCGGCCATCGGGGCCACGGCGACCGCCATGGCCCTCCTTCTCGCCGGCTGTGTCGCGGGCGAATCGGGCGAGCCACCCGCCACCGGCGGCGGCGAGGGATCCGGTGGCGAGGGCGACGTCATCGATGTCGCCTACCTCGCCACCGGGTCGGCACTGCCGCTGTTCGTCACCGCCGAGAAGTATGCCGAAGAGGCGGGCATCGAGATCAACATGGTGGAGGTCTCCAGCGGCAACGACTCGATCACCGGCGTCGCCACGGCGCAGTACGACGTGGGCTTCGCCGGTATCGGCTCCGCCGCCTACAACGCGTTCGCCGAGGGCCTGCCGGTGCGATACGTGGCACCGATGCACGCGGGGTACGTGGAGGACTACTTCATCCTGTCGTCGCAGGTGGCCGGATCCGCCGAGGAGGCGGCACAGGTGGCACAGGACATGTCGGGATATGCCGGGCAGACGTTCGCCGTCAACGCGCCCGGGGTGGTCACGGAGGCGGTGCTCGGCTATGCGCTCGAGCGGGTCGGCCTGTCGATGGACGACATCACGCTCGAGTACATCCCGTTCCCCGATCAGTTGCCGGCCCTGGCGAACGGCGGCATCGTCGGCAGCGTGCTCTCCGAACCCTTCCCGACGCAGGCGGAGCAGGACGGCTCCGGCTATCGGCCATGGGAGACGCCGGACGAGGAGCCGATCCCCTTCACCGGCATCATCTTCAACACCGACTGGGCGGAGGCGAATCCCGAACTCGCCGAGGGATTCATGCGCGCGTACGCCATGGCGGCCGAGGACCTGGACACCAACGGCTGGGACACCGAGGAGATGCTCGCCCTCGTCGAGGAATACACCGGTGCCGATCCGGACATCGTCGCCGCATCCCGCCAGCACCACATCAGCGCCGATCTGAGCGTGGATCTGGAGCAGGTGCAGAAGCTGCAGGAATTCTTCATGGAGACGGGCTCGCTGAACTACGACGAGATCATCCCGGAGGAGGAGATCTGGGACTTCACCTGGCGCGACGCGGTGCTGGGCGGATGACGGCCGTGACCGACGCGAAGGTCGTCCTCTCGGACGTCACGAAGCGGTTCCCCAACGATGTGACGGCGCTCGACGGCATCTCGCTCGAGATCGCGGACTCCGAGTTCGTCTCGATCGTCGGGCCCTCCGGCTGCGGCAAGTCGACGCTGCTGCGGCTCGTCGCCGGGCTGCAGGAGGCCACATCGGGGTCGGTGGAGATCCGGCCATCGAAACCGGGACGTCCCAAGACCGCGATGGTGTTCCAGGAGCACGCGCTGTTCCCGTGGCTGTCCGTGCGCGACAACGTGGCGTTCGGACCACGCAATCGCAACGTGCCGAAGCGCGAGGCGGCCGAGATCGCGCAGCAGCAGCTGGCGCGTCTGGGGCTCTCCCGGTTCGCCGATTTCTACCCGCATCAACTCTCCGGCGGCATGAAGCAACGGGTCGGCATCGCTCGCGCGCTCGCGCAGGACGCGGAGATCCTGCTCATGGACGAGCCGCTCGGCGCGCTCGACGCACAAACCCGAACGCTGCTGCAGGAGCAGATCCTCGAGCTCCGCGAGGAGTCGCGCCCCACGGTGCTGTACATCACGCACGCGATCGACGAAGCGGTGTTCCTTTCGGACCGGGTAGTGCTCATGTCGGCGCGCCCCGGACGCATCCGCGACATCATCGAGTTGGACTTCGGACCGCGGCGGGGACCGGAGCTGCGCGGCACGGAGAGCTTCGCCTCGCTGTCGCAGGACATCTGGAACCACCTGCGCGACGAGGTGCAGGCGAGCATGGCAGCGGGTGACCGGTGATCGCACGCTTCGTCCGCGAACGGTGGGCGCTGGCGGTGGGGCCGCTCGCGCTGCTCGCCGTCTGGGAGGCGCTGTCGCGGGTAGGCGCGATCCCGACGACCTTCTTCCCGCCTCCGACGCAGATCATCGCTCGCTCCTCGATCGTGTTCGACACGGCGTCCGGCCTGGGCGGCGACATCCTGTGGACCGTCGGGCGGCTCCTGCTGACGATCCTCCTGGCCGTGATCCTGGGCGTGGGAGTCGGGGTCGCGATCACGTGGTCGCAGTGGACCGAGCGCGGCGTCGGCACCGTGCTGGCGTTCGTCTACCCGATCCCCGGTGTCCTCTTCTTCCCGTTCCTGACCTACCTGCTGGGACGCAGCGAGATGGCGATCCTGCTGACGGCACTCGTGACGCCCCTGATCGTCATGATCCTGTATACCGTGGCGGGTGTGCGCGGCATCAGCCCGATGATCCTGGAAGTGGCACAGAACTACGGCTGTCGGGGCGCGCGGCGGTTTTTCCGCGTGCTTCTTCCCGGCGCGCTGTCCGCGATCGTGACCGGCATCCGCATCGCCCTCGGCTTCGCCCTCATCGCCGTCATCGCGATCGAGATGATCGGGGCCCCCACGGGACTGGGCCAGTTCCTGTGGTCGAACTGGCAGATCCTGCGGGTGACCGACATGTATGTGGCGCTCTTGATCATCGCCGTCCTCGGCGTGCTCACCACCGTGGGCTTCGATGCCGTCGCCGACCGGCTCCTGCCCTGGCGCGCCGATGCGGGGAGGTCGGGCTCATGAGCGCCGCGACGCTGCGCACCCTGCAGAATGCGACGATTCCCGTCGCGCTGCTCATCGTGTGGGAGATCGCCACGCGACTCGGTCTGCTGGACCCGCGGTTCTTCGTGCCGGTGAGCGAGATCATCGCGACGATCGCACGCGAATTCGTCGACGGGCGCCTCGGTACTGACCTCGCGCTCACGCTGCAGCGTCTGGCGTTGGCGTTCGCCCTCGCGGCAATCGCGGGGGTGTCGATCGGCATCGCGTCGGGCGTCTGGCGCACCTTCGAACTGCTGATCCGGCCCATCACGGACACGCTCTACCCAATGCCAAAGATCGCCGTGCTGCCCCTGTTCATCATCATCGTTGGCCGGGGCGAGCTCGCCTACATCCTCACGGCGTTCGCGACGGCGTTCTTCCAGATCATCATCAGCACCCGCGGCGCCGTCCGCGACGTCGACGCCGAGCTGATCGAGGCGGCAAGGAACTTCGGGGCGACGGGGCGACGCTACGTCACGCGGCTCCTGCTGCCGGCGATCGCGCCCGCGCTGCTGGGCGGACTGCGATTGGGCATGGCGACCTGCCTCATCACGCTCATCGCGGCGGAGTTCGTCGGCGCGGAGCTGGGCATCGGGGCGACGATCCGGCGCGCGGGACAGCAGTACGCGATCGACGAGGTCTACGCGGGCATTGTGCTGACCGGGGTGCTCGGCCTGCTCATCACGCTCGCCTTCCGCCTGCTCGAACCGCTCGTGCTCCCCTGGCAGCGGGCGCGACGCCCCTCCGCCCGCTCCGCCCGCTGAGCGCGTGCTCGGGAGGGGGTTCCGCGAGACTGCAACTTTGCGCCGAGAACGTGGTGAAACGCCACTGTCTCGGCGCAAAGATGCAGTTTCGGCGTGAAGATGCTGGGTCGTCGGCCGACCGGCCGGCACGCGCGCACGCCCGCCGCACCCCCCGGGTCAGGAGGGGGAACGGGTGGCGAGGGCGGCGCGGATGGCGTGTTCGGCGTCGTCGTCGGCGTGCGCGGCCTCGGCGTTCTCGGCGCGCACGGCCTCGACGATCTCGGAGCGCTGGATGCGCGTCTCGCGCGGTGCGCGGATCCCGATGCGGATGCTGTCGCCCTTCACGTCGAGGACGGTCACCTCGACATCGTCGCCGATCAGCACGCTCTCGCCGATCCGCCTCGTCAACACCAGCATCGCCTCAGACTATCGGCCGCACCCCGCGGGTGCGTGAGGCGCTCGGGTCAGGCGGGAAGCGCCTGACCGTCGCGCACCACGCCGACGGTCTCGATCGCGAACCCGCCGGCCGTCGCCTCGTTGTACGACAGCACGGGGAGGCCGTCGGTCTGCGCGGACAGGAGCCTGCGCACCGCGGGGCGCAGCGTCGGCGCGCACACGAGGACCGGCTCGCCGCCCGCGGCGGGATCGAGCTCGGCGAGCGATCGCTTCACCGACTGCACGATCTGCTCGACCCGGCTCGGATCCAGCACGATGTGGGTGCCGTCCTCGCCGGAGCGCATGCCCTCGAGCATCGCCTGCTCGAGCAGGGGAGCGATCATGATCACCCGCAGCGTGCCCTCGTGCGCGAAGCGGGCAGCGATCGCCGGACCGAGCGCGGCGCGCGCGGCCTCGATCAGCCCCTCCGGGTCGGTCGACGTCTTCGCGCGCAGGGCGAGCGCCTCGTAGATGCGGGCGAGGTCGTTGATCGGCACGCGCTCGGCCAGCAGGCCCGTGAGCACGCGCTGGATCTCGGCGAGCGACAGCAGCGCGGGGGTGAGCTCCTCGACGGCGGACGGGCTCACCTCGCGCAGCCCGTCGGTGAGCTGGCGCACGTCCTCGCGGCTGAGCAGGCGCGCCGCGGACGCCTGCACGATGTCGGACAGGTGGGTGACGATCACGCTGGCGCGGTCGATCACCGTGGCCCCCGCCATCTCGGCGCTGTGGCGCAGCTCCAGGGGGATCCACTTGCCCTCCAGGCCGAACACGGGGTCGAGCACCGTCTCGCCGGGCAGCGCGCCGAGGTCGCCGCCGAGCGCGAGGACGGATCCCGTCGGCGCGATGCCGCGCCCCGCCTCCACCCCGGCGACCCGGATCGCGTACGTGGAGGCCGGCAGGTCGATGCTGTCGCGCGTGCGCACGGGCGGCACGAGGAAGCCGAGGTCGAGGGCGATGCGCCGCCGCAGCGCCTTGACCCGGGCCAGCAGGTCGTCGGGCCCGCCGGTGACGAGGTCGACGAGGTTGGGCGCGAGCAGCACCTCGAGGGCGTGCACGCGCATGCGCTCCATGAGCTCCTCGGGGCGGTCGGACGCGGGGGCGGCGGCGGGCGCGTCGCTCCGCTCGGCGGCGCGCCGCGCCTCGGTGGCCTTGATGCGCTGCGCGACGAGGAGCAGGCCGGCGCCGATGAGGACGAACGGCAGCATCGGCATCCCCGGGATGAGCGCCATCACGATGGCCGCGCAGCCGGCGATCATGAGCGCGATGCGCGACTGGGTCAGCTGCGAGGACGCGGCCTGTCCCATCTCGTGCTCGGCGTTCGAGCGCGTGACGATCATGCCCGTCGACACCGCCATGAGCAGCGCGGGGATCTGCGTCACGAGGCCGTCGCCGATCGTCAGCAGGCTGTACGTGCCGAGCGCCTCGTCGACCGCCATCTGGTGCTGCAGCATGCCGATCGCGATGCCGCCCACGAGGTTGATCACGATGATCACGAGCCCGGCGATCGCGTCGCCCTTGACGAACTTCGACGCGCCGTCCATGGCGCCGTAGAAGTCGGCCTCCGCCGCCACCTCGGCGCGGCGCTCGCGCGCCTCGACGTCGGTGATGAGCCCGGCGTTGAGGTCGGCGTCGATCGCCATCTGCTTGCCGGGCATCGCGTCGAGGGTGAAGCGCGCGCCGACCTCGGCGACGCGCTCGGCGCCCTTGGTGACCACGACGAACTGGATGACCACGAGGATGAGGAACACGACGGCGCCGATGATCAGCGAGCCGCCCACGGCGATCTCGCCGAACGCGTGGATCACCTCGCCGGCGTAGGCCTCGCCCAGCACGAGCCGGGTCGAGGCGACGTTGAGCCCCAGGCGGAACAGCGTCGCCACCAGCAGCAGCGAGGGGAACACCGAGAAGTCGAGCGGCTTCCTCGCGAACATCGTCGTGAGCAGGATCACGAGCGCGAACATGATGTTCAGGATGATCAGCACGTCCAGCAGCGGGGGCGGCACCGGCACGACGAGCAGCATGATGATGCCGACGACGCCGACGGGGACGGCCAGGGACTTCAGGAGGGTTCTCATGCGGGCCTCGCGGAGGGGGTCGGGGCGGGACGATCGGGCATGGTGTGCACGCCGCGCGCGGAGCCTCGGCGCTTGAGGGCGGCGACGAACACGAGCACGCGGGCGACGGCGGTGTACAGGTCGGGCGGGATCTCCTGGCCGAGCTCGCACGCGGCGTGCAGCGCGCGGGCGAGGGGGATGTCGCGCACCATCGGCACGCCCGCCTCGGCGGCGCGCTCGCGGATCTTCTCGGCGATCGCGCCCGCGCCCTTCGCCACGACGCGCGGGGCGGCCTTGCCCGGCTCGTACGTCAGCGCCACCGCCACGTGCGTCGGGTTCACGAGCACGACGTCGCTGCCGCCCACCGCCGCGATCATGCGATTGCGGCTCATGGCGAGCTGGCGCGAGCGGCGCTGCTGGCGGATGAGCGGATCGCCCTCGGAGCTCTTGTGCTCGTCCTTCGCCTCGCGCTTGGTCATGCGGGTGTGCTTGGCGTTGCGGCGCGAGACCACGAGCACGTCGACGAGGGCCAGCGCGACGCCCACGGCGACCGCCACCCACAGCACGGCCGCGGTGGCGCTCGCCGCCTCGGCCAGCAGGCGGCTGATGGAGTGACCGCCGCTGGCGGCGAGCATCGGCAGCAGGTTCGCGATGACGATCCACACCGCGCCGCCGATCGCGACGGTCTTCAGCAGCGCCTTCGCGCCCTCCCACAGGGCGTGCAGGCCGAACAGCCGCCGGACGCCCGCGACGATGTCGAACTGCTCGCCCCGCAGCGGGATGCCGCGCAGGTGGACGCCGCCCTGCGCGACCGCGCCGAGCACGGTGGCGATCGCGACGGCGGCGAGCAGGGGGCCGAGGGTCGTGCCGATCGAGGCGATCGCGTCGCCGAGGAGGAGGATGGCGCGCTGCGGGTCGGGGTCGCGCGCGATCCAGCCGACGGCGAGGAGCTGCCCGGTCGCCGCGGAGGCGCCGTCGGACACCGCCGTCGACAGCAGCGCGCCGGCCGCGGCGATCCCCACCCACGCGGTGAGGTCCTGGCTGCGCGCGATCCGGCCCTTGCGGTGCGCCTCGCGCAGGCGCCGCTCGGTGGCCTTCTCGGTGCGCTCGCCGCTGTCGGCATCGCTCACGGGCGCACACCCCCCATCAGGGTCAGCGCCTGACGGGCCAGCGCGTCGACGATGCCCGGCAGCGTGAGGAAGACCACGCCGGCGAGCACGAGGGTGAGCATGATCTTCAGCGGGAACCCGAGCGCGAACGCGTTCAGGGCCGGCGCCACGCGCGTCACGAGGCCCAGGCCCACGTCGGCGAGGAACAGGACGAGCACGAGGGGACCGGCGATCTGCACGGCGGCCAGCATGAGCTGACCGGCGACGTCGGTGAGGAGCTGCGCGGGACCGGAGATGTCGAAGATGCCGTCGACGGGCACCGCATCGAAGCTGCGCGTGAGGCCGGCGATGATCAGCTGGTAGCCGTCGGAGGCGAACAGCAGCACGATCGCGGTCATCTGGAACAGCCGCGTGAACTGCGCGCCGTTGACCATCGACTGCGGGTCGAACGCCTGCGCGAGCTGGAACCCGCCGAAGACGTCGATGAGGCTGCCGGCGGCCTGCACGGCGGAGAACACGGCGAGCACGAGCAGGCCGAGGAGGGCACCGGTGATCAGCTGCAGCACGAGCGCGCCGAAGAAGCCGGCCGTCTCCAGCGGCGTGTAGTCGGGGGCCACCGCGGTGCCGACCGCGAGCGCGAGCCCGATGGCGAGCATCGCCTTGATGCGCGCGGGGATCGCGCCGTGCGAGAACGGCGGCGCGATCATGAGGAACGCCGTCATCCGCACGGCGGCGAGCATGGTCGCCTCCACCCACGCCAGATCGACCGCGATGTTCACGTCAGCCGCCCGACAGCAGCGCCGGGATGCGCGCGAACATCTCGTTCGTGAAGGCGATGATCTCCGCGATCATCCAGTTGCCGCACACGATCAGCGCGATGCCGACGCCGATCAGCTTCGGCACGAACGACAGCGTGACCTCCTGCACCTGCGTGATCGACTGCAGCAGCGAGATCGCGAAGCCCACGACGAGCGCCGTGATGAGCAGGGGAGCGGCGAGCTTGGCGCCCACGATGAGGCCCTGCATGCCGATGTCGAGCACCGCCTCCGGGGTCATCCCGTGCCCCCGTAGGACTCCAGCAGCGAGCGGATGATGAGCCCCCAGCCGTCGACGAGGATGAACAGCAGGATCTTGAAGGGCAGCGAGATCATCACGGGCGGCAGCATCATCATGCCCATCGCCATGAGGGCCGAGGCGACGACGAGGTCGATGATGAGGAACGGGATGAAGATGACGAAGCCGATGATGAATGCCGCCCGCAACTCGCTGATCGTGAACGCCGGGATGAGCGTGTACATCGGCACGCTCGCGGGGTCGTCCGGGTTCGGCTGATCGGCCGCGCGCGTCATGAGGGCCAGGTCCTCCTCGCGCGTGTAGAGCAGCAGCCACTCGCGCAGCGGGCCCTGGCCCGCGTCCACGGCCTGGGCGAAGGTCATCGCGCCGTCGATGTACGGCTGCACCGCGATCTCGTTGATGTCGGTGAGCACCGGCCACATGATGAACAGCGACAGGAACAGCGACAGGCCGGCGAGCACCTGGTTCGGCGGGATCGACGGCAGCGACAGCGCGTTCCGGGCGAGGGCGAGGACGACGAAGATCTTCGTGAACGACGTCATCATGAGCAGCAGCGCCGGCGCGACCGACAGCAGCGTGATGCCGAGCAGCGTCAGCACCGACGACGACGGGGCCCCGTCGACCCCGAAGATGTCGATGCTCATCGCACGCGCCGCAGGGCCTCGGCGGTCTGCCGCCAGGTCGCGGGGGAGAGGATCGATCCGCGCAGCGGATCCGTGCGCGGCGCGGTGGCGCGACGGTCCCGCCGCAGCGGCGCGGACGACGCGTGCGCTGCGGGCGACGGGACGTGGGATGCCGGCGGCGCGGCGTGCGGCGGGGCCGGATCCGCGGCGGGGGTCGGGATCCGGTGCGGGGCGCGATCGCGGTCGATGACCGACACGCCCTGCTCCGTCACCCCGAGCACGTAGCGCGTGCCCTCCACCTCGACGACGACGAGCTGCGCCCTCCCGCCCAGCGCCTGCCGCGACACGACCGTGATGCCCGCGCCCGGCCGGCCCGTGCGGCGCGTGAGGCGCCGCTGCAGGTACCAGAGCAGCCCGAGCACCGCCGCGAGCGAGACCGCGACGCGCAGGGCGAGCAGCAGATCGTCCAGCTCAGACCTCGGCGTTCTCGAGGATGCGGGTGATCCGCACCGCGTAGTCCTGGTCGACGACGACGACCTCGCCGTGCGCGATGAGCCGGCCGTTGAGCTTGATGTCGGCGGGGGCGCCGGCGGAGCGGTCCAGCTCGACGATGCGGCCCGGCGCGAGGTCGAGCACGTCGCGCACGGCCATGCGGGTGCGGCCGATCTCGACCGTGAGGTCCATCTCGACGCCGGCGATGCGCTGCAGCCGGCGCGACGGCACGGTGGCGCTGCCCGCGGCGGGCACCTGGCTCACGCGCACCGCGAGCCGCCCGATCGTGCGACCGGTCTCGTCCTGCAGGTCGAACACCTTCGCCTGCGGGTGGGCGAACAGCGCCGACGCGTCGCCGACGCGCGCCTCGCGCAGCACGCCCGGGCCGAGCGTGGCCGCGGCGGCGTCGATCGCCTCGTGCAGGCGGTCCTCGAGCGGCGCCTCGGGCTGCCCGTCGACGAGGACGCCGTGGTCGAGGATGAGGGCCGCCAGCTCGGCGCCGGCCTCGCCGACGTAGGAGACGATGACGGCGTCGCCGGTGTCCCCGCCGGCGTGCGACGCGTGCGCGCTGATCTCGGATGTGGTCGGCAGGCGCGCGGCGAACGCGGCGGCGACGGCGGACTCGTGGGCGATGGGGGTCACCGTGGCTCCTCGGAGGGGACGGGCTCATCCGGCGCGGATGCGGCCGGCAGGGACGTGATGACGCAGGCCAGGCGGGCCCCGCTCGCGCCGACGGCGGCGGTCGCGACGGGCACGTCGCCCGCGACGAGATCGAGCGGGCGGTCCGCGGCGTGGGGCACGCGGATGAGGTCGCCCACCTGCAGGCCGAGGACGTCGGCGGGGCGCACCGAGACGGGGGCGAGGCGCAGCGCGAGCTCCAGCGGGGTCTGCTCCACCTGGCGCCGCACCAGGCCGGGGGCGAGGTCGGCGGGGGCCTGCGGCGAGGCGCTGCTGAGGCGCTCGAGCACGAGGTCGGCGGGGAGCATGACGCTGGCGGGGACGGTGCGCTCCGCGATGCGCATCGAGAAGCGCGCCACGATCACGAGATCGGCGGCAGAGGCGAGCTGGGCGAACTGCGGGTTGTACTGGATGCCGCTCACGCTCAGGCCGGCGGGGAACAGGCCCGCGAGTGCGTGGGAGAGATGCTCGAGCACGCCGGTCATCAGGTGCCGGATCAGCGCCTGCTCGATCGGCGTGAGGGGTCGCTCGTCCGTCACCTCGGTGGGGCGGCCGCCCACGAGCTGGATGATCCACGACAGCGCGGTCGACAGCGGGAACTGCACGATGCTGCTCGCCTCGTGATCCGGCACCGCCCCGACGACCACGGTGGTGGTCTGCGGCAGCGCATCGGCGTACTCCGCGTACGTCTGCAGCTCGACCGACTCCAGGCCGATGTGCGCGCGCAGGCGGATCTTGTCGGTCAGCTGGGTCGCCCACTGGCGCGCGAAGGTCTCGAACGCGAGCTCGAGCGCGCGTGCGTGATCGCGGGCGAGGGTGGCTGGCCGCCCGAAGTCGTACACCTCGACCGTCGCCTCGTGCGAGGCGGTCGCGGAAGGGCGCACGTCGATGACCACGAACCCGACTATCGGGCGCGTGGGCGCGTGCGTTAGGCGGGGGCGGCGATCAGCCGGGCGGGGCGGCCGCCGCCACGCTCGGGATCAGGGCGCGCACCTCCTCGTCGGCGTCGCTGAGCACCACGATGTCCACGCGGCGGTTGCGCGCGAGGGCCGCGTCGTCGCTGCCCTCGGCGATCGGGCGGGTGTCGCCGAAACCGACGGCCTGGACGCGATCGCCGCGCAGCCCGTCGTCCTCCACGAGGTGGCGCAGCACCTGCGTGGCGCGGCCCGAGGAGAGCTCCCAGTTGGTGGGGAACGGCGCCACCGGCGCGCGGTAGTCGGCGTGCCCCTCGATCGAGATCTCGTTCTCCACCGTCACCAGCACGCCGCCGAGCGCGTCGAGGACCTCGACGGCCTTCGCGCTGAGCGTGGTGCTGTTGGTCTCGAAGAACGTCTCGGCCCCCACGAGCCCGATCGTGAGGCCCCGGTCGTCGATCACGAACTCCGCCGTGCCGGCCAGGCCCCGCGCGTCGAGCGCACCCTCCAGGCGGGCGCGCAGCTCCTCCAGGCGATCGACCTCCGCGCGCGCGGCGGCGAGGTCGGCGTTGGCGGCGTGCCCCTCGTCCTCGGCGCGCAGTTCCTCGGGCAGCACGAGGCCCGCCGTGTCGACGAGCTCGCTCGGCTCCTGGCCGAAGCCGGTGGCGAGCGAGTCGCGCAGCTGCTGGAACTTCTCCTGGTCCACGCTTGACATCGCGAACAGCACGATGAACAGGCACATCAGCACCGTGATCATGTCGAGGTACGAGGCCATCCAGCGCTCGTCGGGGCCGGCATGGCCCTCGGCGCCGTGGTCGCCCGCGCGGCGACGGCCCCCGCGGCGCACGCTCATGACGCCTCGATCGTCTCCGGGAGCGGCCGCTCGGCCTTGGCCCGTGCCGGCCGGTCGGAGACCAGGGCCTGCAGGCGCTCCTCGACGAGGTGCGGCGGGTTGCCGGCCTGGACGGCGAGCATGCCCTCCATCACGAGCGTCATGCGCTCCAGCTCGAGCTCGCCGAGCCGCTGCAGCCGGTTGCCGATCGGCAGCCACAGGAAGTTCGCCGACAGCAGTCCCCACAGGGTCGCCACGAACGCCGCGGCGATCATGGGGCCGAGCGTGTCGGGGGCGTCCAGCTGCTCGAGCACGTGCGTGAGCGAGACGACCGTGCCGATGATGCCCACGGTGGGGGCGTAGCCGCCCAGCGTGGCGTAGAAGCGCGAGGCGGTGCGGTTGCGGGCCGCGGTCGAGGCGATGTCGTCCTCCAGGACCATGCGCAGCTCGTCCGCGTCGGTGCCGTCGGCGATGCTCTGCAGGGCGCGGCGGGCGAACGGGTCGTCCACCTCCGGCAACAGCTGCTCCAGGGCGAGCAGGCCCTCGGCGCGCGCCTTCTCGGCGTACTGCACGATCCGCGCGATCATCGACGCGGGCGTGCGGCGGTCGCCGCGCACCGCGCGGGGGAGCGCCCTCACGGCCGCGAGCGCGTCGCGCACCGTCGCGCTCGCGATGCCGACGGCGATCGTGCCGCCGAACACGAGCACCATCGGCGCGGGTAGGAACAGGGCCGACAGGCTCGCGTGCTCCAGCGTGATCATCGCGTACAGCGAGCCGAACGCGAGGAAGATGCCGGCGAGGAAGGCGAGGTCCATCAGCCGATCACCCCCGCCACGTCGCCGGAGCGGCGCATGTCGGACGCCGCCGCGAGCACGCGCGAGCGATAGCCGGTGATGCGGTCGATGACCTCCTGCATCGACTCCAGGACGATGAAGGTCGCACCGTCCACCATGACGAGCGTGGTGTCCGGCGACTCGTGAATCCGCTCGATGAGATCCGGATTCACGGCGAACCGGGTGCGGTTCAGGCGCGTGACGACGATCATGGCTCCATCCTGGAAAGTGCGCGCTGCCCCTCCTGGGCGGCGGGTGACGACCATCCCCCCGGGGGTCGTCGCATGTCACTGTCGGTCAGCCGGCGCGCGGCGTTAGGCGGCGCCGGGAGAACGGGGCGTTCACCGCCGCGCAACCCGCGCCCCCTACCGTCGGAGGCCCACCGACACGATGCGAGGAATCGGCATGACCGACATCGCCGCCGCACGCCGCGCGGGCGCCCCCGAGCACGATCCGTCGACGCCGCGGGCCGCCGAGCCGTGGCAGCCGTGGCGCCTCGCCGCGCTGTCGATCGCGCAGGTCGTGAGCTGGGGCATCCTGTTCTACGCCATGATCGTGGCCGCGCCCGTGGTCGCCGCGGACACCGGCTGGCCGCTGACGGTGGTGACGATGCTGTTCTCGCTGGGCCTGATCGTCTCGGCCATCGCGGGCGTGCCCGTCGGGCGCTGGCTCGATGCCCACGGCCCGCGCGACATCATGACGATCGGCAGCGTCGTGGGCGCCGGCGGGCTCGTGGTCGTCAGCGCCGCGCCGGACCCGTGGCTCTTCGGCACGGGGTGGGTGATCGCCGGGGCGGCCCAGTCCGCCGTGCTGTACCAGGCCGCCTTCACCGTGCTCGCGCGCCGGTACACGCGGCGCCGCCGCGGCGCGATGACCATCCTCACCCTCGCCGGAGGGCTGGCGTCGACGATCTTCGCCCCCATCGTCGCGGCGCTGCTCGCGACCGTGCACTGGCGCGCGACGTTCCTGATCCTCGCCGCCGTGCTGGCGGTCGTCACGATCCCGCTGCACGGGTTCACCCTCGAGCGCCGCTGGGCGCCCGCGCCGGACCGCCGCTCGGGCGAGGTCGCGCCGTCCGTGCGCGCGGTGCTGCGGACGCGGCGGTTCTGGGCCCTCGAGATCGCGAGCCTGCTGCTGGTGACGGGGCTGTACATGGTCACGCTCGCCGTCATCCCGCTGTTCACGGAGAAGGGCATGGACTACGAACTCGCCGCGTGGGCGCTCGGCCTGCTCGGCGCCGGCCAGGTGGCGGGGCGCCTGCTGTACGTCGCCGTGCCGCACGCCACGGCGCCCTGGGTGCCGCTCGCGGTCACGGCCGCGCTGGCGGCGATCGCGCTGGCCGCCCTCGCCCTGGTCCCCGGGCCGGACGGGCTGCTCGTGGCGATCGCCATCGCGGCCGGCGCCGTGCGCGGCGCCCAGACCCTCGTGCAGGGCTCGGCCGTGATCGAGCGATGGGGCGCCGGCGGCTACGGGGCGATCAACGGCGTGTTCGCCGCCCCGATCACGATCGTCGCCGCCATCGGCCCCGCGCTCGGCCCCGCCGTCGCCGTGGCGCTCGGCGGGTACGGGACGATGGCGATCGCCGCGGCCGGCGCCGCCCTGCTGGCCGCCGTCGTCGCGCGCCTGTCCTGACGAGCGACCCGCGCCGCCGACCGCGCCGGCCGGCACGGGCGCGCCCGAGGGCGCCGTCGGCTCAGCGCTTGAGGTTGGTCAGCTCCTGCAGCACCTCGTCGCTCGTGGTGATGATCCGGGCGTTCGCCTGGAAGCCGCGCTGGGCGACGATGAGGTTGGTGAACTCCTGCGACAGGTCGACGTTCGACATCTCGAGCGCGCCGCTGATGAGCGAGCCCATGCCGTCGGTCCCCGCCGCGCCGATCTCCGCGGCGCCCGAGTTGACCGTCGGGACGTAGCGCGACGAGCCGGCCTTCTCGAGGCCGCCCGGGTTCACGAACGTGGCGAGGGCGACGCGGGCGAGCACCTCGGTGGCGCCGTTGGTGAACGTGCCGACGAGGCTGCCGTCCTCCGACAGGGCGTACGACTGCAGGGTCCCCGCGGGCCGGCCGTCCTGCCCGTCGACCTTGAGGGTCGACAGCTCGGCGTAGCCGGTGACCGCCGTGAGGTCGATCGTGATGGGGCCGACGGCGAGGGAGCCGCCGCCGGTGAGGCGGCCGTCCGTGAACGTCAGGCTCGAGGTCGCGGTGCCGCTGGCCACATCCCAGCCGGTCGCGGTGCGGGTGAACTCGAGGGTGAGCGTGGAGGCGTCGCCCTCCGCGTCGTAGATCGTGATGTCGCGCAGCAGGGTCTCGCCGACCGCCGCGTCGCCGGGGAGGTTGCCGGTCACCCGCGCGCTCGTGGTGGCGACCGCGGGCGAGACCGCGCCGACGGGCAGCGTGATGTCGCCGATGGCGGCGCCGGGCGTGATCTGCCCGTCCTGCGCCGTCCAGCCCTGCACGAACGCGCCGTCGGCGGTGACCATGCGCCCCTGCGCGTCGAACGCGAACGCCCCGTTGCGCGTGTAGGACGTCTCGCCGCCGCTGCGCGCCACGAAGAACCCGTCGCCGGCGATCATCAGGTGGGTGGGCACGCCCGTGGACTGCGCGGCGCCCTGGGCGAAGTTCGTCGTGATCGCGGCGACCTGCACGCCGAGCCCGACCTGCGCGGGGTTGCTGCCGCCGGTGTCGTCCTGGGGCAGGGCGGAGTTGCGCACGAGCTGCGACAGCGTGTCCTGGAACTCGACCGACGAGCCCTTGAACCCGGCCGTGTTGACGTTGGCGATGTTGTTGCCCGTGACGTCCAGCATCGTCTGGTGCGAGCGGAGTCCGGAGATGCCGGAGTAGAGGGAACGGAGCATGGCGTGCCTTCTTTCGAGGGAGGGGTCAGCGGGCGGCGACGCCGGAGACGGCGTCGAGCGGGATGGTGGTGTCGCCGACGGTCACGCGGGGCGTGCCGCCGGGGAACGCGACGGAGGAGACGACGCCGGTGCGGGTCGCGCCCTCCGCGTCGAGGTACGTGATCTCGCGGCCGACGAGGTCGGTGGCGGTCTGACGCATCGCGAGCGCGAACGACTCGGTGGACGTGGCGGACATCGCGGTGAGCTGCTCCATCATGGCCAGCTGGGTGCTCTGCGCGATCATCTCGTTGGTGTCCATCGGGGAGGACGGGTCCTGGTTCTGCAGCTGCGTGACGAGCAGTTGCAGGAACACCTCCGAGTCGAGCGTCTGCTTGCGCTCGGTGGTGCCGGTCGATCCGGTGTACAGGCCGGCGGCGGCGACAGGTTCGACGGTGGGCATGGGGCCTCCGAATCAGGCGAGCACGTCGAACGACGTGGCGGACGGGGGAACGGCGGCGGTGGGGCCGGGCTCGCGCGCGATCGCGGCGCGGGGCGCGCCGTCGCCGTGGCCGCGGGCGGCGTCGCGCGGCGCGGAGCCGTCGGCCGCCTGCTGCCCGGTGCCGGACTGCCCGGTGCCGGACTGGCCGGTGGCGGACTGGCCGGTGGAGGAGCCGTCGCCGCCGACGAGGGTGAGCGAGGCGTGCGGCGCCGCCGCGGCCAGATCGCGGCGCAGGTCGCCGAGGATGTGACGGATGGCGTCGCGGCCCGCATCGGACGGGGCCAGCAGCTCGATGCGCATCGTGTCGCCGCTGATGTGCGCGCGCACCGTGACGGGACCGAGGTCGTCGGGCGAGACGGTGAGCGTGAGCCGGTGGTCGCCGTCGCCGGCCTGCGCGAGCGAGACGATCGGCGGCGACAGCTGCGGCGCCAGCGCGGAGCGCGCCGCCGCGGCCGGCGCCGGCGCGCTCGCGGCGCGCGCACCGGCCGCCGGCGCGGCGAGCGTCGCCACCGGCACGACGTCGTCGCGTCGCTGCGGGGCGGCATCCGACGCCCCCTCCCGCGTCGGCGCGAACGCCACGGCCGGGGCAGCGCCGGTCGCGGCCACGGTCGCGGCCACGGTCGCGGCGGTCGCGGCGGTCGTCCCCGCGGGAGCCGCCGGGACGGTCGGCGCCGCCGCCCGTGCCTCGAGGGCCGCCGCGACCGGCGCGAGCGCGGCCGCCAGCGAGGCGAGCGAGGCGCCGTCGCGATCGGCGCCCGCGAACAGCGTCTGCACGATCGGCAGCAGGTCGGCCGACGGCGCGGCCGGCACCGCGGCCGCCGCCGCGGCCGGCTGCGCGGTCGCGACCCGCCGGATGGTGCCGATCTCCGCCGGCGAGAGGTAGTTGTCGACGAGCTGCACGTCCTTGCCGGGGCGCGGGGCGTGGATGATCTTGCCGTCGCCCGCGTAGATCACGATGTGACCCTCGTCGCGGGTGACGATGAGGTCACCGGGCTGCGCCTGGTCGAGCGACGGCACCTCCACGCCGATGTCGGCCTGGTCGACCACCACGCGCGGCGCGTCGATCCCGAGGTCGGCGAGGACCCGCTGGACGAGGCCGGAGCAGTCCATGCCGGTCTCGTCCTCGCCGCCGAACACGTAGGGCACGCCGAGGTACTTCGTCGCCTGGGCCACGATCTGCTCGCCCGTCACGCCGCCCGCGGTGCCGGTGGTGTCCGTCGGCAGGCCGAGGGCGCTGAGGGCGCTCGCGAAGTCGGTCGCGGTCGCGGTCGCGCCGGCCGCCGCCGTGGTGGTCGCCGCGGCGCGCGGCGCCGCCAGCTCCTGGATGAGCGCCTGGATCGCGCCGATGCGCTCGCCGATCGCCGCGATGCTCATGCCGCCCCCTCCTGTCGTCCGGTCGTCGTCGCCCAGCGCCCGCTCGCGATCTCGTCGAGGGTCGCCTGCTCCGCGCGCAGCTGGGCGCGCAGCTCCCGCTCGCGGTGGGCGGCCTCGAGCTTCTCCAGGCCGCGGGCGCGGCGGCGGGCCTCGGTGTGCGCGCGGCGCGCCGCATCGACGTCGTCGCGGCGGGCGTCCGCGAGCAGCGAGAGCTCCGCGATCCGCGCGCGGGCGGCGGCGCGCGAGGCCGCGATCGCCGCGAGCGTGCGCACGTCGGTGGCCGCGTCAGCGCTGTCGGCGAGCGCGGTGCGGGTGCGCCGCTCGCGGGCCTCGGACTGGCGCGCCTCGACGGCGGCGCGGGAGAGCCGCGCGGCGGCGGCGCGCTCCTGCACGCCGCGCAGGCGGAGCAGTCCGGCGAGGGAGAACCGGGTCATCGTGCCTCCTCGGGAACGGGGGACGGGGAGCGATCGAATGCGGCCACGAGCCGCCCGAGGCGCGCCCACGCCTCGGGCGCGGGGCACACGTCGTCGAGCGCCTGCGTGAGGAACGCGGCGATCGCGTCCTCGTTCGCCACAGCGGCGTCCACCCGCGGGTTGGCCCCGGCCTGGTAGGCGCCGATGTCGAGCAGGTCGCTCACCGAGCGGCGCGCCGCCAGCACGCCGCGCAGGGCGGTCGCCAGGCGGCACTGCTCGGCCGTGGTCACCTTCGACGCCACGCGGGACAGCGAGCCGAGCACGTCGATCGCGGGGTGATGCCCGGTCACGGCGAGCGCGCGGTCGAGCACGATGTGCCCGTCGAGGATCGAGCGGGCGGCGTCGGCGATCGGCTCGTTGTGATCGTCGCCGTCGACGAGCACCGTGTACAGGCCGGTGACCGATCCGCCGCTGGCGGTGCCGGCGCGCTCGAGCAGCTGCGCGAGCACCGAGAACGTCGACGGCGGATAGCCGCGGGTGGCGGGCGGCTCGCCGGCCGACAGGCCGATCTCGCGCTGCGCCATCGCCACGCGCGTGAGCGAGTCCATCATGAGCACCACGTGCGCGCCCCGGTCGCGGAACGCCTCGGCGATGCGCGTGGCGGTGAACGCGGAGCGGAGCCGGGCGAGCGCGGGCTGGTCCGAGGTCGCCACCACGACGACGGAGCGGGCGAGGCCCGCCGCGCCCAGGTCGTCCTCGAGGAACTCGCGCACCTCGCGGCCGCGCTCGCCGACCAGCGCGATCACCGCGACCTCCGCCTCCGTGCCGCGGGCGATCATCGACAGCAGCGACGACTTGCCGACCCCCGACCCGGCGAACAGGCCCATGCGCTGGCCGCGGCCGACGGTCGCGAGCGTGTCGATCGCGCGCACGCCGAGCGACAGCGGCCGGTCGATGCGGTCGCGGGCGAGGGCGGACGGCGGCTCGTTGGCCAGCGGCACGCGCGGAGCGTCGATGGGGCCGCGGCCGTCGATCGGCCGGCCGAGCCCGTCGATCACGCGGCCCAGCAGCGCCGGCCCGGCGGGAACGCGCAGCGGACCGCCCGCGGCGCGCGCCGGTGCGCCGACCGTGAGCCCCGTCACGGGCGCGAGCGGCATGCACCGCGCCCCCTCCGCGCCCGTGGCGACGACCTCCGCCGCCACGCCGTCGCCCAGCGTCACGAGATCGCCCACGGCGCTGTCGAGCCCGCGGACCTCCACGCCCAGGCCCCGCACCTGCGAGACCGTGCCGATCCGCTCCGGCCGCGCGGCCTCGAGCACCTCCGCCCAGCTCATGCCGGCCCGCCCGTCGCGCTGAGCGGATCGCCGTCGTCGCCGCGCAGCGCCGATCGCGCCCGCTCGAGGGCCGCCGCGACGCGGGCGTCGATGCGCCCCTCCGCCAGCACCGCGATCGCGTCGCCGGGGGAGAGCGCCGCGTCCGGCGTCACGGCGACGCCGTCCGGTGCCGCCTCGCGCAGGGCGTCGGCGTCGGCGGGGTGCAGCCGCAGCTCGATCACCTCGGCGGGATCGACGTGCGCGAGCGCGCGCCGCAGCGCCGCGCGCGTGTCGTCGCGCAGCTCGCGCGCGAGGATCGTCTCGGCGAGCTCGATCGCCAGGCGCTCCAGCTCGCGCTGGGCCGTCAGCGCCAGGTCGCGCTCGCGGTCGGCCAGCGAGGCGACCGCGGCGTCGAGGGCCGCGCACGCCCGCGCGATGCGCGCCTCGGTGCGCACCCGCTCCTGCTCGCGCTCCAGGCGGAGCTCCTCGCGCACGATGGCCTCCGCCTCGGCGGCGATGCGCATCCCGGCGGCGTGCCCGGCGGCGTAGCCGCGCACCCGCGCGGACTCGTACTCGCGCTCCCACTCCGCGCTGGGGGCGGAGATCCGCGGGAACGCCATCGCGGTGAACGGGGTGGCTTGCGCGTCAGTAGACATACTCGTCCTCGTCGGCGCGGTGCACGGTGATCTCGCCCGAGGCGGCGAGGGAGCGGATGGTGCGGACGATCTCGGCGCGCGCCTCCTCGACCTGCGACATGCGCACGGGGCCCATGATGCGGATCTCGTCGTCGAGCACCTCGCGGTTGCGCTCCGAGACGTTCTTGCGGATCACGTCGGCGATCGCCTGGTTCACGCCCTTGAGCGCGAGGGCGAGGGTGCGGATGTCCACGCCGCGCAGCACGCGCTGAGCGTCGCGGTCCTCGAGCTTGACGATGTCGGCGAAGGTGACCATGCGGGAGCGGATCTCCTCGGCCAGCGTGGTGTCGCGATCCTCGATGCTCGACAGCAGCGCCTTCTCGACGGCGGCGTCGGCGCGGTTGATGATCTCCACGAGCGGCTGCACGCCGCCGACGGCCTCGGCGGACTCGCGCATGGCGAACACGCCGGTGCGCGTGCGCATGGTCTCGGCGACCACGGCGATCGCCTCCTGCGTGGCCGAGCCCATGGTCGCGATCGACTGCGCGACGTCGGTGCGCAGCGGGTCGGGCAGCGCGGCGAGCACCTGCGCGGCGTTGCTCGTGCGCAGGTGCGCCAGGATCAGCGCGATCGTCTGCGGCAGCTCCGGCTCCAGGAGCGTGGCCAGCTGGTCGGGATCGGCCGCGTTGAGGAACTCCAGCGAGGTCCCCGCCATGTGCGAGCTCACGCGCGTGAGCACGCTGGCCGCGCGCTCGGCCCCAAACGATGCCTCGAGGAGGGACGCGGCGACGTCGCGCCCTCCTCGCGCCGGCGGCAGCTGACCGCCCGCGATCCGGTGGAACTCGCGCAGGGCCCGCGCCGTCGTCGCGGCGTCGGGGCGGCGCATCCGGATGATCTCCGCCGCGAGCTCCTCGGCCTCGGTCTCGCTGAGGTGCTTCATGACCTCGACCGCGCGGGCGCGATCGAGGTTCATCATCACGACGGCGGCCTTCTGCGGGCCGCTGAGCTCGCTCACGCGTCCACCGTCTCGGACATCAGAGCGCGAAGGGCCTCGGCCGTCTTCTCCGGGTCACGGCGGGCGAGCGCCTCCAGCTCCACGCGGTGGCGCGCGAGCGCCTGCTGGTCGGGCTCGGGCTCGGGATCCGGCTCGATCTCCAGCGGCACGGTGGGCGCCGACGACTCGAGCGGCGCCGTCCCCGGGAACAGCTCCGTGGCCGCGTCCTGCGGGGTGAGCAGCAGCGTCGGGGTCTCGTCGAGCGCGAGCAGCGGCTCGGACTCCGCGGCGCGGCGGCGGCGCGCGCGCACCGCGAAGACGATGACGGCGGCGAGGAGGGGCAGGGCGATCGCCGCGGCGATGAGGGCCGTCATGAGCAGCTCGTGCGCGCGCTGCGCCTCCTCGGCCTCGCGCGCGGCCGTGAGCGCGGCCTGCGCCGCCTCGGCGTCCGCCGTGCTGAAGGCCATGGTCTCCACGGTGACCTCGTCGCCGCGGTCGGGGTCGATGCCGGCCGCCGTCGCGACGAGGTCCTCGAGCGCGCCCACGTCGAGGCCGTCGGCCGCGTCCTCGTCCACCGCGACCGACACGGTCTGCCGCGTCACCGCGCCCGGGGGCGTGGTGGTCTTCTCGGTGGACTTGTTGATGGCGTTGCTGCGGGTGGTCTCGGTCGACTCGTAGCTGCCGTCGCCCTCGCCGTTCGGGACGGCGATGTTGTCGGGGCCGAGCACGCCCGTGCCGGTGCCGCCGCCGGTGTACGACTCGGTGCGCGTCTGCTCCTCGATCGGCAGCGCGTCGTCGGGGGTCGTGTAGGTCTCGTCGACGCGCTCGCTGGTCTCGTTCGACATCTGCGCCGTCACGCTCACGGTCGCGTTCCCGGCCCCGACCACCCGGTCCAGCATCTGCTGCACGCTCGCCGCGACGCGGGACTCGTACTCGGACGCCTGCTGATCCGTGGTGCCGGTCGCGCCGACGCCCACGGCGGAGAGGGTCTGACCGGTCTGATCGATGACGGCGACATTGTCCGGCTTCATCCCGCTGATCGCGGCCGACGTGAGGTGGACGATCGCGTCCACCTGGCGGCGATCGAGGGTGGCGCCCGCCTGCGTCTCGATGAACACCGAGGCCGTGGGGTCGATCGTCTCGCTGACGAACACGCTCTCCTCGGGGATCGCGAGCTGGACGGACGCCGCCGTGACGCCGTCGAGGGACGAGATCGTGCGGGCGAGCTCGCCCTCGATCGCGCGCTTGTAGGTGACGGACTGCTGGAACTCGCTGGTCGTGACCCCGAGGTCGTCGAGCAGCGTGTACCCGTTCGTCCCCTCACCCGGCAGCCCCGCGGCTGCGGCGGCCAGCCGCTGGTCGTAGACGTCCTGCTGCGGCACGAGCACCGTGCCCCCGCCGTCGGCCAGCTCGTACTCGACGCCGGCGGACTGCAGCTGCTCGACGACGGCGCTGGCGTCGGCCGGCGCGAGACCCGTGAACAGCGGGGCGAACTGCGGTCGCGTCAGCCAGCTGCCGAGCGCGACCGCTCCGAGCGCGAGCACGGCGACGCCGATGATCGCGATGGTGCGCTGCGCGATCGTGAAGCTCGAGACGGCGTTCTTGATGCGCGCGAAGAACCCGCTGACCGCCTGCGGCATCAGGCCTGCATCCTCATGATCTCGGTGAACGCCTCGACGCCCTTGTTGCGCACGGCGGCGACCAGCTCGAGCGTCACGGCGGCGCGCGTGGAGGCGATCATGGCGGAGTGGATGTCGTCGAGGTCGCCGGTGACGGCGGCGACCGCGAGCTCGTTCGACGTCGACTGCAGGCGGTGCAGCTCGTCGATGGCGCCGGTGACGGCCTCGCCGAAGGCGGTCCCGTCGGTCTGGCGTGTCGGCGGCGTGGGCAGCAGCGCGTCGGCGGCGCCGGAGAGGGAGTCGATGGCGTCGATGGGCATCAGCCGCGTCCGATCTGCAGGGCCGCCTCGTAGGACGTCTTCGCGCGGTCCACGACCGCCGCGCTCGCCTGATAGCCGCGCTGGGCGAGGATGAGCTGGCTCATCTGCGAGGCGACGTCGATGTCGGGGTAGCGGACGTAGCCGTTCTCGTCCGCCAGGGGGTGGTCGGGCTCGTGGACGAGGCGTCCCTCGGGGTCGCCCAGCTCGATGCCCGCGACGTACACGCCGGGGGTGTCGCCGTCGGTCTCGACCACCACGTAGCGCTCCTGGAAGGCGGCGGCGTCGGTCGAGGTCGCGGTGTTGATGTTGGCGATGTTGTCGCTGAGGGCATCGAGCCACTTGCGGTGCACGGTGAGCCCGGTGCCGGCGATGCCGATCGCGTCGAAGGTCACGGGTTCCTCCTCACGATGTGGTGCGCAGGGCGGTGCGCACGCCGCTGAACGATCCGCTGATCGCCTGCGTGGCGAACTGGTAGCGCAGGACGGTGTCAATGTTCGAGAGCGTCTCGGTGTCGAGGTTCACGTTGCTGCCGTCGAGGCGCGTCGGCTCGAGCGACTCCGCCACGGTCGGGGCGACGACGCCCGACCCCTCCGCCACGGACTGCGCCAGCGCCTCCTCGAACTGCACGCGCTTGGCGCGGTAGTCGGGCGTGTTGACGTTCGCGATGTTGTCGGCGATGGCGCGCTGGCGCAGCGACAGCCCATCGAGCGCGCTCGTGAGGGCGCGGATGGTGACCGATTCGAACACAGACTCCGGCTTTCGACGTCCTGTGGGGGGCCGATCCGTGGCCCGAGGGGCGAGCGATCCGTGCTCTGTGGGGATCTATCGGCACCGCCGCGCCCGCCGTAAGGCGTCAGCCGGCGCGATCGAGATAGACCGGCGTGTCGTCGCCGCCGGTGGGCACGCGGCGCAGCGCCGCGAGCTGCGCGAGGGTCTCATCGCGCCGCGCGGCGAGCTCGGCGAGCCGCCGGCGCTGCGCCGCCAGGACGCGCGCGGCGCGGTCGGCGAGCTCGGGGGGAAGGGGGCGGGCCGGCGGGGTCCACGCGCGAGGCTCGGCCGCGAGGTCCTGCTCGAACCGGTCCAGCAGCGCGGACCATTCGTCCGCGGCGCGATCAGGCACTGGCCTGCACGGGGTGGGGCGCGGCGAGGCTGCGCGCGGCCTCGTGCCACGCGTCGCGAAGCGGGGCGATCACCTCGCGCGCCTCGCGCGTGCGGGCGATGTCGCGGTCGATGTTGGCGGCGATGAGCGTCGAGGTGAGGTGCGCGTACAGCGCACGCAGGTCCGCGCTGCCGTCCCACGCGTCGGTGAGCGACGCGTGCAGCTCCGCGACGATCGCCTGGGCGTGCAGCAGCTGCGTCGACGCCTCCGCCCACTCCGCCGCCGCCTGCGCGGTCTCCGCGCGCTCGACGTCGAGCAGCAGCCGGTCGTAGAGCATCGTGACGAGCCGCTCGGGCGTGGCCGAGAGGATGGCGTCGCGCTGATAGCGCTGCTGGGCCGCACGCAGCTGGGCCATCCGCGCGGCGGGCGTGGACGCGATCATGATTCGTTCCCCTTGCTGTAGGTGGGCAGCGCCGCGATCTGCTGGGCCAGATAGGTCGACTGGGCGTTCCACTGCGCCATCATCGTCTCCATGCGCAGGAACTGCGCCTCGAGGGTGCCGCGGCGCTTCTCCAGGCGGACGTCCATGCGCTCGATCTGCTGATCGAGCGAGCGGACCTCGGCCTGCTGCCCGGTGATCCGGGTGGTGAGGAAGCCCTCGTAGCGGTCGGAGTAGCGGGTGCCGACGTCCTCCACGCGCTCGGCGATGCCGGCGAAGAACCGCTCGACGCGGTCGGGATCGGCCGCCAGCGCCTCGGCGAACGCCTTCTCGTCGAACGTGAGCTCCCCGTAGCGGTCGACGGAGATGCCGATGCTCGAGGGCGAGACGCCGTCGAGCGGATGGATCACCGCGTTCGCGAGCGCGCCGCGCAGCCCGCGCACCGTGGAGTCGCCGGTGTAGACGCCGAGCACCGTGTTCTCGCCCTCGGCGATCGTGGCCTTCGAGCCCGTGTCGATGCGGTTCAGCACCGCGGAGATCTCGTCGATGAACGCCTTGACGGTCTTCGCGGACGCGGCCGTGTCCGCCGTCACCGTGAGCGAGACCGGCTCCGGCTGCGCTGTGCGCACCGTGACGTCGACCCCCGGCAGCAGGTCGGTGAACGTGTTCGACGCGCTCGTGATCGTCTGCTCGGCGCCCGTGCCCGCGTAGAGGCGGATCGACGCGTCCTGTCCCTGCTGCGTCACCGCGGCGCCGGGCTGCGCGGCGAGATCCGTCGCGGTGCCGGCTTCGACCGCGGCGGCCGTGCCGTCGTACACGCGGAAGGCGCTCGCGGCCCCGGTGGCGTTCGCGACCAGCTGCAGCCGGTAGATCGGGTCGCCGTCCGCGTCGGTGCCGGCGCGGACCGTCGTAGCGGTGACGGGCACGCCCGCGTCGTTGATAGCGGCGGCGATCTCCGTCAGCGACGTGCCCCGCGCGGTGATCTCGTGCGGCTCGCCGGCGCCGTCGACGATCGTCAGGGTGGGCGGATCGCTCGGCCACTGCGCGAGCCCGGCGGTGACGACGGTGTGCGCCGTGGCGACCCGGTCGACGACGATGTCGAGGGACGAGGGCTGGGCGCCCGCGCGCGCGGTGACGGAGACCGCGTCGCTCGAGGTGGTCGTGGTGAACGCGGCCAGCGCGGTGGCGGAGGTGAGGTCGCCCGCGCGGGTCGTGAGGCTCTGCAGCTGCGAGTTCAGGGCCTGCAGGTTGGCGATGACGACGCCGCGGTCCTGGGCCTTCTGCTGCAGCAGCGTGCGGGGGATCGCCTGCACCTCCATGAGGGCGTCGACGATCGCCGCGGTGTCGAGCCCCGAGCCGATGCCGGGGAACGAGATCGATGGCATCCCAGGTGCCTTCCGTGATCAGGGACGAAGCGGTGCCGGGTGCGGCGAATGCCCTGGGCGGGGGAGGCCGCCCAGGGCATTCCGGCGCGTCAGCCCAGGAGCTGCAGAACGCCCTGCGTCGACTGGTTCGCCTGCGCGAGCATGGCGGTACCGGCCTGCGAGAGGATGTTCTTGGCCGTGTACTTGACCATCTCCTGCGCCATGTCCGTGTCGCGGATGCGCGACTCGGCCGCGGCCAGGTTCTCCGACGAGACCGACAGCGAGCGGATCGACGACTCGAGGCGGTTCTGCTGCGCACCGTAGTCGGCGCGAGCGGTCGAGATCGCCTTGATGGCGGTGTCGATAGCGGTGAGGTTGGCTGCCGCGTCCGCAGCAGCCGTCGTCGTCGGTGCACCGAGCTTAGCGAGCTGGCTCGCGCCGGTGGCATCGGTGATGCCCGACAGGGCGGCGCCGATGTCCTTGAGCGCGATGACGATCTGGTTGTCCTGGCCGGACCCTGCGCCGACCTGAATCGAGAAGTTCAGGGCGGCGCCGGCGCCATCACCCTTCAGCAGTTTGATGCCGTTGAACTCGGTGTTGTCGACGATGCGGTCGAGCTCCTTGGCAAGGGCGTCGATCTCGCCGTCGATCGCGGCTCGCGCCCCGCCGTTGTTGGTGTCGTTGGCACCCTGAACGGTCAGCTCGCGCATGCGCTGCAGGATGTCGTGGACCTCCGTCAGGGCGCCCTCCGCGGTCTGGATGACCGAGATGCCGTCCTGGGCGTTGCGCTGCGCCTGGTTCAGGCCGGTGACCTGCGCGCGCAGGCCCTCGGAGATCGCCAGGCCCGCGGCGTCGTCCGCCGCACGGTTGATGCGAAGGCCGCTGGAGAGCTTCTCCATCGACTTCGACAGGTCGTTCTGCGTGTTCGACAGGTTCCGGTACGCGTTCAGCGCCGCGATGTTGGTGTTGACTGCAAGACCCATGGTGATTCCTCCGTGAATGGGCGAATGTGCGGAGCCCGTCCGTGAGCTCCACTGGGTGCTATCGGCAGCGCGCCCGCTCGCGTTAGGAGGAACCGATCACGCCTCGGCGGCGCGCGGCAGGAACGCGTTCGCGAACCGGCGCCCGCCGGCCGCGATGCGGTCGAAGTAGGCCTCGCGCGCCGACGCCGAGACGCGCGACGTGGGCGTCGTGGACGCCACCGGCTCGTCGGGGAAGTACCGGTCCATGGCGTCGCGCAGCAGGCGCAGGGCCTCGGCGCGCTGCTGCGACACGGCCGAGTGCGTCACCCCCAGCTCCTCGGCGATTTCCTTCACCGGGCGGTCCTCGAAGTACACGGCGCGCACGATCAGCCGCATCCGCTCCGGGAGCGCGGCGATCGCCTGCGCCAGCAGCTCGTGACGCTCGCTCGTGACGGCGGCGTCCTCCGGCAGCGGGAGGGGAGCGGCCAGCTCGTGGACCTCGGACTCGTCGAGGCTCGTGACGGTGCGGGCGGCGTCCGCGAGGCTCTCGGTCACCGTGGCGACGTCGACGCCCATGGCGCTCGCGATCTCCTCCGCCGTCGGGGTGCGTCCGAGACCCGCCGCGAGCGTGTCGCGGACGGCCGTGGTCTCCTTCACGCGGCGGCGGATCCCTCGGGAGGCCCAGTCCATCGCGCGCATCTCGTCGGCGAAGGCGCCGAGGATGCGGCGGCGCGCGTACGCCCCGAAGGGGACCCCCATCGCGGGATCGAACGCGTCGGCGGCCGTGACCAGGGCGAGGGCGCCGGCCGCGGCGAGCTCCTCACGGGGGATGTGCGTGGCACGCGCATGGAGCTCCGCGGCGAGATAGCCGACCAGGGGGAGGTTGTCGACGATGAGCTGATCGCGCTCCGAACGCGTCATCGTGGCCGCCTTTCGAGGGGGGAGGATGGCGGAACAGGATCTTCAGTTGCAGGTGCCCGGGTAGCTGTCCCCATCGATTTGGGGAGAACTACCCATCCACGATCGTTACCGTAGCGGTCAACCGGCCGACAGTGTCAACTGCCAGACGCCGCAAGGCGTGTCGCAGCCCGGGGGAGCAGGGAATGGGGAATGGGAGCCAACGAACTGTCAACGCGCCTCTGGCGCGAGCGTGAACTCTTGGAGACGCTGCTGTTCCGACTCGAGGAACAGCGGCTGATCCTGGAGGCCGGGCGATCCCGCTGGGTCGACCGCGCATCGCGCGAGGTCGAGGAGGCCGTCGAGCGCATGCGCCAGGCGGGTCTCGAGCGCGCGATGGAGGTCGTCGAGGTGGCGCGCGAGTGGGGCGCGCCGGCCGACGCCACGCTGCGCGAGCTGATCGCGCACGCGCCGAACGAGGCCTGGAGCCAGGTCTTCACCGATCACCTGCGCGCCATGACGGCCCTCGCCGGCGAGGTCGCCGCGGTGCGCGACGCGAACGAGCTGCACCTGCGCGCGGCGCTCCGCGCGGCCCAGGAGGCGGTCGCCGGCCTGGGCGTGCGCACCGGCGAGTACGGCGCCGACGGCACGACTGCCCGGGGAGACGCCGCGCCTCGGCTCCTCGACACCGACCTGTGACCAAGGAGAGACCTTGTCGACTTTCAGCGGACTGAACACCGCCGCCTCCGCCCTCGCGGCCGCCCGTCGCGGGATGGACGTCACGGGGCAGAACATCGCCAACCAGACCACGGCGGGCTACACCCGTCAGCGGCTGGAGACATCGGCGCTGGCCTCGATCGCCCAGGCCGGTCGCTTCAGCACGGGCCCGGTGCCCGGCCACGGCGTCTCGATCGACGGGGTCGCGCGACTGGGCGATGCGCTGCTCGACGCGCGCGTGCGCGACGCGGTCGGCGCCTCGGCCTACTGGGGCACTCGCGCCGAGGCCGCGCGGGCGGCGGAGTCCGCCATGGCCGAGCCGACCGATGCGGGACTGGCCGCGACCCTCACCCGCTTCTGGACCGGGTGGCAGGACCTCGCCAACGCGCCCGACTCGGGCGCGGCGGCGGCCGTGGTCCTCACGAACGCCGAGACCCTCGCGGCGCAGATTGCCGCCGGCTACACCGCCGCCAGCCGGCAGTGGTCCGACGTCCGCGCCGGCGTGGACCGCACCGTCACGGAGATCAACACCGCCGCCGATCAGATCGCGCAGCTGAACCGCGAGATCCGCGACGCGCTCAACGCGGGACGCTCGGCCAACGAGCTCATCGATCGCCGCAACGTGATCGCCGAGGACGTCGCGCGCGCGGCGGGTGCGCAGGCGACCGTCGAGGCGGACGGCACGCTCACCGTGCGCATCGACGGCAACGCCCTGGTCTCGGGCGTGCAGGCCCGTCACCTCGTCGTCGCCGGGCCGCAGGGCGTCGCCGCCGGCGAGCCGGTGACGGTGGCCTGGGAGCACCGCCCCGACGCGCCGCTGGCATCGATCGGCGGCGAGCTCGGTGGAGCCCTGTCCGTGCTCGCCCCGGCCGCGGCCGACGGCACGATCGCGCGCGTGGCCGAGGCGTACAACGCCCTCGCCGCGAGGCTCGCCGAGACGGTCAACGCGCAGCACGCGGCGGGCGTGACCTCGGCGGGCACCCCGGGCGGGGCCTTCTTCGCGCTGTCCGGCACCGGTCCGGCCGCGCTCGGGCTGAGCGTGGTGCCCACCGGGCTCGACGAGCTCGCCCTGGCCCGCCCGGGCGCCGGCCCGCTGGACGCCTCGAACGCCGACGCCATCTCGCGGCTCGGCACCGGCGCCGCATCGCCCGACGCGCTGTGGGCCGACTTCGTCACGAGCTTCGGCGTCGCCACCGCCGGCGACGTCCAGCGCGCCACGGTCGCCGAGGTCTCCGCCGCCACGAGCGTCCAGGCGCAGCAGTCGGTCGCGGGCGTCGACGGCGACGAGGAGACCGTGCAGCTGCTCACCTACCAGACCGCCTACCAGGCGGCCGCGCGCGTACTGACGGCCGTCGACGAGGCGCTCGACGTGCTCATCAACCGCACCGGCCTCGTGGGCCGATGATCCGCCGGAAAGGGACCCGATGATCTCCCGCGTGACCGCGCAGACGATGTCGCAGGCATCGCTGCGCAACCTCCAGAGCAACCTCAGCACGCTCGCGCGCCTGCAGGAGCAGGCCACGTCGCAGCGCGCCTTCCTCGCGCCGTCCGACAACCCGGCGGCGACCGCGACGACGCTGGCGCTCCACGCCGCGCAGGACCGCAACGCGCAGCACGCGCGCAACATCGACGACGCGCTGGCGTGGGTGAGCACGGCCGATGCCGCCATCACCGAGAGCGTGGCGCTGCTGCAGCGGGTGCGCGTGCTGACCGTGCAGGGCGCCAACGACGTGGCGATGGACGCCACGGCGAAGGAGGCGATCGCGGTCGAGCTCGAGGGGCTGCGCGACGAGCTGCTCGCGCGCGCCAACACGAGCATCCTCGGGCGCTCGGTGTTCGCCGGCACCTCCGACGCGGGCCGCGCGTTCGAGCCCGACTACTCGTTCACCGGGGTGCCGGGCGGCGAGGTGACGCGGCGCATCGCCGACGGCGTCTCGGTGCGCGTGGATGCCGACGGCGCGCAGGTGTTCGGCGAGGGCGACGCGTCGGTGTTCGCCCTCATCGACGACATCATCGCCGACCTGCGCGGCGGCGTGAACGTGGGCCCGCGCCTGCAGCAGATCGACGACCGCATGACGGCTATGCTCAGTGCCCAGGGCGCCGTCGGCGCCCGCCAGGCGCAGATCGAGCGCACCCAGGAGGCCACGCTGGACGAGTCCGTGTCGCTGGAGACCCGCCGCTCGGCGGTGGAGGATGTCGACTCCGTCGAGATCCTCGTGCGGCTGCAGGCGCAGGAGCTCGTCTACCGCAGCGCCCTGCAGGTGACCGGTCGCGTGCTGCAGCCGTCGCTCATGGACTTCCTCTCGTGAGCGCCGCCGTCTCGTTCGTCGAGCCGCCGCCCGGGCTGGCGCCGCACACCGACTTCGAGCTGGCGCCGATCGACGGCGCGGACGGGCTGTTCTCGCTGCGCGCCGCCGCCGACCCGGGGCTGCGGGTCTACCTCGTCGACCCGCGCGGCGTCGTCGCGGACTACGCGCCCGTCCTCACCGACGAGCAGGCCGCCGCCCTCGCGCTCGCGTCGGCCGACGACGCGCTCGTGCTGCTGGTGGCGAACCCGGGCGCCGACGGCGTGCACGTGAACCTGCTCGCGCCGGTGGTCGTGAACACCACCACGGGCCGGGCGGCCCAGGTGATCCTGGAGGGTCAGGACCTGCCGGTGCGCGCGCCGCTGGGCTGATCCGCCCGCGCCAGCGCCGACGGCCACCAGACGGCGCGGCCGATGTCGTACGCCAGCGCCGGCACGAGCAGGGTGCGCACCACGAAGGTGTCCAGCAGCACGCCGAACGCCACGATGAACGCCAGCTGCACGAGGAACAGGATCGGGATCACCGCCAGGGCCGCGAACGTCGCGGCGAGCACGATGCCCGCCGACGTGATCACGCCGCCCGTGACGACCAGTCCGCGCAGCACGCCCTCGCGGGTGCCCCGGCGGATCGCCTCCTCCCGCACGCGCGTCATGAGGAAGATATTGTAGTCGATCCCCAGCGCCACGAGGAACACGAAGCCGTACAGCGGCACGGCCGGATCGGCGCCGGGGAACCCCAGCACGTGCGTGAAGACCACGCCCGCCACGCCCATCGCCGTGCCGAACGAGAGCACGGTCGTCAGCATGAGCAGCACCGGCGCCAGGATCGCGCGCAGCAGCAGCATGAGGATCACGAGGATCACCGCCAGCACCAGCGGGATGATGAGCGCGCGGTCGCGGATCGACGCGTCGTCGGTGTCGATCGCCGTCGCCGTCACGCCGCCGATCAGCACCCCCGAGCCCTCGAGCTCGGAGCGCAGCTCCCGGACGGTCCGCTCCGCGGCGGGCGAATCGGGGGCGTCGGTGAGCGTGGCCTGCAGCAGGATCCGGTCGTCCACGACGGTCGGCTCCGGCGCCGGCGTGCCCGGCGGCCCGACGGGCTGGATGCCCTCCGACGTCACGGGCGCGGACCCGCTCGGCGAGTCCTCGGTGAGCACGGAGACGTCGGACACGCCCGCCGCGGTCAGCAGGAGGTCCGCGGTCTCCTGCAGCGCATCGCGCGGCGCGAGCACGAGCGCGGGGCTTCCCGATCCGCCGGGGAAGTGCTCGCCGAGCACCTGCTGGCCCGCGCGCGCCTCGGAGGGGCCGAGGACGAGCTCGGACTGGGCGACGCCGTCGGCCTGCAGCTGGGTGAGCCCGAGGCAGCCCAGCGCGAGGACGACGCCGGTCGCCGCCCACACGCGCCGCGGGCGGCGCCGCACGAGGTCCGCCACGCGGCGCCACGGACCCCGCTCCTGCGCACCCGCGGCGGCGACCACGGGGCGGCGGGGCCAGAACGCGGCGCGACCGAGCAGCAGGAGCGTGGCGGGCAGGAAGGTGAGCGCGGCGAGCATGGCGAACACGATGCCGATGGCCGCCACGGGCCCGAGCGCGCTGTTCGAGCGCAGGTCGCTCAGCAGCAGGCAGAGCAGCCCGGCGATCACCGTGCCGCCCGAGGCGAGGATCGGCTCGACCGAGCCGCGCACGGCGCGTGCGAGCGCCGCGCCGCGATCCTCGATCCGCCCGAGCTCCTCGCGGAAGCGCGCCACGAGCAGCAGCGAGTAGTCGGTGGCGGCGCCGATGACGAGGATGAACAGGATGCCCTGCGTCTGACCGCTCAGCAGCAGCACGCCCGCGTACGCGAGCCACCACACGACGAGCAGCGCCACGCACAGCGCGAACATGCTCGTCGCCAGCACCGCGAGCGGCAGCAGCACGGAGCGGTAGACGAGCACGAGGATCACGAGCACCGCCAGCAGCGCCACGCCCAGCAGCAGCCCGTCGATCCCCGCGAAGCCCGCCGCGAGATCGGCCGAGAACCCGGCCGGCCCCGTCACCCGCACGGCGACGCCGTCGCCGACCCGCTCGCGCAGGTGATCGCCGAGCGCGCGCACGGCGTCGCCGAGATCCGCGTCGGCGTCGAAGGGCACGAACGCCTGCGCGGCGAGCCCATCCTCGGACACGAGCGCGGGGGACACGTCGCCCGCGACCTCGGGCAGATCCGCCGCGGAGGCCAGGGCCTCGTCGAGCGTGTCGATCGCCGCGTCGTCGAGCGGCGCGTCGGCGGAGAACACGACGATCGCGGGGATCGCGTCCGATGTCGTGAACGACTCCTGCGCCTCGCGCACCGCCGTGGCGTCCGCCGAGGCGGGCAGGTACGCCGTCGGATCGTTCGACGACACCTCGCCGACCTTGCCGAACAGCGGCCCGCCGAAGGCCGCGGCCGCGAGCCACGCCAGGATGATCACGGCGGGGACGAGAACGCGCGCGAACGCGGTGCGCGATCGGGTCCGCCGGCGGCGCGGCGGGGCAGGCGTGGTCATGGCGGCGGCTCCGGGACGTGGCGGCGGGCGGTGGATCCAGGCCAGGCTAGCCGCCGGGCCCACCGGGCGCCGACGGCGCCCGCGCTCAGTCCTCGGGGCCGCGGCCCGCGTCGAACTCGGAGCGGTAGCGGTCGTCGGCCTCGGCGAGCAGCTCGTCCGCGAGCCGCGCGATCGGCACGGCATCCGCGAGGAGCGGCTCGCAGTCCGGGCCGCGGGCCACGATCCGCCCCGTCAGGACCCACGCGAACCGGTCGGGGTTCGACTGGGCGAGGTGCCGGTACTGGCACAGCTGCCGCGCGAGCCAGTCCGCCACCGGCCGGGTCCACCACGGCTCCGGATCGAGCGGGTTCACCGACAGCCCGGGCAGCTCGAGGCCGCTTTCGGTGTCGATGCTGCCGCCGCCGCGATCGGAGGCCGGGCCCTCGGAGTAGCGCACGTGCAGTCCGGGCCGCTCGCGCACGAGCCGCTCCAGCTCGTCCAGGGTGCGCAGCGGCGCGCGCGCGAACGCCTCGAGCGCGATCATGTCGCCGGTCATGCGCGGGCCACCCGACCGGCGGTCACAGCGAGGGGTCCAGGACGACCTTGATGCATCCCTGCTCCTTCCGCTGGAAGATCCGGTACATCTCGGGCGCCTCCGACAGCCCCACCCGATGCGTCGTGAGGTCCGTCACGCCCAGCGGGTCGGCGGGGTCCTCGACGAGCTCGACGAGCTGCGGCACCCAGCGCTTGACGTTGCACTGGCCCATCCGCAGCGTCAGCTGCTTGTCGAACATCGTCCGCATCGGCAGGATGTCGGCCTCCCCGGCGTAGACCCCGCTGATCGAGACCGTGCCGCCGCGGCGCACCAGGTCGATCGCCGCGAGCAGGGCCGCCGTGCGATCCACGCCCATGCGATCGAGCACCGGCCGGCTGAGCGCGTCCGGCAGGGTGCCCAGCGCGAGGTGCGCGGCGTGCACCACGGGGCTCCCGTGCGCCTCCAGGCCCACGGCATCGATCACCGCATCGGCGCCGCGCCCGCCGGGAGCTCGCGCACGCGATCGGCCGCCTCGTCCGGAGTGCACACCGCCACCCCGTGCCGCCGCGCCATCTGGCGCCGCTCGGGCACCGGATCGACCGCGAGCACCTCGAGCCCCTGGTGGCGCGCGATGCGGGCGGCGAACTGGCCCACCGCGCCCAGACCGAGCACGACCACGCTGCCGCCCTCCGGCACGTGCGCGTACTGCACGCCCTGCAGCGCCGTGGGCAGCACATCGCTGAGGAACAGGTAGCGCTCGTCCGGCAGCTCGATGCCGACCGGGATCGTGTTGTGATCGGCCAGCGGCACGCGCAGCAGCTCAGCCTGCGCGCCCGGCACCTGCCCGTACAGCTTCGTGTAGCCGAACAGCGCCGCGCCGGTGCCGTGCGCGGTGACCTGCGTCGTCTCGCACTGCGACTGCAGGCCGTGCCGGCACATCCAGCAGTGGCCGCACGCGATGTTGAACGGCACGACCACGCGCTGCCCGACCCGCACCGAGGTCACGGCGCCGCCGACCTCCTCGACGACGCCCATCGCCTCGTGACCGAGGATGTCGCCCCGGTCCAGGTACGGACCCATCAGCTCGTACAGGTGCAGGTCCGAGCCGCAGATCGCGGTGGACGTGAGGCGGACGATCGCGTCCGTCGGCTCCTGGATGCGCGGGTCCGGGACCTCCTCGACGGCGACGCGGCGCCGGCCCTGCCATGTCAGTGCGCGCATGCGGTTCCCTCTCGATCGGTCAGGCGGGCCGGACGCGGGTCATCACAAACCCGGATCGCGGCAGGGTCGGGAAGCGCCGCAGGTCCACGCGCACGTCCTGCGGCGGCACGTCGTACGTCATGCCGCGGGCGAGCAGCCGCACGGCGTCCTCGAGGAGCTCGATCGTGAGCGGCTCGCCGGGGCAGCGGTGGTCGGTGGCGAGGTCGCCCGCGCCCTGCGCGATGAGCGCGTCCGCGCCGGCGCGCGCGCTCGCCGGCGACGGCGTGCCGCTCCGGCCGGAACCGCATCGGGTCCGACCACACCGCCGGATCCCGCAGCGTGGCGAAGATGTCGAGCGCCACGAGGTGACCCGCGGACAGGTGCTCCCCGTGCCACTCGAGGTCGTGACGCGCCCGCCCGGCCACGAGCGGGAAGAACGGCGCCGTGCGGCGGACCTCCTGCACGAAGCCCCGCAGGTGCTCGTCGTCGCTGGCCGCGAACCGCGCCGCCCATTCCGGGTGGCGGTGCAGCGCGAGCGCGGCGAACACGATGAACCGTCCCACGGCGACGGTCGGGCGCAGGAGGTTGATGAGCTCGACCGCCGCGACGTCGTCGCTCAGCGGCGTGCCGTCGGCGTCGCGGTGCGCGAGGAGCCGCGCGACGACGCCCCCCGCCTCGCCCGCGCGGCCGCGCCGGATCACGTCGCGCGCCCACGTCTCCGTCTGGTGCCGCCGCAGCAGGCCCCACCAGTTGCGCGGCCCGAATCCGCCCGCGCCGTCGAGCATGGCGAGGAACTCCGCCGTCCGCGCCCGGGCGGATCGCGCATCCAGCGGGATGCCGGCCCAGCGGCAGACGGCGCGCGTGAGCACCCCCGCAACCGCGCGATGCAGGATGACGCGCTCGGCGGCGCGCCACGTCGGCAGCGCCGCCTCCCAGTCCTCGCGGAACGCCGCGCGCAGCCGCGCGCGACCGGCCTCGTCGAGGAGGCCGAGGAACAGCGCCTTGCGGGCGTGGTGTGCCGGGCCCGTGAGCTGCTGCACGCTGCCGGCATCCTGCAGCGACAGCAGCACGGGCGGCGGCAGCGCCCCGACGCGCGTGAAGCGCTCGTCCTCCGCGAAGAACCGCGCGCCGTCCACGCCGCGCACGAACGTGGCGGGGCGCCCCAGCATGCGGGTGTGGAAGGCGTCCCGTCCCGTGCGCTCGAACCGCCGCGCGCCGTACGCATAGCCGTCCGTGAGCAGGCCCACCGCCGCGTCGCCGCGCAGCGTGGGGATCGCGGCCGCGCTCATCCCGTGGTCGCCATCGCGTAGATCGTCAGCATGATGCCGACGCCCGCGACCGCCATCGCACCCAGCAGCGACGCGAACAGCACGCTGCGCCGGTGCCCGACCGGCAGCGCCAGCGCCACGGCCACGAGGGCGGCGAGCAGGACGACCTCGAGCACCACGCCCGCCCACGCGATCCATCCGGCGTCGGGCGCCGACGCGACGAACAGCGCGATGCAGACCGCGGCGAGCACCGCGGCGGGGATCAGCCACCACGCCGCCCTGCCGCCACGCTGCTGGTCCCGCGCCTCCGCTCTGGCCGAGGCGCGGGGCCGGGCGATGCTCGTCACGGGGCGCGCGGCGGGCGTGCCGCCCACCTGCCGCTGCGCGGTGCGCATGCTGCCGCCGCCCTCGCGCGTGCCGACCCCGGGGATGTCGTTCTGGCTGCCGACGTTCGGCACCGGCGCGCGATCGCCCGGATCGATGCGGGGCGCGTCGGCGGCGCCGGTGTCGGCGCCCTTCCCGCCCGCGGGGATCTCCTCGCGCATGATCGCCCCGCGTGTCACTGATCCTCGGGGGAGAGGTCGCCCTGGCCCTCGTCGCCGAGGTCGATGAGCGCGGGGTCCTCGCCCTGCGACTCCGGCTGCTCCTCCGAGCCGGGCAGGTCGTCGAACGGCACCTCGTCCTCCTCGTCGGGGATCTCGGCGGGATCTGCCCCCGTCCCCGTCACCTCCGGGTCGAGGTCGCCATCCCACCCGCGCTGGGCCGGGTCGGCATCGGGGTCCGGCGTGACGGACGTCTCCTCCCGGCCGAAGCCGTCCAGCGGCTGCTCCGCCGCGGCGGCCCGCTCGCGGCCCTCGTCTGCTGCGTTCGTCATGGCAACGCTCCCTTCGTGGTGTCCGATCGTGACCTCAGCGTGCGTCGGCCGCACGCCGCCGGGGCAGGGGGTTGATTCCCCGGCGCCGCCGATGTAGCCGGCCGTATCACGGGCGATCGATCGCGACAAGGGCGTGGCGGCCGCCGCCGCGCCGCCGCAGGATCGGACCACGCGCACCGGGCAAGCCCATGCGCACCGGACGAGCGGAGGGAGCCGGAGTGAGCGAGGCACGATCGCTGTGGCGCGCCACCGCGCCGCGGATCCCCGTCGACGCGGAGCTGCCGGACGCGTGCGACGTGGTGGTCGCCGGGGGAGGACTGGCCGGGCTCGCCACCGCCCTGCGGCTCGCCGAGCGTGGTCGTCGCGTCGTCGTCGTGGAGGCGGATCGCCTGGGGGCGCGCACCACGGGCGGGACGACCGGCAAGCTGAGCCTGCTGCAGGGCACGATGTACGCCACTGTGCTGCGGCACGCGGGCGACGAGGTCCTGCGGGCGTACCGGACCGGCAACGCGGCGGGGCAGGAGTGGATGCGCGAGCAGCTGCGCGGCACGCCCGGCGCGATCGAGAGACGCGACGCCGTCACCTACGCCACCACGCCGGACGGCGAGCGCGCGCTCGCGGCGGAGGCCGACGCGCTCGCGGCCGCCGGGGTCGTGGTCGAGCGCCACCGCGGCGAGCGCGTGGGGCTGCCGTTCGACGTGCGCGAGGCGTTGCGGCTGCCCGACCAGGACCAGCTCCACCCGCTGTTCGCGCTCGCCGCGCTCACCGCGCGCCTGCGGCGGCTCGGCGGCACGGTGGTCGAGGGCTGCCGCGTGCGCGATGCCGACACCGACGACGCGGGCGTCACGGTCCACACCGACCGCGGCCGGATCCGCGCCGACCGCCTCGTGCTGGCGACGGGGTCGCCGATCCTGGATCGCGGGCGGATGTCGTCGCGGCTGTCGGTGTCGCGCGAGTTCGCGGCGGCGTACCGGCTGCCGCACGGCACGCGGCCGCCGCGGTCGATGTACCTGTCGGTGGACCCCGCGCCACGGTCGCTGCGGTCGGCGCGGGGGCTCGACGGGGAGCCCGTGCTCGTGGTCGCCGGGGACCCGTTCACGCCGGGGCGCGAGGACGACACGCGCGAGCGCCTCGACGCGCTCGACCGATGGGTGGCGGAGGCCTACCCGCGGGCCGAGCGCCTCACGTGGTGGGCGGCGCAGGACTACCAGACCACGTCGGCGATCCCGCACGCGGGTCCCGTGCCCGGCACCGACGATCGCATCCTCGCGGCGACCGGGTTCGCCAAGTGGGGCATGACGAACGCCGCCGCCGCCGGGATCGCGATCGCGGGCATCATCGATGGCGACGAGCCCGACTGGGCGGCCCGCCTGCGCGAGCACCGCATCGGGCTACGCGACGTGATGGAGGCCGTCGGGGTGAACGCGGCGGTGGCGGGGGAGCTCGTGCGCGGCTGGGTCTCGCCGGCCGACGACGCCGCGCAGGCGCGCGTCGAGCGGCGCGACGGCGAGATGGTCGCCGAGTCGGTCGTGGCGGGCGCGCGCTGCGCGGTCTCGGCGGTGTGCACGCACCTCGGCGGCATCGTGCGGTGGAACACCGCGGAACGCACGTGGGACTGCCCGCTGCACGGCTCGCGGTTCGCCCCGGACGGCCGCGTCATCGAGGGCCCGGCGACCGGCGACCTGGCGCCCGCCGCGTCCGCCTGAGGATCGGACGGCGGGAACGCGCCCCGGGCCCCGCGCGAGGACGTACGGTCGATGTATGCGCACGAAAGAGACGTCCCGATGAGCGGCGAGCTGGGCGACCGGTTCAAGGCCGTCTTCCGTGACCACCCCGCGGCCGTCACGCTGCTGACGGCGCTGACCCCGCGCGGCCCGGTGGGGCTGACGGCGTCCAGCCTCGCGTCCGTGGCCGCCGACCCGCCCGCGGTGTCGTTCTCGGTCACGCGCGCCACCGGATCGGCCGGCGGCATCCTCAGCGCACCGGAGCTGTCGATCCACCTGCTCGGCGCGCAGCATGCGGCCACCGCCCTGGCCTTCTCCCGCTCGGGCGAGGAGCGCTTCACCGCGGCGCAGGGCTGGGAGTGGGACGCCGAGGGACGGCCCGTCCTGCCCGACGCCCGGGCGACGCTGCGCTGCCGGATCATCGACACCCTGCGCGTGGCGGACTCGTCGCTCGCCGTCGCCGAGGTCCTCGACATCGTCGTGGGCCCGCCGGCGCAGCCGCTCGTGTACCGCGATCGCACCTTCTACGCCTTCGACCCGGCCGTCGGCGCGCTGCACCCGGGCCTGCCGCAGCGCGGGTGACCCGGTCACGCTTCGTCACATCCCGGACGGGACGCGGGGGCCCGCGTTAGCGTGAAGGGGCCTCGCGGCGGTCCGGGTGGTCCCGGGCACCGGCTCATACCCGGTCGCGTAGCGGGTTCGACTCCCGTCGCCGCGTCGATCGGGAACACACGCGCTCGCGTCGTGGTTGCATGAGGGCATGACCGTCCTCGATCGCGTTCCCGATTCGCATCGTCGCCTTCTGGAGCTGCCCCTCTACGGCCATCTCGGCACCGTCCGGCCGGACGACACCGTCCAGGTCAACCCGATGTGGTTCGAGTTCGACGGGGAGCACGTGCGCTTCACGCACACGACGCGTCGTCAGAAGTACCGCAACGTGCGGCACAATCCGTCGATGTCGCTGTCGATCATCGACCCCGACGACCCGTTCCGCTACCTCGAGGTCGCGGGGCGTCTGGTCGACGTGGTGCCCGACCCCGATGGCGCCTTCTACGTGCGGCTGCAGAACCGCTACGGCAACCCGAGCCCGACCCCGCCGAGGGACGCCGCGGATCGCGTGATCCTCGTGATGTCCGTCGAACGCACCACCCACCAGTGAAAGAGAGCACCACATGACCCGTCTTGCCGTCATCGGGGGGACCGGCTACGCCGGCGCCCACATCGTCCGCACCGCCGCGGAGCGCGGCCTCGACGTCGTCTCCTACAGCCGCACGCTGCCCGAGGACGCGCAGCCGGGCGTGGAGTACCGCACGGCCGACTTCACGGAGGAGAACGCGGCGCGCGCGATCGTCGCGGACGCCGATGTCGTCGTGGTCTGCGCCGCCCCGCGCGGCGACATGGCGGGCCGCGTGGAGACCGCCGTGGCGCAGCTGGCGCGCATCGCCGCCGAGGCGGGCGTGCGGCTGGGCGTGATCGGCGGCGCCGGCTCGCTGCTGGTGTCCGAGGGCGGACCGCGCGTCATGGACGGACCCGACTTCCCGTCGTTCATCCTCCCCGAGGCGCAGGAGGCCGGGCGCATGCTCGACGCGCTGCGCGCCGACGACAGCGACCTCGACTGGTTCTACGTGAGCCCCGCGGGCGGCTTCGGCTCCTTCGCGCCGGGCGAGGCGCGCGGCGAGTACCGCGTGGGCGGCGACGTGCTCCTGGTGGACGAGAACGGGGAGTCCTTCATCTCCGGCGCCGACTTCGCCCTGGCGATCGTCGACGAGGTCGAGAAGCCCGCGCACCGCCGGCAGCGGTTCACGGTCGCGTACTGATCGCCGCCGCCGGCCCGTCCCGGCGCGCGGGGGAGACCCGGCGCGCGGACGGGGCGGGCCGCGGCATGCGCGACGATGGGAGGGTGACCTCTCCCCACGCCTCCGCCAACCTGACCCGCGAGGAGACGGCCGCCCGCGCCGCCGCCATCACGCTGCACGAGGTGCACGTGCGCCTGGATCTCCGCGGCGCGCCGGATGCCGAGCGCTCCGGGTTCCCCACGACCAGCACGTTCGTCCTCGACGCGTCGAGCCCCGAGACGTGGGTCGACTTCCTCGGCGAGGGGGTCGACGCCGTCGAGGTGAACGGCACCGCGCGCCCGGTGGAGTGGGACGGGGCGCGCGTGCGCATCACGGGGCTGGCCGCCGGGCGCAACGTCGTGCGGGTCGGCGCCACGGGCGCGTACAGCCGCTCCGGCGAGGGCCTGCACCGCTTCGTCGACCCGGCCGACAGCCAGACGTACCTGTACACGCAGTTCGAGCCGGCCGACTCGCGCCGGCTCATGCCGGTGTTCGAGCAGCCCGACATGAAGGCGCGCTGGCGGTTCGACGTCACGGCACCGGCCGACTGGACCGTGCTGTCGAACCGCGCCGTTGCCGAGCACGTCGGCGAGGCCGGGCGCTGGGTCTTCGCGGAGACGCTGCCGATCTCGTCGTACATCACGGCCGTCGCCGCGGGCCCGTACCACCGCGTGGACGGCGAGTGGGCGCGCGGCGACCAGCGCGTCGCGCTCGGGGTGCTGTGCCGGGCGTCGCTGGCCGAGCACCTCGACGCCGACGAGATCCTCGCGATCACGCGCCAGGGGCTCGACTTCTTCACCGACGCGTTCGGGGACGACTACCCCTGGGGCAAGTACGACCAGATCTTCGTGCCCGAGTACAACCTCGGCGCGATGGAGAATCCCGGCCTCGTCACGTTCACCGAGTCGTACGTGTTCCGCGGCGCGGCGACCGACGCCCAGCGGGAGGGCCGCGCCAACACGATCCTCCACGAGATGGCGCACATGTGGTTCGGCGACCTCGTCACGATGCGCTGGTGGGACGACCTGTGGCTCAAGGAGTCGTTCGCCGACTACATGGGCTCGCACGCGTCCGTCGCGGCCACGCGCTTCCGCGACGCGTGGGCGTCGTTCGCGAACCGGCGCAAGGCGTGGGCGTACCAGCAGGACCAGCTGCCCACGACGCATCCGATCGTCGCGGACATCCCCGATCTCGAGGCCGCCAAGCTCAACTTCGACGGCATCACCTACGCGAAGGGGGCGTCGGTCCTCAAGCAGCTGGTGGCGTTCGTGGGCGAGGAAGCGTTCTTCGCCGGCGCGCGGGCGTACTTCCGCGCCCACGCCTTCGGCAACACGACCCTCGACGACCTGCTGTCGGCCCTCGAGGAGGCGTCGGGCCGCGACGTGCGCGCCTGGTCGCGGGCGTGGCTCGAGACGACGGGGATGTCCACGCTGACGCTCGAGGACGGCGTGCTCACGCAGACCGATCCGAGGCCGCACCGGCTGCGGATCGGGCTGTTCGATCGCACGGCGGGCCGCCTCGCGCGCCGGGACGTCGTGGAGCTCGACATCCGCGACGAGCGCACGCCGGTCGCGCTGCCCGACGCCGACCTCACGCTGCTGAACGACGGCGACCTGACCTACGCGAAGGCGCGGCTGGACGCGCGCTCCCTCGCCACCGTCGCCGACGCGCTGAGCGACCTCGACGACACGCTCGCGCGCGGCCTGGTCTGGTCGCAGCTGTGGAACGCCACCCGCGACGCGGAGCTGCCGCCGCAGCGCTACCTCGACATCGTCGATCGGCACGCGCCGCGCGAGCGGAACGTGGGGCTGCTGGCGGGCACGATCGCCAACGCCGCCTTCGCGGTGGCGCACTACGTCCCCGAGGGCGCCGCCGGAGCGGCGCGCGCGGCGTGGCTCGAGACGACCTGGCGCGGCCTGTGGGGCGCGGAGCCGGGGACCGATGCGCAGCTGGCGTGGGCGCGCGCGGTGGGCGAGGCGACCGCGTACGCGGCCGATCGCGCGGAGGCGCTGCGCGCGATCCTCGACGGTGCCGCCCCCGCCCCCGAGGGGCTCGCCCTCGACCCCGACCTGCGGTGGATCTGGGTGCAGGGGCTCGCGGCGATCGGCGCGATCGGCGAGGCGGAGATCGCGGCGGAGCGTCGCCGCGACGACACGCTGTCGGGCCGCACCGCAGCGCTGCAGGCGCTCGCGTCCCGGCCCGAGGCCGGGGTGCGCGAGGCCGCGTGGCGCGCGGCCTGGGAGGACGCGTCGCTCAGCAACGACCACCTGTCCGCGACGATCGCGGGTGTCCGGGCCGGCGGGCGACGGGACCTCGTGGCCGCCTTCGACGAGGAGTACTTCGCGCGGATCGAGCCGGCCTGGCGCGGCCGATCGATCGAGATCGCCCGGCGCCTGGTGGCCGGGATGTTCCCCGCGAGCGCCACGACGGAGCCGGCCGACGCGTGGCTGGCCGCGCACCCCGACGCGCCGGGAGCGCTGCGGCGCATCGTCCTGGAGCAGCGCGATCACCTCGCCCGCGACCTGCGCGTGCGCGCCGCCGCGGAGCGCGCGTGACCGCAGACGACGAAGGGGCCGCCCGGACGATCGTCCGGGCGGCCCCTTCGCGCCTGCGGGTTACTCGGTCGTGACCGTCACCAGGGTGCGGATGGACGAGTCGCCGTAGCGCACGGAACCGTAGTACGTCGCGCCCGGCTCCAGGCCGCTCCACGAGACCTCGAACGACGCGTCCTCGCCGTTGACCACCGGCAGCGGGTTCGGCGTGGCCACGAGGCCCTCGCCCGGCGACGCGACGGCCGCATCGAGCGTCCAGGTGAACGGCGCGTCGTACGCGTACACGTGCGACTCGATCAGATACGTGCCGGCGGTGGGGGCCGTCAGGACGACCTCCTCGTCGGCCGATCCCGTCGCCGACTGCCACTTCTCGTAGTAGCGCCAGTCGGTCTCGCTCGCCACGCGGTAGACGAACAGGTCCAGGTCGGATCCGGTGTCGGCGGCCGAGTCCAGCACGAACCGTGCCAGGTCGGCGCCCTCCGGCACCTGCACCAGGTTGTACGAGTAGCCGTCCTCGGCGGCGCCCGTGGTCTCGTCGCCGTCGATGAGGCGCTCGGCCTTGGCCAGGCCGGCGGTGTGCAGCGCGAGCTCGCCCGTGACGCCGGAGGTGATGCCGACCTCGAGCGCGCCGTCGGTGCCCGTGCCGGTGACCTCGGCGGGAGCCGTCGCGGTGACCGGGTACACGGCGATGGGGGAGCGCACGTCGTTCGTGCCGCCGGTCCACGTGAGGAAGCCGGTCGTCCACTGCTCGGCCGGCGCGTCCGCCTTCGCGAAGGTCACCTCGAACGTCGCGCTCTCGCCCTCGGCGAGGGTCACGGTCGACGGCTCGACGGTCACGTCGATGCCCGGGACCTCGGCGGTCGCGGTGTACGTGCCGGCCTCCGTCGCGGTGATCGTGCGGGTGACCGTCTCGGTCGCCGACAGCGAGCCGATGCCGATCGACGCGAGGTTCAGATCGCTCGGGGCGACGACGTCCTCCTCCGGCAGGCCGAAGTCCACCAGGCCGAGCCCCTGCAGGTAGCCCGCCCAGTCGACCGGTCCGCTGCTGTAGACGAGCGACGGCTCGAACATCTTGGTCGGGTCGACGTGCCCGGCGCCCTGGGCGAACGGGTCGGTGTGGGCCGATCCGTCGCCGGTCACCGTGTCGTACGCGGTGGTCATGAGCGCGGACTTGATGTCGGCGGGCGCCATGGTGGGGTGCTCGCCGAGGTAGAGCGCGCCGAGACCGGCGACGTGCGGGGACGCCATCGACGTGCCCGAGAGGATGCCCCACGTGGGAGCGCCCTTGCGCGCGTTGTCGGTGGCGGCGAGGATCGCCACGCCGGGGGCCGAGACGTCGGGCTTGATGATGTCGTTGGTCTCGGCGTTCATCGGGCCGCGGCTCGAGAAGCCCGCGATCTGCGGCGTCGGCGTCACGATGTCGGTGATGTTGTCGCTGTGCAGCGTCGCCACCGGTGCGTCCGCGTCGCGCGCGTAGGCGAGGATCGCCGCGCGGTACTCGTACGCCACGTGCACGGTCGGGATCGTGTGGAAGTCGTTGTCGAGCGACTGCCCGGGGGCGACGTTCGTCTGGATCATCCCGATCCCGCCGGACTCGGCGATCTCCTGCGACTTCTCCACGCGGGCGTTGGTGCCGCGATCGCAGATGACGATCTTGCCGGCGGCGGCCGCGTCGTCGACCGCGCCGAGCAGGCACAGGGCCGCGTCGGTGGCGGCGGCACCCGCGGCGGGGATGTCACCCGCGTACACGAGGTCGCCCGAGACCGTCTCGCCGTCGGGCACGGACACGGTCACGCCCGGCGCGGTGAACCCGTCGCCGAGCTCCACCGTGCCCTCCCACGTCGGGATGGTCGAGGCCGCGACGGTCGTGTACCAGGGCGACGCGTGGTCGGCGGTGGCGGCGTCCGGGCCGGAGTTGCCGGCGCTGACGGCGACGAACACGCCGGCGGCCGCCGCGTTGTAGAACGAGATGTCCTCCGGGCTGAGCACCGTCGTGGCCGAGCCGCCGCCGATCGAGTAGTTGATGACGTCGACGCCGTCGCGCACGGCGGTGTCGATCGCGGCGGTGAGGTCGCTCAGGGCGCAGCCGTCGTCGTCGGTGCTGGCCGGGTCGGGCCCGTTCCAGCACGCCTTGTACGCGGCGATCTTCGCGGCCGGGGCCACGCCGGTGATGGTGCCGAAGTCCACGCCCGAGACCGTCGCCTCGACGCCGACGTTGCCGGCGGCGGTGCTGGCGGTGTGCGAGCCGTGCCCGTCACCGTCGCGCGGCGACAGGTAGTCGTCGTCGGTGACCGCGCCGAAGCCCTCGCCGAACCACTGGGCCCCGATGATCTTCGTCGAGTAGTCGTGCTTGTCCCACTCCTCGCCCGTGACGATCGTGCTGCGGAACTCGCCGCCGTCGGCCTTCGGGAAGACCACGGTGCCGTTCTCGGTGTACGGCTCGCCGGCGGGGGTGTTGTTCTTCTTCTCGAGCTTCTCGCCCGCGAACGACGGGTTCTCCGGGGCGATGCCCGTGTCGATCACGCCGACCACGATGCCCTCGCCCGCCGTCTCCACGCCGCCGGTCGCCTCCCACACGCCGCCCGATCCGTCGGCCCCGCCCAGCCCGAGGAACTCGGTGGACGGGACGGCGGTCACCTTGCGGATCTCGTCGGGGAACACGCCCAGCACGGTCTTGTCGGCGCGCAGCGTGGCGACCTGCTCGGCCGTCAGCTCCGCGGCGAAGCCGTTCGCGGTCACCTGGTACGTCGTGTCCGGCGTGATCCCCAGCCGGTCGGCGACCTTCTGCTGCTGCTTCGCGAGGTGATCGATGTACTTCTGCGCGTTCTTCGTGTGCGCGTCGAGCTTGTTGCCCTTCTCGGGGCGCGTGGCCTCGATCCCGGGCACGCCGCCGTCGTAGGTGGCGAGGGCGTCCTCCGCGAACAGCACGATGTAGCGGCCGTCCTCGGCGGAGATCGGCGCGATGGGTTTCACCTCCTCCACGGCTGCGTGACCGGCCAAGGCCGAGGTCGCGGTCAACGCGAGGGCGAGCGTGAGCGCCGCCGCCGCGCGCGGGAGAGGTCGTGTCATCGGTGCCTCCAGCGAGAAAGGGAAGAATGCGGGCCGTCGTCGCTCGCACGATGCGGCCGAATCTAGCTCACAGCCGTCACACAGGTGAGACCTCCGGCGCGTCCGCTCACCGGGCATGCCCGGGGACGCCGATGATCGCGGCGGCGTCCTCGACGGAGTCGACGAGGTGCACGTGATCCTCCATCGGGCGCCCCCGCGCCAGCGCCCGCAGCAGCGGCCACGCGGGCAGGGTCTCGGTCCAGTGCCGGTGGCCGACGAGCACCATCGGGGCGATCCGGTCCTCCGTCGCGTAGTAGTTCTCGCACGCGTCCTGGAAGATCTCCTGCACCGTTCCGCCGGCCCCCGGCAGGAACACGATCCCCGCCCCGCACAGCTCCAGGAGGATCGCCTCGCGCAGGGCGTTGCGGAAGTACTTCGCGATCGCGGTGGCGAAGAGGTTGGGCGGCTCGTGCCCGTAGTGCCAGGTCGGGACCCCGAGCGAGTCGACCGGGTCGGGGAAGCGGGCGAGCACC